>Ga0137387_10001658_pt1 | contig 11077 bp, 10 predicted proteins | sample SagtaG_3_FD_104909 | JGI IMG/M metagenome (GOLD analysis project Ga0137387, IMG submission 104909) | Vadose zone soil microbial communities from Angelo Coast Range Reserve, California, USA - Sage2_R_115_16 metaG | ecosystem: Environmental > Terrestrial > Soil > Vadose zone > Saprolite | place...
GAGCACAAGGATCGGATCGCCCGCGCCATGACGCGCGAAATGGGCAAGGTCGTGCTCGAGACCAAGGGCGACGTGCAGGAGGGGATCGACACGGCCTACTACGCCCACACCGAAGGGCGGCGCCTGTTCGGGCGCACCGTGCCCTCCGAGCTTCGCGACAAGTGGGCGATGAGCTATCGCCGGCCCATCGGCGTCGTCGGCGTCATCACGCCCTTCAACTTCCCCCTGGCCGTCCCGACGTGGAAGCTCTTCCCGGCCTTGCTGTGCGGCAACGCCGTCATCTGGAAGCCGTCGGAGGACGTGCCGCACACGGCGAATCTGCTCGTCGAGGTGTTGCTCGAGGCGGGGCTCCCGCCCGAAGTGATTCAGGTCGTGCACGGGCTCGGGGAGGCCGCCGGCAAGGCGCTGGTGGAGCACCCCGGGGTGGACGTGATCTCCTTCACCGGCTCGACCGAGACCGGGGCGATCATCGGCGCCACCTGCGGCCGGATGCACAAGCGACTGTCGCTCGAGATGGGCGGCAAGAACGCGATGATCGTGCTGGAGGACGCGGATCTCGATCTCGCGCTCGACGGCGTGCTGTGGGGCGGGTTCGGCACGACCGGCCAACGCTGCACCGCCACGAGCCGGCTGATCGTCCAGGAGCGGGTACACGACAAGCTCGTGCAGCTGATCTGCGACCGCGCGGAGCGCCTGCGGCTCGGCCCTGGGCTCGAGCCCGCCACGGAAGTGGGGCCTCTCATCAACGAGGCCGCCCGCAAGAAGGTCGAATACTACGTCGGCGTGGGACAGGAGCAGGGTGCGACCCTGGCGACGGGGGGCGCGAAGCCCGCGGGCAAGGCGTTCGACTGCGGCTGGTTCTACCGGCCGACCGTGCTCACGGGGGTGAAGCCCGGGATGCGGGTCGAGCAAGAGGAGATTTTCGGGCCGGTGCTGTCGGTGATCCGGGTCGGCTCGCTCGACGAGGCGATCCGCGTCAACAACGACGTGGCGTACGGTCTGTCGAGCTCGATCTACACGCGCAACGTCAACGCGGCGTTCCGCGCGATGCAGGATCTCGACAACGGGATCACCTACGTGAACGCGCCGACCATCGGCGCCGAGGCGCACTTGCCGTTCGGCGGCGTGAAGCAGACGGGGAACGGGCACCGCGAGGGCGGCTGGGAAGTCTACGACTTCTACTCCGAGACGAAGGTGGTGTACGTGGACTACTCGGGGAAGCTACAGCGCGCTCAGATCGACACCGAGGGCTGACCGCCGCGCCGCGAGCTCGCGCAGCTTGAAGCGCTGGATCTTCCGGTGGCAGTCTTGGGGAGCTCGGGGAGGAACACGATCCAGCGCGGGTACTTGTAGGGCGCGAGGCGCTGCTTCACGAACCCCTGCAGCTCCCGCTCCAGGGCGGGCGTCGGCGCCTGGCCGGGCGCGAGGACGACGAACGCGAGCGGCTTGGTGAGCTCGTCGGTGTCCGGGGCGCCGACCACCCCTGCCTCGAGCACCGCGTCGTGCTCGGCCAGCGCACCCTCCACTTCGGCCGGCGAGACCCACATCCCTCCCGCCTTGATCATGTCGTCCGACCGGCCCGCGTACCAGAAGTAGCCGTCCCCGTCGCGGGAGTACTTGTCCCCGGTCCGCACCCACTCTCCGAGGAACGTCTGCCCGGTGCGCTCCGGCTGGTTCCAATACCCGGCGCACGCGCTGTCCCCTCTCACGAGCAGGTTGCCGACCTCTCCGGGGGCGAGGTCCCGGCCCGCGTCGTCGACCACGCGCGCGTCGTAGCCTGGGACGAGCGTCCCGCTCGAGCCTGGTCGCACCCTGCCGCGGCGGTTCGCGATGAACGTGTGACAAAGTTCCGTCGAGCCGATCCCATCCAGGATCTCGAGCCCGAACTTCGCGAGCCATCGCTCGTACAGCGCTTTGGGCAGTGGCTCGCCCGCGGAGAGGCATACGCGGATGGACCGCAGATCGTAACGGCGCTCCGCATCGGGGACTTGCAGTAGCGCCGCGTAGGCGGTCGGGACGGCGAAGAACAGCGTGGGCCGCTCGCGCGTGATGAGCTCGAGGACCTTCGCGGGCTCGGGGCGGCCGGAGTGCAGGATACCCGCTGCCCCGACGGCGAAGGGGAAGTAGAGGGCGTTCCCGAGGCCGTAGGCGAAGAACAGCTTCGCGACGGAGAAGCAGCGGTCGTCCGGCACGATCTCGAGCACATGCCGCGCGAATCCCTCGCAGCACACGCGCATGTCGTGCTGCAGGTGCACGGCGGCCTTGGGAGTCCCCGTCGTCCCCGAGGTGTAGAGCCAGAACGCCGGGTCGTCACGGGTCGTGGGCGCGGGCGCGAGCTCCGTGGACTCCGCCCGGATGAGATCCGCGAAGGCGAGCGTGTCCCCTGCCGCCTCGCCGACGACCGCGACGTGCCGCAGGAATCCGAGGCGGGGGCGAACATCCGCGATGGCGGGGAGGAGCGAGGCGCTCACGATCGCTGCCACCGCGCGGCTGTCGGTCAGGATGTATTCGTAGTCCCGCGGCGTGAGCAGCGTGTTCGTGGGGATCGGTACGGCGCCGAGCTTGATCGCTCCCCAGAAGCCATACGCGAACTCGGGCACGTCGGGGAGGAGGAGGAGGACGCGGTCTCCCATTCCCACGCCGAGCCGGCGCAGGGCGTGGCCCGTGCGGTTCACGTTCTCGAACACCGTCCGGTAGGTGAGCGGGCGCCCGTCCGCGACCAGCGCCGTGCGATCACCGCGCGCCGCGGCCACGTGTCGGTCCACGAACCAGGCGGCGGCGTTGCAGCGGCGCGGGGGCTCGGCCATCAGGCGATGTTACGAGCGCGGCCCGGCGCGTCAAGGCGCGTGGATTCGCGCCGGCGCGCAAGGAGAGGGTGACGCCCGTCACACCGGCCGGCGCTAGCGTGGCGACCGGTGGACTACGAGTCGCTGATCATCGTGCTCAGCGCCGGCGGCTCGCCGCTCGACGCTGCAGCCCTCGACACGCTGGACGCGACGGCGGTCACGTGGTACCGCGTCGAGCGGGAGGGCGAGGCGGCCTGTCTCGCCGCGCGCGTGCGCCACGCCGACCGACCGGAGCACTTCCGACCGCGGGTGCGGCAATGGGGAGCGGCTCGGGGGTGGGCCGTGACCGTTGCGCCGAGCCGACAGCCTGGCTAGAGTAAGAGCTATGCATCATGTGGGGGCTCCCCGCGGAGGGTCGGGGGCGCACGTCGCGCCGGTTCCCTTCGCCCCCCCCGAGAAACGCCGCTCGAGGCTCGCCCGCTGGTTCGACAGCTGGATGCGGTCGCTGGGTATGGCGTTCGTCCTCTTCCTCGTTATCAAGACCTTCCTCATCGAAGCATTTCAAATCCCGTCGGGCAGCATGGAGCGTACGCTGCTCGCGGGTGACTTCCTGTTTGTCAACAAGGCGGTCTACGGGGCCACGATACCGGGGACCCACGCACGGCTGCCGGGGTTCGAGACGCCGCGCCGCGGCGACATCATCGTGTTCGCCTATCCCAAGAACCCCGAGCAGAACTTCGTGAAGCGCGTGATCGGAGCGCCGGGCGACACGGTCGAGATGCGCGGCGGGAAGGTCCGGGTGAACGGCGGCGCCCTGGTCGAGCCGTACGCCCAGCGCACGGATCCCGGCCGCAACCTGTACGATCCCGAGTTCACCTGGCAGCGCGAGTACCTGGCCGGGGCGTCCGCGGAGGGGCGGCGGCAGTATCGCCCGACGCGCGACACCTGGGGTCCACTGGTCGTCCCGCGCGACAAGTATTTCGTGCTGGGCGACAACCGCGACAACTCGCTCGATTCGCGCTACTGGGGCTTCGTGGACGCGACCGCGGTGAAGGGGCGGCCGCTGGTCGTCTATTTCAGCTACGATCGGGAAGCGCGTGACGCCTTCCCGTGGTTGAAGGACATCCGCTGGAGCCGGCTGGGCGCGTTGATCCGGTGAGCGTGCGGCGTCGTACCTGCTTGGAGGAGTGACCACGCCATGCATCTGAATACGGCGAAACGGGCGTCGTTCGACGAGGGGTCGCTCGACCAGTACCTGCGCGAGATCAGTCAGTACCCGCTCATCACGCGGGAGGAGGAGGTGACGCTCGCCCAGCGCATCAAGCTGAGCGACCCCGAGGCGCTCGACAAACTGGTACGCTCCAACCTCCGCTTCGTGGTCTCGGTCGCGAAGAAGTACCAGAACCAGGGCGTGTCGCTGTCGGACTTGATCAATGAGGGGAACCTCGGCCTGATCCGCGCCGCCCACAAGTTCGACGAGACCAAAGGGATCAAGTTCATCTCGTACGCCGTGTGGTGGATCCGGCAGGCGATCCTGCAGGCACTGGCGGAACAGTCGCGCATCGTGCGCGTCCCGCTGAACCGGGCGGGCACGCTGCACCGCATCGGCAAGCGCTCCGCCTCGCTGCTCCAGGAGCTGGGCCGCGAGCCCACCGTCGAGGAGATCGCGGAGGGGATGGACATCTCCCAGGAGGAAGTCGCGAAGACGCTCTCCATCTCGCAGGCGCACCTCTCGCTCGACGCCCCCCTCACCCCGGGCGAGGACAACAAGCTGCTCGACTACCTGCCCGACACCCAGAACCCCGGTCCCGACGACGAGATCTTCGAGCACGCCCTCACCGAGTCGATTGAGGAAGTGCTCGCGACGCTCAAGGACCGCGAGGCGAAGATCCTGCGGCTCTACTTCGGCCTCGAAGGGCAGGAGCCGATGACCCTCGAAGAGATCGGCTCGCTGCTGGGCATCACGCGCGAGCGGGTCCGCCAAATCAAGGAAAAGGCGCTGGCTCGGCTGCGTCACGTCTCGAGAGCCCGGGCGCTGGAGAGCTTCCTCTTCTAACTACAAACGGCGTGGGGAAGTGGGGGAGTGGGGTGGCCGACGTCCCCACATCCCAACATCCCCGCGCCTCTTGTATATTCCCGCCCCATGCCTGGCCTTGCCTCGTTCGACATCTCCACGGGCGCCGATCTCCAAGAAGTCGACAACGCCGTGAATCAGGCCACGAAGGAAGTGGCCCAGCGTTACGACTTCAAGGGCTCGAAGTGCGCGATCGCGTTCGACCGCACGACGGCCGCCCTCACGCTCGTCGCCGACGACGATTTCAAGATGAAAGCGCTGTTCGACGTGCTGCAGTCGAAGCTCATCAAGCGCGGGGTGCCGGTGAAGAACCTCGAGCTGGGGGCCGTCACGCCGGCGGCGAACGACACGGTACGGCGCGAGATCAAGCTCACCCAGGGGATCCCGCAGGAGAAGAGCAAGGCGATCGTCAAGGCGATCAAGGACCGGAAGTTCAAGAAGGCGCAGGCCTCGATCCAGGGCCAGGAGATCCGGGTGCAATCGCCCTCCAAGGACGAGCTGCAGGAAGTGATGGCGTTCCTGCGGTCCCAGGACTTCGGGCTCGAGCTCAAGTTCGGGAACTACCGCGGATGAAGCTGGGCGTCATCTCGCTTGGCTGCGACAAGGCGACGGTCGACTCCGAGCGGCTGGTCGCCGAGCTCGTGGGCCACGGCGCCGTCGTGACGCCCGATCTGCCGCGCGCCGACGTCATCCTCGTCAACACCTGCGGCTTCATCGATGCCGCCAAACGCGAGTCCATCGATGCGATGCTCGCCGCCGCTAAGCTGAAAGCCGACGGCGCCGTCAAGGCCGTCGTGGCGGTCGGATGCTTGGTGCAACGCTACGAGAAAGAGCTCAAAGAGGAGATCCCCGAGGTAGACCTGTTCCTCGGCTTTTCGGACCTGCACCGCCTGGTCCCCGAGCTCGCGGAGCGGGGGTTGATACGCGACCCGATCGCAGAGCATCCCGGGGTCCGGGAGTTTCGTTCGTATTGGGGCGACTCACCGCACGTTCGCTACCTCAAGATCTCCGAGGGCTGCGACCATACGTGCGCTTTCTGCGCGATCCCGCTGATGCGCGGGAAGCACCGCTCAGAGCCGCTCGCGCGCCTGGTGCGCGAGGCGCAGCAGCTCGAGGCGCAGGGGGCAATGGAGATCAACCTCGTGGCTCAGGACCTCGGCCACTACGGGCGCGACCTGGGAGCTGACGGGCCCAAGCTGCCGGACCTGCTCGAGGCACTACTCGGGGAGACGTCCGTGCCCTGGTACCGCCTGTTGTACGTCTACTCGGCCGGGCTCAGCCAGCGGCTGGTCGAGCTGATCGCGCGCGAGCCTCGCATCGTGCCCTACATCGATATGCCGATCCAGCACGCGAACGACCGCATGCTCGAGCGGATGCGGCGCCCGGAGCGCCGCCGCACCATCGCCGAGAAGCTGGCGTGGCTGCGCGGGGCGATTCCGGACCTCGCGATCCGCACGACCTGTCTGGTGGGATTTCCGGGGGAGACGGAACACGATTTCCGGGAGCTGATCGACTTTCTCGAGGAGGCGCAGTTCGACCGGCTGGGCGGGTTCGCCTATTCGCCGCAGGAGGGGACGCGGGCGGTGCAGTATCCCGACGACGTGCCCGACGCGGTCAAGCGAGAGCGCCTCGAGGAGCTGCTGGAGGTGCAGCGGGCGATCTCCGCGGAGCGGCTGGCGCGGTTCGTGGGGCGCGAGGTCGAAGTCCTGATCGACGGGCTGGCCGATCCGCTGGACGGCGGCGCGGGGGGGGGCGCGACGCACGTGGGCCGCGTGCAGTGGCAGGCGGACGACGTGGACGGCGTCACCTACGTGTCGCAGGGCGGCTGGGCCGTGGCCGGGACCTTCGTGCGGGCGCGGCTCGCCGAGAGCGAGGACTACGATTTCCGGGCGGTCGCGCTGACGTGAGCCGGTCGGGCGAGCTGTTCGACCGGGCCAAGCAGCTGATGCCCGGTGGCGTCAGCTCTCCGGTTCGGGCGTTCCGGGCGGTGGGCGGGACGCCCTTTTTCGTGACCCGCGCCGCTGGCTGCCGGCTCACGGACGCGGACGGGAAGAGCTACGTGGACTACGTGTGCTCCTGGGGTCCGCTCATCCTCGGGCACGCGCACCCGGCGGTGCTGGCGGCCGTGCGGGACGCCGCGGAGCGGGGGTGGAGCTACGGGGCGCCCTGCGAAGGCGAGGTGCGGCTCGCCGAAGCGGTGTGCCGGCGGATGCCCTCGGTCGAGATGGTGCGATTCGTGAGCTCGGGCACCGAGGCGACGATGGCCGCTGTGCGCGTGGCCCGGGCGGCGACGCGGCGAGATCTCGTTCTCAAGTTCGAGGGCTGTTACCACGGCCACGCGGACGGCTTCCTCGTGCGGGCGGGAAGCGGCGTCGCCACGCTCGGCCTGCCGGACAGCCCGGGCGTGCCGCGGGCGCTGGCCGAGCTCACGGTGACCGTGCCCTTCAACGACGCGGCGGCGGTGGAGGACGTGTTTCGGCGGCGCGGGGCGGAGATCGCCGCCGTCATCGTGGAGCCCTACGTCGGCAACGCCGGGTTCATTGCCCCCGAGCCCGGCTTTCACGCGACGCTGCGCGCCCTGTGCGACGCGGCCGGGGCGCTCTTGATCTTCGACGAGGTGATGACGGGGTTCCGCGTCGCGCCGGGCGGCGCGCAGGCGCGGCTGGGCGTGCGGCCCGATCTCACGACGCTCGGCAAGATCGTCGGGGGCGGGATGCCGGTCGGCGCGTACGGCGGGCGCGCGGAGCTGATGCGACTCGTCGCGCCCGAGGGACCCGTGTATCAGGCGGGTACGCTCGCCGGCAATCCGGTGACGATGGCCGCCGGCCTCGCGACGCTGCTCGAGACCGAGCGACCCGGCTTCTACGAGACGCTGGAGCGCCGAACCGCCCGGCTGGTGGCGGGTATAGGGGACGCGGCGCGGCGCTACGGGGTGGCTCTGAGCGCGGGCCACGCGGGCTCGATGTGGGGCGCCTACTTCACGGGCGGGCCGGTCCGCAACTTCGCCGAGGCGAAGCGCGCGGACGCGGGGCTGTACGCCCGCTGGCACCGCGCCGCGCTCGAACGCGGCGTGTACCTTGCTCCCTCGGCCTTCGAGGCCGGATTCGTCTCCAGCGCGCACACGGATGCGGACATCGACTTCACCATCACGCAGCTCGATGCGGCGCTCGCCGCAGCGCGTCCTCGCTAACCCCGTTCCAACTTGTTCAGGGGAGCGCAGCATGCGGTCTCTTGGCGCTATTAGTTGGAACGGGGCTAGCCTCCTCGTCCTGGCGGCGGCGGCGTGCGCGCGGCCCCAGCCGCTCGCCCCCGGCGCCGAACCCGAGCTGCGCGTGGGAATCGTGGCCGGCGTGGGAAGCCTCGCCCTGGGAGGCGACGGGGAGCTGTTCCTCACCGACGACGCCACCGGCCGGCCCATCGGGTCGATCCCCCCGAGCGCGCGCTGGACGGTCCTGGCGGACAGCGCGGGGCTGCGCCTGGTGCAGCCGGACGGCTCCCAGAGCGAGCCGCGCCGCGGCATCTCCGCCGTCAACGTCACCGAGAATCAGTTCGCGATGGCCGAGGGCCGGCGCTATCGCGGCCGCTTGAACGTGGTGCGCGACGCGTCGGGGCTCACCCTGATGAACCGCGTGCCGGTCGAGGCCTATCTCGCCGGCGTGATCGGGGAAGAGCTGGGACCGCGGCGGCCGGACGAGCGGCAGGCGATGCTGGCGCAGGCCGTGGTGTCGCGCACGTTCGCCCTCAAGAATCGCGGCCGCTGGGAGACGCTGGGCTTCGACGCGTGGGCGGACATCCGCGACCAGGTGTACCGCGGCGTGGCGGCCGAGACGCCGGCCGTGTGGGAGGCGCTGCGCGCCACGGCCGGCGAAGTTCTGCAGTACCGCGGCGAGCTCATCGACGCGTACTTCCACTCCACGTGCGGCTTCCGCACGGCGAGCCTGGAGGAGGCGTTCAAGACCACGGGCGGCCGGCCCTATCTGCGACCGGTGTCCGACGAACGGAGCGGCGGCTACTACTGCGACATCTCGCCACGCTTCCGCTGGCGTGAGGAGTGGGACGCGACCAAGCTGCGCGCTATATTGTCGCGGACGCTGCCGGCGGTGATGAACGTGGGCGGGGACGGCTTGCAGCGCATCACGGACGTCGAGGTCAGCCGCACCAGCCAGTCGGGCCGAGTGAGTGAGCTGCGCATCGTGTTCGAGCGCGGCGAGGTGCGCGTGCCGGAACAGGACGTGCGCTCGGTGCTGCGCCCCGAGATCAATCGCCAGCTCGGCAGCGCGGCGTTCCAGCTGTCGGTGACCAAGGACGGCGGCCAGATCGCCCGCCTGGTCGCGGCAGGTGCCGGGTGGGGGCACGGCGTCGGGCTGTGCCAGTGGGGCGCGATCGGGCGCGCGCGGGCGGGCCAGGACTATCGCAGCATTCTCGGGACCTACTTCCCAGGGACGACCGTTGCACGCCTCTACTAGGCCGGTTAGCCGGTTGGCCGGTTGGGCGGTCAGGACGGCCGCTTGTGCGGCGTCGCTCCTAACCGCCTATCCGCCTGACCGCCTGACCGCCCAAGCGGTGCTCGAGAAGTTCTCCTCCGACAACCTCAAGCCCAGCGCCATCCAGCTCGACCTGGGCCCGCTCGGCGGCGACCAGATCAGGGGCACCACGGCGGGCGGTGTGCGGCTGGACTACGGCTTCGTGGCGCCGCGGCTGCGCGTGCTCCTCGGGCTCTCGTACTTCCGGAGCGAGCTCAGCGCCGAGGCGCGGCGCCGCTTCGAGGACCGGCTGAAGAGCGTCATCGTCGACCCGACGGCGGACTACACCATCCAGCTGGGCCGCATCACCTGGAGCGATGTGACCGGTGACCTCGACCTCCAGTACGTGATGCCTCAGGGCCGCACCGTCACGGCCTATCTCGGGGTGGGACTGGGCATCCACCTGCGCCACGGCAGCGGCCCCTCGATCAACGGGACGTTCGTTCAGGATGCGTTGAACGGTTTCACCGCGGGGCTGAACGGCACGCTGGGGGCCGAGGTCGGCGGGAATCGCTGGCGCCTCACCCTGGATGGCCGGGGTGTGGTGGCGAGCGGACTCTCGACGCTGAGCCTGCGCGCCGGGGTCATGTATCGCTGGGCCGGGGCGGGGGGAAAGGGGAAGGGGGGATGAACGACCCGATCCGCGTCGGCGTGATCGGCGCGGGCGCCATCGCGCAGGTCGCGCACTTGCCGGCGCTGCGCCGGATGGCCGGGGTCGAGGTGGTGGCGATCTGCGACAACGACATCGCCAAGGCCCGCGGCCTCGCCGGCCACTTCGAGGTCCGGGACAGCTACGACGACATCGAGGACGTGCTGCGCTACGCATCGGTCGACGCCGTGGTGATCTGCACGCCCAATCACCTGCACGAGATCCACGCCATGGCGGCGCTCGCGGCCGGGGCCCACGTGCTGTGCGAGCGGCCGCTCGCGCTCACGCTGCCGGGCGTCGAGCGCCTGCTGCAGGCGAGCGACAAGCACGGCAAGCGGGTGATGGTCGGGATGAACCATCGCTTTCGCTCCGACGTCCAAGCCGTGCGGGGCTTCCTCGCCGGCGGCGACATCGGCCCGCTGCAGGCGGTCCGCAGCGGCTGGTACACGTTCCAGCCGCCCCGCCAGCTGGCCGGTTGGCGCGTGCGCCGTCAGGAGGCAGGTGGCGGTGCCTTCCTCGACCTCGGGCTGCAGCTGCTCGACCTCGGCCTGTGGCTCGCCGGCTGGCCGGCGGCGCAGCGCATCTCCGCGCACATGACCCGGCACGGTGGCGACGGAGTGGAGGACATGGCGACCGCGCTCGTGGTGTGCGAGAACGGCATGTCGCTGGCGATCGACGTGAGCTGGCGTCACATGGGAGAAGCCGAACGCTTTTGGTTCGACATGGTCGGGCCGCACGGGTCGGCGAGCATCCAGCCGCTGCGCGTGTTCAAGGACGTGCACGGGAACGTGGTGGACGTGACGCCCACCGGCGCGAGCGGTCGGGAGACGCCGTTCGCACAGTCCTACCGCGCCGAGTGGACCTACTTCCTGGCCGTCATCAAAGGAGACGTGAACGCGCCGCCGCCGCGTGACCAGCTCGCCCTGCACCGCGTCCTGGAGGCGATCTACCGCTCGGCGGACGAAGGGCGCGACGTGGCGCTGTGATCCGCCTCTCCCCGGAGCGGCGGGCGGCGGGGCTCGTCGGAGTGGGCGCGGTCGCGCTC
>Ga0137387_10001667_pt1 | contig 11041 bp, 9 predicted proteins | sample SagtaG_3_FD_104909 | JGI IMG/M metagenome (GOLD analysis project Ga0137387, IMG submission 104909) | Vadose zone soil microbial communities from Angelo Coast Range Reserve, California, USA - Sage2_R_115_16 metaG | ecosystem: Environmental > Terrestrial > Soil > Vadose zone > Saprolite | place...
AAGGTTCCAGCGAATGAACGGATACAATGTCCGTGATCAACCCGGCTATGACTGTCATGGATTACCCGTCGAACTGATGGTTGAGAAGAGCCTCAATCTGACATCAAAGAAAGATATTGAGAATGTATTCGGCATTGACCGGTTCATCGCTGAATGCAAGCAGTATTGTGATGTGAACATAGAGACTCAAACGCGAGTCTTCAAAGATCTAGGAATATGGATGGACTGGGACCGTCCATACATCACCTACCAGGACAGATACATCGAGTCGGTCTGGTGGACAGTCAAACAAGCGCACCAGAAGAAACTGCTCTACAAGGGATTGAGGGTTGTCCGCTGGTGCCCCCACGACGAAACAGCTCTAGCTGGCTACGAAGTCACGGACGAGTATCGCATCATCAAAGACTACTCCATCTACGTGAAACTACCCATCGTTGACAAGCCCGGAGAATTCCTCCTAATCTGGACCACTACCCCTTGGACTCTACCTGCGAACGAGGGCGTCATGGTTCACCCCGACATGACCTATGCGGTCGTAGAAGTCGACGGCGAGAAGCTGATAATCGCCAAAGAGAGACTCTCACCAGTACTCAAAGAAAAACCGTACAAGATCTTGCAGGAACTGAAAGGACAGGAGCTAGAAGGAGTCTCCTACGTCCCGCCCCTATTAGAGGAGACTCATCAGAGGACGGGTGGGAAACTTCACAGAGTATTGTTGAGTTCGGAGTACGTTACGATGACCGACGGGACCGGTCTGGTCCATATGGCTCCCGGACATGGTGAAGAGGATTTTGAGGTAGGCGAGCGAAACGGCTTACCAGTACTGTCGCCCGTAGACGGGTCGGGGCACTTCACCTCAGAAGCGGGAAAATACGCCGGACTCTACGTCGGAGAGGCAAACCCGTTAATTGTCAAAGACCTTGAAACTAAACGATTACTCTTCAGAGAAGAGACGATCGAACACTCGTATCCCCATTGCTGGCGCTGCAAGACCCCACTCATACTGCGAGCCACAGACCAGTGGTTCATCAAAGTCACCAAATTCAAGCAGAAAATGATCCAGGAGAACAAGAGAGTCCAATGGACCCCGGATTGGGCGGGGTCTAAACGATTCCACACGTGGCTGGTTGGTGCCCGAGACTGGGTCATCAGCCGTCAACGCTACTGGGGAACCCCACTCCCCGTCTGGACCTGCCAAGAATGTGGAGAACATACGGTAGTAGGGTCCAGAGTTGAGCTAGCGAAAATAGCCATCGGACATCCCCGAAAGTTCGAACTTCACAGAAACGGCGTAGATCAAATAGAAACGAGATGCAAGTGCGGCGGCAGGGCAAGAAGAGAGCCAGATGTCCTTGATGGTTGGCTTGACTCAGGCGTAGCTTCATGGGCAGGACTCGACTATCCACCTAACGCGAAGGAACTCAGGACGTGGTGGCCAGCTGACGCGATTGTTGAAGCTCACGACCAGACCCGAGGCTGGTTCTACAATCAGCTAGGCTCCAGCATTCTAGTGTTCAACAAGACCCCCTACAAGGCGGTGCTGATGCATGGACACACCTTGGATCCTGATGGAGAGAAGATGAGCAAGTCTAAGGGAAATTTTGTCAGCCCGGAAGATGTCATCGGAAAACATGGCAGAGATGCTCTTCGATTCTACACTCTCCAGACTACGGTCTGGGACGACTTCCGATTCTCCTGGAGCGCAGTTGAAACCGCTGCCCGAGACTTACAGATTGTCTGGAACGTCTTCTCCTTCGCAACTCTCTACATGAACCTCGACAAGTTCACCCCTATCAAATGGGCGACCGGAAAACTAGCGAAATCGTACCATCCCGAGGACAAGTGGCTGCTCTCAAGGACTGAGACGCTGGTGAGAGATGTCACGAAGCACATGGCGCAGCTCGAAATCCACCTGGCAGTCCGAGCGCTCAGAGAGTTCGTTGTTGAAGATCTCAGCCACTGGTACATTCGACTCGTCCGTCGACGATTCTGGCTAGAAAAGACCAGCCGAGACAAACTCGCAGCCTACACGGTCCTCCACCACGCGCTCAGAAACTGGCTCGGACTCGCTGCACCGGCAATGCCATTTCTCGCAGAGACAATCTACAGAGAAGCATTCAGAAACACTGAACGTCTGAATCCCGAAAGCATCCACATGACCAACTGGCCCAGCCCGGACAAGCAATGGATCAACAAGACACTAGAAGAGGAAATGCGCATCGTCCAACACATCGCCGACGCTACAGCCTCAGCACGCCAATCAAAGAAGATAAAGCTCCGCCAACCCGTCTCTACGATCCTGATCGTGGCCGACAAGCCGATAGTCAGACGCACCGTCAGGACCCTCCGCGAACTTCTCCTCCAACAGGCCAACGCCAAGAACGTTAGACTCGTCAGTCTAACCGAAGAAGAGCGATTGAAGAAGCTGATCGTTGAACCGAATTTCAAAGCCCTCGGCCCAGCGTTTCGCGGAGAAGCGAACAAGATCGCAGAAAGACTCCGCTCACTAGATGGTCGCCAGATAATGCGCGCCTTCAAGCAAGACGGGCATTTCCTGATCATGCTGGACGCAAAGGAGTACGAGGTTGCGAGTGAAATGGTTTCTTTCAAAGAAGAGATACCCGAGAATCATGCTATTGGAAACTTCGAAGAGGGACGAGTCTATGTGGACCTGACAATTCCAAGCGAATTGGTTAGAGAGGGCTTTGTCCGAGAAGTTATCCGCCGGTTACAAGAAATGAGAAAACGCCTAGACCTTCCTGTTGACGCGTTCGTAGACGCATATGTGTCAGTTTCCGACCCAGAAAAGCTCGGCTGGTTGGAGGACGAGAAGGACTATCTGATGGAAGAAGTGCGGGCTAAGACGTTCGTATTACTACGACCAGACCAACCAAGGCCTACGGCTGGACTAGAGGAAGACTGGAAGATAGAAAGAGACAATTTCCACATGGGCATATCGCAACAATAATGAAGTCTCAAAGACTCTCGCGAAGACCAGCGAAGGCTAGACCGGTTTGAGAAAAAGAGAGGAAGAGTTCTAGGTTCGCTTTACGAATTATCGGACTCTGGATCGTCTATTGTAGAGAAGTGTTGCTGTCCCTGCGCCCGCGCCCAAAACAGTCACAGCAACGATAGCATAGGGCGCCAGTAGGCCAACGCTGTTCACCGGTACAAGGGAGCCGCCTACAGCTCCGCATGCGGGTCGGACTGTCAGATAGACTGTCGCGGAGTGCACTGTAACGTCTGTCCCTCCGATTATCGTAATGGTGTAGCCTTGTTCTGGGGTGGACTGTACCGTGGACGCGGTGAGGTCGAACGTAACATTCTGACCGCTAGCCAGAATCACGCTCGACGGAATGGGAGAGAGTGTGGGACCGTTAGTCGGGCTGGGATCAACGTTGTCCGCGAGCGTTACGTTGCCTTGAAAGCCGTCTCTGCTTGAGACGGTGACGAGGTAGGTTGAGGCCTCACCTGGGCTGACGCATATGTCCAGAGGCGTCGCCGCGATGTTGAAGTCAGGAGTCTGAGCGTGGACGAGGGTTGTAGAGACAAGGGATGCCATAAGCGCGAGCAAAGCTGCCGTAGTAATTAGAAGGTGTGTCTTGATCATTTCTCTCGATAGTGCTAGTTCCCAAGGAATTCATTTAACGATGTTGTCGCACGTGGACAAAGATAAGTAATTGCAGCGCAACTGTGCTGGTTGTGGCAGATATTAGGCGGCAGGTAGAGAGGTTCATAGAAGCCGACCCAGTGATAAAGAAGGGTCTTCAACGGAGAATCATCAACTCTAGGGCACTCGCCAGATACATCCTAGAGGCTAACGGCGTGGATTCGACTCTTGACGCCATCCTAGGTATTGTTCGCCGCTACCCTCTCGGCAGTGAAAATGATAATCGACACCGACAAGTGTTCAAAGATTGCGAAATCGCAACTAGAAACAAAGTAGCTGACCTGGCAGTTGAGAACGGTCCAGACATCATGAGGAGGATCGCAGAGTTTGCGAGCACGATCAGGACAACCAGGGGAGAAAGCCTCAGGGTGACCGTTGGATTCCGGTCTATCCGGGTAATCGCGGACCAGAAAGCGTTAGAGAGTTTTCGCCAAACGCTTCGGCCAAAAGAGATCATCAGCTATTCCAACGGTCTCGCCGAAATATCTCTTCTATTTCCGCCTGAAGCAAGAGGGACCAAAGGAATCATCGCGAAGATCTCTGCTGAACTAGCCTTGAACGATGTCAACCTTGTGGGCATCATTTGCAATTCCCCAGAGGACATCTTGCTGGTCACGGAAGCCGACGCTCCAAAAGCTTTGGAAGCTCTACAGCGAATGCTGGGAGAAGAAGCTATGAATCCCAACCGAAAGGGTGCAGCTTCAAAAATACTCCTCGCAAACTAGAACTTGGGGTCAAAGTAACTCCATCTCGGATCCTTCCTCAGGAAGGGTTCCTAAACCTATCCTTATGGAACTCTCCGAAACCCAGAACAACATATCACGCGTGTTCATTGAGAAGCTCGCGAGACGGTAACCGTCTAGTTCGGTTCCTTCGTCTCGGCGAAGTGTACCGATACATTTCTTGGATAATCTTATTAACCTCCTACCGTTATCGGGGCTTTTGCATGTTGAACCGTAGGTTCTCCATAGTCCTAGTCTCAGCCCTCTTGCTGACAGCAGTCATTCTTGGACTGCCGAACTTATTCTCAATTCCCACAGTCGCGACCATCAACCACTCCATCGCCCTGGTGGGCTTCGTCAACGCCTGGAATTTTACGACCACGCCCAACCCTACCATCACAGTCACCCAAGGAGACGGTGTCAGTCTACAGCTCTCAAGCGGTGACGCCGTTCTTCACAGATGGTTCGTGGACGTTGACAAGAATGGTCCCACGCCAGACTGCCCAGGAGCAGACATATGCTCCGACCCATTCACAACCTCCACCCTGCTCACCTTCACTGTGAACTTCGCGCCCGGCACGTATACCTACTATTGTTCACTCCATCCCACAACCATGCTAGGACAGTTCGTAGTTAATCCATCATCCTCGGTCGGAGGTACGGCGGTGCCCGTAGATAGACTCACGTTAGTCGCACCCTATCTTGGACTAGCCTCAGCCCTAGCCATTCTCGTGGCAGTCGCAACATACATCACACGGACTAGGCGCAAAGAAGAGAAAAAGTAGTATCCAGCGGATCGCTTCAACACAGGCTAACAGCCCTGGTTTCGCGTGAAGGAGATGTTGGACCGCATGAATAGATGCGAGGATGGAGGTCCCGGGATTATTTTTCTGAAAACCGTCTCAAGCCTACTATGAGAGCGATGACTAGGACTCCGCCAAAGATGGGAAGGAACCATTCTCGCATGTGGATGAGTCCATAGAAGAACGCTAGGACTACGCCGAAGGCTCCGAAGAGTCCTAGAAACCTTCTGTTGCCTACTCCCCAGTTTGCAAAATTCCTTGCATAGCCTGCTTTCTTTATGATTAGCCACACGAGTCCTACTGAGCCGGCGAAGGAACTCCAGAAAACGAGACCGCCGAAGATGATTCCTAGACTGACGAGTGCGACAGGATATGCGAACGCGAGAGAATAGAGCGTGTATTTTCCAAGAGCCCTTGCTCGGCGAAGAATGTGATGTTCGAGGAATCCTGCTTTGGGCCCCGGCTGGAAGACGGATGGGTCGAACTGCCAGAGACGGGTCTTTCTCTGCTTCTTGGTCAACGAAGAATAGACCATTGAAGCCTAACAGCGTTAGTTTAGCCTATCGGTACCGTGACTTCCAAGGAATGTATTGACGAGATAGAGATTAGGTAGAGTGACTCTCAGGACGATTGTTCTAGCCGAAGAGTCGTCAGATCGGCCTAAGCCTGCATGGCCCATGTTCTAGAGTTTGCCCCAGTTCGTATCTCGATGCCTCTTGTCAACGTTCCCTGTGTTCTTCAAAATGCTTCTCGAACCATTCGTGTCCACAATGCGTACACTTGTACGCGTACTGGAATTGTTCAACATCAACGATTATTGGTCTGCCCTCATAAACATCGATTCCTATTCGCGCGCCATACCCCTGCCCGCTAGGCAAGAGTTGACCTTCATATGTTGGTCTTGACGTCCTTTCTAGGTCAACAAGTTTCTTGCTCTCCAGCTTGATGTGGAATCTCCGTCCGCACCCTGGACAGTGTCTGAAAAACTCCATCGCTGAGACATGTCGGCGCCGTCTAGTTCATTAGCATATCCGTCCGACGACCGCCGCTAACTGCAACATTTTTCCCTGATCAGCCCGTTCCGAACCTCAGGAAGTCGCCACCTGAGTCTATCGGTACCTGTAGCTCACACATTTATTCAATGGTCTGAAATGATAATTGTTGTCCTTGGGCGAGCTAAAACCAGACTGTTGGATCTGCAAGACCATACAAGAACCGGCACACCTAATCTTCTTTGAATCCCGCATTTCTATCGGAAAGCTCAACCCGGACCAATTCTTCAAAGGATATTCTTTCCTCACGCTCAAATATCATGAGGAAGAACTCTACCAGCTAACAGACAAGAATAGGAAAAGTTTCCTCGAAGACATGTCCCGAGTTGCAAATGCTCTTGCTAAGACTTTCAATCCTGACAAGATGAACTACGAACTGCTTGGAAATGGTATGCCTCATCTTCACTGGCACCTAGTTCCACGCTACAAGACAGACCCGATGTGGGGACGACCAATATGGACAGGGTCTATACGCAGAAAGAGGCTGGCGAGAGAAGAGTACGAGAGCCTCGTGAAGCAAGTTCAATCTCACCTCATACAGAGCAAGTAAATCGTCTGCTTCGTCGAACAGTACCGTTCAACAAGCGCTTCCCAAAAATCTGGTTAGCTCATTCGTTCAAGAAGTTTTTCTAAGAGGGCTTCCAATCGTCCTATGACTAACCCGCGAAGGGTCGTCACCATTTGCCAAAACGTTTCTTGTCGCGCCTATGAGTGGTGTCGTGCGCTTTCTGAGATTTGAACACCCATAGGTTGGTTCTCCGGTTGTCGTTCTTGTTTCTGTTTATGTGATGGACCACTTCTCCCTTCTTCAAGTTGCGACCGAGCTTTCTCTCGGCAACATAACGATGCACGGGTATTCCCGAGTCAGAAAAGCGCTTGTAGCCCTTTTTGTCTTTGAAGAATCTAATAGTTGCCCACTTCCAGTCTCGTTTCACACAGTTACGGATGAAAAAGATTGCGGTTCTTTTAGGCCCTATTTTCATGGTAGCCGGATTCCGGATACAAGAAATCCGGTGAATATTGTCAGAACCAACGTTAAAACAATCAATATGGCAGTAAGCCATTTCAGCCTTCGAGATTCTTCTTCCAAACCTTCGAGTACGTAAAGCCCATACCAATCGCGTACTTCACTTACACGTTGCTCCACTAATTCGAGTTGCTGTCTAACTCCAATCATCTCTAAGGATTCGATTTGTCCGGTGTTTCTCGCGCTCAAATCTTTGTATTTCTTCAGAAGTTCATCTCTGTTCTTCAGCCATGTCTCAAGAGCCTTGGCTGTTTCGTCTTTGGTGAATCCAAATTTCTTGGGCGCGGATTGTTTTTCACGTTTGAAAAACTTCATTTCGGATTACCACGCTTCCGCCACTTTCTTGATTCCCGACTTATCGGGGTCTTTTGGCGTGAAAGGATACAGAATAGCAAGCGCATAGAGTTCAATGAATCCGAGAAAGAGTGAAGCGGTTGCTTGGAATAGAAGGCTTGTAGGGAAATATGAGAGCCAACCCAATTGTATCGTTTCATAGGTAGATTTGGCGAAGGTTGCAACTGCAACTAATATTGCAAGAATACCGATATAGGCTACTATGTTACTCAATTTCTTATTCTTTATTTGCAGAGTTATCGATTGTTCATTCAACCATTCCTTAACACTCAAGCAATCGGACGCAACGAACATACCGACAGTATGGTAACGCCAGATTGAAACCACTAGGGGGCATCCCAGAGATGAAAATTTAGCCGTGGAGTGTGGTACCCCGCGTATACCGAGGTCTATCTGGATGCAGTGGCACTGATTCTTCCTGCCATAGGACTATGGCGCCTGTTCCTTCGGAAAGCCTCCATTACGGGAGTTAGAGCTGGAAATCTCGTTCGACTCAACATGTGCTTTCTATCTGCGATTGTCTTCGACATCTTTCGCAACTTAGGCTACAGCTGGGCAGCATATGGCGAGAATGTAGGTGCGGGCCTGGTTTTCTCTTTGATCGGGCTGACTGCCGCAAGCCTGTGCTTCTGTCCGGATTCCAATACGCTTCGAGAAGCTTGGTCTAGACTGAAATCACGCAGATCACTTTTGCTCTATGAAGGAGTAGTTTTTGCTGGGATAGGGCTCAACTTGTTCCTTCCCAATTCGTTCCTCCCCTTTACCATAGTCTTACTCTCGGCCGGAATGGTCTACCCAACCAGCCTATTCTTGTTAGCTCGAAGGCGAGCGAAGCCCCCGCATATCAGGAACGCGATGGCCATCCTTGCAACAACCTGGGCCCTCTTCGTCACTGTTGGCACATTCCTGTTCATACTCGGAACGCAGCCTCGCTTGCTTCCGATATTTCTCCCGTACGGATGGGAGATGGCGCTTGTCACGGGTTCAGTATTGTTCTTTTTGATGTCCCTTACTCACCTCTATCCTTTGGGTTTCGGGAGATTCTCATCCGGACAACTTGTTCCCGATACCATCGTCAAGCCGGGGCACAGGTATCTGATTCTTCACGATTCAGGAAAGAGAGCAATCTCGTTTCTCTCGTCGACGCTCAAGGGACTGATCGATTCTGGTGCAAGAGTAATCATAAGCGCGTCGAGTAACGGGTGGCTCGTCGGGAACCTGTCCGAGCACGAGTCTCGTTTCAGCGAATGGAAGCAGAATGGTAGAGTCGTCGTTTCGGAGAACTGGGTAGGACACACATTCCCACGTGAAGGATTGTCCGACAGGCTGAGCTTCGGCCCCACATCAACGGTTTTCGTCAACGAGCTGGGCCAAGACAATCTTGAAGGCACAGTCTCGCCTCTGGACAACGGGACAGGCGAAAAGCATCAGGAGCCAGCCGAACTCTTTCTACTGGAAAGCAGTAAAGCCCCTAGACCACAACTCACCGAGTTCCTCCGCCGCAACACCGGCATCGAGCTACTTAATCTGTCCGAATCTACAGACCCCTTCTCATCCATCGTCGACCTTGACCATCAGAAAATACGAGGATCAATCATCCTACTAGAATATGACACGAACTCCGATTACGAGGGGGTAGTCGACAAATTCCTCGCCGAGGGAATCAGCAACGCCGAACTCTGCGTACTGTTCACAACCAAGTCCAGCAAACTCTACAGAGCCATCAAAGGAAAGAGAATGATCAAGATCATTGCCGCGTCCTCACTGATTTCTGTCCCCGACGAGCTACCTGACGGTGAAATGCAAATTCCAGACAAGGAGCTTGGACTCGTTGCAGCAGTACTATCGGATTTCATAGACAACAGCAAGAACTCCGGGGCTAGCTTCGTCTTCGACAGTATGACCGAACTGATCAGGGGTGAGCGTTGGGAACAAGTCTATTCTGGAATCAAACAGTTAATTGATCTGCTCAGCGTCCCAAACGCGACAGCACTCTTCTTAGCTAACCTCAACACGATGGAGCCCAGATTCTTGGGGGCGCTCCATGGAGCGTTCGCGCTTCAGCTGAGACTGGATAATCAGGGCCTTATGGCCGTAAAGGTCCCCGGCCAATTATCTGCCCAATAGTCCTTGTGTCAACTGACCGAATCGGCTCAGAAATCTGCCTTCTAATTAGATCATTTAAAGTACGGTCTAACTGATTAACCTAAGAAGATCCAGCTGGGACTTGCGGGCTTGGAACATCACAATCACGACATTGTCATAGTTGGCGGCGGAGCTGCAGGCATTCGTGCCGCGATAGCGGCTGTCGAACTCGAACCCAAGCTGGATGTTGCCATCGTCTCGAAAGTCTACCCTATGCGAAGCCACACCGTCTCGGCTGAGGGAGGAATGGCCGCGGTGCTACGAGACTATGACAGTTTTGACTCGCACGCCTATGACACGATCAAGGGGAGCGATTTTTTCGCCGACCAGGATGCCGTAGAGTTCTTCGTAAAAGAAGCACCGCGAGAAGCGATCCAGCTGGAACACTGGGGATGCCCTTTCAGCAGGGATCCGGACGGACGAATCAGCTCAAGAGCCTTCGGAGGAATGACCGTCAAGAGAACACTCTTCGCAACCGACAAGATCGGCTTCCACCTCCTACACACCCTCTTCCAGACCTCTCTGAAATACGAGAACATCCGCCGATACGACGAATGGTTCGTCACATCTCTACTAGTTGACAATGGCCGAGTGGACGGCGTCACCGCTATCGAAATGCGAACCGGCGAACTCGTCACAATCCTAGGCAAGGCCGTAATCATAGCGACGGGAGGGTGTGGACGAATTTTCCAGTTCACAACCAACGGATGGATAAAGACAGGAGATGGAATGGCCCTCGCATATCGGGCGGGGGTGCCGTTGAAGGATATGGAGATGGTTCAGTATCATCCCACGCTACTTCCCAACACTGGAATTCTGATCACAGAGGCTGCGCGAGGCGAAGGCGGCCATCTATTGAACAAGGATGGCGAACGCTTCTTGAAACGGTATGTCCCCAACAAAATGGAACTGGGACCCAGAGACATCTTGTCCCGGGCCGAGATGAGCGAGATTAACGCGGGACGAGGATTCGAAGGACCCTACGGGAGCTACGTCCACCTTGACCTGACACATCTCGGCGAAGAAGTGATCGAAACGAAATTACCATTTGTGAAAGAACTGGCCGAGAGATATGTCGGGATAGACCCGGCCCACGAACCAATCCCCGTGCGGCCTGGTCAGCACTACATGATGGGCGGAGTACATACAGACATTCATGGATGCACTGGATTGCCGGGTCTATACGCGGCAGGCGAGGTAGCCTGCGTTACGATGAATGGAGCGAACCGATTGGGAAGCAATTCTCTAACAGAATGCCTCGTCTTCGG
>Ga0137387_10001672_pt1 | contig 11034 bp, 7 predicted proteins | sample SagtaG_3_FD_104909 | JGI IMG/M metagenome (GOLD analysis project Ga0137387, IMG submission 104909) | Vadose zone soil microbial communities from Angelo Coast Range Reserve, California, USA - Sage2_R_115_16 metaG | ecosystem: Environmental > Terrestrial > Soil > Vadose zone > Saprolite | place...
CGCCCAGGCGCAGCACGCTCGGCGCTCCCTGCTCGCGGTCGAGCCGGCGGCCGAGGTGCGCGAATACTTCCTCGGCCGCGCGGCGCGCCGCGTTCAAGCCGTCCCGCAGGCCCTGCTCGACCAGGTCGCGGCTCGCGGCGCTGAGCAGGTCGTCCCGCCCCCGCAGCAGGATGGCGAGCGTGGGCAGGAGGCCGCGCCCACCGCGCTCGAGCCGCGACAGCAGCCGGTTCACGCCCACCATACTCACCTGCGCGCCCAGGTGGGTCGCCGCCACGTCCTCGAGGTGGTGCGCCTCGTCGAGCACCAGTCGCCGGTAGGGCGGCAGCACCGCGGCTTCCTGCCAATTGTCGGACGCCATCCGCACGGCGAGGTCGGACGTGAGCAGGTGATGGTTCACGACCACCACGTCCGCCTCGGCCGCGCGGCGGCGCGCCTGGAACACGAAGCAGCGCTCGAAGTGCGGGCACTTCAGGCGGGTGCACAGGTCCGACTCCGCCGCCACGGCGTCCCACACCTCCGCCCCCGGCTCGTCGGCGAGGTCGGCGAGGCTGCCGTCGCTCGTCCTCGCGGCCCACGCGCCGAGCGACGCCAGCTCCGCCGCCTCCCGCTCGTCGAACAGCGTCTGCAGCCCCGCGCGCGCCTGCTCGAGGCGCGCCAGGCAGAGGTAGTTGTGCCAGCCCTTGAGCAGCGCGAAGCTCGGCGTATGGTCGCCCGTGCCGAGCGCGCGGGCGAGGATCGGCAGGTCCTTCCCGACGAGCTGCTCCTGCAGGTTGATCGTGTTGGTCGAGACGATGGTGCGCTCGCCGTTCTCGCGCGCCCACACGAGGGCCGGGACGAGATAGGCGAACGACTTCCCCACGCCGGTGCCGGCCTCGAGCAGCGCGATGCCGCCGTCGTTGTAGAGGTCGGCGCCGTAGGCCGCCATGTCCCGCTGGCTGGGCCGGTCCTCGAACCCGCCGAGCGCGCGCGCCACGGCCCCGCCCGGAGCGAGCAGGCCCGCCACGTCGATGGCGTCGAGCCGGGTGGTGGAGCGCGGGCGCGGGCATTCGACCACGACGTAGAACTCCGTGACCGCGTTGTCCACGATCCCGAACCCGACCCCGCCGTCGTGCAGCCGCGCCGCCACGGCGAGGTCCGCCCCGGAAGGCTCGAGCACGCCGCTCGGATGGTTGTGCACCAGCATCTCGCCGCGCCCCGCGATCCCGGGAAGCGCCAGCACCGCGTCCACCGTGCCGCGCGCCACCACGCGCGCGTCCACCACGAGCCCGTTCGCGTCGGGCCGCACCACGAACGACACTTCGCGCCCGTGCGCCGCCGCGATCTCCGCCCTGAGCTGCTCGCGCACCGGCGCGGCGAGGCGCTCGGCGCTCACGTCTTGAGCTCGCGCTTCTTCGCCGCCGGGAACAGCACGTTGTTGAGGATGAGGCGATAGCCCGGCGAGTGCGGATGCAGCGACAGGTCGGTCGGGGGATCGCCGATCTGGTGCTGCTGGTCCTCCGGGTCGTGCCCGCCGAAGAAGGTCCACGTCCCTTTGCCGTGGTCGCCGTGGACGTACTTCACCCACGGCGCCCCCTCTTCGTCGCCCAGCACGGTGATGCTCGGCTTGAGCCGGCTCCGCGTGAACGACGTCGTGAGCCCGTAGAAGTCGGGGATCACATCGCGGTGGCTCTGCACCAGCATCGTGGGCACGGGGTCGATCTTGGCGCTGAAGTTGAACAGCTTGAACGCCCCGAGCGGCTGGCGGCGAAACCCGGCGTTCACCTGGTGCCCGTCGATGTCGGAGAAGCTCGCCACCTGGGGGTTGGGCTCGAGCTGCGCGCCGGTGAAGGCGAGCGCCTTGGACCAGTCGAGCTTGGCGTCGGCCTGCGGGTCCATCGGCGTGCCGTCGGCGAAGGCGGCGGCGATGTCCACGCCTTCGGCCGCGAGCGCGAGGTCGAGCGTCTCGGTGGCGGTGCACATCGCGAACAGGAAGCCGCCGTTTCCCACGTAGTCGCGGATGCCCCGCGCCACCGCTTTCTTCAGCTCGGGAACGCTCGCGAAGCCGAGCTGCCGCGCCGCGGCGCCGTTGAAGCGCACCATCTCGCCGAGCCAGGGCGCGCCGGCGTAGATGAGGTAGAACTTCGAGTACTGCCCCGTGAAGTCCTCGTGGTGCAGGTGCAGCCAGTCGTAGGTGCGGAGCCCGCCCGCCATCACCTCCGGGTCCCATACCTTCGCGAACGGGATCCCCGCGTACTGCAGCGCCATCGTCACGGCGTCGTCCCACGGCGGGGCGTTGGGGGGCACGTACACGGCCACCTTGGGCGCCTTCTCGAGCGGCACGGCGTCCATGTTGGACGCCTCGATCTCACCCTTGATCGCCGTGACCTGAGTGTCCGTCACCGGCTCGACCCGCACGCCCGCGAGCGCCGCATCGCGCCGGATCGCATCGCCGTCGGGGACGAGGAACGAGCCGCCGCGATAGTTGAGCAGCCACTCCGCGCGGAGCCCCGCCTGCACCACGCGGTAGGCGACGCCGTAGGCCTTGAGGTGGTCGGACTGCAGGTCGTCCATGGGAAGCAGCAGCGACGGATAGGCGGCTAGGCGGTTAGGCGGATAGAGACCCAGAAGATCTGCGCTAACCGCCCAACCGCCTAACCGGCTAACCGCCTTGACGAACGCTCTCCGCTTCACGACTCGGGAATCGCTCCCTTCGCCCGCTCGAGCTCGCGCCGCGCTTCGGGGACGACCGCGCTCTCGGGGTAGCTGAGAATCAGGTGCTCGAGGTGGCGAACCGCCTCGAGCGCCTGGAGCTGCCGCAACAGGAGCCGCGCCCACTCGAGCTCCGCGGCCGGCGCGGCGGCGCCTGTTCCCTCTCCCCCGCCCCCCCCGATGCGCACCACCTCGGCGAACAGCGTCGCAGCGGTGCGCTGCTCTTCAGGGCCCGCGCCCGGCCGTGCCGCGATGCGCCCCGCGAGGAGCAGCAGCTCGGCCGCCCCGCCGCCCCGCCCCTCCGTCTGCAGTTCGACAGCCGCAAGGCGCAAGGCCTGCACGGCGCGGGTCGAGTCGCCGCGCGCCAGCGTGAGCAGCGCGTCGCCCAGCTCGGGGAAGCGGTCGCGCCGCACCTGCTGCATCAAGGCGAGCATCGTGGTGCGCTCGACGGCGTCGCGCCGCTCCCCGGCGTACGGCCCGGCGGCGCGAAACTGGTCGGCACCGGCCTTCAAGTCGCCGCGATACAGCGCCACCCATCCTCGTAGCGCCGTCGCGTCGACGCTCGAGTCGCCGGCGAGGGCCGAGTCGGCGCGCGCCAGCTCGCCGCGGCGGATACGGGCCCGCACGAGCGCCCGGCCCAGGGCCGCGCGGTCGTCCGCGGGGGCGCGATCGCCCACGGCGGCGAGCCGGGCGGTGGCGGCGTCGAGGTCGTCCTGGCGGATCAGCGCCTCGACGAGCGCGGTGTTGGCGAGCGCCTGCGCGTCCGCGGGCGCCGTCGAGTCCGCCGCCAGGCGCTCGAGCACCGGGCGCGCCGCCGCGAAGTCGCCCGCGTCGAGCAGGGCGTGCGCCGCATCCGCGCGCGCACGGGCGGCGACGGGCTGCGGCACGACGTCCGCGAGTCGCGCCAGCGCGAGCGCGCGCACCCGCCGTCCCTCCGGGGTGCCGCGCGCCCCCGCCAGATCCGCGAAGCGCCGCAGCGCGAACGCCGCCTGCGGCGACCCGGCGGCGGTGACCGCCGGCTCGAACACCGCCCACGCGCGCGCCGGGTCGCCCCAGGCGAGCAGCAGCTCGGCGCCAAGCCGCCGGGCCACGGGCGAGGGGTCTTCCACGAGCGCCCGCGTCACCCGGTCGCGCTGCCCCGGCGCCACGTCGGCGAGCTGCGCCGCCGCGCTGGGTAGCTGGTCCGGGGCGGCAGTCGCCGCCCGGCCCCACTGGCGCGCCGCGTCCTCCCAGTCTCCCCGTCGCGCGGCGAGGTCGGCCAGTTCGACGGCGAGCGCGCCCGCGCGGCTTCCGCCGAGCGCCCGCTGCCCCGCGACGAGCACCGCCCGCGCCTCGTCGAACCGGCGGGCGTCCGCCAGCGCGAGCGCCCATTCGCGATACGGCCCCTCGTCGCCCGGCGCGAGCGCGATCCAGCGCCGTGCCGCGTCCTCCGCGCTGTCCGGCTCGTTCAGCGTGGCGAGCGTACGCACCTCGAGCGCGCGGAAAGCGCGGTTCGTCGAGTCTCGCGCGAGCGCCCGCCGCACCAGCGGCAGCAGCTCGGGGAGGCGGCCGAGCGGCGGCAGCACGCGCTCGAGCCCGAGCAGCGCCGCGAGGTTCGTCGGCTCACCGCGCAGCACGGCGAGGTAAACCACGGCCGCGCGGTCGTGCCGGCCCGTGCGCTCCAGCTCGACCGCCTCGCCGATGACTTGGGCCCGGACGGGGCGCGTCAGGAGGACGCACAGTGCGAGTGCGGCCAAGACGAACCGGCCGCCGCGCACCGCCCTAATGCTGTGGCGCATTGATCAACCGGAAGTACTCGAGCACGAGGCGGCGCTGCTCGGGAGTGAGCCGGGCCAGCTCTTCCCAGGTGGGATAGCGGAGCTTCGGACCGGCGCCCGTGGCCCCGGCGGCGAGCACGCCCGGCAGATGGACGCTGTCGCCGATGGCCGGGCGGCTCACCCGCTCTTTCTGATCGTCCGGCTCGGGGCCCGTGAGGGTGCGGCCCGCGTCGAGCAGCCGCCGGTACAGCCGGCTCTGGCGCTCGATCGTCTGGCGGTCGAGCCGGCCGGCCTCGAGCTGGCGGGCGAGCTCGCGCGCCTCCTCGGCGAGGGGCCCCGCGGCGGCGCTTCCGCCGGCGGCCTGCAGGCGCTCGAGCTGCTCGGCCAACGCGCGCTGGCGGGTCGCGAGCGCGCGCAGCTGCTCGAGCACGGCCTGACCGCCCAGGCCCATCAACGGCAGCAGTCCCTGCGCCTGCCCGTTCAGCCCGCGCTGCGATTCGGCGAGGCGCGCGAGCTGCTCCACCGCCTCGGCGAACCCCGTGCCCGAGCGCGCGCCCGCGACCTGGCCACGGCTCCGCGCCAGCGCCAGCGCCGTGGCGTTCAGGGCGTCGACCGCCTCGCCCGCGAGCGCGGCGGCGGCCGGGGTGTTGGGCTCTCCCTGCTCCAGCTGCTCGCGCGTCGCCGCCATCTGGCGCTGCGCGAAGCCGAGCGCGCGCTCGAGCTGCGGCGAGACGAGCGCGTGTCGGCCGGCGGCCTCGCGGATGTGACGCTCCACCATTGCCGTCCCCTCCTCGACCGACGCCTGGCGCGACCGCGTGGCGGCGCCGCCCTCCCCGCGCTCCAGCGCCTCGGCGACCTGCTGCTGCCGCCGGGCGAGCGCCGCCGTCTCCGACAGGGCCTGATCGAGCGCAGCCAGCGTTTCCTCGCGCCACGCCTGCACCAGCGAGTCGCGCCGGGCGAGCAGCGCCTCGGGTATCTCCGCGAGTGCGGTTTCCGCCTCGGCGCCGGTCGCGCCCGCGCCACGCGCATCGCCTGCCACCGCGGCACCGGCGGCCTGCCCCATCGCCCGCTGGGCGCGCCGCGCCGCGTCTTGGGACCTGGCCAGCGGCTGCGCCTCGGGCGCCGCGTCGGCCGCGCGGGCGAGGTCCTGCGCCGCCTGGGCGATCCCCCGCCCCAGCGAATCCGCCCGCGCCGCGAGCGCACGCTCTCCCCGGGCGGCGGCCGTGTCGGCGCGCGGCGCATCCGCGCGGTTCCACTCGGCCTGACGTTGCCGCAGCTCTTCCGCATCGGCGGCGAGCGACGCCAGCGCGCCCTCGACGGCCGCGCGGCGGAACAGCTCGCCGCTCCGCTCGAGCTCCTCCTTCAACTGTTGCTGCGCCTCGGCGAGCCGCTGTAAGGCCTGTCGCATCGCCTCCGGGTCGAGCCGCGCCAGCGCCCGTTGCAGGTCGCGCAGCCGCTGCTCCAGCTCGGGGCTGATGGCGCGCTCGAGCAGCTGTTGCACCTCGCGCAGCCGCGCCTGGAACGCCGTGTCGTCGATCCCCGCGGCATGGGCGGCGCGGGCGATCTCCGCCACTTCGCGCGCCAGGGAGCGCACGCGCTGCTGCAGCGCCTCCTGCTCGCGGGCCAGGGCCTCGGCCCGCTCCGTCGCCTGGAACGGCAGCGTGCCCGCCTGAGCGGCCCCCGGGGGGGGCATCCGCGTACCGCTGGGCGCGGCGTCACGCGAGCGCTCCTGCGCCAGCGTGCCCGTGCGCTCGCCCAGGGCGCGCTGCTCCGCCGCGAGCGAATCGGCCGCCGCCGCCGCGTCCTGCGCCGCCTCGCGGGTCGCGGCCCGCAGCTCGTCGAGGCTCGGCAGGCGCAGCGCGTACTCCACGCTCTGGCCGCGGTGCGGCACGGGCGCGTTATCCCAGGCGTCCACGCGCAGCCGCAGCGTGTCCCCCGGCAAGAGGCCGCGCGCCGTGGCGTCGAGGTCGCCCTGCACGATGGCGCGCTCCCCCACGCCGCTCACATCGAGCGGCTGCCGCAGCGGCTGCCCCGTCTTCCCGGTGCGGCTCACGCGCCAGCTCACGAGCTCCAGCCGCGACAGGCCGTGGTCGTCGCGCGCGTCCACGACGAGCGGCTGGCGCAGCGACAGAGGGAGCGTCGTGTCCCGGCCCGGCAGTGGCACGAGCACCACGGGCGCCGAATCGGGGATCACGCGCAGCTCCAGCTCCGGCGCCGCGCCCTCGATCGGTGCACCGTCCGCCGCGGTGAGGTCGAGCCGCCACGTCCCCGAGGCCGCAGGGAGCAGCCGGCCCGAGAAGCGGGCTCCCTCCACGGCGAGCCGTGACGCGGGGCCCCGGCCCGCGTGGCTCCACGCGGCGCGCGCCAGCGCCACGCTCGCCGAGCCGCTCGTCAGGATCTCCGTGCCGGCGGGGATCGGCACGGTGTCGGCGCCCGAGACGAGCGGCTCGTCGGCGCGGGCGAGGTAGGCGGGATAGCGGGCGGTGAGCTCGAGCGCGGCGACGAATGCGGGGAGCGCCACCGTCACGCGCCGCACGGCGCTGGTGCGGGCGCCGCTCGCCGCCTTCACGTACAGGTCGCTCTCGAGCGGCCCGACGCGGCGTGCGGCGCGGCCCGCGGAGTCGAGCGGCACGGCGGACCCGCGCCACGCCTCCCCGGGGCCGCGGGTCCACAGCACCGCGCGGGCGGCGGCGGGCGCCTCGATCGTCACCGTCACGCTGTCGCCGCGCCGCACGGTGGCGCGGTCCAGGAGCACGCGCACCGGCGCGCGCGCGTCGCGCAGCGTGCGGAGCGGGTGCCAGAAGGCGGCGCGCCCAGTGGCGGGGGCGGCCGCGACGAACAGCACCGCCCCCGCGAGCCCGACTCCAGCGGCGACGCCGAGCGCGCGGCGCGTCTCCCGCGCGAGTGTCCGGCGCACCAGCGGAGTCGCCTGCTCGACGATGCCCGCGGCGCGGCGGTCCGCGAGCGCGAACAGGTCGGCGCTCGCCCCGCTACGGCCCGCGGCGGGCGTGACCGTGCTCTGAACGCTGCCCGAGCGCATCCCGGCGGCCTGCTCGACCAGCCGGCCGAGCGCGGGCGGTGCCGCGGCCGCGCCGGCGCGCGCCGCCGCCCATCCCGCCGCCCCCACCACCCCGAGGATCGCCGCCCATGCCGCGAGCACCGCGCTCACCCGGGGCGCCAGCAGCATTCCCGCCGCCGCGATCGCAAAGGCCACGCCCGCGCTGGAGACCAGGATCGCTCCGGCGCGGGCGCGCGCGTGCGGCACCCCGAGCTGTCGCAGCCGGACCGCCGTCTCCGTCACCGGGTCGAGCTCACGGCGTACGTGAAGAGGTTCACACCCATGCGCAGCGCCGCCTCATGCAGCTCCGGGGGGTCGTGGTGGACGTCCGGATCCTCCCAGCCGTCCCCCAGATCGGACTGATAGGAATAGTACACCACGAGGCGGTCACCCAAAAAGACGCCGAACCCCTGGGCCGGCAGCCCGTCGTGCTCGTGGATCTTGGGAATGCCGCGCGGGAAGTCGTAGAGAAGATGATACACGGGATGCGCGAGCGGCACCTCGACCATCGGGTGGTCGGGGAAGACGCGTGCGATCTCGCGCCGGAACGACTTGTCCATGCCGTAGTTGTCGTCGGCGTGCAGGAACCCGCCCTGCTCGAGGTAGCGGCGCAGGATCTTGAGCTCCTCGTCCGAGAAGCGCACGTTGCCGTGCCCCGTCATATAGATGTACGGCACGTCCCACAGCTCCGGCCCTGCGAGCGTGACGACGCGCTCCCGCTCCGCGACCTGCAGCGCCGTGCGCTCGCGCAGGGCGGTGAGGAGGTTCGGCAGGCTGGAGGGATTGGCGTACCAATCGCCGCCGCCGTCGTAATGCAGCCTTCCGATCGTCAGGGAGGCCGCGGAGCCCAGAGTGCGGAATGCGGAATGCGGAGTGCGGAACATCAAGGGAAGGTTCGACCCCCAACGCTCGCCGTCTCTCTCGACGCTCGTCCGATATACTCCGCATTCCGCATTCCACACTCCGCATTCGGAGCGGCCGGCGAGCGGCAGCGCGAGTGTGCACAGCAAGACCGTCAGGCGCTTCACAACTCGTTTACCAGGCGATACGCCGTGTTTCTCGTGATCCCCGTCTCGGCCGCGAGGCGCTCGGCGACGTCTTTGCGGGTCATCCCCTGCGCCAGCAGCGCGCGGGCGCGCTCCTCGGGATCGGGGGGCCGCTCCTCGCGCGCGGGCCGACCGGCGCCCGCGACCACGACCGTGACCTCGCCGCGCACCGGGGCTCGGGCGTAATAACCCGCGAGCTCGGCCAGGGTCCCGCTGCGCGTCTCCTCGAACACCTTCGTCAGCTCGCGCGCCACCGCGGCGCGGCGCTCCTGCCCGCACGCCGCCGCGAGGTCGTCCAGTAGGTCCACCACGCGCAGCGGCGCCTCGAACAGCACCGTCGTCCACTCGCTCTCCGCCACGAGGTCGAGCAGGCGGCGGCGCTCGCCGCCCTTCCGGGGCAGGAAGCCGAGGAACAGGTAGCGGTCCGCCGCGAGCCCCGAGACCGAGAGCGCAGCGGCCACAGCGGTCGGACCCGGGACCGTGACGACGGGAACGTCCCGCGCGCGCGCCGCGGCCACGAGCTCGGCGCCGGGGTCGCTCACGGAGGGAGTGCCGGCGTCGGTGACGAGCGCGACGTCCTTGCCGCTGCCGAGCAAGTGGAGGACGCGCCGCAGCGCGGCCGCCGGGGAATGCGCGTGGACGCTCAGCAGATCGGCGCGGGAGCCGACGTGCGCGAGCAGAGTCTTCGTGTGGCGGGTGTCTTCCGCGGCGACCGCCGCGACGCCGCGCAGGGTCTCGGCCGCGCGCGGCGAGAGGTCGTCCAGGTTGCCGAGCGGCGTCGCCACGACGTAGAGCGTGCCGGCCATCTCACCACGCCACCTGCCAGGGCAGCCCCGTGTAGAAGCCGGCGGCCTGCAGCACGTAGCGGTGCTCCTTGGTGGCCTCGCGCAGGATCTTGGGCGCCGTGCCCGGCGTCACGACCTCCACCCCCTCGAGCAGCTGCAGCGACCAATCGGTGAGCGCGCTCGACAGCTCGTCGGGCTGCACCACCGCGTCCGGCGCGTCGGCACCGCGCGGCACGGAGAGCAATGACAGCGCCCTGTGCGTCCCGACGATCCCCGCGCATACGCGCGACGCGCGCCGCTTCGCCTCACCCGGAACCTCCTTGTCCACCTCGTCCACGATGCGCCAGTACAGCTCGCGGTAGGTGTTGATCAGGGCGTTGGCGGCTTGGGCGGGCAGCTCGGCGGCGGGCGGAAACAGGGATGCCACCACCGCCGGCGTGGCGCCGTCGGGCGTGTGCGCGAACTGCGATTCGATGTACTTGCCGACCGGCAGCGCCTCCGGCCGGTCGCAAAAGTAGCCGGTGGTGAAGCGGCCGTTCTCGAACCGCAGGTAGGACACGCGGCCGTTCGAGATCAGCTCGAGCACGCCGCTGACCTGCTCCTGCTGCAGCGCCGGGAAGAAGGCGCCCGGCTGCTCCGGGTCCACGAACCGGCTCTGGACGGGCGCGGCGCACGACTGGTACATCCAGGCGAGCTGCTCCATCGGCGCGGCGGCGTACATCAGCTCGCCCCGCTCCACTTCGCCGCGCATCCGCTTCAGCGCCTCCGTGATCGTGACGACCTGCCGCCCCGTGGTATGCAGCGAGGCCGCGTTCACGGCTTCGCCCTTGCGGAAGAACAGCAGCAGGCACTCGTCCGGGAGATAGGCCGTGATGTAGCCGTCCACGCGGCCGTCGCGGTCCCGTTTGGCGAACGCCAGGAGGTTGTCGAGGTGGATGAAGGCCAGGCGGGTCCGATGCACCAGCCGGTTCACCTGCGGGAACATCAGATCCGCGAGGCGAACCGGCGAATTCGTCAGGCGAGCGGTGCTCGCGCGCATGGTCCTCCGGGGAGGATGCTACGCCAGATGCTGTTGGATCTTCTGCACGAACGCCGGCTTCGGATAGGCGCCGACCAGCGTGTCCACGTGGCGCCCGTCCTTGAAGAATAGAATACTCGGAATCGACCGCACGTTGAAGCGCATGGCCGTCTGCTGATTCGCGTCCACGTCCAGCTTGACCACCTTGACCCTGCCGTTGTACTCGCCGGCGAGCTGCTCCAGAATCGGCGCCACCATGTGGCACGGGCCGCACCAGGTGGCCCAGAAGTCCACGATGGCGAGCCCCACGTGCTGCTCCACTTCGTGTGCGAACGTGGCGTCACTGACCGCCGCGGGATGTCCTGCTCCCATGAAACCCTCCACTCCGTCTCTCTTGACCGTTAAGTTGACTGCCATATGGCCGACGCCCGTCCCCGCATCGCTCACGTGGGCATCGCGGTCCCCAGCATCGCCCGGGCCCTGGCGTTCTATCGCGACGTCCTCGGCCTCACCCCTGGTCCCCCCGAGTCCGCCGACGGGGCCACCATCGTGAGTCTGGCGTTCGGCGACGTCCACGTCGAGCTGCTCGAGCCGCGCGATCCCGCGGGGCCCGTGGCGAAATTCCTCGCGAAACGGGGGCCGGGGATCCACCACATCTGCTACCGGGTGCCGGACCTGGACC
>Ga0137387_10001692_pt1 | contig 10995 bp, 11 predicted proteins | sample SagtaG_3_FD_104909 | JGI IMG/M metagenome (GOLD analysis project Ga0137387, IMG submission 104909) | Vadose zone soil microbial communities from Angelo Coast Range Reserve, California, USA - Sage2_R_115_16 metaG | ecosystem: Environmental > Terrestrial > Soil > Vadose zone > Saprolite | place...
CACTCGCGCTTGTCCACGGACAAGGGTTCAGACATCTTCTCTTTCTCGAAAAAGAGAAGCGATGAAGAATGCTCTCAAACCGGATTGCTGTTGAGGTAAAACTCGTTGCGCATCCCGTGGGCACGTGAGACACCCCCGGAGCAGGCGGCAGTCACAGAGCCTACCCCAGTAGCTGAAGTCTCGCCAGTGGATGTTTCGCCCGTGACCAATGTGGAGGCCCCCCCACCGCCACCAGCCAAGAAGACCCGCGCACGCAAAAAGGTCGAGGCGAAAGCCGCAGACACCGCAGAACCGGGAAGCATGGTCCAGGCCGAGGAAGGTGTAACGCCTCCCGTCGTCCCGCCAAAACGGGGCCGAAAAAAGAAAACCGTAGACGAGGCCGAAGCAACCGAAAACCTGGAGGTCAAGACTTCACCCGAATCCACAGACCCTGCACCACAAGCTCCGACTGATGCTTCCGCAGGCACACCACCAGCAAAACCCAAACGGACCAGGCGTGTCGGGGAACCAAAACCAAAGCGCTATCCAGTCGGGGAGAAAGATCCAGAACAAGGCATGTAGCGTCGCGCCGAGAGTATGTTGAGCGTGCATGGCTAGATCAAGACGGGCCAGTGCCTCTGTGGAATGACATTTGACAGATAGGAACATTCTGTGCTAAGCTCCAAGCATCTTTTCAAACAGCTAACAACAAGGATCGTGATGCAGCCATGATGAAACCACTTCACCTCTCCCTGACCTGCCTCATACGCGTCCTTGCTCACTCTACCGGTGTGTTCGCGCCGCATGCGGCGCGAATCGAGGAGTGAGCGGAGAGGCAAGCTCTCCCCATTGTTTCCCCTGTTGGGACCTATCCCCCTCTTTTTCGCACCGCACCCCCCTTGAGACACGCTTGAACCCTTCTCGCATCTCAACGCTTTGCGCGTACGAAAGGATCTTTATGCCTCCTCGCTCTTCCAAACGCCTGGCCTCCTGGCCAAAGCTCACACTGCTCATCAATCGCAACTATACCTTGCTGTGGCTTGGTGGTACGATCTCGCTGATTGGCGATACGCTGTTCACGATGATGCTCATCTTATGGGTCGGCACGCTGCTCCAGAACCAGAGCGCGGCCCCCCTTGCTGTCAGCGGCGTGGTGCTGGCCGCCGCGCTCCCGGCCCTCCTGATCGGCCCATTCGCTGGCGTGTTTGTGGACCGCTGGCCCAAACAACGGACGATGCGCATCATGGATGCGCTCCGGGCCGTGCTGGTGTGCTCCCTTTTGCCGATCAGTGGACCGCTCCCGCTGCCACTCGCTGTCAAGCTCACCATCATGTATCTTGTTGTGGCAGCCGTCAGTGGTCTGAGTCAGTTCTTCACTCCGGCGACCAAGGCGATCCTCAAAGAGGTGGTCCCGCAGGAGCAGCTTACCCGCGCTTCGGCGCTGACCGTCGGGGCCGGCGTGTTCAGCTGGGCCATCGGGTCTGCCTGTGCCGGCATCTGCTACGTCTCCCTGGGAGCCGGGTGGGCGATTGCCTTGAATGCGGCCTCGTTTGCCTGTTCCTGGGTGTTGGTCGGGCGCATGCGCGTATCTGCGGCAGAAAGGCGCGCGTCAGCCCAACCCACATCACTGCGGCGCGTCTTGACGGAACTGCGCGAGGGGTTGCGATTCATCGGGGGCCAGCTCCAGCTCCGCACTCTTCTGCTTACCGAGAGCCTGTTTTCCTTTGGATGGGGCATTGTGAGCGTCCTGGCCCTCTTCTACATCACCCAGAATATCCATGTGCCCATGAGCCTGTTTGGCCTCTTCAGCGCTGTGCCAGCCATTGGGGGCATCTTGGGGACCTTGCTCGTTGATCGTGCGGTGGCCAAAGTCGGAGCGACCAGCGTCTATGCTCGCGCTCTCCTCTTTGCTGGGGTGATGGTCGTCGTCTCAACCGTACCGAATCAGGCGATCATCGACTTGGTGGGTTTCACGCTCATTGGCATTGCCACGATGCAGGCCGAGGTGCTGGTTGGACCCTTGGTCCTCTTTGCCACGCCAGAGCAGATGGTGGGCCGCGTCTTCTCCACTCTGGGAACCGTCACGACCCTGAGTTCATTCCTCGCCACGTTCCTCAGCGGGTATTTGAGCAGTACGCTGCTGCAAGGGGTCGTCGTCCATCTGCCCACAGGCGAACTGAACGCGACCAACCTGCTTCATATCGGGGCTGGTGTTCTCATCTTTGTGGGGGGACTGCACGCCTCTCGCCAGTTCAGAAAACTTCAAGAGCGTCACCACATGGACAGGAATGCGGGTCACCACCCAGGCACATGGTGAAGCATATCTTGGTTCTTCCGCAGGCTCGCTGCTACGGCAATGATCGAGAAAGCAGGCGCCTCGCATCAACGGAACGACCTGCAAGCACAGATGCCCCAGCATCATGGTGCAGGAGACCGGTCCATGGACCCCTTCTCTCATTGAGGTGGGGTGCGCTTCTTCCTGCGACGCGGTGCGTTGCTCGTGCCTTTGGGCACAGCACGCGACTTCTTGTTGGTCGGAGGTCCCCGATGCCGAGAGGCAGCCAGCATCGGCGCCACAGTGGCATTGTAGGCTTCGACCCAGGCCTGCATGCCTTCCGGCGATTCCATATCAAAGCCCGCCTCCTTTCCCATCAGGACAAAGGACTTGGCCATGCCAAAGTTGGCTGGCTCCTGCAACTCACGCTCCAGGCGTCTGGCGGCCTGTGGTGTCAAGCGTGCCAGCAGCTGCCTGGCTTGCGGCAGCTGGTACACGCGCTCTACAAAGTGCCAGAAGGCGCGTAATTCGTGGATAATCTCCGCTCCGTCCCCTCTCTCCGTGATGACTTTGCGCGGGAAGAGGTCATAGACGACTGCTTCCAGATCACCCGTGGTCATCGTCGGTGGGGTCACGCCACGGTAGGTGATAGCATAATGGATCATCGCCCGGGCCCAGCCCAATTCCGTTCCTATCTGGGTGATCGCTTGTCCTTCGGGCGAGGTGGCAAACTGGTCCATCAAGACCTCTTCATAGCGCGAGGCTTTCTCCTCCAGATACGCGCCTTGTTCATCAAAGACGGCTTCATGAATATCAAATGACATCCTCATCATCCTCCTTCCTTCGATTTGTCGTGGGTGGTTTTGATGTCCCACCTCTGCTGTTTCTCTTTCCTCCCTTCTCGACTGCTTGCCCCTTCTCTCCGTGCGATGTAAGCCACATCACTATCCCGCGAGGAAGGCTGCGCGAGAAGGCCCCTTCTCGGCCACATGAAGCACACGTGCTCGCAGCAGAGGGAGCTTGGCGCGACCATACATGCTCCTTTTAATAAGCTTCAGCCGGTTTATGTGTCCTTCGAGAGGACCTTGGCTCCAGGGCAGTGTCAATCCTGCCAGCACCGCGGCCTTGTCTTGCTGGATGCCTGCAGCAAACGACTCGAACTCAGGCAAGTGACTGGCTTCCACCTCGCCCAGCCACATGTCCAACTGATGGCCGGTACGCTCTCTGATCATCTGCATGAACCCTTGTGTCAGACGATAAGCGGCCTCGGCACTTGGACTCACTTTCCTGATCAGCATCAGTTCCTGCTGTTGGGTTTCGTCCAGCTCATCTGGTTGACACACAAACAGCCAGGTAGCACGCTGCGCTGAGAAGTTTTCCAGTGGTGGAGGCGACGAGGGGATGCTCTTGCGCCCTCGCGGTTTCAATGGAGTCGATTTTAATGTGTCTAATTGAGGGGTTCGCAAGGTTGCCAGATAGCTGTACATAGCACGGCAGGAGCCTTTGTAGCCTCGCGCAGTCAGTTCTCGGTAGAGCTGTGAGCCGTTCCGGTTTCCCGCTTGCCACCACATGAGTACATAGCGCTCATAGGGATCAATCAGGCTGGGTCGTCTTCGTCGTCGTCTGGCTTCTGGAAAGGAGCCGTTGCGCAACCATCGGTGAACCGTTCGCTCTCCTATCCCAACGCGAGAGGCTATGACAGCCACTCTCAACCCCTGCTGATGCAGTGCAACGACTTGTGTGTAGCGGTCCAACTTTTGAGCTCGCCGCCCTTCTCGCGCTAGCTCGACGCTGCGAGAGCGAGCAGGACGCCTTCCTTCGTCCGGTACAGGTTCAGCCTCTTCTCGCTCGTACTCTGGCATGGCTTGTACGTACAAACCGCGTCGTATTTCAGCCCGGCAGCGGGCTAACAGGGTCGAGACACTGTCTGCTAAATTCTTTCCGATATGCCAGAGATCGGCGACTTGAAGCGTCTGGGGAGCCCCTTTCTTAATGGCCGTCGCGTATTCGGAGGAGCGATCTCGGCTGACAATTTCCACACTGGGATGGGTCTCAAACCAGGCCGAGACAATTTCTACTGACCGATCAGGTAACACATCGATGGGCTTGCCGCTTTCCAGATCGCAGATCAACGTTCCATAGCGCAGACGGCGTTTCCACGACCAATCATCAATCCCAACCACGCGTGGAGAGGTGGTAGCAGGCAGTTGGGTCTGTTTGACCAAGCGCAATATTGTGTCAGAACTCCCAGGAATGCTGAGGTGCTTCCCCAGGTGTGCTCCGGCTTCGCCGCCTAATGCAAAGCCCAACTGTCGAAGGGTCTCTTGCAGCCGTAAGGTGAATTTCACCCGAGGCAACGTCAAAGAAGGAAAGCGTTCGGCAAAAATCTTCCGCGGACAGGTGCTCTCTTGACAGAAGAAGCGACGGACGCGCACCATCAGATGAACGAGGCGTCCGCTGGCTGGAAGATCGCGTAACGTGCGCGTGTACCAGCTCTGTATCCGCTTGGAGAGCGTCCCACAACAGGGGCATGGAGCCATTGGGGAAGCCGCACGCACGGTGATCGTCACTTCGTTGGTCACGCTGACCTGCTCAATAACCAGGTCGGAAAGGTCGGGAATGATAGGCATGGATGTCTTTGGTTCAGGAAATGATCTTGTCGGAAGAATAAGTTTGGTTCTTTAGTATACCACATGTGACAGCAGCGAGCCTGCGGAAGAACCAATATGCTGCAAAATCACACCAGCACCCATTTTTGAAGGCTCTCGTTCCATACAGCTCCTTTCGTTCGGTTGCCATCTCTCAGTCTATGCCTCCCACTCAGCACGGTCAAGCGATGGCGACCGCCAAGCAGCAGGCGCGCGCCCATAGCATGCAGTGTGTGGTTGGTAAATGACATCCGAAGCGAGCAGGTTTTGCCCTCCGACATAAGCACTTGCCCACCAATGTGAGCAGTGCAACCATCAGGCGCAAACGAAGCCGCTCTCCAAGCCGATAGTTGTGTGCCGTTTCTGTCAATGAGAGTCGCTCAAGTTTCGGCGTCATGCTGGGACTGAATGTTCGGACATGTTTTTGACAAGGTGCATAACCTACCACTGACCCTTTTCCTGCTCAGATACAATCCAGCCAGACCCCGAAAAACTGCTCACACATTTCGGGGCCTTTTCATTCAAAATGTTCCTTTGCTCCTAGAAAATCTTGCCATCTGGTTGTCTATCAGGTACTCTTGGAATAGACAAATGTTCTAAAGAGCATGACCGGAAAAGACGGATCGCGCTCGAAATCGGATTGGAAAGGAAACCATCATGAAATTTCTTCTCACTTCTTGTGGCATGAGCAACGACAGCATCCGTCACACCCTGGTTGAGTCTCTGGGCAAACCGATCGCCGAGTCCAGCGCCCTCTGCATTCCCACCGCGGTGTACGCCTATCCTGGCGGTGCTGCCATGGCCTATCAGCTGATCCGCGGAGTAGCAGCCAGCCCCTTATGCGAATTGGGGTGGAAGTCGTTGGGCGTGCTGGAGCTCACCGCTCTGCCCAGTATCAAAGAAGACCATTGGGTCCCTCTGGTCCAGGAGACTGACGCCCTGCTGGTTGGCGGCGGCGATCCCTTTTACCTGTGCTACTGGATGCGGCAATCGGGACTGGCAGACCTCTTGCCGGAGCTTGGGCGCGAGACGGTCTATGTGGGGGTGAGCGGCGGGAGTATGGTGGTCACCCCGATCTCCGGGGAGCAATACGATGGCATCGATCCGCTCGATCCGCATCACTGGCGTGTGTCGGTGATGCTCGACCAGGCGGATCGTCAAACCGGCAGCGACAGAGCGCTGGGACTGGTTGATTTTACGTTGTATCCGCACCTGGATCACCCCTCGATGCCGGAGGCTTCCCTGGCCAACCTGGAAAGATGGGCCGCCGGAGTAGATGTGCCAGTGTATCTTATTGACGATCAGACCGCCATCACCGTGATCGATGGCGAAGTCTCAGTTGTCTCCGAAGGCCATTGGAAACGGTTGACGCCCTAAGTTTCGGGGCAGTTTCGGATGGTTCACTGCTGCCTCTCCCGCTGCCCGTCAAGCCAGATTCGAACAGGGAGAACATGGCTCGATGTGTGAGGAACAAATGGCAGGGTTTTTACAGGAACAGCCATGAGTCTGAAGAGGCTACTGGCCTCATTTTATTGTAACTGTTAGCAGGATCTTCTATGACCAAAAACACGGACAGACTTCCAGTACCAGCAGAATTCAAGCCAACGCTGAAGATGTGTCCGCGCGCTTCAGCCCCTTTTGCTCACGATTGAGCGTATGTGCCCGGTTTGGAACTTACAACTCCTGCGTATTGCAGGCCCCATCAGAGGCGGCTTCTCTGTCAGGCAGTGGCGCTGTTGCTCAAGTGGGTGGGCAAGTGCTCAGGTGGGCGGGCAAAACCCGCCTATGTCGTGAGTCATTTACCAAATGGATCAAAGGCGTGCAGCCAGAACCGGAGCTGGTGTATCAGGCGTTTTCTGCCCTCTGCGAGACACGACGATTAAACAAGGCAGGTTACGCACGCTTCAGGAACTTCTTGCTCTATGGTGAAAGGAACCTAGCTGGAGAAACGGTCCAAGTCGATATCTTGCAAGATGTGCTCACTCTTGACTACAACCAGGAGCGGCTCTCGCAGTACTCTGTGGAATGGCAACCTGATGACCGCCATTTTAGCCGGGTGGGTTCCCCTCGTCTCTATGATCACCGCTATCAGTCTGCACAACTAGAGCTGTGGCAGCCAGGCGAAGTCGAGTGGTTTGTGATCATCCGTGATCAGCCTCGGTCTCGCAAACGTTCACACAAAGGTCGTATCCTGGCCATACAGCCCCCTCTGTTCTCTGATGGGACGCAAGGCTAAAGAGTTACGGTGCTTACGGCCCATGCTTTCATCCTTGCATGTTGAGCACAATTTTTCCTTGATGGTGCCGCGTCTCCAGACGCTCATGAGCCTGCCTAGCCTCTGTTAACGGAAACACCTGATCGAGGTGGACCGCGAGATGGCCAGCGTCAACGAGCTTCGTCAGTTCGGCCAACTGTCGCCCATAAGGCCGGAAGTAGAGCAATTGCGTGTGAATGTGACGTGTAGGTGTCACCTGTTCAAGATCAACAATCGTCACAAGCTGCCCACCGTCGCGCACCACCTGCAGACTTCTTGCGGCTGTCTCTCCACCCACGCTGTCGAGGACGGCATCGATGCCTTCGGGATGAGCTGCGTGGACTGCGTTGACAAAATCTGTCTGTGCATAATCAATGAGTTCGGTGGCCCCTAGCTGCTGAAGGTACGGATGGTGGTTGCTCCTCGCGGTGACAATGACGTGTGCTCCAACGCGCGCAGCTAGTTGGACGGCAAACGTGCCTGTCCCTCCAGCCGCACCGGTAATCAGGAGTGTTTTTCCTTGCTGAACCTTCAACAGATCATAGATCGCCTGGTAAGCGGTAAGTCCGTTGACTGGAAGTGCCGCTGCATGCAAGGCATCAAGAGAAGATGGTGCTGGAGCGACGAGATGTGCAGGAACAGCCACGTAGTGAGCATAATGACCAATGCCGACCTGATACGTCGCGCAGATGACCTGTGTTCCAACGTCTAGTTCCGTGGCCATAGCTCCCACCTGTTCAATGGTCCCTGCTGATTCCCAACCGAGAACGAGCGGGAACTGTTGTCCTTCCAGTCTTACACTGCCTTGCCGCACTTTCACATCCCACATCCCTACACCAGCGGCCTGAATCTTGATGAGGACCTGGTCTGGACCACAGGGCGGTACAGGGAGATCCATGAGCGTGAGACGATCTGGTCCGCCAAAGGCAGTAATGGCGATCGCTTGCATGCGTTGTCCCTTGTCCATCACTGTTTTCTCTCCTTTCTTCTGTGTAAATCCCAGAACTCCGCGGCCCTCCCTCACTTCGCGTGATTCTGGAAATGCAAGCAGAGCAACAAAAGAGCAGGGATTTTATCATAGTTCCCTGCTAGTCTACGCGACCTCAAGAATGGAATGAGCGGCATCTCTACTTACTCAACCCATCGCTCGGCCATCCGTTCTGGTTTGGGGTGGCATCAACGCCCTGTGATAACAATACCTCACTTGCTTCACATGAGCAAGCACAACTAAGCCGTCACAACAAACCTATCGGGTGCAGAACCATGTACCCAACTGCGATCAGTGCTACCACGATCATGTAGAGGTAAAACCACTTCTTGTTTTATTGCAATGGATACTTTCAATATGTGTAAACAATCATATCGGTCGGTGTCCACAAGTACGTCGATGCCACCCCATGCCACCTGAACCTGTTCGATCATGCTCTCGACCGCAGCTACCTCGCGCACGTCGGCCTGCACGGCCATGGCCTGTCCGCCTGCGGCCTTGATGCCGGCTACGACCTCCTCGGCTGCCGTGCTGCTGTGGAGGTAGTTGACCACCACGCGCATCCCGCGCGCGGCCAGAAGGCGCGCGGTGGCCGCACCGATTCCGCTGCTGGCCCCTGTCACCAATGCCACCCTGCCAGTTGCCCCAGTCACAGGCCCACTGCTGCCAATAACCACCATACTGAACCTCCTCCTTCGTAGCCCGTACGTCGGGCTTGTGATGTCTAAACAGAGAGTCTGATGAGTGCTGGAAAGCCCTGGATAAGCATGCTCTGGAAATTCCATAGCAGATCATCAGCACCTCTGGTACCAATCAAAGGCTCCAAAAATCTTCAGGCGGCCTGGAAGCTCTGTAAGTGCTCAGAAATGAACGCGGCTGCCGTACAAGGCTTGCGGCCTGTGACCTCATCCACAACCGGGGTAACAAGGTTCCCACCGTCCTGACGATAAAACTGGAGCAGCGTCACAACCGCGCGCGCCCTCCAGGGGGAGTAACGCCCCAGGAGTGCTTTTTCTGTCTCCTCGTCAGAGATGGTCGCGTAGTGAACCGGGGTATGCAATAACGAAGAGAATATCTCCGCCAGTTGTGTGCACGTGATCGCCTCTGGACCGGTCACCTCATATTCCTTGTACTGGTGTTTCTCCTCGCCGAGCAGATGTGCCGCAACAGCGCCAATATCACGTGCATCAACGTAGCTCATACGCGCATTCGCCAGCGGAGCGTATATCATGCCTCTGGTGATGATTGAATGGGCGTACATTGGGGCAAAGTTTTGCATGAAGTAGAGCGTACGTAGAATGGTATAGGGTACACCTGAGGTGCGAATTGCGTCCTCTGCTCTCCCATGATATTGAAGTAAAGGGCTCAACGATTGAGGATCTGCCCCTATTTCAGATTGTTTGACGAGGTAGCGTACACCAGCTCTTCTGGCTTCCTCGGCCCATAACTGCTCGGTCGCGAAGAGATGCGCAGTGACGGGGGAAATAAGATAGACGCTCTCGATTCCCTGAAGTGCTTTATGAACGCTTTCTTGCTCTGTCATATCTCCTAAAAATGCTTCTACGCCCTGCGCTTCCAGCCTTTCAGCAGCAAATGGTTTACGCACGAAGGCACGCACTGGGATCTTCCGAGCCAGCAGTTCTTTCAGGACGGCAGTCCCCACAGCACTCGTTGCGCCTGTCACAAGAATCATAGGTCATCTCCTCCTTTCCTCGTCCTCTACGCGCAAAATGATTTTTCCGCGCGTGTGCCCTTGTAGGGCCTGCTCAAACGCCTGGGATGCCTCTGAGAGCGGGAAGACCCGCTCGGTGATTGGCCGGAGCTGACCTGTATCTATCAGGTTCCCGATGTGTATGAGCTGTTCTCGATTGGGCTTGACGACAAAGAAGAACGCACGCACGCCAAAGGCGGCAGCCTGCTCCTGGGATGGGGGGCTAAACACACTCAGGAGCAGTCCGCCCTTCTTTACGACGTGCCAGGAGCGAGCGACTGTCTCACCGCCTATAGTATCAAGCACCATATCAACATTACGCACCACCTCCTCGAAACGCGTGGTGGTATAATCAACGATCTCATCGGCTCCCAACGTGCGTAGGAATTCATGATTGCGTGCAGAGGCTGTCGCGATCACAGTGGCACCGGCCCACTTTGCCATTTGAACCGCCATGCTTCCCACGCCACCAGCGGCCCCATGAATGAGAAGAGATTGCCCACTGGTAAGCCCTGCGTGCTCAAAAAGCGCTTGCCAGGCTGTCAATCCAACCAGGGGGACTCCGGCTGCCTGTATGTGCCCAAGGGTTCGTGGCTTGGGCGCCACATCAGTCGCGCGCGCAACGGTGTACTCCGCAGCCGCGCCATCCCGCCAAAATTCGGTGAGCGCATAGACGGCTTCTCCTACGGTCACACCGGTGACGCCGGGCCCCACTTCAACGATCTCGCCAGAAACATCATGACCTGGTATGGGATGCTGACGCTCGATACCAGCCGGTGTTTTCCAGGTTTCCGGCCAGGTAGGTTCCTGCCACATCACACTGGTCGCATGGACCCGAATCAGGACTTCTCCCACTCCTGGCTGAGGTTGTGGTGCATCTTCGAACACAATTTGATCAGGACCACGCTGACCATACAGACGGATGGCTTTCATCTCTCACACGTCTCCTTGTTCTTCCTCATGCTTCCAGAGCATTCCCAAGCTGATCTCTCCAGCAGGACCGACACATGACCAGGTGTCGCGCCGCAGGCGCTGAGAAGCCTTGAGCTAAAGGGTAGCTTCTGAATGGATACATACCAGTATGAGGCTCTGAAAAGTACTTCACCTGGCAAAACTATAGAATGATGATGGTCTTCGTAC
>Ga0137387_10001693_pt1 | contig 10995 bp, 8 predicted proteins | sample SagtaG_3_FD_104909 | JGI IMG/M metagenome (GOLD analysis project Ga0137387, IMG submission 104909) | Vadose zone soil microbial communities from Angelo Coast Range Reserve, California, USA - Sage2_R_115_16 metaG | ecosystem: Environmental > Terrestrial > Soil > Vadose zone > Saprolite | place...
AGAATATTTTTGAACCTTGACGCCCGACGGACGCCTATCGGACACTTCATGGTGACACTGGCGGCTCCCTGTTCGTCTACCAATTTCTTAAGATACCCAACCAATCCGTAAGAATGACAGGGAAAAGGAATCTTCACTTTCCTCCTTAAACGGCCTGGTCGTAGTGATCGATCTCGGGAGATAAGTGGATTCCTTAGATTGAGGCCTTTACCGTCGGGGAAATCATCCAGATAGCCCGTGCCCCAGTCCTCAATCGCATATAACCCACCCGGCTTGAGGTGATGATCGAACAGATGCCAAAACGTTCTTTTAGTTACTTCGCCGATGTGCGACGCATCATCAATGATAATATCAAATCCGTCCGGAGCCGCCCGATTGGCGACCTCAGACAAAAACTGTTCGTCTGACTGATTGCCCTCGAAGGCTTGAATACGCTCTCCCGCCACGAAATGCTTCGGCAGCTTAACGTCAATTCCAATAATTGTACCGAGCGGGAAGTAGTCACGCCACAATTCAAGTGAACCGCCTTGATAGATGCCAATCTCGAGCAGTTTAACCTCGTTACCGATCCACGGCAGCAAAATTGGGTCGTATACATCCAAGTAACCATACGTTATCTTATCAGTATTATAGGAGTCTAAGTTTAACTGTTTGCTTCGCATCTTTGGCATCTCGCATAGGCTCAAGGTAAGCTGACCAACGGATAAGAGTTTGTTGATCGGTCCCTTTTGCCCCGTTGATTATTGCCTTGCTCTGGTAACGGCAATTTTGGCGAGAAGCTCCGTGTGATCCGAGTTGTAGAGACGGAACTCATAGGTGGAACCTGCCCGGATCCAATTTGCGGCAGCGGAGCCCTGGCGTGAGGTTGCGAACAGCGATTCTTCGCGTCCATTGGTGGAGACATAGACCTTTCCGGCATCCCCATTAGCGGTATTTCACAAAATCGTCGTCTTGCCCATTCTTTCGCCAGCAGGTACTGGATTGTGGGAAGCGCTAAGAGTGGGTGAGGTTTTGCTTTGCAGAAGGCAAAAGGCGCGCTCGTCCCGATCTGGATCGGCTGGCGTCGAGTGGGTCGTATCACCGATTGTTAGGTACGACACAACGTTCCAACCAGCGCGATCGATCAATCTCTTTAACCCTTCCTCTGAGAAGATCCAGAAGTTGGTGTTGTCATTGTTGCATTCCTTTGGTCCCAGCAAATATGCAATCGGGTACGGTGAGAGAGGCTGACCGTCGGCCGTTTGCTTGGCGATGCGAGTGCTGACGAAACAATATTCCGTCATTCGGGCCAGTCTCTCCAAGATCAAGAAAGGGTTTTTCAAGTGATAGAGAGTTCCAAGAAGAAAGATGGCGTCGTACTTTTCGCCCGAGAGAGGGAATTGCGAGTCCAAATCGACTAATCGGATGGTGACGGATGAGTCCAAGGCATGCTTTAGAATTTGTGCTCCCTCCAAACGATTGAAGTTCGTGGACTCATTCTCGATCACGTCCACGGACAGCCCCTGTTTCTCCAGGAAAAATGCGAGATCCCCATCCGCAGCTCCAATGTCTGCAATCTTCCCATATTGACCTCGGCACAATTGCAGCAAGTTGAGTTCTGCCATCGCCGACAGCCGCTCAAGAACGGCAACGTTTCTTAATGTGGCGTACGGATACCAGAACGACTTCGACCGATGAGCCAATTTGATTTTCCAAAGGCTTTGTTCTGTCGTAATAGCCATTTCGCGGAGTGAGGACGTCTTCCGCTCACAACTGGTGCGCTGGTGGTTCGCACCGTTGGATCCTGCTTTGGCGTCTGATGCGCGGCTCTCACTTTTCTGCGTTCGTCGGCGGAAAGATTCACGCAGCGCTTTCCATGGTTCTGTTTCGGGGGCTTTTCCGCTTCGACCGACTAAAAGGCGTTCTATTTTCACGCCTGTAATGATCGGGCCGCCAGAGGGCCGACGACAGATAGACGCCGCCGAATGTTTTTGTCGGACTAAATCCTACGCGTGCCCGGCGATACGTTGTATCGGCGCGAGACGCGTCATTTTACATGGGTGGCGTCTTCCCACCGAATGGCTGCACGCAGCAGCTCACCCAACGAGTTCACGCCGAACTTTTCTTTCGCACGAGCGCAATAGGCTTGCACCGTCTTCACGCTCAGATGCAAGTCGTCGGCGATCTGCGACGTAGTGCGACCCTGGCCGAGCAGGCGAAAGATCTCCAGTTCGCGATCGCTTAAACATTCAACCGGCGAACTGGCGGTTGTTTTGCGCGATGAGCCGAGGCTACGAGCCATGGCGTTCACAACTCTTTCGCTCACGTAAACGCCGCCCTCTAGCACCCGGCGAATGGAGGCGAGCACGTTTTTTGTCGTCTCCCGTTTCATGACATAACCGCGGGCGCCGGCGCGCAGGGCGCGTTCGGCGTACAACGCTTCGTCGTGCATTGAGAGAACGATCAACGCGACCAGCGGGAATTGGCTGTCCAAGTTCTTGATCAGTTCCAATCCCGATTCATTCTTTAGAGAGATGTCGATAAGCGCCACATCAGGCCGCGCCTTGGCAATTCCAGAGATCGCTTCAGCCGAATCCTCCGCTTCGCCACACACCATGAGATCATTCTGGCCGCTTATGAGATTAGCGAGGCCCTCGCGCACGAGCGGATGATCGTCGACGAGAAAAATGCGACTCTTGCGCGCAACTGTTGCAGGAGGGTTTGAATTCATCACGCAAAGTCTAAAGCACTGTCGCTCGGAATGTTTAACTTGCACGTCGCAATCGTTCCGTTCGGACCGTTTCGTCGGACGTCGAACGTTGCTCCGGCCAACGCTGCGCCATGACGCATTAAGCGAAGACCGAGTCCTTCTGGTTGGGGCAGCTTTTCGGGAAATCCGATTCCATCATCGGTGATAGTGAGGGTGAGTTCGGGGCCGTTCACGACGAGCCTAATATCGATGCGCCTGGGGCCAGCGTGCTTGATCGAGTTTGTGACCGCCTCCTGGGCGATTCGATACAGTTGAGTTGCAACGGCCGAGTCGTGGATGCGAACTGATTCGTCGCCGTCAAAAACGCAGTTGATCCGAAATCGTTCCGTTATGTTTTCGGCGAGACCTTGCAAGGCCACCATTAGTCCATCCGCCTCCAGTTCCGGCGAGAAGAAGCCGCGCGCCAGATTCCGGGTGAGATCGATTCCTTCCTCAATATAATGAACAAGTTTTTCTGCTTCCGGCACTTCCGGTGCTGACCTTGCGGCGAGCCTTTCCTTCAGTACCTGAGCCGCGAGAGCCGTGCCGGTCAGATGCTGCCCAAGGCTGTCATGCAGGTCCTGGCCCAAACGGCGTCGTTCGCGATCGGCCACTCGCGCAATCTCCTGGTCAAGCCGCTGCCGCTCAGCGACCTCGCGCTGCAGAGCCGACGTCCGTTCACGCACGCGTCGATCCAGTTCAAGAACAAGCGTTCGTAACTTCGATAACACGCCCGCAAAAAGCGCATAGGAGAAAAAAGCCATCCCAGCATTCCAGAACCCCACTGCTGGGATTCCAGCTGCAAGATCCGATAGCTTCCAAACTGCGACGCTGATACCCACAATCGCCAAACCGAAGGTCAAGCTCCCAAACCACGCCGCTAAGGAAATCGGCAAGAGATAAAAGAGAAGCAGCGAACGCTCGTATCCGGTCAAATAATCGATGTATCCTATGATCCCCACGAGAAAAAGGCAGGCGACTACCAAAGCCTTCCGGGAAAATGTGAGGTGAGGAAAACTGGGAAGGTTAGTTATGACGGCATCGAACCAGGTCGACCGTGGAATCGTGTCATTCGCCATTCCCATACTCTTCGTAGAACCCGCAAAAAAAGCGAAAAATAACAAGAAGCTTTAAGCTCGGTTGCACACATCGCACTGTGCAAAATCAAAGGGGAACCGCCGGTGAAGCACAGAAGGTTCTGCGATTGTGAATGCTGTCTCAGTCACCAGATGCAAAGGCGGCCCCCAAATTACTTGGTTAGTCCCCGATCAATGGCGCGCTGCTACCGTTCCGGGGCTCGCTTTCGAAGGCGCTGCCGGACAAATTAGAATTGGTTTCGCTGTCATTCAAATCGCTGGCAGTTTCCGCGCGCGCCTGCCCGATGCGCTAAGCGTTGTCCTTTCGCAGCGTGGTAATTATTTGCTGTGCTTTGGAATACTCGCTGTCCAAGGTGGCCACATATCGGACCCGTTTCTCAAAAGCAGCCTCTATTTCACTGGCCGCGGCAGGGGAAGCCTCCGGTGGCTGCAGACTCGTCTCCAGTTCAGAGCAAAGCCGCGTCGCCCTTTCGACGACCGCCGGGTCAGTAGCAGGATCATCAGCTCTGAAATCAGGCGGCACATTGGAGCTGTTGATGCGTTGCGCGAGCGGCTCGAGACATTTGGCAGTGTATGGCTCACCCATGAAATCAAGCACCGAGCGCATGGCAGACTCTGAATCATCGACTAAGTCGGCATAGCGTAATCGATGGACGACGTTTGGACCGTAGGCATGTTCGGCCTTGAGGCAGGCACTGACCGTTCGGAGCCAATATTGATACGCCTCTTGTTCGCTTGCCACCAGGTGAACTCCCGCGATGCGATGGAAGTTGAGCATCGAGCGCACGACTGCGTGGACATCGCGGAACAAATGGATGAAAACGGCCCGAGGAAAGAGTTTGCGCAGGCCATAGATATGCAAGGAATATTCTGGAGTTCCATCTACCCAGCGTAACTTGGGTTCCTCTTCTGAATGTTTCATTCTCCGTTTCCGCTCCAGACCTCCACGATGACTTAAGATCAAATCGTTGATGCTTTTACCGAAGCTGGCGAAGAATTCATCGGACTGAATGTCCATTGCACTCAAGACGGAGCGATCACCGCGTGCGGCTCCGGTCTGATAGCGAATAGTGAGATCTACCGCGAGATCTCCCATCCAGCTCGACTCTGGCAGAGGCAAAATGTTCGGGTGCTGCCCAAGACACCACGTCAGAACACTCGTTCCCGAGCGTGGCGATCCTACCACAAAAATCGGTCTAGCTGTTTGGTCCTGCATGTCAGTTGCGCACCCATCCCGGCATGAAGTCGAGGAATGCGAATTACATTTTAATTTCAGGCAATTTTCATCCTACACATGACCGGTCAAGCGCACATTGCAATCGCGATATCAGTTTGGACGCGAGGGAACAACACGAACTCAATTAGTTCGCCCCTTTTGGCGCCAGCCCAAGCCAATCCGATTCTTCCTGCGGGATTATGTTCGGATTCTGCCCAAGACACCAAGTGAGAATAGTCGATCCTGATCGACGTGAGGTTACGATAAAAATCAGCTCGCTTATTCGTCCAACCAAAGAGCGCATTTGGCTTTAAGACGCGCTCTGTGTGGACGGAATTGCGGCGCTTAGCATTTTCAAGTTTTCTGCTTGTGGAACCTCAGTGGACCGGTCGCTAAATAAGTAATCCAATCGTTTTTGAACTGCCGAGACTGAATAATGAGTCTTCGTTTTTTCGATGCCATTCTCCGATAGGCGGTTCCAAAGCTCTTCGGATTCGTAAAGTTCGACCACCCCCTTCGCGAAATCTTCCGGCTCGTCGGCAATAAGAATATCTTGATGGTCAGTCAGCGGCATTCCCTCCACGGCAGGCGACGTTGCCACAACCGGAACACCAAATCCCATACTTTGGTTAATTTTGCCTTTGATACCTGCACCATAACGTAAGGGCGCCACCGATAATTTCACGCTCTCAAAAAATGGACGAACATCCCGCTGCAATCCAGTGACAATAACGTTCTCGCTCGCAAGCACCACCACTTCTGGGGGTGCCTTCTCGCCGATTATGTAGAATTTGGCGTCGGTGAGGGACTCTTTTACGAGGGGGTAAATTTTCTTCAGAAAAAAGATCACTGCATCGATATTTGGCGTGTGTTGGAATCCGCCAATAAAAAGAAAGTCCCGCCGCAGGCTAAACGGTGTATTTGAGCCCGGAACATCAACAATCGTGGGCACGATCTCGATCGGTTTATTCGGCCGCTCCCCGCGCAAAAGCTTCTGCTCGACACCGCTTACCACCCAAGTCTCGTCGGCTTGATCGATCAAGTCATATTCAAGCTGCTGTTTCTCTTGAGCTCTGCGACGCAATTCCGAATCGCCGATCAATTCCGCTCCGCGATTTTCCCGCAGAAAATGTAGATCGACAGTATCGAAAATAATGCGGCTTTGCGGTGCGTACAGCCGGGCATCGTCAATATGTTTGCGGGCAAAATCGCATCGACTTAGCACTACAGCGTCGAATTCGGATCCGTGAGAAATAAGATAGTCGCGCACCTTCTTGATGTAAGGATGGTAGACGACTTCAATCCCGCGCTTGCGCAGTTCATCGCCGTAAGGCGGGACGTCAGTGAGATTGTCCGGAATAAATGTTACATCGTGCCCTAGCCGCCGAAGAATATTAAGAATATGAAACATCCGGACCGATCCCGCATCTTTATCTGGCATTGGAAGGTAATGGTCGATGACGAGAATTTTTTTTCGCCCCGGCGGTGCCTTCTTTAAGAAGGAAAAATCGCTGGTCACGGGTTTTTTCATCAGCTCGGCGGCCCACGTGTCCGCAAAAGTCAACCGATTAATATCCTGGTGTTTCTTTGTGCCTTTTGAGAGATCGGTGCCGCCAGTTGCTCCTTCGTAGTGGATGACCTCGCTCAGCGGCTGGTACAGAACCTTGTAACGGGCCCGGCGAACCTTGAACGATAAATCGGCGTCTTCGTAGTAGGCGGGCGCATATCTTCTATCAAAGCCACCGACGCTCTGGAAGAGCGCTTTGGGAATCACCAACGCTGCCGCTGAGCAATAATCTACTTCGCGGAGGTAATTGTATTCAGGTTTTTCAGGGTCATCGAACTTGCCATAGTTCCATCCAGAGGCATCCCGCCAGATGATCCCGCCTGCTTCCTGCAAACGACCATCCGGATAAACGAGTTTTGAGCCGACGATACCGGCTTGCGGCTCTTCTGCAAAGGTGTCCACCAGCGCGCTCAGCCAGCCGTCCTTAACAATTGTGTCGTTATTTAAGAAAAGGAGATAGTTGCCGCGCGCCTTCTCCGCGCCGCGGTTGCACGATGCGATAAAACCGCAGTTGCTTTCGTTGCGTAGGTAAACGACCCCCTTCATCTGTGGGACAAGCTCAGCCGTCTCGTCCGTCGAGCAGTCGTCAACAACTATTACTTCGAAACGCGCCTGTTCCTCGGTAGTTTGGAGCGATCCAAGGCATGCGTGTGTGTATTGAAACTGATTGAATACCGGAATGATAATTGAAATTTCGACCTGTTCGTGAACCGGAAACTCGATTGGACGCGTTGGCACGGGAGGTTCGTAAATACCTGCTGACGATGTCGCGCGCGCGTTCTGCCCGGGGGCTGAGACTGCGCCTGAAATTAGGGTCCGGATTTGCTCATTAATCGCAGCCACCTCGGGATGGGTGGTTCGCCACTTCTGATAAGTCGAGACGATCTTTTCCAAATGTCCGTAGCCTAACGAGCTGCGTGCAGGAGAAAATTTTGCCTTTAAGGCGGCAACCGGATTCGCAATTTGCCAGCGACGGGAAGAGCGCAGGCGCGCGGCGGCGTCTTCAACATCATCAAGCAAACGCAACAGCCTCCGAGTATCCCAAAGCTGTTTGCGCAACCGATCTGTCAGCTCGACGACGCGTCGCTCTTGTTCTGCCAGGCTTATGCTTTTGGAATGCAGTAACCGGTTGCGCTGTTTCAGCTCCTCTTCCGAGCGATGGACCGCGGCCGATATTCGCTCAATGTGCGCATTCAAGCGCTCAAACTCGGCGCCGTGTTGGGCGAGCTGTTTTCGTAATCGATCTGCTTCAAGAGCGGCAAGATTTAGGACCGGCGATCCGTGGTGACTCATCGCCCCTGTCGTGAGCGCGTTCTCGCTAGCCTCACGTTTTCCCGACCGTGGCTGCCCCGCTTCGCTTGGTGCCGCAACTGCGGCGCTCGCCGCTAACTCTGCCTCAATGACTCGACCGGCCTCGGCGGAAAGCTTTTGATACAACTCAAAAAGCTGGGGCGGAATCTGAGCGCCGAGGAGCTGCTCCGTCGTGAAATGAGTGTGCCGTCGCTCCTTTGAGATCAGCGCCGCTGCCTTTGCCACTTTCGAATCTGGCAGGCCGAGAAAAGAGATTATCCGCAGAAGCTCCGCGTGCGGGTCATAAAAAAACGAGTCGTAATGCGATACGATCCGATTTTCGGGCGTGGTCGCGGATAAGGCATGCTGGTTGTAGACCCCCCAAAGCGAGAGACCCAAGTGAAGCGAAAGGCCGTTGCGCTGATGTAACGAGTGCGCAACCTCGAGGGGATTTCGCACGACAAGGATCGTGCGCAGCTCCGGGATGATCGTGCCCCAGAACGAAAGAGTCAGGCTATTGCGTGGGTCTTTCCAACCCCACGGCGTACTCGGATCGAATTGCTGTATCAGAAGCTGGGCCTTGGTGCGCAGCGGCTCGAAGCGTTTATCGCTGAAGTCTTCCTCAATTTGTGGTGGCAGATCCCAGGCGCCGCCCAATTCATTCAACAATTCGTCGTTCAGCGCCACGAACCCCAAATGTTCCCAGAAACCATCGGGGTTATCGGCCTGCGCGGGCATCAACTCGTTTTCTGGGCCCAAATAGAGGCCGCAAGCATGCAATAGCCTCGTGAGCATCGACGTTCCTGAGCGATGCGCGCCGGCGATGCAAACAGCGGTGTTGGAGGTCGACGAATCCTTCAAGTGTTTTCGCTTTAAAAAGCAGGCAAATACCTATGCCGAATAACGAACGCGTACCATAGATGGCGCGCATGGTAAACGCCAGTCTGAACAAACAATTTCTTCAGCGAGGGTTCGAGTCACTTGCTGTGCGGGTTTGATCGCTGGCTTCAAGGCGAGATCAGGGGGCCTTTATTACCTTTCAATGTTTCAACGACGGTGCCGACAGCCGCGATTCTGGAAGCGAACAATGCGTTGGTCTTTTCAAACCATTAGGTAAGATTGAGGACTGCAAATCGTCGGGATAAATGAAATCCTATTGGCAATGTGATCTGACGGGCCATGAACTCGCCTGAGGCGCGCCCGAAGCTTTCGGTCGTGGTCGTTTGCTATGAGATGGCCGTGCAGATTAAGAACACTCTGCGCTCCCTTCTCCCTCCTTATCAGCGCGGCGTCAGGACGAGCGATTACGAGATCATCCTGATCGATAACGGCTCAGCGAAGATCCTGGATGACGAGACGCGAACAATTTCGCCGAACCTGCAATACATTTACGTCCCGCCTAACGAGTCGATCCCCAATCCCGCTTCGGCGATGAACCGCGCCGCAGCGCTCGCACGCGCTCCGTTGCTTTGCTTAATGATCGATGGCGCACGCATGCTTACTCCGGGAGTGTTGTCGTGGGGAATACGCCTGCTCGAATTGACCCCGGGCGCTATAGTGGAAGTGCGGGGCTGGCATCTCGGGCCTAAATGGCAACCGGAAAGCGTGGCGGAAGGTTACAACCATGACATTGAGTCTCACCTGCTCGATCAGGTGCGTTGGTGGGAAAACGGATATCGGCTTTTCGATATTTCGTCAGGCAGCGCGCAAACCAAGCTGGGAGTTTCACAACCGGCTTCGGAATCGAATTGTCTTTTGGTCAGTCGCGCACTCTTTGATCGACTTGATGGGTTCGACGAACGCTATGAGGAAGCCGGCGGCGGATTGGTCAACCTCGACTTTTATGCGCGCGCGGTGGCCGCAGCGGATCATGTTTGGACGCTTCTCGGAGAAGGGACATTTCACCAGGTGCATGGAGGCGCTGCGACCAGCCTTTCCCTGGAGGAACTGCGACTTGCGATAGTCCGCTGGGGTGCGGAATCCTCCAGACTACGCGGCCCCCTGCCACCCCTCGACCCTGCTAAATTCATTCTGGCTGGCCACATTCCACGGGAATTTCAGGCATGGCTAAGTCGGATGACCAGTACGCGGCAGACCTAACCATTCTTGGAATGAGCGAAATCAATCAGTATTATCAGCAATTAACTCAAGAACAGATCGACGCTGGAACACATCGCGATATGGTCGGGGGGATGTGGGAAGAAATCGGAAGACTACAATTCGAATTCCTACGCGCGCGTGGTTTGAAGCCAAGCCATCGGCTCCTTGACATCGGGTGCGGCTCTCTTCGTGGCGGGATTCACGCGATCGAATATCTGGAGGCCGGAAATTATTACGGGTTGGACATTAATCCTTCGCTGATCGAAGCAGGCCGGCATGAGATCAGGCTCGCCGGCTTAACCCACAAAAATCCTCATCTGGCGGTGAGCGATCGTTTCGAACTGGGTCTGTTCCGCGAAAAGTTTGACTACCTGCTCGCGCTCTCCCTCTTTACGCACCTCTTCGCGAACCATATTATTCGCTGCCTTGCCGAGGTTCGTGAAGTGCTGGCGCCAGAAGGTCGGTTTTTTGCGACGTTCTTTTTGGCGCCGCACAGCGTGCACCTCGCCCCGATCGTTCACGAGCCCGGAGGAGTTAAGACGGAATACGACCGCGATCCTTTCCATTACTCTGCGGATGAAATTCGAGCGATGGCAAAACTGGTCAATTTATCGGCGGAAATTATTGGTGATTGGAATCACCCTCGTGCGCAACAGATGGTAATGTTTTTATCATGACTGCCATTCGCTCAGTGAGGATCCGCTAAACGGTAATGCTGCGTCCGCAGCTGCGTTAATTCCTCGAGCTGTGCGCTCGGTCAGCTTTTTCGCCCGAGATAGGGCAGCGTGTCGGATGCATCTCGATGGGTTTCATTCCTTCGTGTGGTCTGGGAAGGTAAGATTACGAATGTGCGTCTCGTGCGACTTGCCAAATGATCAACGTGTGTTCCCGGTTCTCCCAGAGGCGAGTCAGGCAGCCAGGCGGGTGTACTGGCAATGGGTGATCCTGGAATTCGAGAATGTGCGTGATCGGCGTGGATCGAATCAAAGTTGAGAAT
>Ga0137387_10001694_pt1 | contig 10994 bp, 10 predicted proteins | sample SagtaG_3_FD_104909 | JGI IMG/M metagenome (GOLD analysis project Ga0137387, IMG submission 104909) | Vadose zone soil microbial communities from Angelo Coast Range Reserve, California, USA - Sage2_R_115_16 metaG | ecosystem: Environmental > Terrestrial > Soil > Vadose zone > Saprolite | place...
GAACCGCGTCAGGGTGTGCGTGGACGTTGAGCAGAACTTCTTTGATGCCATGCCGCCGGCACAGCTCCAGCCATATGCTGAGCAACGGCACGCCATTGAACGGCAATAGACACTTGGGCGTGTTTTCCGTAAGCGGTCTCAAACGCGTACCGTTGCCTGCCGCTAAGAGAAATGCCTTCACGGGGTTGTCACTTGGGGCTTTTCCATGGCCAGCTTTACGCCACCCGAGAATGGGTAGCGCCAGCGCTTCCGCTTCTTGACGTCGACGCCTCATCCCAAATCAAGCTCCAGCGCAGCCCGCCGATATGGTCTCGGTCCAAGAATGGATCGTTTACCAGGACCTGAGCCCCCTGCGATTCAAATTCGAACCGCATCTCCGGCAAGTTGTGGGCCGCAAAAGCCTCGCGAACTGATTGATGACAGGCTTGCTCACAGTAGAGCAGAAGGAATCCGCCACCGCCGGCGCCTGTTATCTTCCCTCCCAAAGCACCGTTTTCCTTCGCGACCCGATACAGCTGATCGATACCGGAGTTGGAAACCTTATTGGAAACCTGCTTTTTCGCATTCCATGCTTCGTCCAACAGGCATCCGAACTCATTCAGGTTGCCTTTCAGAAGTGCCCTACGCATTTGCTCAGCAAGCCACTTTATCCGGTGCAGCGCGGAAACAGTTTGGCTCTGCCGATCTTGGCTGGATGTTTCTTGCTCGCGCAGGATCTCCCACGAATCGCGAGCTGTCCCAGTGAAAAAAAGCATTAGATTTTGTTGTAATTCTCGCTTTACTTCCTGTGGAAGATCCACCGGCTCGACGTGAGTCGTACCGCTATCTGCGATTCGGATGAAGTTCAGGCCGCCAAAAGCAGCTGCATATTCATCCTGTTTGCCGACTGGTTTACCCAGAACCTCTCGTGCGATGGTGAACGCTTTTTCGGCAAGGTCGTACTTGGAAGCTGGGATATGCAAGTAAGAAGTCAGTGCCTTGAGAAGATTTACGCAAACCGTTGCGGAGGACCCGAGTCCGGTTCCAGGAGGAATTTCGGAAGCAAGAAAAAGGTTTACCGAGATCTTACGGCCCACAGACTTCAAGACGGCGAGCGGCACTGCTAGTTTGTTGTCTGCCACGCTCATCTTTGCGATGTCGCCGCAGTGTTCCATCGCCCGGAGGTCGGATGAAATGATCTGCACGTAATTGTCATCACGTTGCGAGAGAATCGTGTAGAAATACTTGTTGATGCTGGTGCTCAGAATGGCCCCGCCGTACTTCTCGTAGTAGGCGGGCAGATCAGTTCCGCCCCCGCCGAAGCTGATCCGTACTGGGCTACGCACGATCAGCATGTGCCACCTCTCGCGCGATGGATCCTGTTTTCGGAGCCGATGCCTGCTCTCGCCTCTGCCAGGTCGCGACTGCTGTCGCTTTGGCACCCTCGCGCCTGGGCAAGCAGCGCTTCGCCAATGTGCCAATCGTCTGCAGAAGCAATATCAAATCGTTGAATGGACTCCATTCGAGAAGATATTGCAGATCAAAACGAGTCTTGTCTTCCGAAGCATGCTGTTCACGCAGACCGTTCACCTGAGCCAGTCCAGTAACCCCGGGCTTGGCTTTCAGACGCTCCTTCTGCCATTCCGAGTAACACCTCACTCGCTCAGGAGACTCTGGTCTGGGGCCTACCAAGCTCATCTGCCCCAGCAACACATTCCAGAGTTGCGGAATCTCTGAAATGCTCAGATCCCGCATGATTCGTTCGTAGGCAGGGCCGCCCTCCCCCTCGCGGTCGATTTCCATTCGGTACATCCAAAACGGACGGCCGCCCTGCCCGATCCGTAATTCTCGTCGCAGCACCCCTCGCTTATTGCGCAGGAGAACTACAGCGGCGATGATGAAGACACACGCCGCCGGCAGCAGAAGTAGCGCACTAATGATCAGGTCCATGGCCCGCTTGACGCCGGCCGCGCCGGGCGGGATGGGCGGGTTTTCCAAAGAAATGAGCGGCAAGCCGTCAATTTCGATCAGCGTCGGTTTTGAAGTGTAGAGCTCATATCCGCGAGGTAACAATTTGATCTTGATGCCTTGAGCCCGGCATTGCGCGACGAAGTTCTGAAATTCCAGTCCAGGTGACTCGTCGAGTAAGACAACCAGTTCATCCACTTTCCGCTCGCCAAGTGCGCCTAGGACGTCGAACGAACTGAGGAGCTCGTCACTGCTTGCGATGACGCCATCCGTACCCGGCACGCTGGCCCCCACCGGATACAACCTGCCAACCACCTCGTAGAGGAGTTCAGGATGCCGGAGTATTTTGAATGCAAACTCCTGAGTGAGGCGTTCGTTGCCGACCAAAACTATCTTGTTGGTGTTGCCCTTCCTGTGCTGGGTGACGAGAAAATGGTAGACCCCCACTCGGATTAGCAGGAAGCCTAGAAACAGAAGGCTAGCGAAATAGATCAGCAGCAGACGAGAATAGTAAAGCTTTGTTAAATACGCGATGACGATGACGAAAATCATCAGCAGCACGGTCCCGCGCACAATCCTGCCGAAGATAACGTGAAAACGCCAGCCCCCGTCGAAACCATCGAGGGCCTGGGTCGCGAACAGCAAGGACCAAACCCCCAATGCCAGTAATATCAGGACGAGGTAGAAAGGCGGGGGATACGGCTCCAAATCGCCGTAACGTAGGCCATAGCTCAAACCCAAGGCCAGGACCAACCACACAACATCGAAACCCAAAATGTAATGCTTAAGGCGTGAGTTCATCTTCGATAATCGCCGAGGTTAAAGATTTAGTTTCGTCGAAGCAGACGGTTAGGGTAGGCCAGGCTCAAATTTTGGGGGATCCGAAACAGTTGTTACACGGAGCTAGTCAGCCGAGTAAGCCTGAGCGGGCCGCGCCATGGGCAGCACTTCGGCGATGTGTTTGTTGGCAAAGTGATGTCGGACCGCAGTGAAAATGGAGTGACTGATACAGACGTGCAAATCTTCAATAAATTGCATGTTGTCACAGGGCACGATCAGGCAGAGATCGCAAAGCTCCTTCATCTTGCCGCCCTGAAAACCGGTGAGTCCGATGGTGTAAGCTCCCGCCTCACGCGCTGCTCTTAGGCCATTGAGGACGTTAGGGGAATTGCCGCTCCCGCTGATGGCCAGGACAATGTCGCCTTTCTCCGCGAAATTACGGAGTTGCTCAGCAAAAATGTCCTCGTAGCGCGCGTCATTGGCCCAAGCGGTCATCATCGGAATGTTGTCGGTCAAGGAGAGTACCCGGAACCTCCGCCGGCCATTCAGGGCTGTGCCCTTTCCCAAGTCGCACGCCGAATGGGAGGCTAGAGCAGCGCTTCCTCCATTGCCAAACAGATAGACCGTTCGGTTCTCCTCGTACGCCCGCACCAGAACGGCGCTGATAAGATCGACTACGTGATAGGGTAGGCGACGCAAAACCGCGTTCAGTTCCGCAAAGTAACCCGCCGCCGTGATGATCGACGCTGTACTGCGCATCTGTGGCAGCATGTTCTGTTGCTCGACAAAGCTGCTCATATTCAACTTCCTATTGGACATCCGCTGTGGCGGAATTCCTTCAGCGTCGTCAAAAGTCTCGCCGTGGTCCAAGGTGAGATGGAGGAACAAAAGCGGGGGAAAAAGGTCCAGCTAACAAACCGACTGGATTACACCTCGATTGCACATCTCCTGGTAGGCATCTGGGATATCGGAAGGGATACCGCCAATCTCATCGACCCACGCCAGAAAATCACCCAAAATCTGCGGAAGAGTATGCTGCGGTTTCCAGCCCAGCTTTAGTAGGCGATCGACGCTGGAAACACTGTGCCGGTTGTCACCCAGGCGGTATTGACCAGGAGTCATGCTGCGGACTTGTTTCGCCGTTTTGTGAGCGATCAACTCCGCATACTCCGAGATCGTCGTCGCCCTGCCGCTGCCTACATTGAACGCCTCATAATTTGCGCGCTCGTCGTTAAGCACACAAAAATTTGCGTCAACGACGTCATCAACGTGCACAAAGTCCCTTGTTTGGCAACCATCCTCGTAGATGATCTGTGTCTCTCCCGCGAGGGTCCGAGCGGTGAAGATACGTAAGATCCCGGAGTACTGGTTAAACAAAGACTGGCGTGGTCCTTGGGTGATGGAATAGCGCAGGGCTACCGTCGGGATTTGATGAATGCTGGCCAATCCTAGGCCCATCCTCTCGCCGGACAGCTTGGATACGGCGTATTGGTTGTAGGGGTTGGGATGAGCTTCCTCGAGAAGTCTGGGGGCGCATGGTTCCTCACAGACAGGACAGCGCACTTCCCAATCACCGCGACGGAGTTGCTCTCGACTGCGGGTCCTTGCAAGCAGGAAACCGTGCACCGGGCACGTGTACTGCCCCTCGCCATATACGGCCTGAGAGGAAGCAACGATGACCTTGCGGGGCCGCCAGTGGCGTTCCACCAGGACCTCGTACAGTAGGGCCGTGCTGACCGCATTCACCATCAGGAACTTTGAAAAGTCCAGCATGTAGTCCTGGTACGCGGCCTGGTGTGATACGACATCTACTCCTTGCAGGGCGCGTTCCCAGGTAGAGCGGTCAGTGACACTGCCCTTGATGAATTCGGCGCTACTCGCAACGTGCCTTGGCAGGCCCTGGGGATGAACTCGAGAATCCAGGTCATCCACAATTCGCACTTCGTAACCTTCCCGGAGGAAGCGGTCCACCAGGTGTGACCCAATGAAACCCGCACCGCCCGCTACCAGCGCGCGCACGTTCCACCTTTTTTTATATTAATCAGCATCATCCCGCTAGATCCACGGAGGTTCAACTTCTAATAGGCGCCCGTCCCTCGCACCACGACAAGCGCCGTTTGGAACAAGATCTTGAAGTCGAGCAGTAGCGACCAGTGATCGATGTACTCAAGGTCCATACGAACCCAATCATCAAAGTCGCGAATGTCGGCACGTCCCTGCACTTGCCATAAACATGTCAGCCCTGGAACTACAGAGAGTTTCCTCTTTTGCCAGGGCTCAAATTGTGCAAATTCGGAAACCAGCGGTGGACGCGGTCCTACCAGACTCATATCGCCCAATACCACAGACCACAACTGCGGGAGTTCGTCCAGGCTATATTTCCGCAGAAAACGGCCCATCCGAGTGATGCGGGGATCTTCGCGCATTTTAAAAACCGGTCCCTGCATCTCGTTGTGTCGCAGCAGTCCTTGCTTACGCAGATCGGCATCACGCACCATGGTGCGGAACTTCCAGCTGCGAAAGGGTCGCCCATTCTGTCCAACCACTCTCCATTGATACAGGATGGGCCGCCCTTCGCAGATCCAGGTGACGAGCGCCACGACAAGTATTACCGGACTGGCTGCAATCAATAAGATTGTGCCGACCACCAGGTCAATCGCGCGCTTCACTCGGAGGCGGTACGGGCGCTGCAGGAGCGGGGTGTCCAGATGCTCTGCCTCGGTCGTTAGGTGCATCAGATCAGCTCCCCCGATCCACCCTCGCCGAGAATGCGTTCGCGAAGCACACGGTAAACAAACCATGGGTTGGTGGTTAGATAGCGCTTCCAAAGGTTCTTGGGGTCTTGAATCAATCGATACAACCACTCTCCACCGTGCCGAACCCACGGCGGCGCATCTTTCTTCACCCCCGCTAGAACGTCGAAGCTGCCACCGACCCCCATTACCACCCGCACTGCCAAATTATGGCGATGCCTTTCGATCCACAGTTCCTGGCGTGGGGTTCCCATTGCAACAAACAGGATCGCCGCTCTCGATCGGTTGATCTCGTGAACGATCTCTTTTTCCTGGCTGGCTTCGAAATAGCCAGAGCGCATGCCTGCAATAGCGAGTTGCGGATGCATTGCAGTTAGCCGCGATTTCATGCGTTCAAGCACCGTCGCCTTCGCGCCTAGGAAATAGACGGGAACCGATTCGCTTTCCAGCCAAGGAAGCAATGCTTTGAGAAGCATGATCCCACCCACGTGCGCTTTCAGCGGCTTTCTAATCGTACGGCATGCCCAAACGATGGCGTATTCAGGGATGACAAGCTCTGCCTGCCGTACGATTTTCTTGAGGGCGGGTACTTGCTCCGCAAGCCAGAGCTTGTTTGCGTTGATCGCAACAATGTGATGAAAGCCGCCCTTTTTTACAAACGTATCGACTCGGGACACAGCGTCCTGTACGTCCAGGCTGTCGACTGGATATCCCAGCAATTGGGGTCGTGAGGGGAAGATTTGAGGATCACCATTCATCGCTTGTACTCGCCTAAGGCGCTCAGAACGAATCCAATAGTGCCATCTACCCAAACACCTTTTCCACGCGAGTGAGTCAGAAGCCTCTTCCTTAGCGGGCTGTAACACACCGTCAACATCAATGCCTATCTACGGGAAGAGCGGATCAAACGAATGCGCCTATTAGACTGATATTCAGTAAACCCTGTGTTCTGAAACCGGTTGCTGTTTCTCAGTACAGCGGGCAGATTCCGTCGACGGGGAACGTTATCGACCGTCCTGCGTCACAATAGCTCTGCCTTTACAGGTAGAGCGGGCTAGTATGGCCTTGACACTCCTCGAAAACGCCCGGACGCAACATCCCTATTGAGAAACCCGGGGGCCTGGATTTATCGATCTCCAAAAAACCGCGCGCCTTCCTCTGCGTGTCCCGGTTCTGTTGCGCGTGAGTCAGTTGGTGGATTGGCGGATATCAAAAGGCCAGCGGCACCGATGACCGTTTTCAGCACACCGCTAAGGAGCTGCTAAGGAGCTGCTCGCACCGGAAGGACCTTAGTTGCGGTCTTCTGAAACTCGAATCGCAAGATCCATTCACTCGAAACATCCCGACCATCAACTTGCGCCGGCGTAAATTCCCAACGTCGCGCGGCTTGCAAAGCCAGGTTGGCAAAATACTTGCTTGGTCCGGGAGAATCGAGCGTCGCCCTCACCACACTGCCTGACGGATCAACAGTGACTCTCACGCTGACCATCAGCGTACCTTGTATGGTGTCGCTCGCCTTCTCGGGCACGTCGGGTAAGACCCGATGAACGATCGCATCCTGAACAAGACCGCCCGTAGGTGTCCCCACCTCGGATTGTCGGGTAGGAGACGACGGAGCGGTCCTTCTCGAACCTTGTTCTTTATCGCTGGTTATCTGCGTGGACTGTCCCGTCTTAGGCGCCACTGGCCTCTGCTCCGGCTTTGGCTGAAACCTGGGGACACTGGAAGCCACCGTCCCGTCAGGTAACCCGATCGCTCCCCGCGGGTTGACAGAGCGCTCCTCGTGAACCGTGAACGCAAGGACGACCGAAAGCATCAGACCCACTGGCAATGCGATCACCATCCATCGTGGCATTCGCGCCTTCTGCGCCCACAAAACATGGATCCAGGAAGCCGAGGGCTCGGGAAACACGAGATGTTCGGGCTCAGCGTGCGATTCCTCATCGTGGCATTCCTCTGTCGCTATGGAACCTTGGAACGAATCACATTTCGGACAAAAAAGCTTGTCGAGAGGCACTGGCGAGCCGCACGAACGGCAAGGTCTGGGCAGAGATTCGCTTTGCTTGGCCTCGACGCCATGCGTGGATTGCGGCGCTTCCGCAGCTTGCAGCAGTTCCGCAGCCTGCAGCAGTTCGGTCGGTTCCGGTGTCACCGTGGGGTATTCGACGCCGGACCGTTCCGACTCGGATCTCTGTAAGGCATCAAATATACAGCTCATGCTTTCCCCGCTCCGAGTACAACAGCTGTCTGAGATCCTTTCTCGTTTCGACGCATGGCTTGCAGTTGATCATGCACTTGAAGCAAGGTCTTCACGGCTTGCCGTACTTCGTTGTTCTCGGCCTGCTCAATCCGAGCTCGAGGCACCGCGCCGAGCCGGAAGTCAGCCGCAACTTCGTCGATGATGTCTGGGGTTACACATCGCGCTTGCCTTGCATAAGCGGTAATTAATGCGTTTTCGCAGACTGTGTTGATCAACCGCGGAATGCCTCGAGAATGATTGTAGACCCTGGCGATTGTGTCCGTAGGAAAGATGACAGCGGCATGAGAGTTTGTACCAGCAAGCTGCAGCCGGCGCTGTATGTATCCCCGTGTCTGTTCATTGTCCAACGGTTCAAGATGGGACCGCAGCGCAATCCTCTGCTTCAGTTGCCGCAGTTCGGGCGAATCCAGTTTTTCATCCAGTTCGGGCTGTCCCACGAGCAAGATCTGCAGCAATTTTTCTTGTGTTGTCTCTAGATTGGTCAGGAGCCGAATCTCCTCGAGAACCTCTGCGGAAAGGTGATGAGCTTCATCCACCACAAGCACAGTCGTGTGTTTCTTCTGATGGCGTGCAACCAGGTAGCTGCCCAGCTCGAGCAGAAGTTCGCTCTTGTTTTTTCCCGACCCGGTAAGTCCCAGATCGCCCACCACGTATTGCAAGAACTCAAGCGTGGACAAGCGGCTATTGAAGACGTATGCATACGCGACGTCACTATGAGCAAGCAATTGCAGCAGGCAACGGACCAGAAGGGTCTTACCGGTCCCCACCTCACCGGTCATTACCACGAAACCCTTGTGCCGGCGAACGCCGTAGTAAAGCGCAGCCAGAGCCTCATTGTGTCTGCGTGTGGGAAACAGGAACGCGGGATCTGGGGTGATCTCGAAGGGATTTCGTCGGAGACTGAAAAAAGCTTTATACATTGAGCTGGGCGGTTATATTCGAAACATCTCCCCTCAAGTCGTACGGCGTTAAATAACGTCCACGTCGTATCCTTCGATGCGAATAGAGAAGGATCGTTCAATGGTACCCACGGAGATCACCAATTTTCTGTCTCCGTTGTGAGCGACCAGGATTCCTTCAAGTCCCTCTAGAGACCCACCGCGAATTCGGACTCGCTGTCCGACTTTTAAAAATGGGTGTGCCGCGCAACGGATATTTTTTGCGAGGAGCTCCTTAACATTGTCAATCTGCTCATCCGGGATGGGAAGCGGCTCACCTCGCATCGCAACGAATCCTGCGACCCCTCTGGAGAAGAGCACAATTGTTCGGATCCGGGGAGAAACCGCCGCATGGACAAATACGTACCCAGACAAAAGCGGGAACTCCACCAGCTTGCGCCGGTCGCTCCATCGCCGTATCTGTGTGATCATCGGCAGAAATGTGCTCACGCCCTGCTCCCGCAACTGAGCAGCAACGACCCTTTCGTGTCGAGAACGTGTCTGGACCGCGTACCAAAAGACGTCCGCCCCTGATAGCGGCATCTGCGGATGTTCCGTGAATTGGCCGGCTGTACTCATAGCTTCGCCCTTTGGGTCCCATTGAATAGACCCTTTTTCAACTGTGACGCGAACCCTCCCGTCGTGGAGAAAATCCTCGCGTGAAAGCCCTAAGAACGACTGAGGGAGGTACCTCAACGATCTCCAAGTAAGAACTCTCTGGAAACTTGCCTGACAACCCGTTTCAAATCAACAAACGCCAAGTTTACTGGCCAGTGACCGTGGCAGAAGGCGCGGTCAACTGATCTAACAGTCAGCTCCGGCCTGCATAAATTTTGCGAGCTATTTCGTCTTCAAATCGACCAGAAACAGCGAATCCGCTGACGTCGCCACAAGCTTGAATTCGGACGACGTGACCGGAGCACTTAAGCCGTAAGCCTCCTACCGGATCGAAGGCTCTGATGAGCACCTCCAAGCACAACTGTGTGCCTTTTGCAGGACACTCGCTCGCAATGACAAAAATGCCGCCTAGCCCAAGGTTCGTACAACAGCCCACCCCATGATGTTCTGAGGCACCGTGCCACCGGAAGAGGACTGGCGAGACGAGTTCAAATCGACGACAGGACCTTTGTTCAGTCGCTTGCTCGTGCGCTTGTGCTGTATTGGCGCCCACACATCCCATGGGAGAGATCTTTCACTCGATTCGGCCGCTCTGGGTGTTGCTTCGCTTCGACCAGGATGTACCGTACCGGGAGCATCGAGCGGAAACAAGTGGGTGAAATTCCATACTAGCCCGTGCCATTATCTCCACGAAAATCAGAGATACGCTCCTTACTACTTGTGGGGTTGAGGGCGATTCGGCTGCTCTCCCAGCCCATCTCTGCCGGAGGGCGCTTGTCTGCTCGATAGAGGTATGATGGCCCTATGATTAGGGCCGTTTAGCCCTGAAACTTGTGCACTTTTTGCTTGACGGCCTTATTCTCGCGAATTAAGGTTCTCGCTGCGCTGGTAGAGGAAGGAATCGGAGAGTGATTGCAATCATGCTCTGGAACTTCCCGTTATGTTCTTCATCCGTTTCGTTATTCCAGGCCCCTAGAGATCGAATTCCGGATGTATTCCAATGTCTCCCCCAGTTGTGTCATCTCGTCTTATTAAAGGAGCGCAACAAATTCGTGTACTGATTGCCGAGCGGAGCCGCATGGCCAGTCAATTGTTAGCCGAATCGCTAGAGCGCGATTCGCGGTTCCAAGTAGTTGCTGTGGCGCCCGCCGCAGAGCTGTTTTCGGTAGCCACAAACCGCAAACCCGATGTGGCTGTGATCAGTGCCGATTTTGTTTCCACCGCGAGGAACGGGCTGCAGATCGCTCGTGCACTTACAACGAGTCTTCCAACCATTGGTATTGTGATTTTGCTGGATGTTCCTGCGCGGGATGAGGTCATTGCTTCATTCCGTTCCGGCGCAACAGGTGTGTTCTGCCGGACGGAACCGGTATCTGAATTTTGTGCCTGTGTGGAACGGGTGAGCCGCGGAGAGATATGGACCAGCAGCATCGCGGCTCAACATTTGCTGGAAACGGTGAGAAGCAGCCCTTGCTATGAAGCCGTTGAAGGTAAAGTCGGCATGCTTTCAAGGCGGGAAATCGAGGTGGCGGAGGCTGCCGCTCAAGGTCAAACGAACAAGCAGATTGCAGGGGCACTTCGGCTGAGCGAGCACACCGTCAAGAATTACCTATTCCGTATCTTTGAAAAATTGGGGGTATCGAACAGGATGGAGTTGCTTTTCTTTTTATCCGCTCACCCTAAGGATGGCGTTCACTC
>Ga0137387_10001716_pt1 | contig 10946 bp, 7 predicted proteins | sample SagtaG_3_FD_104909 | JGI IMG/M metagenome (GOLD analysis project Ga0137387, IMG submission 104909) | Vadose zone soil microbial communities from Angelo Coast Range Reserve, California, USA - Sage2_R_115_16 metaG | ecosystem: Environmental > Terrestrial > Soil > Vadose zone > Saprolite | place...
AGCTTGTCGAATGTCGCCCGTAGATAGTTCTTTACCACCTGTTCGGTCGTGCCTATGAGTACTGCGATCTCACGGTTGGTGAGACCTTCCCAGACAAGGTAGCGACCTGAACTTCCTTTGCAGTTAACTGATCACGTGGTTGCATGACTGCGCCTGCTCCTTCGAGAACATTGCGGTTGCTAACTTCACCCGTTTACGGCCGTCCCTGATTCCAGCCCGCAAGAACAAAGTCCGCAAGTGCTGTTTCACGGTGCGCGGACTGATGTTCAAGTGGCTGGCGATCTCCTTATTGCTGCATCCCTGAACTAGTAGCTTGAGTACCTGCTCGTCTCTGGGCGTGATCTTAATCTCGCTGAGATTAATCATGGTCTTTCCTCACTTTTTCTTTCGTCCGCAGTTTGTGGATCCGGAAACAGATGAGCAAGCTCTTCGCCAAATTTTCGCCTCCCAGCACCGAAAGGACAAATCCTAATGAATCCATGAAGTTGAGAGAACGAGCTTCGTTGCGGTTGATTCTCCTGCCTCTAAAGACACATCGGAAAGTTCCCGAAGCGGCTTGAGTGCGGGACTCTTTAATTCATTTCAGTTCAGTTTTGGACTTGAAAGCTGGCCGGAACCCTCGAATGCATGGCTCGCTCGCCACGCTTGAACCGGCCAGACACTCTGGACAAAGGTCCTGCGTTCGTGACAATCTCTCGTTGACTCACGCATTTACGAGGTTTTCACGGGTCTGATTCTCGTCAATATCCGAGGTGCTGCGTGTTCATTTCTCGTGCATTTAGATCTTCAAGAAGTCAGAGTCTTTCCCAGCGTGGGAAGGTACTTCGAGTGCTCAAAAGCTTGGCCGGGCTCGGGGTTCTGTGGGCGGCTTCATTAGTTGCTGCACAAACTCCTTCTGCACAGCAAAGCTTCAACCTGCAGCTTTCGGTGAGTTCTTCCTCTGGGCAAAAGCCGTCTGCCGACAAATCGGCAAATGGCGCCCCGGTCACCATGACATTGCAGGACGCTCTGAAGCGCGCGAGAACCAACAGCCCGCAATTCCAGGCAGCACTTACAGAGCTCGGGCTGGCGCAACAGGATCGTGTGCAGAGCCGGGCTGCGCTATTGCCCAGCGTTAATTACAACAATGAATTCATTTACACCCAGGGGAACGGAACGGCTTCCGGAAGGTTCATCGCCAATAATGGGATACACGAGTACATAAGCCAGGCGAATGTGCACGAGGCACTCTCGTTGGCGAGTGTCGCCGACTATCGCCGGACGGTTGCCGCCGAAGCCGCGGCACGAGCCCGCTCGGAAATTGCCGCACGTGGCCTGGTGGTCACGGTAGTGAAGTCCTACTATGGATTGGTGATCGCTCAGCGCAAGTATGCCACTGCCCAACGCGCAGCTTCGGAGGCAGAACAGTTTCTGAACATCAGTAAGAAACTCGAGCAGGGCGGCGAAGTTGCGCATTCGGATGTCATCAAAGCACAGATTCAGTTCCAACAACAGCAACGCGATTTGCAGGAGGCACAGTTGGCAATGGATCGCAGCCGCGTGGAACTGGCTGTCCTGCTCTTTTCTGACTTCAACCAGAACTTCACCGTCGTTGACGATCTCCAGACTCCCGAGTCTCTGCCTTCGTTCCCGGAGGTGCAGGCAGCGGCAACACGGAAGAACCCGGAACTGCGGGCCGCTGTCGCCACACTCCAGGAGGCAAAGGAAGCAGTGGCGGCCGCATGGGGTGGGCTTCTACCCTCTGTTACTGCAGATTATTTCTACGGGATCGATGCCAATCGGTTTGCGGTTCACCAGTTCGATCCGGTAACGCAACAGACTGTGCGGAACTTGGGATATTCGGCGACAGCTACGCTGCAAATTCCTGTATGGAGCTGGGGAGCTAACCGCAGCAAACTGCGCCAAGCGGACCTGCGGAGACATCAGGCCAGGGTAGAATTGAGCTTTGCGCAGAGGGAACTGCTCAGCAACCTGCAATCGTTCTACAATGAAGCTCAGGCCGCGCGCTCGGAATTGGAATCCCTGGGCCGGTCGGCAGAACTGGCCGCCGAGAGCCTGCGTCTAACCACCCTTCGTTACCAGGCTGGAGAAGCCTCGGTTCTTGAGGTGGTCGATGCGCAGAACACCTTGAGGCAGGCTCGGAATGCTTATGATGACGGACAGGCCCGTTTTCGCGTAGCTTTGGCAACACTACAGACCCTGACCGGGATCTTTTAAAAGGATGAAATCCACAAGGCCGGCAGGCTTTCCGAACAGCGCTCACTGCCACGCATCGGCAACCGTGATTCCCGGATCGAAGCGAATCGCGCCTCTGTTCGTAGCCACGGCGCTGATATTTTCAGCCGGCTGTTCCCGGGACTCAGCGGACAAAGAACCCGTTGTGTCGGTGCAGGTCGCTCCGGTTAATAAAACCACAATCCAGCGCACGGTAACTGCGGAAGCGATTCTCTTCCCGCTGCAACAGTCGGCAATCACTCCCAAGATCAGCGCGCCAGTAAGAACTTTCTACGTGAAACGCGGGGCCAAAATACACAAGGGGCAGTTGCTCGCCGTGTTGGAGAACCGTGATCTGGCTGCGGCCGCCGAAGAGAACAAGGGCTCTTACGAACAGGCGCAAGCAGCTTACACAACCACAACTGCGGCGAGTCTTCCTGAAGAAATCCAGAAAGCGAAACTTGATGTGCAAGCTGCCAAACAGACGCTTGAAGCAGAAGAGAAGGTATATCGCACCCGGCAGGACCTGTTCCAGCAAGGTGCTTTGCCAAGGAAAGAGCTGGACCAAGCGGGAGTCAGCCTCACGCAGGCGCGCAACCAGTACGAGATCGCGCAGAAGCATCTCGACTCGCTAATGGCTGTCGGAAAGCAGCAGGAACTGAAATCAGCGGCGGGACAATTGACTTCCGCCAAAGGCAAGTACTTGGGGGCTAAGGCTCAATTGAATTACTCCGAAATTCGTAGCCCGATTGATGGTGTGGTCACTGATCGCCCCCTCTACCCGGGAGAAATGACGGCTACGGGAACTCCGCTGATCACCGTGATGGACATTTCTCAGGTCATCGCACGAGCTCACATCCCGCAAGCCGAAGCTGCGCTGCTGAAGGTAGGCAATAAAGCTTCCATCACTGTTCCTGGCCTGGACGATCCAGTCGATGGCAAAGTCACCGTAGTCAGTCCGGCGCTCGATCCGAATAGCACAACCGTAGAAGTTTGGGTGCAGGCAGCCAACCCACACCAGAGCCTCAAACCGGGAACCAGCGTCCAGCTTTCAATGCTGGCGCAAACTGTTCCCGACGCACTGGTGGTACCCGCATCGTCGCTGCTCACAGCCCCGGATGGCAGCACGTCCGTGATGCTCGTTGGCTCTGATAATCGTGCCCACCAAAAGACCGTTAAAGTCGGCATTCGCCAGGACGATCAGGCTCAGATTGCGGAAGGATTACAGGCCGGAGATCGCGTCGTGACTTCCGGTAATTACGGTCTGCCCGACAACACTAAAGTAAGGGTTGAAGCCGCCGCCGAGAAAACAAAGGGCGAAAAGCCTAGCGCCGAGAAGCCTGGCAGCGAGAAATCCGGAGATGAGAAATCTGGCAGCGAGAAGTAGTGGAGCATAGCCGTGAATCATCCAGAGTCCTCATACTGGTTCGCGCGAAACTCCAAGTCGGTGATCTTTCTGATCCTGACATTGGCACTGCTGGGCGCTTACTTGGCGTTCACTATTCCCGTGGCGGTTTTTCCGGAAACAAACTTCCCGCGCATTCTGATTGCGGTCGATAACGGCGTGATGCCCATTGACCAGATGATGGTGACCATCACTCGCCCCATCGAGGAGACGGTCAATAGCGTTCCCGGTCTACTGCAGGTGCGTTCCATTACCAGCCGCGGCTCAGCGGAGGTGGACCTGTTCTTCCGCTGGGATGTGGATATGTTTCAAACGCTACAGTACGTGAATGCCGCCGTCTCGCGCGTGCAGCCGGAGCTTCCCTCAACCGCGAAAATAGAAGCGCACCGCATGACCTTTGCCAGCTTCCCGATTATTGGTTACAGCCTCACCTCTGAAACCGTACCCCTGACCAGGCTTTGGGAGACGGCAACCTACGAGATGAAACCAAGATTGAACCGCTTGGATGGGGTTTCAAGGGTCGTGGTGCAGGGCGGGCAGGAACCGGAGTTTCACATTACCCCCGCAGCCGCCAAGCTGCTGGCCGCGAATGTCACGGTTGCGGATATCCTCGAATCGGTGCGGCGAACAAACTTGATCGATTCGCCGGGTTTACTGGAACAGAATCACCAGTTAATTTTGGGTCTTGTCAACGCGCAGGTGCGCACACCGGAACAAATCGCGAATACAGTGGTTAAAACCACGCAAGCAGGAATTCCGGTTCGGATCGGCGATGTGGCTACAGTCGCACCAGCCGTGAAACCCGTGTACACAATCGTGACCGCGAATGGCAAGCCGGCGGTACTGCTGAATATCAACCGTCAGCCGGACAGCAATACGGTGCAGGTTGCGGACGAAGTGCATCTCGAGATAGAGCGCATCCGCAAATCGCTTCCACCCGGTATTGAGTTGCGGCCGTTTTACGACCAATCGATCATCGTCGGCGATTCGATCAAAAGCGTGCGTGATGCGATTTTGCTGGGCCTGATTCTGGCTTCCATCATTCTGGTGGTTTTCCTGCGCGATTGGGGCACCTCTGTTGTGGCGGGAATGGTGATTCCAGTGACTGTAATGGTGACGTTCATTGCGCTGAAGTTGCTGGGCGAGAGCTTCAACCTGATGACGTTGGGAGGCTTGGCCGCAGCCGTCGGACTGGTGATCGATGATGCAATCGTAGTAGTCGAAAACATCGTGCTCCATCGTGATGCCGGACAAAGTCGTCTGCAGGCGATACGCAGCGCCCTGGGTGAGATCACGGTCCCGCTGATCGGATCGACGATCACTCCTGTCGTGGTTTTTCTTCCGCTGATCTCGATCACAGGCGTTACCGGAACATTCTTCCGTGCGCTGGCGGTTACCATGGCTGTCTCGTTATTCGCTTCACTGGCTCTGGCTCTGACATGGACGCCGAATCTGAGCCAGTATCTGATCCGCCGAAAAGCCGACGTTTCGGATGCAAACGGCGAGCTACCGGAAGAAGAATCCATGTCACGCCTCATGGCTGCTGAAGAAGCCCACCTTAGTGGTTTCTTCCAAAAGGTTGTCAGCTTTCACCAGCAGTGGCTTCGACGGGCCCTGGAGAAACCTCGATGGCTAGTGGCATTGAGTTTTGCGTTAATTGTTGTCTCTTACCTCTGCTATCACTTTTCCGGATCAGACTTACTGCCAGGAATGGACGAGGGTGGCTTCGTGCTGGACTACTGGACTCCAGCCGGCACGGCACTGTCGGAAAGCAACCGCATGATCAGCCACATTGAGCAGATTGTAGGGGCCATTCCAGAAGTTGAGAGCAGTTCTCGGCGCACTGGGCTGGAGTTGGGATTGGCGGCGGTCACTGAAGCCAACCGGGGCGATGTTCTGATCAAGCTGAAGAAGAAGCGCAGCCATGGCATTGACGATGTCATTGAGGAGGTCCGCTCTAAGGTCAGTGCAGAAGAACCCGCCGTCCGAGTGGAGTTCGTACAGGTGCTACAGGACATGATCGGCGATTTGACCAGCGCGCCAGAACCGATTCAGATCAAGTTATTTGCGCAAGACCCGACTGTACTCGAAGCGTGGGCATCGAAAGTGGCGGATGCCATTCACAAAATTCATGGCGTTGTCGATGTGCTGAACGGAATCGACAATACGATCAGTGGGCCGGCCGTGGTATTCCAGGTTAATCCCACAGTGGCCTCGCGCGCAGGCTTTACGCCAGAAGAGGTCGCCACTGACGCCGCTGCCATTCTGGAAGGTGAGCCGGCGCCCACGCCAGTAGTAGTCAATGACCGTGCTTACACCTTGCGGGTGCGCTTTCCTGCTGCGAACCATTCGTCGCTCGAGGCCATGCGCGATACGCTTTTGACCAGCAGCTCGGGAAAAACAGCAACTCTCGGCTCACTTGCCACGATCACCGAGCTTCCGGGGCAGACTGAAATCCGGCGCGAAAACCTGCAGCGCAATGTTTCGGTCACGGCCCGCCTTGAGGGCACCGACCTGGGCAGCGCCATGGACGCGGTCCAGAAAACTGTCGCTGGACTTCACCTACCGTCGAATATCCGCGTGGAGTATGGCGGCACCTATCAGGAACAGCAACGCTCGTTTCACGATCTGGTATTTGTATTCGTTTTGGCTATTTTGCTGGTTTTCATCGTACTGCTGTTTGAATTCCGCACTTTCGCCGCGCCGCTTGCGATCCTGGCCTCTGCCCTGCTCTCCACGTCAGGTGTCTTCATCGCACTGCTGATTACACGCACGACTTTCAATATCTCATCCTTCATGGGCATGATCATGGTCGTGGGCATCGTGGCCAAGAACGGCATTCTTTTGCTCGATGCAGACCAGAAATTCCGAATCCTGGGACTCTCGAGTGAAGACGCCATGCTGCAAGCGAGCCGGCGGCGGTTGCGTCCAATTGTGATGACCGCACTGGCCACGATGGCGGGCATGTTGCCACTGGCATTCGCGTTGGGTGCTGGGTCGCAAATGCTCCAGCCGCTGGCGATCGCGGTGATCGGGGGGATCGTGATTTCCATGATGCTGTCGCTGATTATTACGCCGGCGGTACATTTTTATCTGAGCCGGGAGAAGGCTGAACGGACAGAATTGTCCCCAGTCCGATGAGTAGCGCAGCGGGCGGCCGTGAGACCAAGCATTAGGAAGAAAAGAGAGCTAGCAACCTAGCTGTACTTGCTCCGCCCATACAGACGTTGTTGCAAAGTCTCTTTTCCCTACTCAGTGGAGATATGCTTGAAGATTGCTTGCTGAAGACTCTCGGCCGATATTCATTACTTCTCAGCGCACGTCCTGGCGGGCTACATCCGTTCGCGCAGACTCTCGATCTCCATTTTTCGGAAGACGATCATGACCAACCCGCAAACTGGAGGACTTCCGCGTGCAAAGGAGAGTGCATAGCCTTGCAGTTAATCTCGAAACGTACCAGGTCTACACACCGGAAGAGTGGGCCGACGGACACGCTATGGCCAGGATGGTGGTATACGAATCCATAATTGGAAGCTTATAAGCTTATGCGTTTAGAATCACTTGCATGCGCAATACCGCCTGCCTGCACGCTAACCAGAACCCGTCCAGGCTAGAATTAGCGAACGGCAAAACCATACAACTCTCCCTTTGGACGACAAATTGCATTACAATAGGCAGACCCGGGACTGAGCGCCCAGTACCGGGACACCTTCCCCAGCCAACATCATGACGGAAATACCCGCGAGCAAGAGTGGCGGATCACTTCTGGACGAGGACTCTTTCCAGAAGCTGTTGGCTGCTGCCTATGTGCTGCAGGAGCACAGAGAACAGCTGCGGATCTCGACAGCATCCGAAGCACCTGAACCAGACTTTCCCGAGCTTAGCGAAACTGAGACGGATTACACCCAAACCCTCGCGGAAATTGTGGAGACCCAACACCAGATACAGAAGAAGCACCTCGATCTGCGCCAGGCACTGGACGTGATTGCGGAACGGGTCCGAAAGTTTGCGCACGCGGATGGCGCCGCAATAGGAATTCTGCAAGACGAAGAACTCGTATACCAGGCAGCAAGCGGAAGTACCGCCCACCTGCTGGAAGCCAGGACCAGCACTGATTCTTGCTTGTCCGCGCAGTGCCTCCTCAATGGTGCGAGCTTGCAGTGTCCCGAGGTGATCAGTGACCTTCGTCTGGATTCCGAAAGTTGCAGGCAGCAAGGTATCAACGCTCTCATCGCTGTACCCATTTATTCCCAAGGAAGAGTCGCGGGAGCGATAGAGCTGCATTTTGCAAAAGCCAACGCATTTCAGGAACACGATGTCCGCACTTGTCAACTAATGGCGGGACTGGTCACAGAAGCGCTGGCGCGAGCCGCCGAATTGGACTTGAAGCAGATATTGGCCGCCGAACGCGCCACCATGATTGAGGCACTGGAAAAGCTCAAACCGCAGTTGCAGCGCCTGGCCAACGTGCCCGAAGCTGTTGACCAAAACAGCGCAAGCACCGTTTGCACAGAATGCGGCAGTGCACTAAGCAAGGAAGAGCTCTTCTGCGGAACATGCGGCGCGGAACGCGGCGTGCCAAAGGCTGGCGGCGTTCAAAGCAAGTGGGCCTCCATGTGGCATCTAAGTCAGTCCAAGAACAACTGGCAGGGCGAACAAATCGGCGTAGAACGCGAATCATTGCCCATCGACGACGAGATGACAGACATTCTGCAACAGCACCAGTTGGCGGATTTGGATGCGGAAACTGAGCCTTTTGCTGAAGAACCCTCGCCGACGCCTTGGTTGCCCGCCCACACCGCTGCTGGTGAACTCAGGCTGCCGAAAAGAAATATTGACGAATTGGAAGAGCAGATTCTCCGCTTCGATGACGACCCTGGTGTAATAAGGATTCTTGACGATCCGAAGGAAACGACCGTTGAGGAAGTAACTACTCCGGACTCGGCGGGGGACAATTCATCGCTCAAACCGCGGGACGCCTCTCCCTGGACCTCTGCGGCCAAAGCAAAAGCCTGGCTTGAGTCGCTGCACGAAATGACCCCGAAAACCGCCTTCGCATACTTCTGGAGAGCAAGACGTGCCGACATCTACTTGGGAATCTCTATACTTCTCGTGCTTGCGGCGCTCCTGTGGGGCAGCTGGTCACACCAGTCAACAACTTCGGCTGGTACTGAGGACTCGGCTGCGGCCACTTCTGGAGATAATCCGGCAGGGGGCGCCTCGGCCAAGGTCGCATCAAAACGGAGACCACGGCCTCCTGAGATCAAGCTGAGATTGGCTGATCCAATGCTGGTGGGGCTTGGTCTCGCCGAGGCGCCCCCGCCTTCCGTTTACAACGGCAGTCCGGATACGAAGGTCTGGGTTGACTTGCAAACTGGGCTCTATTATTGTTCGGGCTCGGATCCGTACGGCAACACGCCGAAAGGTAAATTCACCAGCCAGCGGGACGCTCAGATGGACCAGTTCGAACCCGCGTACCGCAAGGCCTGCGACTAAACCCCGTCTAAACAAGCGATCAATCTTTAGCTCCAATTCGAGCCGCGCTGAATTGACAACTGCATTCTCTCGGAGTGGAATTACCCATAGCAGATATTCAGGGGAGACCGCAGACGTGCCTTATTCATCTAACAGGGACTCGGATTTCAAGGGCAAGCTACCGAATCCGAAACTGAACCCCATGACGAATCCAACCCTCGGGCGCAACCTGGGAAGATGGGCCCAAGTGTACTTTACGACTCCCCTGGAAAAGCGGGAAGAGGCAGTGGTGGAACTGCTGCGGGAACTTGAAGCTAAATCGGAGATTCATAAGGACGGTCCGGAAGTACCCCATCACCCACAAAACTCTGAGGAATTTCCTGAACCAACCCGTGTGAAGATTACCGAGGCAGAATCACCGAAATCGGAAGCGCGACCGCTGCTCTGCCCTGAATGCCATCACAAGTACCTGCCCAACCAGTGTTTTTGTGGCATATGTGGATCTCCTCTGAAGGGCGGCAGCGGACAATCTTTACGGCCGGAATCTCCAGCCACTGATCTACCACGGGCCACCGCGACTGACCCTTTGTTCTCTGGCTCGGTCCCAAACTCGGTTTCAGAACATGCGGGAGCTGACGTGCAGTGGCTGCGGGAGAAAACCCTCACAGAACTTGGTATCGAAACCGGAAAGCCTCGGTCTTTCGGTAAATCCGTGGCTGTCATTTTGGTGTTCTTGTTACTTGGATTCTTCTACGTGCGGTGGCGAAGCCAGTCAACTGTTAATCCTGCATCGCGCTCCCCGTCGAACTCACCGGCACCGGTATCTTCAGCACCCCGGCCGAATCCGCAAACCGCCCCAGCTCAAGTCCCGGCGAACAGAACGCAGTCGAAAACAGCAAGTCCTCCCGCGTCGCAGCAGCAAAAGACTGATGAAGGAAATTCTGCTAACGCAGAAGCGAATTTCGGCCGCACGCCATCCGCCGCGCAATCTGAATCACGAACTGTAAAGCCGGCTGAGGACAACCTTCCGTCGCTCGCAAAAGAAGTGCAAAACGGAACATCGTACGAAAATGGTACGCAAGAACTCACTGCCGCTCAGAAATACCTGGAGAGCGAGAGCGGTTCGAGGGACACTGCTGAAGCAGCAAGGTGGCTGTGGAAGGCTGTGCGGAAGCAAAACACGACAGCTTTATTGCTGCTCGCAGATTTGTATCAACATGGCGACGGAGTTCCGAAAAGCTGCGATCAGGCGCAAGTGCTTCTCGTTGCAGCTGCCAGAAAAGGCTCTGCCGACGCAGCCAACAAGCTGAGGAATTTGCAGTCCTCGGGCTGCAAATAAAACCAACTACAAACTTGGTGGATTAGCTACTGCTCTGATTCTTGTTTGTGACCGCGGAAATTTTGTAACCCGTCACTTGGCAGCCGAGCGCTCGGGAAGCATGGCTTCACCCAGTCCCATGATGCTGTGCTCCCATGCTTCAAGCACATCCCGCGTGTAACGTTTGTTCGTTCTTGCGGGCTTCGTACCAGAGTGCGAGTTCGACCCGGTTCCAGAGGCCGAGCTTGTCATAGATGGTACGAAGATAGTTTTTGACGACGTGTTCTGTGGTTCCGATGGCGTCCGCAACTTCCCGGTTCTTGAGTCCCTGGGCAACGAGTTCGATAACTTGCTGTTCGCGTCCGCTGGGAGCTCGTGTTCCGTAGCGCCCGTCTCCAGACATAACTGCCTCCGATACAAAAGGGTTGCGAGTTTCACCCGCTTGATTCCACTGGTGATGCCAAACCGCAGGAATAGTCTATTAAAGTGAGCCTTGACAGTTCTGTGAGCGATGTTGAGCTGTTTTGCAATCTC
>Ga0137387_10001719_pt1 | contig 10942 bp, 8 predicted proteins | sample SagtaG_3_FD_104909 | JGI IMG/M metagenome (GOLD analysis project Ga0137387, IMG submission 104909) | Vadose zone soil microbial communities from Angelo Coast Range Reserve, California, USA - Sage2_R_115_16 metaG | ecosystem: Environmental > Terrestrial > Soil > Vadose zone > Saprolite | place...
CACCTGCGGCTCCGCGCCGAGCCCGGCTTGATCACGACCGCCGTCGAGGAGTTCCTCCGCTTCCAGAGCCCGAACCAGCTCGGCAATCGGCGCGCCGTACGCGCCGCGGTGCTCGGGGGCGTCGCGATGGACGCGGGAACGCTCGTCACGCTCGGGATCGGGGCCGCCAACCGTGACCCTGCGCAGTTCCCGGACCCTGACCGTCTCGACATCGGGCGCACGCCGAACCGCCATCTCGCGTTCATCACGGGCATCCACGCCTGCGCCGGGATGTGGCTCGCGCGGATGGAGGGCCGCGCGGCGATCGGCCGGCTCGTCGCCCGGTTTCCGAATCTCCGCGCGGCGGGACCGCCGGTCCGTGCGCATCGCGCGCGCTTCCGCGTGGTCAGCTCGTTCCCGATCTTCGTATGAGGCGCGCCGCGATCGCGTTCGGCCTGCTCGAGCGACGCGCCTGACCTCCGCCGGCGTCGTCGTCGCCTGCCCGTGCGGCGAGGTCTACGAGCTCAAGCCCGAGTACGCGGGCCGGCTCCTCGAGTGCCCCGCGTGCGGGCGCCACCTGCGCGCCGGCCCGCCGCCGGGGACCTTCCGCCTCGCGGCGCTCCAGGGCGATCCCGCCTTCGACCGCGAGGTGTTCCTCCTGCGGGAGCGCGTCCTCACGATCCGGTCGAAGTACGAGGTGTGGGCGGAGGACGGCACGCCGATCCTCTACGTGGAGCGCCCGACCTACCCGCTGCGCACGCTCGTCGCGTACGTCGGCGGCGTCATCGCGGGGGTCATGGCGCTTGCCTGGCTGGGGTACCTCGCCTCCGCCGCGGGCCCGGTCGCCGGCCCGCTGATCGCGCTGCTCGCCATCCCGACCGTGGCGTTCGTGTTCGTCGTGGTCTCCATGTCGCTGCGCCCCCTCCGCCACGTCACGGTCTATCGCGACGAGTCGCGCGCGGAGGTCGTGCTGCGGGTGCGCCAGGACCAGCGCGTGGCGCTCCTCGCGCGCACCTACACCGTGCTGACGAAGGGCGGCGAGCCGATCGCGATGCTCCGGAAGACCTACGTCCACAACGTCGTGCGCAAACGCTGGTACGTGGAGGCTCCCGACGGTCGGCCGCTCGCGAAGGCGATCGAGGACTCGATGGTCCTCTCGCTCCTGCGCCGGGTCCTCGGTCCGTTCTTCGGCTTCCTGCGCACGAACTTCCTGCTGGTGCGCGGCGCGGACGAGGAGGTCGTCGGCGAGTTCAACCGGAAGTTCACGCTGCTCGACCGCTACGTGCTCGACCTCTCCGCCGACCCCGGGCGGGCTCTCGACCGGCGCATCGCGCTGGCGCTCGCGATCATGCTCGACACCGGTGAGCGCCGGTGATGGCGACCCACGAGCTGCCGCTTCGCATCACGCCGGACTTGCTGCTCTCCCGCCGCGTCGACTTCGAGCGGCGGATGCGCCGCGCGCCGCCCGTCACGCTGGCGATCGTCGGCGTGCTCGCCGTGATCTTCTGGGCAGAGGCGGCCCTGGGCGCGCTCGCATCGCCCGCGGGAATCGTCGCGGCCGGGGCGCTCGTGCGCGAGCGCGTGGTCGCGGGCGAGTACTGGCGCCTGATGAGCGCCACGCTTCTCCACGGCAGCCTGGATCACCTCGTCGGCAACGCGATCGCGCTCTTCATCCTCGGCATGGTCTGCGAGCACGCGTTCGGGCGTGGCCAGTTCGTCGTTCTCTACGTGGCGAGCGGGCTCGCTGGCTCGCTCGTGAGCCTCATGACGAGCCCGGGGCCTTCGGTGGGCGCGTCGGGGGCGATCTTCGGCCTGCAGGGCGCCGCGATCGTCCTCTTCCGGACGCAGCGTGACCGCCTGCTGCTCCGCGACCGGCGTGTCGGCTTCGTGCTCCTGATCTGGGCGATCTATACGATCGCCGGCGGGCTCCTGACGCCGCTGATCGACAACGGCGCCCACGTCGGCGGCGCGCTCGGCGGCATGCTCGTCGCGCGCCGGCTCCATCCCGTTGTCCTTGCCCCGCTCCCGGCCGAGCAGGCGGCCCGCGTGCGGCGCCTGCTCTGGCTCGTCGCCGCGGTGCTCGCCTACACAGTCTGGGGGTGGATGGGCAGCTAGACCTAGAGGTCGCGGGCGGCCGGGAGCTGCGGCAGCGAGGCGGCGGCGCGCGCGCCGCGACAGATCGCGCGCGCGACCGCGTCGGCGGCGGCCAAGCCCAGGCGGGTGAGATCGGCGGGGCGGTCGCCGACGGAGAGCGCGAAGAGCGTGTCGCCGTCGAACGCCGTATGGGGTGGAGAGAGCGCGCGGTCGAAGCCGAGCATCCCGAGCGCCGCGAGCGCAGCGGCTTCGGCGCGGTCGAGGCGCGCGTTGGTCGCGACGACGCCGATCGTCGTGTGCTCCGGCGCGGCGAAGCGGCCGAGCGCGGCGCCGGCGAGGAGCGCGCGGGCCGAATCCACGAGGCGCCGACCCTCGGCGGCATCGCGCGTGCCGGCGACGAGGGCGCCGGTGTCGGGGTCGCGCACGTCACCGACGGCGTTGACCGCCACGAGCGCGCCGACGATGACCTCGCCGAGCCTCACGCTCACGCTGCCGATGCCGCCCCGCATTGCGCGCGCGATCCCGTAAACCTTGCCCACGCTCGCCCCGGCGCCCGCGCCGACACTCCCCTCGGCCACGGGGCTCGCGACGGCGCGCGCGGCGGCCTCGTACCCCATCTCGCGCGTGGGTCGTGCGCGGCCGTCGCCGACGCTGAGGTCGAACAGAAAGGCGCCCGGTACGTGAGGGACGACGGTCGGGCCTGTTGCGAAGCCGACGCCGCGCTCCTCGAGCCAGCGCATGACGCCGTAGATCGCTTCCTCACCGAACCGGCTGCCGCCGCCGAGGACGACGCCGTTGACCGTCGCGACCAGGTGGCGGGGGCCGAGGTAGTCGAGGCCGACGACGTCGTTGGCGCCTCCGCGCAGCTCGACACCGCACGTCGCGGCGCGGTCGCAGAGCACGACCGTGACGCCGGTGAGGCCGACCGGGTCCGTCGCGTGCCCGACGCGGACCCCGGGGACCTCGGTGATCATTGTAGCGGGGACCGCGAGGCCGGTGCGAACGGTGGGTGGCCTGAGACGAGGCGCGATTCGGCTCCGTCCGGCAAGTCGCGTCTCACTCTGCCGAACGAACTTTGCGGCTGACGTCCGCGGCCTTGAGCCGGCCCGACGCGACTTCCGCCGCCAGCTCCAGCGCCCGTTGAGCGAGGGCGCGCGCGAACGGGTGGCGGCGCGGGTCCACGTCGGGATCGCCGAGCGCCGCCGCGGCCGCGCGCGCGAGCGCGCCGAGGTCGGCACGCCCGGTCGCGTCGAAGACGAGCGCCATCTCGGCCAGTCGCCGCGCCCAGCGACGCCGCGCCTCGGGGCCGAGCTCGCGCTCGATGACGCGGCCGACGATCGCGTCCTCGCGCTCGGCTTTGACCTGATCCGAGACGACGAGGCGGCTCGCCCGCGCGGCGAGGAGCTCGACCGCGTCGGCCTGCACGGCTTCCGGATCGAGGAACCAGCCGGCCATCTCGGGGAGCTCGGCGAGCGCGGCCGAGCGCTCGACCAGCGCGGGATCTGCGGCCGGAAGCGCTGGCGGCGCCGGCAGGTCGGCGCCGTCGAACAGCCGGCTCCAGCGCGCGAAGGCGTCGGGTGGCGCGGTCCCCTGCGCGCGGTGGAGGGCCAGCGCCTCGGCGACGAGGCCGAGCGCGCGCGCGGGATCGCACTCGACCCACGGGAGCTTCTGCGACGAACGCAGGGCGGCAAGCTCAGCCTCGAGCCGCCGCTTGGTGATCCCGCCGCCTGCGACCTCGAGGACACCGGCCGCGTCGTTGACGATCAGCGAGCAGAGCGCGGCGCTGCCGAAGCCGCCCTCGAAGAGGATCCAGAGCGCGCGCGAGCCGCTGCCGTCGACGCCCGAGACCCACGCGCGCGCGGCGCGCTCGGGCGCGCGCTCGACGACCGGGCGCGGCGCCGGGCGTGCCGGCGCCGTCACGCCCCGCTGCGCGAGGCGGTAGAGCGCCCGCTTCGCGGCCCGGCGCATCGCGCGCTCGGCGCCCGACGCCAGCGCCCCGAGCACGGGCAGGGCCTCCGCGCCGTGCGCGTCGGCGAACGAGCGGAGCGTGTCGTCCAGGGCGTCCTCGGGCAGGCCGCGGAGCCGCTCGACGTCGAGAGCGGGCGCGATCATCCGAAGCTCCACCCGAAGAACGGGTGGTGCGGATGGTCGCGGAAGTGGACCCTTCGCGCGTACTCGAGCACGTCCACGTAGCGCTCGAACCGGTCCGCGAGGCGCCGGTAGAGCGGCGCCCCGGCGCCGCCGGTGCGCGCGCTGGCCCGGTCGTGCTCGGAGACGAAGTGATAGGCGCGCTTGCCCTGGTCGATGTAGTAGCGGGTCGAGGCGGTCCGCTCGACGCGCTCCGGGAAGATCCCCGTCATGAAGAGCGTGAAGTCGCCGATGTGCCGCCGCACGACCACCTCGCGCTCGGGCTGGAAGCACGCCGGGTTCTCCCAGACCGCCTGCGTCTCGACGAGCATGTCCACGACGGTCTCGAGGCGGGGCGTCGCGAGGCCCTGGGGGTAGAGGTTCTCGGTGCGTGCGAAACGGGTGAGGAGATCGGCGAGATACGCCGAGGCCGGATCGTCGCCCAGGGCCAGGTCGCGGAGGCTCGCCCCGATCGCTCGACCGAAGAACTGCCTGAGCTCCACGGTTCCGATGATAGCAAAACTTGCTAGAATCCGAGCCCGTGGCCGACCGGCCGGGTGCCCGGCTCTCGTGGACGCTCGTCGCGGCGAGCATGCTGTTCGCCGTGCTCCTGCTCTACGTCATGTTCGTCGACTACCTGCCGGCGAAGCAGCGGGTGACGGACCTCGAGCACGAGCTGAAGGCGCTCTACGAGCGCGAAGCGGAGCTCCAGACGAAGCTCCACCAGCAGGAGGAGCTGCAGGCGCTGCGCGAGCGCCAGCTCGCGGCGCTCTCCGCCGAGCGCGACGCGCTGGTCAAGCGCCTCGAGGAGCTCGAGCACGAGCTCGGCCCGGTGCGGCAGAAGCGCTAGGGTCCCGCGGCGACGCGCTCGTCCACCTCGGACGGGCAGCGTCGAGGCTACAGGACGCCGAGCAGCTTCTCGTTCGTCTCGCGGAGCCCGAGCGAGATCCGGAGGTGGCCGGGGAAGCCGACGCTGGCGCCGTCCCGCACGAGGATGCCCGCGCGCAGGAGCTTCTCCCTGAGGGCCGGCGCGTCGGGGACCTTCACCAGCAGGAAGTTCGCCTGCGACGGCGGGAAGGTGTAGCCACGCGTTCTCAGCCCCTCCGAGAGGAACGCGCGCTCCTCGAGAACGAGCCGTCGCGACTTGTCCCAGTGCTCCGGGTCCTCGAGGGCGGCGAGCGCCGCGACCTGACCGAGCCGGTTGACGTTATAGGGCGCGCGCACGCGGTTCAGTCGGTCGCACGTCTCCGCGGTCGCCACCGCATAGCCCACCCGAAGGCCCGCGAGCGCCGCGATCTTTGAGAACGTCCTGAGGACGATGAGGCGCGGAAAGCGCCGGAGGAGGGCGACGCCGTCGGGATACTCGGGGTCGTCCGCGAAGTCGCGGTACGCCTCGTCGAGCACGACGAGCGGCGGGTCGGCGCCGAGAGCGTCCAGGAACCTCAGGAGCGGTGTTCTCCGGATAATCGTCGCCGCCGGGTTGTGGGGCGAGCAGAGGATCACCGCCTTCGTCCGGTCGGTGATCTTCCGCCGCATGTCGTCGAGGTCGGTCTCGTACCCGGCGAGCGGGCTCGGGACGACGCGCGCGCCCGCGAGCATGACCGAGATCGCGTACGGCTCGAAGGCCGGCTGGGGCACGATGACCTCGTCGCCCCGCTCGAACGCCGCGAGCGCCAGGAGCCCGAGCAGCTCGTCGGCGCCGTTGCCGAAGACGAGCTGCTCGGGCCGGACGCCGAGCCGTCGGGCGAGGGCCTCGCGCAGCGCGTGGGCACCCCCGTCGGGGTAGAGGTGGACGCGCGCCGCCTCGCGCGTGATCGCGGCGACGACGCGGGGCGAGGGCCCGAGCGGGTTCTCGTTGGCCGACAGGCGGACGAGCTCGGGAAGGCCGAGCTGGGCCGCGAGCCGCTCTGGCGGCGTCCCGGTCTCGTACGGGATGATGGGATCGAGGACGTCGCGCCAGACGTTTCTCACGGACCCATTCTAGTAAGTCTGCGTCGGATTTGACAGTCTTCGTTCCGGGTTGCTACGCTCTGGCAGTCATGTCCGTCGAGCTGTATCGCCGGGCCCGGCGTGCAGAGGCCAGCGCCGCGCGCGCGCCCGAGCGGCGGCGCCTTCGTCTCGAGTTCTTCCGTCAGGCTCTCGCCGAGGGATACGACTCGCTGAAGGTGCGGCACGCCGAGGGCGCGTCGGGCCAGGAGTCCGTCCGCACCCACGCCCGGCTGATGGACGACGTCATCCTCTCGCTCACGCGCCTGATCGCCGCCGACGCGGTGGCCGACGGGCTCGCGGCGACGCCGCAGGTCGTCATGGCGCTCGGCGGCTACGGCCGCGGCGAGCTCCATCCGCTCTCGGACGTGGACCTCATGGTCATCTACGACGGCAAGATGTCGCCGTACGTGCAACGGATGATGCAGGAGCTGCTCTACTCGCTCTGGGACCTCGGGCTCCACGTCGGCCACAGCCTCCGCTCGCTCGACGACTGCGTCGCGATGGCGCGCACGGACTTCCCGAGCCGCACCTCCATGCAGGAGGCGCGCTTCCTCGCCGGCGACCGACGCCTGTTCGCGCGCTTCCAGCGCGTGCTGCGCCAGGAGGTCTTCCGCCGCGACTTCGGCCAGTTCCTCGAGACGACCCTGGTGGAACGCGACGCGCGCTACCGCAAGCACGGCGCGTCGCCGTACATCGGCGAGCCGAACGTCAAGGAGTCGGCGGGCGGCCTTCGCGACATGCACACGGCCATGTGGCTCGGCGAGGCGAAGTTCGGCACCCGCACGCTGCGCGAGCTCGCCGACAAGGGGCTCATCACGCCGCGCGAGCAGGCGGCGGCGGATGCCGCGCTGACGTTCCTCTGGCGCGTGCGCAACGAGCTCCACTTCTTCTCGGGTCACAAGAACGACGTCCTCACGCGCGACCTCCAGCCGCGGATCGCCAAGAACCTCGGCTACGAGAACGACGCGACGTCGCTCGGCGTCGAACGGTTCATGCGCGACTACTACCTGCACGCGCGGGTCATCCATCGCGTGTCGAAGCGGCTCATCGCGCGCTGCCAGGAAACGCTCTCGCGTCGCGGCTCCGCCGAGCGGCGCCGGCGGCAGCAGGCGCTCGCGGACGGCCTCGTGTTCTTCGACGGGCGGCTCCACCTCGCCGACCGCGACCCCTCGCAGCTGCGGGCGGATCCGGCGCGCCTCATGAAGGTCTTCGGGCACTTGCACCGGTTGGGCTGCGAGCTGTCGCTCGACCTCGAGCGCGCGGTCGAGGACTCGCTCCACCTCGTGGACGACGCGTTCCGCCGGTCGGACGCGGTGGGCGAGCTCTTCCTCGACATCTGCCGGAGCTGGGGGCGCGTGTGCCAGACGTTCTCGGAGATGCACGAGCTGGGGCTCCTCGGCCGCTATCTACCGGAGTTCGGCGCGCTGACGTGCCTCGTGCAGTACGACGTCTACCACAAGTTCTCCGCGGATCAGCACTCGTTGCTCGCCGTCGAGCATCTCGAGGCGTTGGCGCCCGGGCAGTCGGCGGAGTCGGAGGGGGCCGCGCCCGTCCTCAGCGAGGTGGAGAAGCCCGAGCTCCTGATGCTCGGCATGCTGCTCCACGACATCGGCAAGGCGAGGGGGCACGGCCACGTGGCGAAGGGGATCCCGCTCGTGCGCGGGCTCACGGCGCGGATGGGTCTCCCGTCGGCGGATGCCGCGGCGGTCGAGTTCCTCGTGGCGCACCACCTCACCATGTCGCACGTCGCCCAGCGGCGCGACATCGACGACCCGAAGACGGTCACCGACTTCGCCGCCGTGGTCGGCGACCCGCAGCGGTTGCGCATGCTCTACCTCCTGACCTACGCGGACATGCGCGCCGTCGGCCCCGGGGTCCTCACGCCCTGGCGGGCGCGGATCCTCCACGAGCTCTACACGCGGACGCTCGACCTCCTCACCGGCGGCCGCGTGGCGAAGCCGAGCCGGACGCAGCTCGCCGAGCGGTTGCATGCCGCGGCGAAGGGCGAGGTAGACCTCCAGGCCGTCAAGGCGCACCTCGCGATGATGGCCGACCGCTACCTCGAGTCCACGGGTGTGCAGCGGATGGCCGAGCACCTGCGGATGCTCGGGGAGCTGGGCGAGGCGCCGGTGGTGACCGCGCTGTTCCAGCATCCCGATCTCGGTTCCTCCGACCTCGTCGTCGTCACGCGCGATCTGCCCGGCCTCTTCTCGCTGATCGCGGGCACGCTCGCGGCGAGCGGCGTCAACATAATCTCGGCGCAGATCCACACCCGGGCCGACGGTATCGCGATCGACACGTTCCAGGTCAACGACCCGGCGGGCGACGTGGTCGGCTCGGCCGCGCACTGGGCGCGCTCGCTCGACGCCCTTCGCGCGGTGATCACCGGCGAGCAGAGCGTCGAGGCGCTGCTCGCCCGGCGCCGCGCCCTCGGGCGCGAGGCGACGGGCCCAGGCGGCCCGCCCAAGATCGCCCTCGACAACCAGCTCTCGGACAGCGCCACGGTGATCGAGGTGAAGTGCCCGGACCGGCTCGGCCTCCTCTACCTCATCACACGCGCGCTCGCCGGGCTCGGGCTCGATATCGTGAGCGCGCGGATCGCGACGGAGATCGACCAGGCCTTCGACACCTTCTACGTGCAGGACCGCGAGGGGCGGAAGCTCGAGGACCCGGACACGCTCGAGCGCGCCCGCGTGGGGCTCGAGCAGGCGCTCGCGCAGCCCATCTGACGATGCTGGGGCGCTACCGCGAGCGCGTGCGCGCGTGGACAGACCCTGTGGGCCGCGCCCTGTTCCGCCTGCACCTCCGCCCCAACCACCTGACGGTCATCGGCCTCGGGGTAAGTTTCGTGGCTGCGAGCGCATTCTCCGCGGGCCGCACGCGCGCGGCGGGGCTCCTCCTGATCGGCGCCGGGCTCTGCGACTTCTTCGACGGCGCGCTCGCCCGCGTCTCCGGCCAGGTGACCCCGTTCGGGGCCTTTCTCGACTCGGTCATCGACCGCTACTCGGACCTGCTGGTCCTGCTCGGCGTCGTCGTGCTCTTCGCGCGGATGCCGCACGCGCGCGGGGCGACCGTCGCGATGGCGGGCCTGATCGGCTCCATGATGGTGAGCTACACGAAGGCGCGCGCCGAGTCGATCGGCGTCAAATGCACCGTGGGGATCATGGAGCGCCCTGAGCGTATGATATGTCTCATCGTCGGCGCGCTCTTCGACCTCCTCGAACCCGCCCTCTGGGTCCTCGCGATCCTGTCGAACCTGACTGCGCTCCAGCGCATCCTCTTCACACGGCGGGCGACGCGCGGCATGCCGGTGCTGTGCGCGGTCGTCCTCGGGGCGCTGCTCCTGGCGCCCGCCGTGGCCATCGCCGGGCCTCCGCGCGCCCGCCCGGCGATCGCGCCCGAGATCGAGCGCGCGTGGGCGCACGCGGTCGCGGCCTACCAGCAGGGCGAACCGGGGCCGCTCATCCGCGAGTTCGGGAGCGAGACGGCGCAGGAGAGCTCGATCGGCGACCACGTTCGCCATCTCCGCGCCCAGGCGCTCGCGCAGGCGGGCGATTTCGACGGAGCGCGCGCGATGGCCGCGAGCGTCGCCGAGCGTTACCGCGAGAGCCGTCTGGCGCCGCGCGCGCTCTTGCTCGCCGCGACGTTCGCCGCCCGCGCCGGCGACGACGCGCAGGCCCAGACGCTGCTCGGACGGCTCGTGGACAAGTATCCGGACGCGCCGGAGCTGCCCGAGACGCTCTACCTCCTCGGAATGTCGGCCGAGGCGCGCGGCCAGCGCGAGCTCGCGGCGCGGACCTACCGCGACCTCCGCGTTCTGGTACCGGCGAGCGACTACGCCGACGGCGCCGCCGACCGGCTCGCGGAGCTCGAGGCGGCGGGTGTGAGCGTGGCGCCGCTCACGATCGGGGAGCGGATCGATCGCGCCGAGCGCTTGCTGCGCGGCGACGCGCCGGAGATCGCGATCATCGCGATCGATGAGGCGGAACGGATCGTCGCCGAGGCTCCCGAGCCCGCCATCGTCCTGCGCGCGCTCCGCGTCGTCGCCGACGGCGCCAGGAAGCTCAACCGGAACGAGTCCGCGGCGCGCGCCCTCGAGCAGGCCCTGACGCTCGCGCCGGCGGCCGAGCGGCCCACCCTCCAGCTCGAGCGCGCCAAGCTCCTCGTTCGCGCGGGCCAGCCCCAGAAGGCGCTCGTCGCGTTCGACGCCGTGGCCGCGACCGGCGGCGAGGCGGAGGCCTCCGAGGCGCTGTACCAGCGCGGGCGGACCCTCGACGACATCGGCCGTCGCGCGGAGGCGGCGGCCGCCTATCGCGCGGTGGCTACGGGCTACCCGTCGCGCGAGGTCGCCGCGGCCTCGCTCTGGCGCCTGGGCTTGCTCGCGTGGGTCGCGGGCGATGCGCGCGGCGCGACCGAGGACTGGAGGCGCCTTACCGAGCCCGGTGTGGATCGCGGGTACCGGATCGTGGCGCTCTACTGGGCCGGGCGCGCGCTGGCCGAGCAGGGGGACACCGAGGGCGCCGGGCGCTTCTTCGCCCGGGTGCTCGCCGAGACGCCGCGTACCTACTACGGCGTGCTCGCCGCCGCGCGCCTGCCCGAGCGGGCCGCGACCGGCGCCAGGGCGCCGCTAACGCTGCCGTTCGAGCCGTCCCGGGCCGTCGCGGCCGATCCGGGCTTCGCGCGGGTCGAGCTGCTCCGGCGTATCGGTCTCGTCGAGGACGCGCTCGGGGAGCTGGACGACCTCGCCGAGCGC
>Ga0137387_10001721_pt1 | contig 10941 bp, 9 predicted proteins | sample SagtaG_3_FD_104909 | JGI IMG/M metagenome (GOLD analysis project Ga0137387, IMG submission 104909) | Vadose zone soil microbial communities from Angelo Coast Range Reserve, California, USA - Sage2_R_115_16 metaG | ecosystem: Environmental > Terrestrial > Soil > Vadose zone > Saprolite | place...
CGGGTGGTGGGACGACAACTGCCAACCTCTTCTACAACATGAGCACGCAGCGTGTAGGCCTCGTGGGCCTATGGGATGTCGTGGCGTTTGATGAGGTGGCCGGCGTTGGCTTCAAAGAGAAGGATGGAATTCAGATCCTCAAGGATTTCATGGAGTCCGGCTCCTTCGTTCGCGGCAAAGAGGTTATCTCTGCCAACGCAGCCATGGTCTTCGTGGGGAACATTGACAAGCCGATCGAGACCCTCGTGCGCACGCACCACTTGTTCGAGCCCCTGTCGGAGGACATGCAGGATGCAGCGCTCATCGACCGCCTCCACTGCTATCTGCCTGGCTGGGAGATACCGAAGACTGAGGCGGCTATGTTCACACAGCACTACGGCCTGATAGTTGATTACCTTGCCGAAGCATTGCGTCACATGCGGAAGCAAAACTTTACGGAACTCGTCGATCGGCCTTTCGCGTTTGGTAGTCATCTCAACAAGCGTGATGACACGGCGATACGACGTTGCGTGTCGGGCCTGCTGAAAATCCTGCACCCCGACCAGGGCCACACCGAGGAGGAGCTGGGCCAGTATCTCGATCTCGCAATGGAGTGCCGCAGACGGGTGAAGGAACAGCTCAAGAAAATGCTTCCGTTCGAGTACTCGCGGACGAGCTTCAGCTATATCCACCGTGCCACACAGCAAGAGCACTACGTGGGCTGTCCGGAGGGCGGTGGACGAGATCTAATCCCTCAAGATCCCCACGCCCCTGGAACGGTTTACACCGCGGCCGCAGGTGGAGACGGTAGGAAGGTCGGCCTGTACCGACTCGAAGTCACGACCGCAGGCGGCACCGGCAAGCTCAAGCTATCCGGAACCATGGACCGAGAACTGAAGGAGAGCTGTCAGCGATCGTTCTCCTACATTCAGACGCACCGCGGGGACCTCGGAGTGGGTCACGATTTTGACACTCACGACTTTTTCGTCGAGGCTGTCGATCTACTCGGGTCCCAGGTGCCCTGTGCGGCTGGTGTGGCATTCTTCATTGCAGCGATCTCAGCGCTCCGGGAGGCGCAGACTCGGGGTGGTATGATTGTGCTTGGGGATCTTTCGATCCAAGGAAATATCAAAGGGATCGACAACCTAACTGGGCTGATGCAAGTCGCCCTCGACAATGGGGCGCGCGTCGCGCTCGTGCCGACCGCCAACAAGCGTCAGGCCCTTGAGCTGGACGAGTCATTGCTTCAGCTGGCGGAGTTCTACAACGATCCGAAGGCGGCGGTCGCCAAGGCGGTAGGCGAGCGCTAACCCTTCCGACGGTGCCGAACTAGCCGCGCAACCCCGCGTGCAGCACCAGCGGGATCGCGAAGTATTTCCCTTTCCCAGAGCCGGATCACCGTCCAGCCGAGTTTCCTGAGCAGCTTTGTCTGCCGGCGGTCACGATCCATGTTTGCCTTGATCTTCGCGAGCCAGTAGCTGCTGTTCGCTCCTCGCCGTAGGCGCCGCCTCCGGGTGCGCCAGCCGCGGCCGTGCCAGAAGTCGCCGTCACAGAAGACAGCCAGCTTCGCGCGGTGGAAAAGAATGTCAGGTCTTCCTGGCAGGGACCGATCGTGCTTGCGAAACTTCAGCCCCAACTCCCACAGGGCGCTCCGGAGCTCGCGCTCGCAGACAGTGTCGGTCGCTCTGGAACGGGCGAGTGTACTACTCGCACGTGGAGAAGACGGCTTGTAGCCCTTATAGCTCGGCGCGCTTGCGGTCAATGCCCCCTCCCCCCGATGACCGGTCGTGGCCCTCTTCCCGTTCCTTGGTGGTCTCGGTGGCGACCTTCACGGGAGCGATAAAACTTCGGCACAGGAAGCTTAGCCTCCGGCGGAGGTATGCGCCTCTTCTTGGGGATAGAGAGCGTTGGCCTTCCCCTGTAGGCCTTGCCTAGTAGCTGCTCCCCGATTGCTCGTCCGAGTATCTCTGCGAGCAACGGTGGGGTTGCGTTCCCGATCTGACGAACCTGATCCCAGTACGTACCCCGCACCTTCCAGGACGCGGGGAAGCTCTGAAGTCGCAGCATCTCGGCGACGGAGAGTCGTCGACTCTCCCAATGAAACGGACCGGTCGCCGGGCCTGGCTCAGCGGGGAGGGTCCAGCCTGGCTCAGTCTTCGCGAGCTTCAACAGAAATGACCAGTACCGGGTCCGATACCCGAACAGCGGTCGACCCCCTCCCCGTCGAGTGTGCCACAGGTAGTTGTGCCCCTCAGGTATGGAGGGCAGCAGCTTCGCCCATTGGCCGCTCGGCTGCGGCTCGCCGTTCCCGCTGGAGAGGTGGCCAATAGCGTCCCAGGCTCTAACAGCTTTCCCCGTCTGGGCTCTGGGCCAGCGGAATGTCCTTCCATCCCGGAAGGCGATCAAGATCGCGCGCTCGCGGCGCTGAGGCACCCCAAACTCGACCGCATTCACGATTCGATGCTCTACAGCGTACTTCGTTCCCGCCTCGCGGTTAATCCGCGACAGCGCGCGCCTAATGGTGGGGATGGCATTGTTGCGCCCGCGTGCGAAGCCGGGGACGTTCTCGATGAGTATTACCTTGGGCAGGAAGAGGCCAACCAATTTCATGAAATCGCGAAGACACTGTGCCCGCGGATCTCTGAACCCCCGCACGCCGTTCGGCGACCACTGAGCGGCCTTGGAGAAGGGTTGGCACGGGGGGCCGCCGGCTAATACATCGAGTTCGCGTGTGCGAAGTCCCAGGCGAGACGGAGAAAGCCTGGAAGCGACCTTGGAGATGTCGCCAGGTGTAAGGAGCTTCCAGTCGGGCTGGTTAGCATCGATCGTCTGTCGAGCGAGCGGGTCCACCTCGATACACGCGACCGTTCTGAACCCTGCTCGCGAGAGACCCAGGTCGAGGCCTCCCGCGCCCGTGAAGGCCGACAGTAGTGTGGGGTGTGCTGGCGGTCGTCGGGCCACTGAGGACACAAGCTGCCGTGACTCCGATCGCAAGGCAAGGGTCGTTGCCCATTGACATGGCAGGGATGGCAGGGGTTGGGACACTCGGCCCCTCCACAGCGCAAGCGAGCCAGCGATCATTGCCGTCTCGTTGCGCTTTCACATGAGCGCTGTAACCTACTGTCTCCCGGACGCGAAGGGCGCTGCCGTCTATCCAACTTGCGAAAGGCTGGTTGAATCGCTAATGGCATCGAAGAGGAAAGACACAGGCTCAAGTGGTCCCTCTGAGGCCGTCGCCCTTCCCGAGGGGGAGCGACAGATTGTTCGACGGCCAATAGCCGACCTGCTCCTCGATCCGCACAATCCGAGGATCCTCATCGCTGAGCGTGCTCCTCAGCTCGACATTCTTCGCGCCCTGTATCAAAACGAAGCCCTTGGGGAGCTCGCCAACTCCTTCGCTCGAAATGGCTACTTCCCTGAGGAGCCCGTGGTGGTTGTCCCCAGCAGCAGCGAGCCCGGGAAGTACGTGGTCGTTGAAGGGAATCGTCGTGTCGCAACTGTCAAGCTCCTTCTGGACCCACGGCTGCGGGAGACACTCAAGGTAGCCGGCTTCCCGGAAGTGGCTGCTGGCCGTCGGGAAGAACTAGCACGCATTCCGTCGGTGCTCTATCCGACTCGCGACGAGATCGTACCGTACTTGGGCTTCCGACACATCACTGGCGTCAAGACATGGGAACCTTACTTCAAGGCCAGATATATCTCTCGTCTGCTCGACCAGGGGCTCACCCTGGAGCAGATCGAGCAGTCGATAGGCGATGACGCCAGCACCGTGAAGAAACTCTATCAGTCCCTTGTCGTCTTCCAACAAGTTCAGCGTGACTTGGACATGGATATCAAGGACTTGCGAGATCGGTTCTCCCTTCTCGAGGTGATGCTTGGTCAGACCGCAATCAAACAGTTTCTTTCCATCTCTCGTCGCCTCCCTACGGCAAAGCTCGATCAGATAGTACCCACTGAAGCGCTGCCGAAGCTTCGTGAAGTGATTTCTTGGGTGTTTGGCGACTCTAAGCGGGGTGAAGTTGCCGTAATATCCGATTCCAGGCAGATCTCGAGCCGCCTCGGCCCGGTTGTTCTCAAACCGGAGGCGGTCGAATGGCTTCGTCAGACACGAAACCTGGAGCAGGCGTATGAACGCTCCGATGGCGAGCGAGCGCTCCTTATTCGGCGACTGAGTCAGATACGACGCGTTTCGCAGGAGGCAATTGGGTTGTTGCCTTCGTTCCGATCAGACGCAGAGATCGCTGCTCTCTTGGCTGACCTGGTGCCGGTGCTCGAGGCGCTGCTCGAGAGAAAGCTCCGGTCGTGACCCGGCTGAGGAAGCCTCCCTTCCCGTCGGAGAATGAGCCCTGGCTCCTTGCTGACTGGATCGAAGCTACCGTCCTTGCGACGTGGACGCCGGTGAGCCGTGCGTCCTTGAAGTCGCTATTTGCCCGTGAGGATGTCGAGGATGTTGAGGCTCGAGTAGCCGATGTCTGGGGTGAAATACGCCGGCGGGGGCGACTCTGTGGCGATGGATCCCCTCTCGCGCTTATGGAGGAGGGAGACAACCTCGAGCCGCGGGGTAAGCTGACCACCGCTCTGTTCTACTACTTCCTTTGCCTGTTGAGCATCGGGGAGGAAGTGGACAATAGGGCACGAGAGCTGTTCGAGCACTGTGTCACGGATCTGGCATTTGGGCTCTCAGGCTTCCCGGCCGTAAGAATCGGCGCTCCGAGACGTCCTCCAGTACCTGTGTCCCTGGAGCTGGCGGTTGAGCAGTACACTGCCTCCAGCGTCGAGCGCTTAGCTGTGCGTCCACTCGAACCCAATGACAAGGACCTCGGTCTTGATGTGGCTACATGGCACCCCTATCCCGATGGGCGCGGGGGCTATCTTCATTTCCTTGGCCAGTGCGCAACCGGGAGGGATTGGTTCGAGGATAGAAAGCTGTTTGATCTCAACCTCGATGTGTGGAAGCAGCACGTCGCTTGGCTGGTGAGTCCCGTCCGTTTCTTTGCGCTTCCCTTTGTTGTACCGGAGACGCGCTGGTGGCGAACCTGCGCTGGCGGAGGCCTCGTTCTCGACAGACCTCGACTCCTCGAGCTGTATTGTCGTCGAGCGCTCCCGGCTACGCGTCTGAAGGAAATCCGCTCATGGTGCGGAACGGTCGCGGCGTAATTGAACAAGCGCTGTCCTGACTCCTGTTCCCAGCTGCCCACCACTAGGGTCTCAGAGTTTAGGCACTTGCCGGATTGCTCGTAGCTGCGGTAGGCCCCTACTTCGCAAGAACGGGCCTGCGCGGAGTGGAACCACAGACGTCACGCTTATCAGCGACCCAGGCAGGGAATAGACTGCGACACAACAGTGCTAATCCAGTGACAGCGCCTCGCCATACCCTGCCTTCACGACCTTCTCCGGCCAGCGCTTCTCGAACCAACCAAGCTTCTGAGTGTGCACTGGTAGAATCTGTTTGGGGTTCACTGTCTCGATGACCCACTCCATGCCCGGGCCGTCGATGTGGCCGGAGGCGTGGAAGGGGCCTTTTTCCGCGCCAGGCAAACCACCGACTTTGTTAAGGTGGAAGAAGTCGAGCCAGTTGGACAGACGCAGGTGGTCGAAATGCTGCTCTTCGTCGTAGGCCTCGGAGGCCGAGTAGATGTAAGTTCCGCCGGTGGGTTCGATGTCGATCAGACTCGCGATGTCCCAGTAGGAGAGGCAGAGCAGGTGCCCGCCGGGTGCGCGGCGGATGGCAAGCGCGTCGGTAACATGGCCATCGAAGCGCTCGAGCAGCTCCTTCTCCCATCCACTGCGGCCGGAGCGGGGCGAGCGCAGAATGGACAGCCCGTCGTCACTTGGCGTCGGAATCTTGGGATCGATCACGTGCATCTGTTCGAGCAGATACGCGTCTCTTGGCGTCACGACCAGACGCCGCCCCAACTCTTGCGCGATATCTCTGAAGGTGCGGAGTCGCTCGATGTTGCGTGCGGAGAAGTCGGCGATCACTAGACCTTTTTCCCTGCGCACGACGTCACGGGCGGCATCGAGGACCGTGGGCTCTTCGACCGCAGTCTCATCGCGCAGGTGCGTGCCTTCCACGATGAACAGCTTGGGTTTCAGGGAGGCCAGCTCGTTGGCGAAGCGTTCGGTGCGCGCTTTGGAGAATCCGTGGCGGCGGAGGTCACCCGAGTAGCCGACCCAGCCGATGGGGGTCTTCAGGGCAAAAGCGCCGGAGCCGGGAATCGAGTGGTCTACCCGGTAGAACCGAAGGCCCAGAGGCTCGAGGTTGCCGATTTCGCAGGGCGCGGCCTCGAATTTGGTCTTGGCACCGGGGTGATACGCGAAGAATCCCTTGAGCTTATCCAGCGCCTGCTTGATGGTGTCATCGCCCTCGCAGATGTAGTGCGGCCGGCCGACACGGAGACCGGTGACGCCTTTCAGCACGCCGTCATCGGTTACTTCTTTGGGAGCGATGTAGCTGAACTCGTTGCCACCTAGGTCTTGCATCCCTTTGCCGATGAGCGCGGTCATGAGTCCCGTGTAGATGGGGACCGTGGGTTTGAGAAACCCCAGGTAGCCGTTGTGGTCCTGGTGCGCGTGGCTCAGCAGAATGGCGTCGAGGTGCTCGATGCGGCGGTAGTGGGGCCGCGAGCGACAGCGGTTCCAGAGATCCGGTTCGTGGGCAGAGAGGTCGTCGCGATAGATACCTTCGAGTGGTGGGATGAGACCCATGCGGAGGTAGTCTCTCAAGCCCACAGCCGAGCGGGGTTGGAGGAATTCGTCGAAGTACTTCCCGCTTGCGCCGAAGCCCATCCCGAAGTCGAAAAAGAAGGTGCGCTCGCCGGTTTCGACGAGGATCTTGTTCCCGCCGATTTCGCCGGTCGAGGCGTCGTGGCCGGCTGTGCCGCCGTAGACGGTGACCTTCAGCACCGAGGTTCTTTCGTCGTTCATTTGAACCTGTCTCCTGACCAATCTCCCTACGGGAGTGGGGATGACCCGCAATTACGCAACCTCTCGAACGACCTCTAGAATTGTTCTACCCTACGCCGTACTCTACTCCTCTACTTAGCGTAGATGCCGGGCAATCCACTTAGGCGGCCACCGATGCCCAACTTTCCTCGAATTCCCACCGCAGCAGCTCGCAAGCTCGGCTATTACGTGTACGTCTATGTTAATCCATTGGACGACAAGATTTTCTATGTAGGTAAAGGAAAGGGAAGTAGGGCTCTTGCGCACGTCGACGCGAAGCAAAAGAAGGCAGTCGCAAGAATCATCAAGTCAATTCGAGCTGCGGGCAAAGAGCCTGCGATAGACATTCTCGCTGCAGCCCTGGCAGATGAAGAGACGGCATTTCGTGTCGAGGCTGCTGTCATTGATGCCCTGAGGCTAGAGCACCTTGCCAATCGTGTCCGGGGATGGGGAAGTCGGCGTTTCGGTCGCCTCCCCTGGGCGGACGCCGTAGCTCAGCACACCCGGAAAGCAGCCAACATCCGTGAGCGAGCGATCCTCATCCGCATTTCGGACGAATACCGCTACTCGATGACGCCGGCTGAACTGTATGACGTGACACGAAGCGCCTGGAAGCTTGGCCCTCGACGCGAAGAGGCGGATTACGCTTTTGCGGTCTTCGAGGGCGTGGTCCGCGAGGTCTATCTCATTACGGGCTGGCACAAGGGAGGAACCACATTCAATACACGCTTCAACGGACGGAAGTACGGCCGCGCTGGCCGTTGGGAATTCGTTGGAACGCTCGCGGACGATTCTATTCGAAGACGTTACCTAAATCGGTATGTTGGCGAGCGATTTAAGCCAGGATCCCAGAATCCGATTTCATACGTCAACGTGCCGCATCAATCTCGAAGAGCTGTGTCGAGTGCGTGAGCACGTCATCAACTTGGGCCGCGTGAAACGGCGCTGCTGCCCTCCACGATCTGTACCGAGAACCAGATGGTGTGCAGGGCTCGAAGGTCACCAGGCATGATCGTCCTTCCCTTTTATGATCGTCCCGTCCATTCACGGATAGGTACGGATGATCGTCTCCTTGACCACGATTCGGGTCACGCTTGATGGACGCCGACAGGCCGAGCCGTGTCCCCATTGTCAGCGGGGTGGTTTGGAGGGCTTGCGGCGACCAGGCGTCGATGAGTTCGGCCGCCGCGGGAAATACTGCGAGCGTTGCGAACGATGGAGGCCGGATTGTGCACCACGTCAGTCTTGCGGGTCAGTCAAACTGGTCGACCTCGGAAGGACTTGACGTGTCCAGCAACCTCGCAGTATTGACCGCACCGGTCAGTTCAGGGCGGTGCACTCAGCGGGTTACACGAAGGGCACGCACGAGCGCAGATGATTTTAGATCGCGCGGCTCGAATCGAGGGACGTTCGGGTGGCTGGGCATGACGCTCCGAATGCACCGGCTGCGCACCGTGCTTCGCTTCCTCCATACGTTGCCAAAGCGTATCGAGACCGCCCGGCGTGATGGCACCTCCCGAACGTCAACCGACAGTCGGCAGCCGCTTTGACGGCGCGTTTAACCGCGTTCCGGGCCGAGACGTGCCCGAACCGCGTGGAACGGAATGTGTTGATCGTGCATTGAAGGGCGGCGGCTACGTTTTGCCCACGCGGCCGCCGGTATGCGACACTCTCGGAAGGTGTGGCCGGATGAGGACGAGCTCGTCCACCTCACGCGCGAGGCGCGGGGGGGGAGACCGGGTGCGCTGGACGCTCTCCTGGCGACGCTCCGACCGTCGTTCGTCGCGTACTTCGCGCCCGCCATTGGGCGGGACGATGCGGAGGACGCGGCCCAGCTCGCGCTGCTGTCGATCCTCCAGGCGCTGCCGGGGATCGACGCCGACGGGGCCCTCGGCTATGTGGTGGCCGTCGCCCGCCACCGGCTGGGGAAGGCGCGCCGGCGCGACGCGCGCGCCCGCCGCCGGTACGGTCCCCTGGAGCTCGCCCTCGCGGTCGAGTCGCCGGTCGGCGCCGACCGGGAGGCCGACTACCACGAGTTGACGCGCGCCCTCCGCGCGAGCTTGGCGACCCTCCCCCCGGACCGTCGGGACCTCCTGCTCGAGCCCCTGCGCGCCGAGCACGCTCCGACGCCTGCCACCCAGTCACACGTCCACCCGGCGACGATCCGCACGTGGCGGAAGCGAGCCCGCGCGCGCCTCCGCGTGGCGCTCGCGTCGCTCCGCTGACGCGGTGCCCGCGCGGGCGTCGAGACGCACCTCGCGCGTACCCAGTATCGCTCATCACCACGCGCAACCTCCTCGCTTCCGTCTGGAGTTCGGTCTGGGACACGTCGTTACCGAGCCGAGTGACACGCTTGGGGTGATTCGGGACTACTTGTAAGTAGAGGGGCAGATGAGGGCCTGTACGTGGGCCCCCATGGGGGTTGGCGATTGCCCCGAGCGTCCCTCGGGACGCCGAGCGAGAAACCGCTCGGCTGTGATCGGCCGCTGGAGGCGTGGATGCGGGCAGCAGCCGTTGGACAGGAAAGCGGAGCGCGCTACGGCGAGATGATGGCCCGCTATCTCGGACCCGTCATCCTCCGGGCGTTCGCGGAGGACGACGTAACCGAGATTTACGTGAATCCGCAGGACGGCTTGGTGCGCTTCGACACCCGCTCCCGGGGCCGGATAGAGAGCGGGGTCTCGGTCACGCCGACCCGGGTCGAGATGTTCCTGAACGCGGTGGCCACGAGCCTCGGCCTGACGCTCGGGAGCGACCACCCGGGGCTCGAGGCGGAGCTGCCCGCCGTGGGCTTCCGGGGGAGCCGCCTGCAGGGCTTCGTCCCGCCCATCACGCCGGCCCCGGCCTTCACGATCCGCAAGCCGCCAGCGGTCGTGTATTCGCTCGACGACTACGTGGCGGCGGGCGTCATCTCGCGAGCGCAGCGAGCCGCGTTCCGCCGCGCCGTGCGGGAGCATCAGAACATCCTCATCGCCGGCGGCACGAACACGGGCAAGACGACCCTCGCGAACGCGCTCTTGAAAGAGATCACCGATCTCTTTCCCACCGAGCGCCTCGTGATCCTCGAGGACACGGTCGAGCTCCAGTGTCTTGCGCCGGATCATTTGGCACTCCGGACCACGCCGACCGTGACCCTCGCTCAACTGGTGAAGAGCGCGCTCCGCACGAGCCCCACCCGGATCGTCGTGGGCGAAGTGCGGGGGAGCGAGGCCTTGGACCTGCTCGACGCCTGGGCGACGGGGCACCCGGGAGGCGTCGCCACCGTGCATGCCTCTTCGCCCCAGGGCGCGCTGCTCCGGCTCGACCGGCTCGCCCAGCGAGCCAACGTCCCGCCACAACGTCACCTCGTGGCCGAGGCGATCCAGTGGATCGCCGTGCTCGAAGGGTCGCATGCCCGCCGCCAGGTCACCGATCTCGTCCGGGTCGACGGCCTCGATCAGGACGGGCACTTCGTCCTGCGGCCGACCCTGACCGCAGCCACCCCATCAGGAGACTCCGTATGACGGACACCACCCCCCGCACCCTCCCCCGGTACCTCGTGGTCGGCGCGGCGCTCGCTCTCGCCTTCGCGCTCCTCCCGCACGTCGCGGTCGCCGCGTCGGCGGGGGGTGGTGCCCCCATGCCCTGGACCGGCCCGCTGCAGAGCCTCTTGAACAACCTGAGCGGCCCGACCGCCCGCATCATCGGGGCGCTCGCCTTCGTGGTCGGCGGGGCGTTGTGGGCGTTCACGCGCCACGAGGAGGGCGCGCGGCGCTTTGCCCAGGCGGTCGTCGGCCTCGCCATCATGATCGGCGCCGCGAACATCGTCAGCGCGCTCGCGTTCGTCGGGGCGACCGTCTGAGCCTCGACTCTGGAGGAACGGGCACGGTGACCTCCGAAGGGCCGCCGTCTCTCGAGGCGCACGTGATCCACGCAGCGCTCTACCGGCCGGTGCTCTTCGCCGGGGCGGAGCCCGCCGTGGTCGTGCTTGAGGTGACGACCGCGTTCGCGCTCGTCTTCGGCGTCGGCCTCCACGTC
>Ga0137387_10001723_pt1 | contig 10937 bp, 11 predicted proteins | sample SagtaG_3_FD_104909 | JGI IMG/M metagenome (GOLD analysis project Ga0137387, IMG submission 104909) | Vadose zone soil microbial communities from Angelo Coast Range Reserve, California, USA - Sage2_R_115_16 metaG | ecosystem: Environmental > Terrestrial > Soil > Vadose zone > Saprolite | place...
CCTTCTACATGCTCGTGGAATACATCGCTCTCGGCTGGCCGCCGCGGGGGGCCGGCAGGCTTCGCGCTGATCGCCGCTCGATCAGCTTCCCAGTCCCACCCGCCGCAGCAGATCCGCAAAGCGCGGATCCGCACGCAGGCTGTCATATCGGGCATCGATCTTGAGGTGAGTGAGCCTGGCGCTCCGGTCGGCATAGCATTTCTCGAGCCAGGCAAACGCGGAGTCCAGGTCCCCGAGCCGCGCATAAAGCGAGGCGAGCTCGTCGGCGGCCGCTGGCCCCTGGGCTTCGAGAGACTGGATCCGCGCCTTGAGGAACCCCGGCCATGAGTCTTGCGCGAAGGCGTCGTGGAATGCGGCTACCTCGGACGCCGGCACCCCGTCGAGCGCCTTCTGCCGGGCGTATGCCGCCACCGCCTCGGAGTACATCCCCTTGTTGGCGTAGGCCTCGAACAGGAGGTAGTTGGTATCGGCGAAGGTGCGCCCGAGCTCGAGCGTCTTTTGCAGCTGCCCGACGGCTTCCGTGTAGCGGCGCGCGGAATTCAGCTGGATTCCGAGCGCGAGGTTCGCGACCTGCGACAGCGGATCGAGCTCGACCGCCAGGCGCCCCTCCGCGAGCCCCTCGTCGAAGCGTCCGGTATTGACGAGCAGTTCTCCGTACCACTGGTGCGGCACGGGAGAGTTGGGGCTGAGCTCGACCGCCCGCTGATATTCCCGCTCCGCCCCCGTCCAGTCGAAATCGAAGATCTCGAGTATCAGCCCGAGCGAAGCGTGCGCCTGCGAGAGCTCATCGTCGATCGCCAGGGCCCGCAGGATCGCGGTCTTCGCCTGCGGCATCGTCTCGGTCGCCCTCGCCGTGCGGTCGTAGATCGGCAGCAGACTGTAGCAATCGGCCAGGCCCGTGAAGGCGAGCGCGTAATTCGGTTCGCGGGCGATAGCCTGCTCGAAGAACCGGACGGCCTTCCTGAACTCCTCCGGCGAGCGTCGATTCCAGTGAAAGTGGCCGCGCAGGTAGAGTTGATACGCGTCCGAGTCGAGTGAGGCGGCTCGTCCCGGCGGCGGCGCGCTCAAGAGCGTGGCGCTCAATGACTGCACCACCGAGGCGGCGATCTCGTCCTGCACCTTGAAGATGTCGACGAGCGTGCGATCGTGGGTCTGCGACCAGAGCTGATAGCCGGTCTCGACCCGGATCAACTGCACCGCGATGCGGATCGTGTTGCCGGACTTGCGCACGCTCCCTTCGAGCACGTGGGCGACGTTGAGCGCCTGCGCAATCTCGGCAATGGTCGCCTGCTTGCCCTTGAAGTAGAAGCAGGAAGTGCGGGCCGGTATGCGCAGCCCCGGAACCCGGGTGAGGAGTCCAATGAGCTCCTCGGTCAGCCCGTCCGTGAAGTACTCCTGATCCTTGTTCTGGCTCATGTCCACGAACGGCAGCACGGCGATCGATTTCTCCGACGCGGCGCCCTGCGCGGGTGCGGTGGATTGAGCTGCCGCGCCGGCCGGCCAGATCGCCCGGCGCGCGAGCTCCGGGGACGCCCGGATCGGGCCGCCATGTCGGACGCTACCAAGGGAGCCTGCGGCGGCGGCCGGCACGTCCTCACCGAGCGTCAACAGATGGGACACGCGCTCGACGAAGGCGAGCGGCGTCTCCCCGCCCCTGAGCCACATCCACTGTACTTCGTGGAACTTGTCGGGGACCCGGGCGTCGCTCTCACTGGTGCCGTCGATGACGGCCGGCAGCAGAAACGGCTTCTCGGCAGCGATCATCTGCGAGCGATCGACCGCCAGCTTCCATTCGAGTCTGAAGTATCCCTCGACGCGGGCGCGCGAATTCCTCGAGATGACCGGCACGAACAACGCGCAGGTCTTGATCTGCCTGCGGATCGCGGCGTCCCACGCAGCGCCGCCACGGAGCTCGTTCTGGTCGAACCACACCTCGACCCCCGCCTCGCGGAGCGTGTTGCAGATCCGCGCCGCGACTTCCGTGTCCTCCGAGGCGTAACTGAGGAAGACGGCCCGATGCCCGCCCGAGGCTGCAACCGGGTCGCCCTTAGGCCCAGATTCGTCGGTCACGGAGTGCTTCGAAGTTGAGGTTTCTTGTAAACGGCAGAATGAACCTCGGCGTCTGATTGCGCAAACCGCACCGCCGCCGGGTGCGGCAGCAGCTCGGGCAGGCATTTTGCCGGCCTGTTGGAAACCCAAATAGAATCAGCGCCCTCGGCGGACCTGATGCGATCCAATCCGCAGGCCAGTTGGCGCCGTGCCGTTTGGTGATGCTCCTTAACTCTGCACGGCAGAGTACTTGACGCCGCATGGTACTGGCCGTTATCTTCCTGCCATGCGGCAGCCTCACACCGTGGCCCTCGACTCACATGCCGCGGCGACGCTGCGCTACATCCGCGCCTCCATGGAGGCCGCGGGAACTGTGGCGGTGTCGGGGTCTGCGGGCGTGACCATGGGGGCGGTGGGCTTGCTCGCCGCGGCGCTGGCCTCGAGCCCTGCCCTGCGGCCCCACTGGCTCATCGTCTGGTTGATCGCCGCGACCGTCGCGGCGCTCGCCGGTGGTGTGCTCATGGCCCGCCAGGCCTCGCGGCAGGGGTTCACCCTCTTCGGCGCACCGGTTCGCAAGTTCAGCCTCTGCCTCGCGCCGGGCCTGTTTGGCGGCGCGGTCATGACGCTGGTCCTGTGGCAGGCGGGCGACGTGCGCGCGATCCCCGGCACGTGGCTGTTGCTCTACGGTTGTGCGCTGATTTCAACGAGTGCCCCGACGACCCGCATCGTGGGCGTCCTCGGGAGTCTCTTCGCCTTGCTGGGCCTCATCACATTCCTGCTACCCGAGAGCCTGCAGAACATCGCCCTCGGGTGCGGGTTCGGCGGGCTGCACCTGGCTGTCGGCATCCTGATCAGGCGGAGAAGCCGTGGCAGCGAAGACTAGTGCGCGGGTCCGCACCGACGCTCCGGCGTTCAAGCGCGCCGGGAAGCTCGCCTTGGTGAGCGGCGCCTCGAGGGCCGACGGGGACTCGAGCCTCGACCGGCTGGTGTACGAGCGCGTGCGCCTTGGGATGATGAGTGCACTGGCCGTGCGCGATGAGCTCACCTTCAGTGAACTGAAGGCGCTGTTCGACGTCAGCGACGGAAACTTGAGCGCCCACGCGCGCAAGCTCGAGGAAGCCAGGTATGTGACCTGCACCAAGTCGTTCGAGGGCCGCCGGCCCAAGTCCGTCTATCGCCTGACGGCCGCGGGACGTGCAGCGCTGAACCGCTACCTCGACCATGTAGAGGCGGTCATCAAGGCAACCAGGCGGGGTTGAATTTTTTCGCCGACTAACTTTGTATTGCAGAGTACTCTACCTCATGCACGTCGCAATCATCATGGACGGCAATGGGCGCTGGGCCGGCAGACGCAATCTGAACCGGCCGGCCGGGCACCGCGCGGGCGTCGAGGTCGCCGAAGTCGTGGTGCGCGCGGCGGCACGACACGGGGTAAACACCCTGACGCTCTACGCCTTCTCATCCGATAACTGGATGCGCCCGCGCCCGGAGGTGGACGCTCTGTTCGGACTCCTGCGTCGCTACCTGATGACCGAGACGGACCGCTGCCTCGAGGAGTCGATCCGGCTGAACGTGATCGGACGCCGCGACCGCCTGAATCCCGCCCTGGCGGCGCAGATCGAGCGCAGCGAACGACTGACCGCCGCGTGCTCGCGGATGCACCTGCGCCTCGCGGTCGACTATTCATCCCGATACAGCATCACGGAGGCAGGCCGCCGTCTTCGCCCGACGGCGAGCGATGCGCGTGTCGAGTATCTGCGGCAACTCGCCGCTATAGATCATTCGGATCCGGTGCCCGCCGAGGTCGATCTGCTCATCCGGACCGGCGGCGAGCAGCGTCTGAGTGACTTCCTGCTCTGGGAGTGCGCCTACGCGGAGCTGCTCTTTCTCGACTGCCTGTGGCCCGATTTCGACGCGGCGCAGCTCGCACAGGCGCTCGGGGAGTACTCGCGACGCCAGCGACGTTTTGGCCGGACTGCGCCCAGCAGCGAAGTTGCCGCCGAGTCCCCGGGTCGTTGAGTCACCCCGCCGTTGAAGGCGAGCAAATACCAGACAGTGCCCATGAAAACAATCAAGCCAGCCATTGCCATTGTCGAGTTGCTCCTCGTTTTCCCTGCCGCACTGTTTATGACGGCGCTTTTCCTACGCGAAGTTCAGCCGCTCGCGCAGACCGGACGCTTGGTCGAGTGGTTCAGCCATCATGTGTTTCTTGGTTTGTACGTCTTCCTCATCGCAATGCCGCTTGCAGCGTTTGTCGGGGGCTGCGCAATCGTGCTGCGTAGCTGGCGCAGCGATGCGGAATTTCGGCGAGCCGCATTGGCGATTCTCACCACTGCCCGCCCACACTTGGCGGCCCTGCTGGTGGCAGGGGCCACTCTGATGGCCGGAGGCATCCTTGCCATCGTTGCCACGCACATGATTACGGAATGATTAGCCCCGTTGATGTCCGGCTCTCGCGCGTGAGACCATCGCGGCGAACGATCAGCATACGGGTCTCTTATGCCGATGCGAACTCTGGGCGTGCTCGGTCTGACAATCACCCTCGCGGCCATTGCCCAGGAGCCCCCGATGGGGCCGCTGCGCCCCGATCAGACGGCCTTTCGCACCTTATATAAGGAGTTGGTCGAGACCAATACCACCCTTTCGAGCGGCAGCTGCACGCTCCTGGCCGAACGCATCGCGGCACATCTCAAAGCCGCGGGATTCGAGGACAGGGACATCACCTTGTTTTCGGTGCCCGATCATCCCAAGGAAGGCGGCGTGGTGGCGGTCCTTGCCGGAACCTCGAAGACGGCGAAGCCGATCTTGCTGCTGGGGCACCTGGACGTGGTCGAGGCGCGACGGGAGGACTGGACGCGGGATCCATTTACGCTGATCGAGGAGAACGGCTACTTCTACGGCCGCGGAACCGCCGACATGAAAGACATGGATGCCGCGTGGATCGACGCCATGATGCGGTTCAAGCAGGGCGGTTACCATCCCAAGCGCACCAGCAAGATGGCTCTCACCTGCGGCGAGGAAACCACCTACGCGTTCAATGGCGCCCAGTGGCTGGCCCGAAACAGACCCGACCTCATCGCAGCGGCCTTCGCCCTGAATGAGGGGGGCGGTGGGCGCACCGACGGACATGGCAAGCTCCTGATGGAATACATTCAGGTCGGCGAGAAGGCCGCTCAGAACTACCGGCTCGAGACTGTGAATGCGGGAGGCCACAGCTCCATCCCGATTCGCGACAATGCGATTTACCAGCTCGCCGACGCGCTCGTGAAGCTTCGCGCCTACGAATTCCCGGTGAAGTTCACCGACACGACGCGGCAGTTCTTTGCCAAGGCCGGAGCCGTGCGCGACGACGAATTGGGCCGCGCCATGGTTGCGCTCGCGAAGAATCCCGACGACCGCTCGGCCGAGGCCATCGTCTCCAGGGATCGCATCTACCACAGCATGCTGCGCACGACCTGCGTCGCGACGCTCCTCGAGGGCGGGCACGCGAACAATGCGCTGCCGCAGCGTGCCGCGGCCAATGCGAACTGTCGCATCTTCCCCGGCGAGACCGTGGAGGGGACTCGAGCCGCTCTCGTGGCCGCCATCGCCGATCCCGGCGTCAAGGTGACGCCGGTGCCGCCGGTGCGACCCGTCGCCATACCGCCACCGCTCGATCCGAAGATCGTCGGGCCCGCCGAGAAGCTCGTGGCGAGGTACTTTCCGGGTATGCCGCTCGTTCCCACCATGTCGACCGGCGCCACCGACGGCATCTTCCTCGAGGCCATCGGCATTCCCGTCTATGGCGTGCCGGGTCCCTGGGAAGACCCGGATGGTAATGGCGCGCATGGCCTCAACGAGCGGTGCAGCGTAAGGGCCGCATTCGTGGGCAGGGACTTGCTCACCGACCTTATCAAGGCCTACGCGGATTCGACCTGAGGCCAGGCTCGCCGGCCCTGAAGCCTAAGCGAATGAAACGCCTCATCCCGCTTTTTTTCGCCCTCGCCCTGGGCGCCTGCGCGGCGGGCTCGCGCTCCCACGATGCGGCCAATTCGACCGGAGTCTTTCGCGTCAAACCCGTCCGGCCGGTCGCGGAGCTGCTGCCGATTGCCCTCGCCTCGACGCCGCCCTCCGAGAGCGGCGACTTCCGGCGAGCGGATCTCGTCGAGCTGACTGCGCTCGATCCGACGATCAGGCTCGACATTCGCTACGCCACCACCCGCAACTTCCTCGGCACCCCGCTCTACGGTCAGGCGCGCGCCTTCATGCAACGGCCGGCGGCAGAGGCGCTGGTGCGCGTGCACCGCTCGCTCGCAGCGCAAGGTTACGGCCTTCTGGTGCACGACGCCTATCGGCCGTGGTACGTGACCAGGATATTCTGGGATGCGATGCCGGTCGAGCTGCACAAATTCGTCGCCGATCCCGCGGAAGGCTCACGTCACAATCGCGGCTGCGCCGTGGATCTCACCCTCTACGACCTCAAGACGGGTCGCGCGGTGAGCATGCCGAGTCTCTACGACGAGGCGACCGAGCGGGCGTATGCGAGCTACACGGGCGGAACCCCGGAGCAGCGCCGCCTGCGCGACCTTCTGCAACGGCACATGGAAGCAGAGGGTTTTTCGGTTTACGAGTTCGAGTGGTGGCACTTCGACTATCGCGACTGGAAGGCCTACGCCATCCAGAACGTGCGCTTCGAGGATATCGGGCGCATTCGCTGAGCCGTATGGAGACCGTGAGAAAAGTCGGCACGGCCTTGAAGAATCCGCCGTGATCGGCCGTCGGGATTGACGCAGCATGGCGGCCGTCAGCGCGGGCCTGCTTCTCTACCGCCGGCGCGGTTCGCGCCCTGAAGTCTTTCTCGTTCACCCGGGAGGTCCCTATTGGGCGAAGAAGGACGACGGCGCCTGGTCGGTGCCGAAGGGTCTCGTCAACCCCAACGAAGACGAGCTCGCCTGCGCGCGGCGCGAATTCAGGGAAGAGACCGGATTCGAGACCGACGAGGGCGGCCGCGAACGGGATCTCGGCATATTCCCGCAACCGAGCGGCAAGCGGCTGCACGTCTGGGCGATCGATGGGGACTGCAACCCGGCAGATCTCAAGAGCAACCTGTTCGAGATGGAATGGCCGCCGAAGTCGGGCCGCACCGGACGATTCCCGGAAGTCGATCGCGGCGGCTGGTTTGATAGAGAATCGGCGCTGCGGAAGATCGCGAAAGGTCAACGTCCCCTCATCGAGAAGTTCTACGCCGAGTTGCCTGAGAGTTCCCCGTGATCGAGGAGCTTGGTCTCATGCACAGCCGAACCACGGCCGCTTCACTTTGCCGGTTCGAACGAGGACCCCGTGCAGTTCTTCAAGGATCGGGACCGTCTGCTGATGATTTTCCACGCCATCAAGGCCGGAGGTGTGGACACGCTGATCGAGAGATACACTCGCGCCGCGCGCGGAGACTTGATCAGATCTGGCATCGAGAAGCTGAAAGCGGGCGGACTGGGAAATCCTATTTGGTCGGCTGAAGAAGATCCGCAGATGAACTGCCCGAGCTGGTTAAGGATTCGACGCCTCGAGACCGCGAGCGATCGGGAGATCGAGGGGCTGAGCGCTGTACTCCGGGACTGCGTGGAGGGCGGCGCGTCCGTCGGCTTCATGCTACCGCTGACCCGGGGCAAGGCGGAGGCGTTCTGGCGCGGCGCCTCGGCGAGCGCCGCACGTGGCGAGCGCGTGGTGCTGGTGGCCGAGGAGCAGGCGGGTGCCATCGCAGGCACCGCTCAGGTGATCTGGGCGCAGTTCGAAAATCAGCCGCATCGAGCCGATGTCGCGAAGATGCTCGTGCATCGGCGCGCACGCCGGCAGGGCATCGGCGCAGCGCTGCTCGCTGCCGCAGAGCGCTGTGCGCTAGAGGCGGGCAGAACGCTGCTGGTTCTCGATACGGCGAGCGATGACGCCGAGCGGCTATATGTTCGACAGGGCTGGCAGCGTGTCGGCGACATCCCGGACTACGCGCTGTGGCCCGCGGGTGGATTCTGCTCTACGACGATCTTCTTCAAAGAGCTGCGCGGCACGCCCTGACCAGCTCTTAACCGCTCAACTCGACGACGGCGGGAGACCGATGCGACGGATCAGGTCGCGGAAACGGGTTGAGGAGCGCAGGGGGTCCATTACGGGATCGACCTGGAGATACAGGATCCAGGGGTTGCGCTCGTCGTACGCGCGTTCGAGGTAGGACATGACATGAGCTTCGTCGCCGAGCAGGGCGTACATGTGCGCGACCAGCAGGCCGGTGAACAGGTCGTCGAATTTCCCTGCCTGTTCCAGCAAATCGATCCGCTTCGACAAATAGCCTCGGTACCCGGAACGCTGGTAGGCCTCTTCGAGCGCTCCCATTTGGGGCTCTTTAGTCACGCTTAGCAGGCGCCGGCGCCAGGCGAATGCCTCGGCGAACATCTTTCTCTGCTCATAAACGTCGGCGATGCCGTCGTAAAACTCGACCCGGTCCGGATGCATTTCCAAGCCCCCGCGGAACTGGCGCAGCGCGTCGTCGTACCGGCGGGCAGAGTAAAGCGTGATCCCGAGGAAAACGTTGATCGGAATAGAGTACGGGTCGAGGTCACGCGCGCGCTCGAGTTCGCTCACGGCCTCGTCGAACCTGCCCATCGCGAGCAAGTGATGCGAATACCAATGGTGCGCGGTGGCGTAGTTCGGATTGAGGTCAATGGCCTGTTTGAACTCGCGTTCAGCACCCGGCCAGTCCCAATCGCTGCTGAGCTTGACGATCGCCAGCGATGCGTGGGCCTCCGCGAGCAGGGAATCCAGCTCGAGGGCCTTGAGGGCAGCTTGCCTGGCTTTGGGAAGGGCTTCTTTGGGAGGAAGCCGGCCGTGATGTCCGAGCACGATGTAAGAGTCCGCGACGCCGGCATAGGCAAGCGCGTAATGCGGATCTCTGGCGATCGCTTTCTGAAAGTACTCGAGACCTTTCCATTCACCTTCTGCGTCTCTCCTGCTCCACCAATAGCGGCCCCTCAGGTAGGCGTCATGAGCCTCTGGATCGACGGCGTGAACCTGGGTCAGCAGGCTGCGCTCTTGGGGAGTCAGCTTGATGCGGATTTCCTCCGCGATGTCCCGGGCGACTTCACCTTGCAAGGCGAGGACGTCCTTCACATCGCGTTCATAGGTCTTGGCCCACAAATGGTGGTCACTGCTCGCCGCGATCAATTGCGCCGTAACCCGTACATGGCCTTCGGCGCGAGCGACGGTGCCTTCCACGAGGGCATCAACCTTCAAATCGCGACCTATCTGCGGGAGGGACTCTCTCGAGCCTTTGAATTGCGTGGCCGAGGTGCGCGAAATGACGCGCAAGGAACCGATCTGGGCGAGCTCGGTGGTCAACGCATCGGTGATCCCGTCTGCGAAGTATTGCTGCTCCCGGTCGCCGGAGAGATTCTCCAGCGGCAGCACCGCCAGCGAATGAATCACAGGAGGGACTCCGGCGTCTCCTTGACCGGCGCGCGGCAGGTAAAAGTACGCGGCAATGCCGGCGACCAGCACCAGCCCTGCCACCGACACAGCCAGGGTTGCCGACCGAGACCACGTGACATGCTGCACCGCGGGGGGAGTCACGGCGCCCGGGGGAGGCGCCGGCCGCGGGAGCGCCTCGCGCAGTGTCTTTACGGCGCCGATGAACCGGTATCCCCGCTTGGGCACCGTCGCAATGAACCGCGGGTTCTCGACAAGGTCCCCCAGAGCCTTGCGCAGCTGGGAGACGTTGTGCGCGAGCGCCACTTCCTCGACGACACTGTTCGGCCACAGGGTCTTGAGAAGTTGCTCCTTTTGGATCAGCCGTCCCTGGTTTTCAACCAGCAGCACCAGGGTATCGAACACCTTCGGAGCGAGCGGGACCGCCTTACCTTCACACAGGAGTCGCTTCTCGGTCGGAAGCAGCGTGAACTGACCGAATTCGTACGCGACCTGCGGATCGCTGGCCATCGCGGATCCTCGCCCCGGTGAGCCCGCATTTTAGCTCCGGTCAAATTTCCGTCGGAAAACTTCAGGGTTTTCACAAGACTTCGGCCCCGCAACCGGCTAGACGTCTTCTATCCTGGCACCCTCGCACGGCACCAACGACGCCGGCCAGGTCGGTTGTAGCCGCGCGGCACGGGGCCGACTTCCGGCAATGGCCGGAGGTGCGGGCGCCGCTCGGGAGATGGTTGTCGCGAATGGCCAACAAGGGAGACTGCCTATGAAAACCAGAATCACGAAGCTCGTGTTCGGCGCGGCTGTTGCGCTGCTTCTGTCGGGCGTGGCTCAGAACTCGAGCGCCGGCCCTCATTGCGTACCCATCAGCGGCACGGTGATGACCAACCTCGGAGTGGTGAACGCCTCCACGACGCTCGGCGTGGTCGATGGCGACCTCAAGGGCGCGGTCGCCGCCACGATCCTGAATGTCACCCAAGGTGCGAACGGAACGGCTACTTTCACCGTGCAGCATCACTTCGTCACACAGTCTGGCGACACGATCCTGACGGACGTCGCCACGGCCACCGCCACCCAGGTGGCACCCGGGCTCTACGCCATCCTTGATTATCCTGTGCACATCACGGGTGGCACCGGTAGGTTTGCGGGCGCAACCGGCGACTTCAACAACATTGGCGCCGCCGATTTCGGCACCGGCAGGACGATATTCCGCTACTCCGGGCAAGTCTGCTTTCCTGCATCCGAGCAAATGTAAGCGCGGTACCAAAGGGGACCGGTGAGCCCGGCGACGCGCGGTCGCCGCGACGACCTATTGACTCTCTTGAGCCGAGTCCGGATCGTTCGCGGCACCATGTCTGCCGCCGGTCCAGTCGACTCTCCGAGCCAGCCGCCCTCCGTGTTCCTGAGCTACGCCTCGGAAGATCGGCCGGCGGCGCAGGCCA
>Ga0137387_10001727_pt1 | contig 10933 bp, 9 predicted proteins | sample SagtaG_3_FD_104909 | JGI IMG/M metagenome (GOLD analysis project Ga0137387, IMG submission 104909) | Vadose zone soil microbial communities from Angelo Coast Range Reserve, California, USA - Sage2_R_115_16 metaG | ecosystem: Environmental > Terrestrial > Soil > Vadose zone > Saprolite | place...
CCGTACTTCTCGTGCCACGCCTCGATCGTGTACGTGCCCGGCGGCAGCCCCTTGATGGTGAACGAGCCGTCGCTGCCGCTCACGCCGAAGAAGGGATGCGGCAGCACGCCCAGCCACGCGTGCATCCAGCCGTGCACGTTGCACTCGAGCGGCACCATGACCTCGGGAGCGGTGAACGTCCGATCCGACGTCATGACGGCGGGCTGACTGATGTTAAAGGGGCGGTTCTTGGTGCCTTTGGCCTTGATGTTGTGTAGGATGCCGTCGGAGTTCTTGATGGCGAGGGGCTGACCGACCAGGATGCCGAACACGTGCGGATGGTAGCGGCAGCCGTCCTGGTCGAGCGTCACCGGCCCGGCGGGCGCGGGCGCCTTGTAGGTCGCCGGCAGGCCCGACTTCACGTAGACGAACACGTTCGCGAGCGTGCCGTTGGCGTTCACGACCACCGTCTCCTCCGTGGGCGGTGCGGCCGTGTACTTCGCCTTGCACTTCGGTTCCTCGCTCATGTCGATCTTCGGCATAGCGGGCTTCGCACCGGTGAACTTTACCTTGCCGCTGATCGTCCCCCCGCCCTGAGCGGCGGGGACGCCTGGGCGCATCCACCCAGCGAGCGCCAGCACCAGCACCGCCCCTCCCGTCGCCGCCACAACTCCGAGCTTCCCCATCCTGCCTCCTCGATGAAAGTCCTGCAGGCTATCGCTGTCTCCCCGCCCGCACCGTACCGCGCCGCCCCCCCTGGGCCCGCCGCACCACCACGAGTCCCAGCCCCAGCGTCACGAGCATGGCCAGCACCGGAGAAATGAACACGCCCGGCGGCGTGGGCCGATCGAGCGCCAGGAAGTACCAGGTGCTCACGGCCATGCGCGAGCCGTGTTCCCCGCTGGAGCCGTCCCAGGCGAAGAAGGCCACCGGAATCGCCCGGCCAGCCTCAAGCTGAACTTCGTTGGCGGTATCGGGCGTGGCAAGGGCGCGCGTGAACACCAGCCGCCATTCCCCGTGATCGAAGCGCGCCTGCCCCGCCACCACGCCGGGGAGCGTGTCGAACCGCTCGATCCCCCGGGCCAGGCCCGCGACGCTCCGGCGCGGAGTGCTCGTCCAGCGCCACTGGTAGACCGGGTCGGTTTCGCTCCCCATCAGGAAGTAGGGACGCTCCATCGCCGCCGGGCTCTCCGGGAGATGGCGGGGGAACTGCACCGCCAGCTGGTCGGGCCACGGCTGCGCCTTGGGGGGGGGCGGGCCCGAGTCGTCGCCGGCCACGGTCTCGAGCACGCGTTGCTCGAACCCGAGCCACGCGCTGTCGGGGCTCTGCGTGCGGTCGTCCCAGCTCACTCGCAGCGCCAGCGTGCGGCCGTCATGCAGCGCCTGCACCCAGACGCCCGATACCGCCGGCGCGAACCAGCGGGACTTTCTGATCACCTGCCCCACGAGCGGGAACCAGTACCGGCCCACCCGCCCCCACACCGAATCGTCGGGCGAGGCCGGCACCGGGCCGGCGATCTGCGGTGCGTGGATCACGTCCTGCACCTCGGGCGGCTCCGGCGGCGAGAGCGAGCGCACGTACTGGGCCAGCCGCCATAGCTGCTCGTCGGTGAGGAACTTCTGGTCGATCAGGTCCGAGAACGAGGGCATCGGCGTCCCGTCGAGCCCGGTGCGCAGCCGGTGATAGATGTCACCCGTGCTGCCGCCGCCGCGGAACCGCCAGCTCTGGTGCAGGTCGGCGGCAAAGATGGGAAACCCGGCGTCGTCCTTGAGCGTGGGCGCGGACGGCCCGTCCCCCCGTCCCTGGTCGCCATGACACTTGCGGCACCCGATGGAGTCGTAGAACTGCCGCCCCGTCTTGAGGGCGTTCGCCCCGGTCCCGCCGCTCGGCTCGCTCGAGAACTTGAGCGCCGCCACGTGCTGGCTCGTGTCCGCGAAGAACGCCGAGAACGTCTTGATGTATGCGGCCACATCGCGTCGCTCCGCGTCCGACAGGCGCCCCTTCCACGCCGGCATCGCAGTCCCGGGCAGCCCGTCGTCGATCGCCCGCATCAGATCGGCGTCGGTCGGTAGCTGACCGGAAGCCGTCGTGCGGATCTTGTAGACCGCACCCGTGAAGTTGCGCGGCCGGGGCAGCATGTGCGCCGCGGCCCGCCCGTCGCCGGCGCCGCCATCGCCATGGCACCCAGCGCACCATTTGACGTAGACGGCCTTCCCTTTCGTCGTGTCCTGCAACGGGAAAGGGGAATCGGGAATGGGGAATGGTGCGGCTCGCAGCGCGAGCAGGAGAAGGGCGCTAATCATCACCTTTCCCCTTTCCCGTTTCCCCTTTCCCGGGTTCGGTCTCCCAGGTCCTCGGCGTCCATCCGGTTTGATCGTACAGGAACAGGATCACCGACCAGATCTCGCGCTCGGTGAGGAAATCCTCCCACTTGGGCATCGCCGAGTTCCACGGTGTGCCCTCGCGCGGCAGCCCCGGCCCGCCCTTGGCCACGCGCCAGAACACGAAACTCTCCGTGAGCTGCGCGATGGTGCCGTTGTCCTGGAAGTTGGCCGGGAGTGGATTGAAGCCGGAGGCGAAGTGGCCCTGACCGTCCAGGTGGTCCCCGTGACACGGCAGGCAGTTCTGGTAGTAGACCCCCTTGCCTTCCGCGACATACGCCGGCAGCGAGTCGGCATGCTGGCGCAGCGGGTTCTCGAGGCCCGTCAGCGTGATCGACTTGCCCCGGAAAGTGATTTCGGTGGGCGGAGCCGGGTGGATGGAGCGGAGATTGGGTGGCGCGGCCACGGTCGTGGCCACCTGCCCGTACGCGATCAGCCCGACCAGCGCCGTCACCACCACGAGCAGCGCGGCCCGCGCCGCGCGCAGCCGCGGCTCGACCAGCACCGCCTGGATCGGCTCCTTGAAACGGGCCCACCGCTCCTCGTTGTCGCTCACGTAGATGAGCACGCCCACCAGCACCGTGGCCATGTACTGGAGCACCACGCTCTTCGGGACGATGGCGCTGCCCGGGAGCAGCGGCACCACCCACACGATTACGACGTAGGCGAGGACGAGAATCGCCACCGCCTGCCAGAACGGGTGCGCGGCGTAACGCCGCAGCGCGGGCGCGGCGGTCATTTGTGCGCCGCCAGGTATTGCGCCAGCGCTTCGAGCTGCGCGGCGCTCATCATCGTCCCGAACGTCTTGGGCATGATCCCCGCGAGCTTCTCGTAGCCTTTCGCGATCGACGAGGCCGGATCGAGGATCTTTTTACGAATCGATTCCGCATCCCGGCGGGACCCGACGTGCGTCAAGTCGGGCGCGATGACCTGTCCCTGGCCGTCGAGCTTGTGACAGACGAGGCACCCCGCCGCCTGGATGATCGCCTTGGGGTCGGTGGCGCTCCCCGCCAAACCCCCAGCACCTCCTCCACCACCCCCACCCCCCGTTGGGGAGGTTGTGGAGGTGCTGGAGGTTGCCGGGATGTCCGAAGCGGTCACATCGACCGTGCCGCCCTGGGATTCGAGGAACGCGATCACGGACCACACTTGTGGCGGCGAGAGCTGTTTGGTCATCACCGGCATGATCGGCTGATAGCCCGCCACCACGTAGGCCTTCGGGTCGTCGAGCGACTCGTACAGGTACTGCTTGCAGTCCTTCCCGGCTTCTCGCTTGCCACAGCGGGCGCCGATCGCTCCGGTGCCCTTTTCGTCGGTGAGGAGATTGGGCGCGCGGGTGCCGAGGCCGTGGCAGGTGGTGCAACCGCCGATGCCGTTGAACACTTTCTCACCGGCGGCGACGAGCTGCTCCGGCGTCACATTGGCGCCCAGGGTGAGCGTCTGCGGCACCTCGGACTGGACCTGCGGGATCTTGTTGGCGATGAGGGTATAGAGCGCCAGGGTCCCGAGCACGATGCCGACGACCTTGAGGTTAGTGGCCCACATGGCGGCCCCCTCCCGCGGACTCACCCGGGGAGACGAACGTGGACTTCTCCGCCAGCCCGCCCAGCCAGAACACGAACGCGACCAGGGTGAGGAAGATCAGCACGCACAGGCTGATCATCTTGGACGCGTAGCCGAGCGCGGGGGTGGCGGCGTACTTGCTCGTGTCCTGCACCACCTGCCACACGTGCCAGTACTGGCGGATGCCGGAGCGCGCGAACCCCATGAGCCCCATGAGCCACGTGAACGTCACCGCGAGGATGAACAGCGCGTACTGCGAGCGCGGCGGCATCTTGCCCCACTGAATCGCGCCCAGCGACTGGGCGCCGCGCGCCATCAGGATGTCGATCAGCGTGACGAAGACGATGCAGGAGAGGACCGCCAGGACCTGATAGACGCTGAACCCGATTCGCACGATGGCTTCGACGAAGTAGCCCCGAATGCCGTAGAACAGCACCACTCCGGCCGCGACGGCGAACATCGCTCCCTGAATGATCGTCCCTGTGCCCGCCCACGGCACGACCGGCCGGGTGTTGGCCCGGCGGTACATGAGGAACGAAAGAAACGTGGTGAGGATCATCAAGTTCACAGCCGTGTTCTTGGCGCTCATCACGCCCAGCGCGCCCAGGAACGGGTGGTGCGAGCCGCCCATCGCCGCCAGCTCCTTCGAGTCGGCGATCATCGTGTGCGGTGTGCCCCACACGATCGCGCCGAGCACCAGCACCACCAGCAGCCACTTGGTATAGGGGCGGAACCGCTCGGCGCCCGGAATCCGGCCCATCCCGATCCACAGGTAGTAATTGCCGGTGAGGAACAGCACCGCGATGAGGAACGCCTGAATGACCCACAGCCAGCTCATGAACCCGCCCATCATCGTGATGCCCATCGACTGGTCGTATTGATAGATCTCGCGCCCCAGCCAGTAGCCGGCGAACGGCAGCACGATCAGCGCCGAGATGGCGATGAAGTTGCCGACGTAGCCCATCCAGTCGTAGTGCGCCCGCTCCTCGTCGGTCTTCGCGGCGAGGAAGCGGTAGCTCGCGTACGCGGCGACGATCGCGCCGCCGAACACGACGTTGGCGATCAGGCGGTGCACGTTGATCGGCATCCAGGTCGCGTTGGCGATCGCGTGCCACAGCTTGATCGTCGCCGGATCCGTAGACGGGGTGACGTCGCGGGGCGGGGTCATCATATAGGTGAGCCACGAGTTCGCGATGAACATCACGATCGTGCCCCACAGATTGAGCAGCAGCCCGAGGCCCCAGTGACCCCACTTCGGCCGCCCGTACTTCCAGCGGTCCCAGCCGTAGTAGTAGAGGTACAGGGTGAACGACTCGCAGAAGAACAGCGCGGCGTACAGCCACATCGACGGCGCGAACACGGCGGTCAAGTACGCCCATGGCTTCATCCACAGCGTCGCCAGGATGAAGACCAGTATCGCGCCCCAGATCGCCGTCGCCGAGTACGCCACCAGCAGCAGCCGCGTGAACTCCTTGGCGAGGCGGTCGTAGCGGGCATCCTTGCCGACGATACCGATCGCCTCCGCGACGACCGCGAACATCGGCACACCCAGCACGAACGCCGCGAACATCAGATGCACCTCGGCCGCGATCCACACTGCTGCGCGGGCGCCGATGAGCGGGAATTCTCCGTAGGCGCGGGTCGTGTCCGCGGCGACCTGCAGCGCGAGCGACCAGTGCTCCGTCATCCGTTATCCGTCACGAAAAACGGCCGCCGTTTCGAGAAGTCGATCGGCATCGAGCTCCGCACCTCGGCGAGCAGCTCCGGCGTCACCTCCCGGCGCCCCTGACGGCGCGCCCACGCCTCCACCCGCTGCATCACCACCCCGCGCACGAACGAGGGGATGCGGGACACCCGCTCGCGCGCCGCGGGCGTCCACGCCAGCGCCGGTTGAAAGTCGCCGCCGTAGCGCAGCGCGCGGGGCGGCTCGATGAGGGCCGTGTCGCCCGTCGGCTCGTACAGGCACGACGGATCGGCGGCGAGCACGTCCCCCTCGAGCGCGAACCCGCGCGCCCGGCAGCCGCCGCACAGCGCGCGATACTCGCATGCCCCGCACTTCCCCTGCAGCGGCCCTTCCCGCAGCCGTCGGAACAGCGGCGACGACCGCCACACGTCGGCGAAACGCTGCGATGTGAGATCGCCAGCCACCTCGGGCAGGTACGGGCACGGCGTGACCTTGCCGTCCGGCGTGATGCGGCAGTACTGCGTGCCGCAGGGACAGCGCGTCTCGTAGTTCAGGACCGGGGAGTCGGGGTCGGTCTGATGCACCAGGCGCATGAAGTGCGGCGCGCATTTCGCCCGCACCAGCATGCGGCCCCGGTAGCTGCGCTCCCAGCGGGCCAGGTCGGCGAGCACCGCCTCGTAGTCCGCGGGCGCGAGGTCCGACAGGGCGGCGCCGCGGCCCGTCGCGACCAGGAAGTAGCAGTTGAACGACACCGCCCCCTCGTCCGCCGACCACGCCACCAGGGCCCCGAGCTCCGCGCGGTTCCCCTTGGTGACCGTCGTCTGCACGATGAAGTCGAGCCGCGCCGCCCGCAGCCGCGCGAGCGCGCCCTGCACGTCGGCGAGCGCGCCCCTGCCGCGGCGGAAGTTGTCGTGATAGGAGGGACGCAGCGAGTCGACGCTGACCGCGACCCCCCGCACGCCCGCCTCCACGAGCGCCGCGATGCGCTCGTCCGTGAGCAGCGTCCCGTTGGTCCCCACCACGACTGTCGCCCCGTTGGCGGATGCGTGGTGGGCGATCTCCGCCAGGTCTCCTCGCAGGAGCGGCTCGCCTCCCGACAGAATGAGCAGCGGAGCGGGGTTCACGGCGAGCACCTGGTCCACGATGTCCCGGCACGCCGCCGTGTCGAGCTCAGCCTCGGCGCTCTCGTGCGGGCCCGCCGCGATGTAGCAGTGCGCGCACTCCAGGTTGCAGCGCCTGGTCAGGTTCCAGGCGACCACGTGCGGTACGTAGTCCACGTCAGTCCCCAGCCCCGGCCCGCTCCGCCAGCAGCCGCTCCATCGCGGCCTTCGCCTCCTCCGGCTTCATGGTCTTCAAGTCCACGGGGCACTTCCCCATTTGCGCTTCGATGTCCCGAATGGGGCAGCGCGTGATGCCCTGCGCCTTGGCCTCCTCGATGAACGCCCGCATCTCGGGACTCAATCCATCACGCCCCTCGGCTTCGGCGCGGATCTGCTTGGCCCGCAGCTCCTGGAACATGACCATCATCGTATCCATGTCGAACTCGTCGGCCGCGATCATCGCCTGCTTGTTCTCGTCCATCACGCGGGTGCTCACGCGCCAGATGGCGTGCCCGCGCGCGAATCGCTCGACCGTGTTGCGCGCCAGCGGCCGGGCGATGAGCGGCACGAGCTGCAGCCGCTGCCAGGCTTCCTCGGTCCATATGATCGGATCGGTGGCGACGCGCGGACGCGTGCTCACCGCTCCCGTCACCGGACACCGGACCTCCACGTCAGGGGTCAGGGGCTGGGGGTCGGAGTCGTGTCCTTGGACCTTCGTGCCCTTCAGCTGCTCCTGGGCCTTCACCTCCGCGAGCGCGATCTCCTCGGCCGTGCCGATCCCCATGATCAGCTGCATGTGCGTGGGGAGCAGCTTGCGGATCGCCTCGTCCAGCCACCGGTTGGTGACCGTCGCCGGCTCGCCATTCGTCTGCTCGAGCACGTACTCCTCGACCGCCCGGCGCGCGATTCCCTGAGCGAACGGGGGCACGCGCAGAATTCGCACCTCGGCCTCGGGCGCCCAGGGCAGCCCCGCGACGCCGTCCTCCTCGATCCAGGGGATGTCCTCGGGCCGCACCCCCTCCGTGCCGGCGAGCAGCACGTTGCAGGGCGCCAGCCGCAAGACATTCTCGGCCTGACTTCCCAGCTCCGTCCCTTCGATGCGGTGCGCGCCGTGCCGCGCCAGCACGAGCAAGGACGGCTTGATCTCTTCGGCCCACTGCAGGACCACCTGGAACGGCTTGCCGACGAGGATCTGTGTCTTGAGCGGGACAGCGGGGAACTCCTGCGCCATCACCTCGGCGCGCTTGAGGTTCGCCTGGCACAGCTTCAGGAGGCCCTTGTCGATGATGTTGTTGTGCAGCTCCTCCTGCTCCTCGAACTTGAAAACTTTGGAAGCCTGATACGAGAGAACATCCTTGATGTTGTGGAACACGACGTGGTGATACTCGACGTCGAACGCGCTGCACACGAACAGCGACCCGCCGAACGCCTGGGCCAGCTCGAGCGCGAGCCGCATCGCCCGATAGCCGTACGACGACCCGTCCACACACACCAGGAACCGTCCGCCCGCGAACGGCCGCTCGTCGCGCACCAGCAGCACGTCCTTCTCGATGCCCCGCAGCACGCGCGCCACGACACCGCCGAGCTGCGAGTACGGCTGGCGGCCCAGGCCGTGCGCCCCGATCGCGAGTAGGTCGTACTGACGACCCGACGAGCCGGCGAGCCGTGCGGCGCTGTCCTCGTCTTCCGCGATGAGCCGCCCGTTCTCGCCCACCTTCACGTCCGAGCGGGCCTTGTCGCCCCCGTCGTAGCCCGCGGCCCGATCGGGGTCGAAGCCGATCAGCCCGGGAAGCCGGCCGGCGCCGCGGTTCACCTCGTTGACGATCTCTTCGTAGTTGATGCCTTCCAGCAGCTGGCGCGTCAGTCGCACGCCCGCCGCCTCGCAGCGCTTCCCCAGCTGGTCGAGAAAGCTGTCCGCGATCAGCTGCAGACCTTTTTCGATCAGCTTGTCGTGAATCTTGCGCTGCTTCTTGATCTCGTCTGGGGTCTGGAACCGGGCGGGGAGGCCGGTCTCGAGCTGGCGAAAGCGGACGTCGTGGAGGCGGGCGGCGTAGACGTGATTTCCGGTGATGCGGCCTGCGGATTTGCGACACAACTCGATGGCCCGGTCCACCGCCCAGTCCGACGGACTGGAGTTGTCGACCGGGACGAAGATCTCACGGTACACCGGCACCTCCCCTTAGGGCGGGGCGAGTATGTGAACGACGAGACAGGCTGTCAAGTAAGCGGGGGCACCAGTTGCCTACCCTCTGAATCCCAGACGGTAATCGCATCCACCGGACAGGCGTCACACGCGCGCAGCAGTCGCTCGCGCTCCACTCGCTCCGGCTCGAGAAACGTGGCGATCGTGTCGTCGTCCAATTTGAAACCTTCGGGGGCCGCCGTCGCACAATCGCCGAACCCGACGCACTGGTCGCGGTCGATCACGATGCGCAGGCCGTGGACCGTCCGCTCGTCCAGGCTCACATGCCCTCGAGCCCGAGCTCGCTGCGCGCGCTGTCCATCACGGCCGGCGTGATCTCGCCGATGCCGCGCTCCCTGGCATAGTCGGCGTAGATCTTCTTCACCATCCCGCGCACGAAATTCGGGACCCGGGCCAACCGCTCCTGCGCTTCCAGAGACCAGGCGGGAGGGGGACCTTTCCCCTTTCCCGTTTCCCCGTTCCCGTCTTCGAAGGCATCATCGCGCCCCGTCGTCACCATGCCCCGCACCGTTTCGAGCGGCTGCGGCTCGATCGTCGTCCCGCCGATCTTCACGCCCAGCGACGCCACCAGCTGCGTCTCCATCGGATTCGTCAACAACCCGACGGCGCGGCCGCACTGCGGGCACCGGAACGCCGCCGCGAGCGTGCCATCGCCGGGGAGCTGCCGCTCCTCGAACAGCATCTGCCGGTCGCATTCGACGCAGAGGAACTTCATAGTGCGGAATGCGGAGTGTGGAATGCGGAGTGCGTCATGACGAGCTCATCATCCGTTGTGCGAGCTGGTCCCAGATCCGAAGGTCCGGATTGAACGGCACTCGGGCGACGAGAGGGATGGCGAACTCGCGAGCGAGCGCTTCGCCCGCATCGCCGGTGAACGGACCCTCCACCATGTTCTCCACGACGCCGAGCAGCTCCGCGCCGCGCTCCCGGGCGAACTGCATCGCCCGGCGCACCGCATCGCGCGACTCGGCCGTGGGAATCGTCACCGTGAGCACCGCCGGCGGCGCCGGTAGGAGGTCGACGAGCTCCTGGAACCGCTGGATCCCCGGCGGCAGGTCGACCAGCAGGCGGTCCAGCGTACCCCAGGCGACGTCGGCCAGGAACTCCCGCAGCGTCGCCGCCTCGAGTGTCTCGCGCCACACATGGCTCTCGGCCTCGGGGCCTCGGAACCCGAGCGGCCGCCCGTCCTGGAGCAGCAGCGCCATCGAAAAGCAGCGCACGCCCTCCGGGCTCAGGGCGGGTTCGATGGCATCCCCGTGCACCGTGCAACGGGCAACGGGGATGTGAAGCAGGGCGGGGATGGTGGGCCCGTTGAAGTCGGCGTCGAGCACGCCCGCGGGCCGACCGGCGCGCGCCAGGGCCTGACCGAGGCCCGCCGTGGCGAAGCTTTTCCCCACGCCGCCCTTGCCGCTCATCACGGCGACCACCCGGCCCACGCCCCCGAGCCGCGCCGCCACCCGGCGCCGTTGCGCCGTGATCTGGCTGGGCAGCCCGGAGCGGTCGGGCTCGGTCAGCTCGTGATAGGTGCGAATGTTGAGGGGCATGGCGAAAAGATGCGTTGTACGACGCTACGACGCTACGTTGTACGATCCTCTTAGGACGTAGCGTCGTAGCGTCGGGTAACGCTATTTTTTCGGTCTCATGATTGACGAGCTCAAGCAGAAACTACAGGCCGAGGTCGAGCGCCTGAACCACGAGATCAACTTCGTGCTGCCGAAGGAGATCGAGCGGGCGCGGGCGCACGGCGACCTGCGGGAGAACTCCGAGTACAAGGCGGCGCTCGAGCGCCAGCAGTTCGTCACGTTACGCTTGAGCCACCTGCGGCTGCGCCTGTCCAAGCTCTCGAGCGTCCAGGAAGCCGACATCCCGCGTGACCGCGTGGGGTTCGGCTCTCGCGTGACGGTGCAGGACGTCGACACCAAGCAGCGGGAAACGTACGCGCTCACGCTGGGTGAGTTCATCGAGGGTGACGACGACGGGGACGAAACGCCGGTCTCGATGGCGTCCCCCCTCGGCAAGGCG
>Ga0137387_10001732_pt1 | contig 10921 bp, 5 predicted proteins | sample SagtaG_3_FD_104909 | JGI IMG/M metagenome (GOLD analysis project Ga0137387, IMG submission 104909) | Vadose zone soil microbial communities from Angelo Coast Range Reserve, California, USA - Sage2_R_115_16 metaG | ecosystem: Environmental > Terrestrial > Soil > Vadose zone > Saprolite | place...
CGGTCTCGATCCGGCTAACGAAGAGGCGCTGATGACGCTATTGCAATCGCTGACTTTAACGAAACTAACCGTGGTCTGCACGACGCATGTCCTTCAAAAGGCGTATCTGTTTGATCGCATTCTTGTCGTGCAATCGGGTAAATTAATTTTTGCCGGCAACAGCGATGACGCGCGACGGCATTTTTTGTTTCAATCCGGAGCCGAAGATCAGGGATCGCTTCAACATTCGCCGCTGGAGCGGATTTATGGGCTGCTGGCGAACTCGTCGAGATCGGCCAGTGATTGGGAAGTTGCGTTTCGACGTTCCTCGTTTGCCGCGCGCGCTGTCCCGCCATTGCCACGAGCGCAAGTCACGCAAACGTTGCGCGAATCGTCGGAGAAACTGAAGGTGAACCAGTTCAAGACGTTTTTGCTCCTGGCCACGCGCCAGTGGAGAATCATTCGCTCGGATGTTCTGAACATCGCATTTTTGTTAGTGCAACCGCTGCTCATTGGGCTGCTGATCGGTTGGGTGGCGGACAAATCGGCCTTGCGAATGTTTCTCTCCATCGTTGCCACGATGTGGTTCGGTTGCAGCAACGGCGCCCAACAAATCGTAGGCGAACTGCCGATCTTCCGGCGCGAACGGGTCTCGGGGCAAGGACTCAACGCGTACGTATTGAGCAAGCTCGGGTTTCTCTCCGCCGTTTCGCTCACCCAGGCGGTCCTGCTTTTGTTTGTCATGCTCTTTTTCACAAACATTTTTCATCCGGAAGAGGTCGATGTTCAGAACATCGGAAAAGAATTCGCCGCCCGGCTTGCGCCGATGGAACTCTCGACAGGCGAGTCCGGCGGAGAGAGCGATTTTAGCGTTGTAGATGCGGATGAGCCTGCGGCGAACGCAGCATCGACATCGCGGCCGGAACAAGCCGAAAAAACGCCGTGGCAGCCGAACCCGCTGGTGCTCGGTTCGCTCATGAAGCTGGCCGGGTTTTTTCAGATTTCCCAAAATGTGCTCGACTCCGGGCCGCGCATTCTCAGCCGCTCGGATGGGACGCCGCTTCTGGATTCGCAAGGCCGCCAGATCATTGTTCCCGGAAAGAGCATCCTGAATGTGCTCCTGGTTGCGTTGGGTTTGCGTTTCTTCGCTGTCGCGGTAGCGGCGCTCACCGGCGTGAGCATTGGCCTGACGATTTCCTCGATGGTCGCCAATACGACTCAGGCCGTCCTGTGGGTGCCGCTTGTTCTGATTCCGCAGATCCTCTTTGGCGGTGTCGTGGTAACTGTGCCGGACATGAGCAGATCTGTCCGCGCGTTCAGCTATGCCATGCCGAGTTTCGCTGCCCAACGTATCATGGATACGGCATCGTTGTATGGCTTGGTTACTCCGTTCCTCACCAATCGAACCAAAACACCGGTCTTCCTGACATCCCGTGGCGAAAAGGAAACGATCGAATGGAAGGACGCCGATCGTTCTTTTTCCCAAAGCTACGACAAGTTGTCTCCGGTGAACACGTCGTGGCAAAACATTGCGGTGATTCCCGGCTGGTTAGGCCAGCATAAACAGGCCGGCGACCGCAGCGCTGATGGCTTCCATATCGAATACCGCGATACCATCGACAGCCGCCACGACGTTCGTTTTTCCAAGGGAACGCCGTTTTGGTCGCTTCAATCCGTCCAGATTGCCACCGGAATTTTAATTTTTTGGAACGTTGCCTGTTACGGCATTATCTTGTTAGGCTTGGCGCGCAAACAAACGGGGAAATGATGGGCATGGTCGCATTGACATGCCTGAGAAATCGGCCCGGCTGAATCATCCGATATGCACACGATCCCGACTGGGACAGTTACCTTTCTCTTCACAGACATCGAAGGATCAACCCAGCTCCTAAATCGCCTCGGGGATCGTTACGTGGATCTGCTAGCTGAGCATCACGGCATTCTTCGAACAGTCATAGCAAAGTATGACGGCTATGAAGTAGGCACGGAAGGCGATGCGTTTTTTATCGCTTTCGCTCGCGCGGCCGACGCAATAGCCGCGGCTGGAACCGCACAACAAGAGCTATTTGAACATCAATGGCCGCTAAACAACACGCTGTTAGTCCGCATGGGCTTACATACAGGTGAACCCGTCTGCAGCGGGAATAATTACACCGGGCTCGACCTCCATCGAGCAGCCCGAATTAGCGCTGCCGCACATGGCGGCCAAGTTTTACTTTCCGAGGCGACGAAGATTCTCGCAGGTAATCGAATTCCTGAGGGTGTCGCTTTCCGCGATTTGGGTGAACACCACCTCAAAGATCTGGAACGGCCGGAGCAATTGTTTCAACTGGTTATCCCGAAAGTACGATCTGATTTTCCGCCGATCCGAAGCCTGAACAATTGCCCAAACAACTTACCGGCCCAAACCACCCCTCTGATTGGTCGAGAAAAGGCATTGGCGGAAATATGCGAGCTTGTTCGGCGTTCCGATGTTCGTTTTGTGACTCTGACCGGTCCAGGTGGAGTTGGGAAGACGTTGCTCGCGTTGCAAGCAGCGACTGTGTTATTAGCTGACTTTTCCGATGGTGCATTTGTGGTCGATCTCTCTGGAGTGGGAGATACTGGATCGGTCCCGACCGAAATTGCAAGGAGCCTCGGGGTCGAGGAAGCGGGAACAAAACCGCTAATATCTAGGATAATAGAACATCTGCACGAAAAGCGGTTACTTCTGCTGCTTGATAATCTCGAGCAGATACCTGCGGCCTCGAAGGATATAGCCATGATCCTCGAAGATTGTCCGCACGTGAAGGTTCTGGGAACAAGTCGCGCACCTCTCTGCGTGCGGAGCGAACATGTATTTAGTGTGCCTCCGCTTGACGTTCCAAGTCTACAAGACGATTTGAGCACCGGAAAACTCTTAGCTTCCTCCGCCGTTCGTCTCTTTATCGAACGGGCCAAGACCGTGAAGGGGGATTTCGTCATTAATGATCAAAATCTTATGGGAGTTGTTCAGATTTGCTCTCGGCTTGATGGTTTGCCGCTTGCAATCGAGCTAGCCGCTGCGCGCATTAAGTTGCTTTCTCCCCAAGCGTTACTAGCTCGCTTGGTCGACCCTGAGGGCCACATTTCATTGCAACTTTTGACAGGAGGCGCACATGATCTTCCTGCGCGTCAGCAAACGATGCGTGATGCAATCGCCTGGAGTTACAACCTGCTCGAGGCGAATTCCAAGAAGTTGTTCTGCTATCTCTCGGTTTTCGAAGGTGGGTGCACACTGACAACCGCAGAAGCCGTTTGCAATGAACTGGCTGATTGCGAAATCCAGGTGGTGGACGGAATTGCCTTGTTAATCGATAACAATCTTTTGCGACACAGTGAAGAGGTCACTGGCGAGGCCCGAATTGAGATGCTTCAGACGATCCGTGAATTTGGACTGGAACACCTGCATAAATCGCGCGCAGATTCTGAGGTCTATCGAGCTTATACAAAATACTTTGCTACCTTCGCGGAAAGCGCAGAAGCAAATCGCAGCGGTCCTGACTATACAACGTGGTCCGAACAGATCGAAACAGAACACGATAACTTCAGGGCTGCGTTAGCCTGGTCTTTTGAGAACGAGCCCGAACTGGCTGTTCGCATCACCGCAGCCGTGGGAGAGTTTTGGTTCCGGCAAGGGCACTGGACCGAATTGCGGGCGGCCTCTGAAAAAGCGCTTGCCCATGCAGGAAAAGCTTCGTTCGAATGGCTGGCGCGGTGCGCACGATTCGCCGGTCAATGCGCGCGAGTCACCGGCGATCCGATGCAGGCAAAGAAATTCTTCGAACAGAGCCTTTCATTCAGCGAAAAATGCGCAAGTCGCGTCCAAATGATCGAGGCACTCAATGAGCTGGGAAGCATCCTTTTTCAGAATGAAGGCCGCAATTCGGAGGCACGCACTCTGTTCGATCGCGCTTTCAAAATCGCACAGGAACTGAACGACGAAAACCGCGTTGCGGAGACGCTATTTCAGTTGGGTGACCTGGCGCTGGCCGAATGTGACTTTGAAGAAGCGCGTGACAAGCTTGAACAAGCTGCGGCGATTTGTCGCAAGCACGGATATCGTGCGGGAACAGGGCAATGCATGAGCTATTTAGCCGCGGTCGCGATTGAAGTCGGCGAGTACGACCGGGCATATTCTTATTTAAAGGTGGCTCTTGAGATCCACGAGAAAGCCCATGAAGTCCACAACGCCATTTGGGATCGTTATAAGCGTGGACAGATCGCGTCATGTCGTTCCGAATACACGCAGGCGCAAATCGAATTTGAGGAATGCTGCAGAGCGTTCCAACAGATGAGCGCGACGGTTGGCGAGGCGTGGTGCTTGTACGAACTGGGACGGATCGCGCTCGACACGGAGGAATTCGCCGAAGCCAGTAATTGTTTCGAGAAATCGCTCTTCATCTTTCGAACCTTGGGAAAAGCCAACGCCTGGGTCACGCTGCATCTTGGGACCACCGCAATTTACGAGGGCCGATTTCGATCCGCGAAAAAACTTCTCCAAAAAAGCCTCGACATCTTTCGCGAATCGGGCAGGAAAAACGGAATCGCTCTGGCTTCATGCGAGCTCGCCCATTTGGACAGGCTTCAAGGAGAATACGAAACTGCCGAGTCTGCTCTTGCCGAGACGATGGAATTGGTTAGGGAGATGGAATCCAAACGTTACGCCATCGTCGGATTGCAAGAGGCTTTTCAGCTTGCCAACGCGCAAGACCGGCACGAATGCGCGGCCAGGGTGCAGGGTAAACTTGAAGCTTTGCGGGAAGAAATCGGCGTGCCTCTGGCCCCTCGTTGCCGAAGCGAATACGAACGCGCGACGGTCAGTAGCCGCGAGGGATTGGGGAAAGACGCGTTCGCGACCCTGCAAGAAGAAGGACGCATGACTTCGCTCGACCGGCTCTACGGTTAAGTCTCGTAAAGCCCGACCCGGCCGGTTTGCTCGGCCGAGTTTTACATCCTAAAATCCTGGGGCATCACCCGGAGGCGTCACCGTAGTGCACGCACGGCCCGAATTGGGTTCTTCAAGTCCGCCTCGTTTTTCACGACAGGCTCCGCCGCTTTTTCGATTTCCCGATTAGCTTGCGACCCTGGCTTGTGAGTGCTTAGAGACTTTCGACGACCGAGCAGTGAGTTTCGCTCCGGCTTTGAGAAACGCGTCCACCCACCAAAAGACGTTCTCGTTACGCACGATGCGTCTCATGCGTTTCATGCGCGCACTACGCTCGGCCTGGTTCATGCGGAACGCTTGCAAAATCGTGTCGGCCATCTGCTCGACATCGTAAGGATTGACGAGCAGGGCGCCGGACTTGAGCTGCTCGGCCGCGCCGGCGAACTGACTCAGAAGGAGCGCGCCGTCTTCGTCGATACGGCACGCACAATATTCCTTGGCTACCAGATTCATTCCGTCTTTGAGCGGCGTTACGAAGGCGATGTCGCACCCGCGATAATCCGCGAGGAGATCGTCGCGATCGAGGCACCGAAAGTGATATTGCACCGGCAGCCAGGTGCTGGTTGAGAAGCGACCATTGATGCCGCCAACCAGCCGGTCGATGCGTTGCTTGAACTCGTGATATCTGGGAATCTCCACCCGGCTCGGTACAACGACCTGGATCAGGACCACGCGGCCGCGCAGTTCCGGATGACGTTCCAGGGCGGTGCGAAATGCGCGCAAGCGCTCGGGAATTCCCTTGCTGTAATCGAGCCGGTCCGAACCAAGGATCAACTGACAAGCAGGAAAAGTGTCGCGGAGCTGCTGAGATTTTCTCGCGACCGTCTCGGATCTTGCGCCATTCTCAAATGAGTCGAAATCGATCCCGATTGGAAAATGGCCGACGCGAATTTCGCGTTTTTCAAAGCGGATTAATTGCAGGTCGCGGCGAGGAATAATTTTTGTCTCCAGCAGCACGCGACGGACGCACTGCATGAAGTTGCGTACATCGCGCCGCGTCTGAAAGCCGAGCAAATCGAACTGAAGCAGCGCGTGCAGGAGCCGCTGTTGTTGCGGAAGCTTCGAAAAAATATCGTACGGCGGAAAGGGGATGTGCAGGAAAAAAGTCAATGCCGAAAGTTTTCCGGAGACGCCCTGCTCGCGCAGTGCCTGTGCGACGTACATCAGATGATAGTCGTGCACCCAGATGAAATCGTCGGGCTGCGCACAGCGGCCGATGGCATCCGCGTAGCGATCGTTAACTTGTTTGTAAGCCTGCCAGTATGCCGGCTCAAAGTTGCAGAAGTTTTGCAGATCGTGAAACAGCGGCCAGATCACTTCGTTGGAATAACCGTAGTAAAATTCGTCGCGTTCAATTTCACTCAGGGCTACCGGTACAACTTGGTAACCGGCATTGCGCGTGGCCTTGGTCAGCGGTTCCTGTGGGATTTTGCCCGCGATTCCCGGCCAGCCGATCCAGGTTCCGCCGCGCTCGCGCAGTACCGGCTCGATTGCAGAGACTAATCCGCCGACAGCCGGTGTAACCGTCCAAAGATCCTCGCCAGTCGAATCGAGCGCGAATGGCAATCGATTGGAAACGACTATCAGGCGATTCATGTGAACAGCAGTCAAAAGGTTACAAGCGTTACAAGGTTACAACGGATGTAAAGGTGCGGCCTCGCCTTATCATTGTAACTTTTGTAACGGTGTAACTCTTTTAACTTCCTTCGTTAAGATGATTCCGTCAGCGCTAGAGCACCTTCAGGACGTCGCTGGACGCAGCGGTCGGCCAGCCGTCTTCCTAGACTACGATGGCACGCTGACGCCGATCGTCAGCCAGCCAGAGAACGCGTGGCTCTCTGATTCAATGCGACAGACGCTGCGAGAGCTTGCTGCGCGCGGGCCGGTTGCCATTCTTAGTGGTCGCGACCTCGATGACGTTCGCCGGCGCGTGAACATCGATTCCATTGTGTACGCAGGCAGTCACGGATTTGATATCGCCGGGCCGCACGGATTGCGCAGGCAAATGGCCACAGAGTCTCTGTCCAACCTGGACATGGCAGAAAAAGAATTACACGAAGCGCTCGATGGAATTTCGGGTGCGCGTGTGGAGCGGAAATGCTTTTCTGTCGCTGCGCACTACCGCAACGTGAACGAAGACGACCTGGCCAAAATGGAACAAGTAGTTGGCGAAGTGGCGATGCGACATCGTGAGCTGCGCAGGATCAACGGTAAAAAGGTTTACGAACTGCTGCCCGACGTTGCTTGGGACAAAGGCAAGGCCGTGCTCTGGCTGTTGGAAACGCTGGGCTTGGAGTCCCGCTCAGGCGGGATTCGTCCGATTTACATCGGCGACGATCGCACCGACGAAGATGCATTTCGCGCAACGAAGCAGCGCGGCATTGGCATTCTGGTGAGTGAGCAATCGCAGCCCACTGCAGCGCGTTACTCACTCAAGAATCCCGCCGAAGTGGAGCGCTTCCTACGCGCGCTCGGGGCGGCTCTGACGTGACGTAGACAATCTTGTCTGCGAGCCTTGCAACCCGACAGGTCGGGACAGTCCGCCGCTGGGCGATCTAGAGATCGGCCCTCGTTGAGGTCAGGCAGAATTGCCTGCATCCCGGCCATTCGAGTTCCAAGCTGTTGTCGTTTTGCAGTTTCACGCGCGTGTTGAATTTCGCTCCGAGTTTGTCCAGCAGATCACAGAGCCATCTGGCGTCAGCAGCTAATGCGCGTTGTAGCTGGAAACGCCGCATTCGCATCGGAACCAGCCGCGCAGCGATCAATTCACCGCTGTCTGAATCAAGTTCCACCAAATACATCAGCGCCAGGTCGCCACGGAATGTTTCATAGCCGCTGATGCCTTCGTAATCGGTGAGAAAATCGCCGCAGCCGTAGAGAATGAGTCGGCCTCCGAATACTTCGATCGCTTTCACGTGGTGCGAGGAATGTCCATGCACAACCGCAACGCCTTCCTCAATCAAGCGATGAGCGAACACGACCTGTTCACGCGGGATTTCGTATCCCCAGTTGCTGCCCCAGTGGATTGACGCGACAATCAAATCGCCCGGCTGCTGATGCGCCCGCATTTGATCGCAAATTTGTGCTGCGGTCGTTTCGGAAAGATCATCGAGCAAATTTACTCCAGGAGAAATGCTGGTGGGTTTCCAGTCTTGCGGGATGCCACTGGTGGTTACTCCAAATGAAAACAAAAGCAGGCGGCCTTTGCCGACGGTGCCGAGCACTGCGGGTTGCATCGCTTCGTCTGAATCGTTGCCTGCGCCCGAACGTGCGATGCCTGCAGTGTCCAAGCTTAACAGCGTTTCGGATAATCCGTCGTAGCCCCAATCCAGCACGTGATTGTTCGCCAGAGCGCATGCGCTGATATGCGCGGCGGAGAGACAACCAATATTCTGGGGGTGCATGCGATAATGAACCGCTTTGCCGATCCATGGCGTTTCAGCCGAGGTGATGGCGGTTTCCAAGTTTGCGATTCTAAGATCGACTTGGCCCCGTTCCAATTCTTGCAGCGCGTCGCCCCAGATGTAGTTGAAACTCAGTGGACGCGGTATTGAGCCGTGAGGTTTCTCCGCAAGCTGGACATACTCACGCGCATCGCGCACATACGGTTCGTACAAAACCGGATTCACCGGATGCGGCAGCGCCTGATCAATCCCGCGCCCGGTCATGACGTCGCCGCAGAGAAAAAGACGCATCATGAAAGGGTAAGCGCCAAATATCAAATTGGTAGGGCGCGTCACTCCTGTGCGCGCCGAGCTTTGTACCGCAAACGGCGCGCAGAGGACTGCGCGCCCTACCTTTCGCCCGACGCTACCTCCGCTTCACAACGTGACCTTCATCCCATCATAAGCGATGCGCACGTCCACACCGCGCTCTACTGCGATGTCGCGGAGCTTCGCGAAAATTTTGCGCTCGTCGCCAGTGACGATTTCAGAGCCGCAATGAGTGATAATGGCGCGGTGAACGCCCTCTTTTTGGCACCACGTGAGTTGTGTCCGAACCGGCGAGTGACCGATTAACGCTTTGCCGCGCCTGCGAATGAACGAGCGCGTTACCGTGGCGCCGTCGCCGATATAAATCTGCACATCCTTCAACGCCGCGGCGCGTTCGTGGATGAACACGAGATCAGGCGCATAGAAAATGCACGCGCGCCCTGCGCTCACGCGATAACCGACCGCCGGCGAAAGAATGGAATGTTCAACGGGAAACGCCTCGAATGTGATTCCACAAATCTTCGTGCGCGTACGCTCCTCGATCAGGTGGCGATCTTTGATCGGGTAAAGTTGCAATTCTTGCCACGTCTTTTGCGGCGCATACATCGGACAAGGCGCGCCGCGTTTCAATGCCCACGCGTGATCGGGATGCGCGTGCGTGAGCACGATCGCGTTCGGATCCACGCGGTTGAGTTTTCCCAACCAATCAAGCCCGCAATCGATCATCACATCGGCCCCGCGATACGACACCACCAGTGACGTGTGCATGCGATGGCGCCGCGTCCGCGCTTCGACCTCGCCCCGCGTTCCAAGAAACGTCAGTTTCATCGGAGAACCGCATCAGAATCCTGCGCGGCGAATAAACAAATCAAGCGCGCTGTGCGGCCGCCGCGCGCTTGATGCCATCCAAGGACGTAGGGTTCTCGAGGGCCGACGTATCGCCGAGTTTTTCGCCTAGATACGCCGCGCGCACGATGCGGCGCATCACTTTAGCGTTCCGTGTTTTGGGTAAGTCATCTACAAAAATCACTGCGCGGGGTGCAAGCGCTTTGCCGAGATCGCGCGACACGTTCTGTATCAGTTCGGCTGCAAGGGCAGGATCGCCATTTGAATCCTTCTTTAACACGCAGAAACAGATCAGCGATTCACCTTTGATGGAATCAGGGACACCGATCGCAGCGGCTTCGCTCACTTGCGGGTGCGCAACCAGAACCGACTCTACTTCAGCAGGCCCGACTCGTTTGCCGGCAATTTTAATTGTGTCGTCGGAACGCCCCAGAATGTACCAGAGTCCATCCTCATCGATCGCCGCCCAGTCGCCGTGCACCCAGACGTCGGGAAAACGTGACCAGTAGGTCTCAACGTAGCGCTCGGGATCCTTCCAAAACCCGCGCGTCATTCCGATCCATGGTTCGCGAATCACCAATTCGCCTACTTGTCCGCGCACGGAGTTTCCATTTTCATCGATCACGTCTGCCGCCATTCCAGGGAGTGCCCCGGAGAATGCACAAGGTTTCATCGGAGTGAGAACATTGCCCATGAGAATGCCCCCGGAAATTTCCGTGCCGCCGGAATAATTGATGATCGGAAGTTTGCCGTGCCCGACATTTTGAAACAACCACATCCACGGCTCTGGGTTCCACGGTTCTCCGGTCGAAGCGAATTTTCGGAGCGAAGAAAGATCATGTTGATGCACAATCTCGTCGCTGTGCCGTCGCAGTGCGCGAATCAACGTTGGCGAGACACCGAGCGTAGTCACTTTGTGTCGGTCCACCAATGACCAGACACGATCCGGCCCCGGAAAATCGGGCGCGCCATCGTAAAGCATCATTGTCGCGCCCAGCAGCAACGTTCCGAAAACTTCCCAGGGCCCCATCATCCAGCCCATGTCCGTCATCCAGAAAAGAGTTTCGTCCGGGTGCAAATCGAGTCCGTGCCACATGTCCTGTGCGGATTTGACCGGGAACCCGCAATGCGTGTGCACTGCGCCTTTGGGTTTTCCGGTCGTGCCCGACGTGTAGATGATCATCATCGGATCTTCAGCTGACGTGCGCTCGGTCGGCGCGTCATCGAAAGGCCCAGGCAAGCTCGTCGGCGATCCTGCATCTGGGCTGAGATCTTCGAAAAACCATTCGCCGGCTTGGTTGAGAACAATCAGATGCTGCAAACTGGGAATTTGCGCGGCGGCTTCATCGGCGATCGGCTTCATCGGGCAAAATTTTCCGCGGCGATAAGTTCCAGCCGCGGTGAAGAGCGCTTTGGC
>Ga0137387_10001768_pt1 | contig 10828 bp, 10 predicted proteins | sample SagtaG_3_FD_104909 | JGI IMG/M metagenome (GOLD analysis project Ga0137387, IMG submission 104909) | Vadose zone soil microbial communities from Angelo Coast Range Reserve, California, USA - Sage2_R_115_16 metaG | ecosystem: Environmental > Terrestrial > Soil > Vadose zone > Saprolite | place...
CGTCGGCGCGGGGTTCATCGGCTGCGAGGTCGCCGCCGTGGCGCGCCAGAGAGGATGCGAGGTCCGGCTCTTCGAGGCGCTTGCCCAGCCCTTGCTCCGGGTGCTGGGCGCCGAGGGCGGCGGGTACCTCGCCGATGTTCACCGTGGCCACGGCGTCGACTTGCGGCTGGACGCTCAACCCCCGCATGACGCCGACCTCGTCGCCGTGGGGTCGATGCCACGCACCAAGCTCGCCGAGCGTGCGGGGCTCGAGATCGACCGCGGCGTCGTGGTCGACGACCAAGGCCGGACCTCGGAGCCCGGCGTCTTCGCGGCCGGAGATGTGACGCGTTTCTTCCATCCGCTGTTCGAGACGCGGATTCGCGTCGAGCATTTCCAGACTTCGCAACGGCAGGGATTCGCCGTCGGTCGCGCGATGGCTGGTCAAGGACAGCCGTTCGCTGAGGTTCCGTGGTTCTGGTCCGACCAGTACGACTTGAACCTTCAGTACGCCGGAGCGGGACTCCCCTGGGACGAGACCGTCGTACGCGGTGACCTCGCCAGGGCACCGTTCACGGTCTTCTATCTCAGCGCGGGACGAATGATCGCCGCCGCCGGGGTCAACGACCACCACACCGTCGCCCGCGCGCGGCGTCTCATGGAGGCGCACCAGGAGGTCACTCGGCAGCAGCTGGCCGATCCGATGTTTGATCTGAGGCGAGCCCTTGCCTGAGCTTCGGCGCAAGCCCATAGACGATGCGCTCGGTCAGACCCCAGACACGGCTCTCCTCATGGGCGAGATACCGGAACCGCCAGGGATCGTCTGACACCAGCCACGCGCTGTCGTCGAGGAGACGGTCCAGCGTGATCGCCAGAATGCCTTCGAGCTCGCTTGGGTCGTGCACGAAGGATTCGACCGGGTCCGGCAGATAGGCGACGAAGGGCACCACCGAGAAGTTTGTGACGGCCGCGTAGATCATGTCGCCCGCGCCCAGCGGCACCAGGCGGCCTAGCGGAACGCCGATCTCCTCGAAGACCTCTCGCTCCGCCGCCTGCCAGGCTGACTCCCCGGGATGGACGCCTCCGCCGGGCAGAGCGACCTGTCCAGGGTGGTCGCGGAGGTCGCCTCGGCGGCGGACGAACGGGACCATCCAGTGGCCTTCCGCCTTGTGGCGGTAGAGGACGAAGACGACCGCGGCCGGCCTAGCCCCCTTTCTGAACTCGCCCCAGCCGTCGACCGGCTTGAAAAGGTGCGCGAGGCGGCCCAGAAATGGGTCGCCGATCTGGCTCATGGGAGCCGGTAAGCTAGGAAAGGTAGCTGGCCATGATTGACCACACCAACAGCCGCATCGAGCAGCAGCAGAGGGTCCTCCGGCGGGAGAAGCGCCGCAGGTACGCCTTCCAGCGGATGCTGCGGGCCACCGACCGGGTGCTCTGGCGCCTCGAGGAGATGAATCGGGACGGCGTCCGCACGGTGCCTAAGCGAGTCCGTGTCGAGATCCGCGAGGTGGTAGGGACGATGCCGATCCACGTCGCCGAGCCGCTGCGGGACAGCGCCCAGGTCCAGGACATGCTGGACGGCATGTTCGAGATCCAGGAGCGCCTTTTCAGGTGGCGCTATCCCGATTGGCATGACTTCGATCCCGAGGACGACGAGCTGGACGTCGTAGCTTCCTAGGTTCCGCTGGCGGCGGTCAGGAACAGGTCGGTGGCGAAGGCGGTCAAGAATCCCGCCAGCAGCCCCCACGCGAAGGTGGTCGGGGTGCTGATCCGGCGGCCAAGACTGAACAGCTCGTTCAGCACGTAGAGCAGCGCGCCGGCGGCGACCGCCAGGAACGCGATCGAGAAGTAGCTCGAGTTGGCCAGGTAGCCGATCCACGTGCCCAGGAATGTAGGGCCTCCGCCGATCAGTCCCGCCAGGCCCAGAAAACCCCACGAGGCCTTGTTTGTGTCGGTCGTCATCGGGGCCGCGATGCCGAAGCCCTCGGTGATGTTGTGCAGCGCGAAGCCGACCGCCAGCACGCCCGTGAACGCGATTGCCCCAACGTGGGCCGATTCGCCGATCGCCAGCCCCTCCGACAGATTGTGCAGGCCCAGGCCAGTGGCGATCGCCAGTGAAAGCGACCGCGCGCTCGGGTTCGGGTGATCGTGGCGCAGGTGGCTGAAGACTGTGCGGTTGAAGTAGACAAGCCCCAGCAGTCCGACGGCGATTCCGGCGGCGAAGATGGCCGCCATGGCCACAAACGGTCCCGCGTGACCCTGCCCGACCGCGACCTCCACCGGTCCCGCGGCATGAGTGAGGATGTCCCACAGCAGAAAGACGAGGATGCCGGTCGCGAACGCGTTCAAGAATCCCTGCACAGGCTTCGGCAGGCCGCGCATGCGCGCGACGGGAAGGCCGAGGAAGATGGTGGCGCCCGCCACCGCACCCAAAGCCACAGCGGTCCATTGGCTCATAGTTGTCGACAAGGGTTAGTACGCATAAAACATGCAGTTAGTCCAGTCTAACAACGCAACTCGCGGGCCTTCTGAGGTGGTCTCCCGCTACCTGGAGGCCATCTACTACATGTGGTCCGAGAACGAGCCGCTGCGCAGCGCTCGGCTCGCGGACTGGCTCGGCGTCAGCCGCCCGACCGTCGCCGTAGGCCTCCGCCGGATGACTCGCGATGGTCTGGTCCGGATGAACGGCCGTAAGGAGATCGAGTTGACCGCCGCCGGCATGAGCGCGGCGGAATCGATCGTGCGTCGCCACCGGATCATGGAGCGCTGGCTGACGGACGGGCTCGGCCTCGACTGGGTGACAGCCGACGCCGAGGCGGCGCGTTTGGAGCACGCCGTGTCCGACATCGTCGAGAGGCGGTTGTACGAGGTGCTCGGCCGGCCGGCCACATGCCCGCACGGCAACCCGATCCCGGGCTACTCCGAGGCGTCGCCGCGCGAGATGAGGGTCTCCTCACTGCCATCCGGTGCCCGAGCTGCGATCACGCGAGTGTCCGAAGTCGCTGAGCGGGAGGCGCCGCTGCTACTCGCATACCTGGACCAACGCGACCTTACTCCGGGCCGGGAGGTCAGCATCCTCGAGGTCGATGACGTCGGCAGGACGCTTCGCGTGCGCGTCGCCGACAAGGACGTGACCCTCAGTCACGAGACCGCATCGAAAATCTGGGCGGTCTCGCTGGCGAAGGAGCAACCCCAAGGACACTAGACCGGCTGCGGTGACGCGCAGAAGGCGCACCGTCGAGCACCGACCGGTATCTCGCTGAGGCACTCAGTGCATTTCTTGGTCGTCGGGTCAGCGGGCGGTTCCTTACGCGAGCGCGCGAGCAGCGCTCCGTATGGGACCACGACGAAGAAGTAGATGACCGCGGCGATGATCAGGAACGCCAGAATCGCGTCAATGAAGTCGCCGTACAGAAACCTCGCGTTGTTGATCGTGAAGTAGAGGCTGGCCAGGTCGGGCTTGCCGCCGATCGCAGCGATCAGCGGCGTCACCAGGTCTTTCACGAAGGCGGTGATGACAGCGCTGAAAGCGACGCCGATCACGAAGGCGATCGCGAGATCGACCACGTTGCCGCGGAGCAGAAACGCCTTGAAGCCGCGCATTGTCGTTCTCCCCTTTACGACACCGACAAAACGACTTTTCCGAACTGCTCCGCCGCGTCGAGTCGCGCGAGCGCGGCCTGCACCTCAGACAACGGATAGACCTCGTCGACCACCGGCCGCAGGCCTTCGTCAATCGCATCGAGCACGGCCTGGAACTCGCCCACGTTTCCCATCGTCGAGCCCAGCAGGTCCATCTGGCCCCAAAAAAGACGTGGCATCGTGATCTCTGCCCTGACTCCGGACGTCGATCCGCACAGCACGACGCGGCCTCCCAGGACGACAGACCGCATCGACTCGCCGAGCGTCGCGGGTCCGACGTGCTCGAAGACGACGTCCACGCCACCGTTCGTTGCCTCACGCACCGCCTTGCTGAAGTCGCTCGATTCGAACACGGCCTCGGCACCGATCTCCAGCGCTCGCTTGCGCTTGGCCTCGGAACGGCTTGTCGCGAAGACGCGTGCGCCCAGGTGCTTGGCGATCCGGATCGCGGCCACGGCGACTCCGGCGCCGGCGCCGACGACGAGGACCTTCTCTCCACGCTGCAGCCGCGCCCGCGTGGTCAGCATCCGCCAGGCGGTCAGGAAGGTCAGCGGAAAAGCGGCGGCCTCCCCCCACGAGAGCCCTTTCGGCTTGCGAAAGACGTTGCGCGCGTCGACGTGGAACAGCTCGCACGCCGTGCCGTCGGAGTGCTCGCCGATGACGCCGAATCTTGCGCACCTGACGTTCTGACCCGAGCGGCACCACTGGCACTCCCAATCGCATAACACGGGGTAGACGACCACTTCGGCCCCTGGCCGCCACGACGGGTGGCTGGACGCGTGGATGACGCCCGCGCCGTCGGCGGCGATGACCTGAGGCGGGGTCACGCGCTGCGCGCCATGCGCCATGAAAAGGTCGAGATGGTTGATCGAGGCACCACGCATCTCGATCGCCACGGCACCTGGCGCCGGTTCGGTTCTGGGCCGCTCCCGAACTCGCACCCCAGCTGGGCCGACCGGCTCTTCGAACACGGCGGCCCGACCCTGGCTCAAAACGGCGGTCTCGGTTGCTCGGGAAGGGGTCATTTGCGAAACTTAACCAAAACTAGGGCAGGTCGTTGGCGCAATAAACCTACGGTGATGATCTCCGTTCTCAAGGCTATGCGGGTTTTTGCTTTTCTTGTCTCCCTTGCGACTTTGCTTTCCTTTGCGCTGTTCGCGCACGGGCTTTTGTTTGCGCTGCCCGCGCAGGCACACTCGGCGCTGCCTCCCGGTCATGCGCCCGGCAAATACGAGCGTTGGTCGTACCCGAATCAGATCAGCTATGGCCCACTCGAGGAAGGGACCGGCAATGTCCACGAGGCGGCTTCTCCGGGCGCATTCATGACGCTTCCGTTCATGGGGGCCCACTACATCACCTCGATCTTCGACCACTGTGGGCCCAACTACAACGTCAGCGGACGGATCTGCCGCTACGACGGCGTAGTCGCCTCGGCCAGGGTCGGTGGACCCGATCCCGGATTTGGCGCCGGCTACGCACAGACTCCCGGCCTGCAGGACTACCTCTACTACTCCGGCCACGATGGCTACGACTACGGCCTCTACTACGAGCCGGTCGCCGCCGCGGCGCCGGGTCGGGTCATCCTGGCGAACTGGCTCGTGCCCGGCTGCCACACCTGTTTGAGCGGGCAGACGGTGGAGATCGACCACGGCAATGGCCTCATGACCTTTTACGGCCACCTGTCGCACATCGGCGTGGCCAAGGGCCAGTACGTCTCGCGCGGCCAGGTCATCGGGATCTCCGGCAGCACGGGGACGGCAACGGGCCCGCACCTGCACTTCGGAGTCTACCGCCTGAACGGCGGTGGCCCGGTCGATCCTTATGGCTGGTCGGGCGGTGGCGCCGATCCGTACAGCAAGGACCTGGGCGACCTGTGGATCGGTGGCTCGCCGCGGTTCGCCTCGATCCCGATGCCGACCGTCACGCTCACCGCCACCTCGACGCCGGACAATCCATCGACGATTCACGTCGTCTGGAAGAGCCCTGCCAGCGCCCGCTTCACCGTCTACTTCGTCACCCAGGACGGCGTCCAGCACAGCTGGCGCAGCAGCCAGGGCAACAGCTCCGCGACGTTCCAGGGCAAGGTCGGTCAGACCTACTGGTTCTGGGCAAGCGCGACTTCCAGCCTGGGCTGGACGGGCGGCGGCGGCTCGGACGTGATCTTGGTGCCCCATCTGGTCCACGGGGAAGCCAACTAAGACCTCCGGCTAGACTCCACTCGGTGATCGCCGAGGCGCTCAAGGGCAAGACCATCCTGGTCACCGGCAGCACCGGCTTCCTCGGCAAGTCGATCGTCGAGAAGTGCCTGCGGTCGGTCCCTGAGATCGCCCGCATCCACCTCGCCATTCGCTCGAGCGCGCGGCGACCGGCCTCCGAGCGCCTCGAACGCGAGGTTCTCTCGAGCCCCGCGTTCAGGCGGCTGAAGGAAGAACTGGGCGAAGACGCCTTCGCCAAGCTCGCGGCGCAGAAGCTTGATGTGATCGAGATCGACCTCGGCCGCGACGGCCTTGGTCTAACGGACGAGGCTCGCGATCAGATTCGCGCCTGCGACGTCGTCATCCACTCCGCGGCGGCCGTCGAGTTCGACAATCCCGCAGATCTCTCGGCGCAGACCAACCTGCTCGGCGCGGCGCGCCTGGTCGAAACGCTGAAGGCCAGCGGCGCCCGCCCTCACCTCGTGCACGTGTCGACCGCGTTCGTGGGTGGGATGCTGCGCGGCGTCGTCCGCGAAGAGTCACCGCTCGACCCTGGCCTCAACTGACCACACGAGGCTCAGGTCCTGTCAAGCCTGCGCGGGCCAGTGGAGGAGGAATCGCGCAAGCCCGAGGTCTTGCACCGGCTTCGGCGGGAGGCGACGTCGCGAATGGGGCCGGCGGGCACGCCCGCAGTAGCGCGAGCGACAGAGCGCCTGCGCGATCGTTGGGTGAAAGATCGCCTCGTCGAGCGTGGCCGCGTCCACGCGAACTCGATGGGCTTCTCGGACATCTACTCGTTCACGAAGGCGATGGCCGAGCATGCGGTCGTAGAGCTTCACGGTGACATCCCGCTGTCGATCGTCCGGCCGTCGATCATCGAGAGCGCGCTGGCCGAGCCGTTTGCGGGCTGGCTCGAGGGATTCCGGATGGCGGAGCCGCTGATTCTTGCATTCGGGCGCAACATCCTTCGTGATTTCTCAGGCCTCCCGGACTCGCTGCTCGACGTCATCCCGGCCGACTTCGTGGTCAACACGGTGCTTGCGGTGGCCGCGAATCCACCGCCAGACGCAAAGCCACGCGTTTATCACGCGGCCTCGGGCAGTCGGAATCCGCTTCGCTTCCGCCGCATCGTCGACGAGGCCCGCACCTATTTCACCGAGCATCCGCTACGCGACCGCTACGGGCAAGCGATCGGTACGCCTTCGTGGACGTATCCAACTCGCCAGGAGATGGCGACGCGAGCGCGCACGGCGCTGCGAGTGGTCGAGGCGGCGCAGTGGTTCGTCGAGCGGCTGCCTCTCGGCGCGAGCATCGCCGAGGTGTCGGACGACCTCAACGCGGAACGCGAGCGGCTCGAGCGCGGCGTCAACCTCATCCAGCTCTACGGCGTGTACACGGAGGTCGACTGCATCTTCGACACGCGCAACGTCACCGCCCTGTGGGAGAAAACGCCGGCGGCGGAGCGCAAGACGTTCCCATTCGATCCCGCGCTGTACGACTGGACGCACTACTTCCAGCACGTCCACTTTCCGACCGTCGTCCGCATGTCGCGGGCGGAGACGGCCGCCCGCAGAGGCCAGCAGCCCAGCGGCAGCACGGCGCCGAAGGCGGAAGCCAGCTCGGTGCGGTCGGCGATCGAGCGGCGCGCCGGACGCGGCGACGTGCTGGCAGTGTTCGACGTCGATGGCACGCTCGTGGAGACCAATGTTGTCGAGTACTTCTTGTGGATGCGCTTGCGCGCCCAACCGCTCGAGGAGTGGCCGGCGTTCATGGTGGACATCCTCCGCAAGGGGCCACGATGGCTCTACCTCGAGCGCAGGTCGCGCGCCGAGTTTCAGCGCAGCTTCTATCGCGAGTACGACGGCCTCGACCCCGAGGTGATGAAGCGGCTGGGGCGGGAGGCGCTCGACGCGGTGACGCTGCGCCGCATCTACCCGGCCGGGATGCGCCGTATCCGCGAGCACAAGCGCGCGGGTCATCGCGTTCTGCTGTTGACCGGTGCGCTGGACGTTGTGGTCGAGCCGCTCGCGGAGCTGCTCGACGTCGAGGTCGATTGCGCTCACCTGCTGATCAAAGATGGGCGGCTGACCGGCGATCTCCAGTCGCCGCCGCCCGCGGGCGAGGCTCGCTCCGCGCTACTCGAGGAGTACGCGGGGCGAAACGGAGCCGTGCTCGCGGAGAGCTTTGCCTACGCGGACTCGCTTTCCGACCTGCCGATGCTCGAGCTTGTCGGCACGCCGGTCGCCGTCAACCCCGACGCGCGCCTGTCCCAGGTCGCCGGCCAGCGTGGCTGGCGGGTCGAACGGTGGCGGATGGCGCCGGGCAACTGGCGCCTGCCGATGCCCGATCCGCGCTCCCCCGAATACCGGGAAGCAGTCAGGCGATGAGATTCGCAAACTTGACCTCCCCACCTGCTGGGAGGTCGGCGAACTCTTCCCCATTCATGGGGAAGTACCGACCGGAGGTCGGGGATGGGGCCGCCGGGTGGGGGCGTAGTTGCTAGCGATCACCTACGTCCGCTCAATCCCCGCCTTCGCGGTCGTCAAGGCCGCGGGTGGCCGGCCCGACGTCGCGACCAGCGCGCTGTCGATGCTCAAGCTTGGCGACGTGCCAGAGCCCACGCTGCCGGCGCGCGACTGGCTTCGCGTGATGCCGAACCTTGCCGGCATCTGCGGTTCCGACCTGGCGGCGATCAGCGGCCACATCTCGCTTTACCTCGACCCGCTGACGAGCTACCCGTTCGTGCCAGGACATGAGGTCGTTGGCGTGCTCGACGACGGTTCGCGCGTCGTGGTCGAACCCGCGCTCGGGTGTGTCGTCCGCGGCATCGATCCGCCGTGTCCGCGCTGCGCCGAGGGCCGGCCCGGGCTGTGCTACAACGTGACCGACGGCCCGATCGAGGTCGGACTGCAGACCGGCTACTGCGCCGACACCGGCGGAGGTTGGGGAGAGGTGCTGGTCGCTCATCCCTCCCAGATCCACGCCGTGCCAGACAAGCTGTCCGACGAGGCCGCGGTGCTGGTCGAGCCGCTCGCGTGCTGCATCCACGCCGTGTTGCGTGGCGGCGCCACCAAGGACGACATCGTGGTTGTTTCGGGCGCCGGAACCATCGGGTTGCTGACCATCGCAGCGGTGAAGGCGTTCACGCCGCCGAGGCGGTTGATCGCGATCGCCAAGCATCCGACGCAGCGCGACCTCGCAAGCATGCTCGGCGCGGACCAGGTCGTCGCGCCGGCCGACGTCTTCCAGCGCATTCGGTTTGCAACCGGCGCCCGGAGGCTCGATTCGATGAGCAAGTCGTTGCTCCTGGGCGGTGCCGACGTCACTTTCGAGTGCGTAGGTCGCGCTGACAGTCTCAACGACGCGGTCCGCTTCACGCGCGAAGGCGGCACGGTAGTTGCTGTCGGGATGCCGGGCGAGGAGAAGGTCGACTGGGCGCCGATCTGGCAGCGCGAGCTGACCGTGATGGGCGCATACGCCTATGGGAACGAGCCGAAACGCAAAGGCCGCAAGACCTTCGATCTTGCGCTCGAGGCGGCGCCCGAGCTGAATCTCGACGAGCTCACCGGTCCGTTGTTCGGCCTCGGTGAATACCGAGATGCGATCGCCTACGCGATGAACGCGGGACGCCTGGGAGCCGTGAAGGTCGCGTTTGATCTGCGACGATTGAGGGCCTAGATGCCCCGTCCTGGCGCAGTCATTGAAGTCGACCGCAACACGCCGCCAGTGCTCTTTCACTTCGGCGAAGGAATCCGGCTGGAAAAGATGCCGTTCGGGTCGCGCATCGTCTATCCGCCCGACCCGCTCGAGCCGATCGCCCACCCCGAACGCGCGATCAAACGCGCGCTGGCCAAGCCGCTCGAAGACGATCCGCTCAAGTCGGTCCTCCGGCGCGGCATGAAGCTCACGATCGCGTTCGACGACCTTTCGCTGCCTCTGCCTCCGATGGCGGCGCCTGACGTACGCCAGCTGGTGATGGAGGAGGTCATCGATATGGCGGCGGAGGCCGGCATCGATGACCTGCACATCATCGCCGCGCTAGGTCTCCACCGGCGGATGACGGAAGACGAGCTGCGCCACATCGTCGGCGAGCGCATTTTCAGCACGTTCCACCCGGATCGTCTCTATCAGCACGACGGCGAGGACACCGAGAACAACGTCTACATCGGCAAGACGGCGGAAGGTGAGGAGGTCACGCTCAATCGCCGCGCTGCGGAGTCAGACCTGGTCGTTTACATCAACCTCACCCTGGTGCCGATGGACGGCGGTCACAAGTCGATGTCGACCGGACTCGCCTCGTTCCGCAGCATCCGGGCGCACCACAACGCCAAGACGCTGCTCGCGTCGCGCTCGTACATGAACCCGCCCGATTCGGCGTTGCATCACTCGTGCATCCGCCAGGGCCAGATCATCGAAGACACCGTACGGGTCTTCCACATCGAGACGACGGTGAACAACCACGCGTTTCCCGCGATCGCCAACTTCATGCAGAAGCGCGAGACCGATTGGACCCCTCAGGACCAGGCCATGTTTCTCGCCACCAAGCAGATGACGGACCTCGCGCCGGTCGCCTTCAAGCGCAACGTCTTCCACGCAATGCGTGCGCCTTACGGGCTCACCTCCGTGCAGGCCGGGCAGGTCGATGCCGTGCATGACAAGACGCTCGACGCGGTGCGCAAGCAGCTGACGGTGAACGTCGAGGGTCAGACCGACATCGTGACCCTTGGCGTGCCCTACCTCGGCCCCTACAACGTCAACTCGGCGATGAATCCGATCCTCGTCGTGTGCATGGGCCTCGGGTATCTCTTCAACTTCTACCGCAACAAGCCCGTGCTGCGAAAAGGCGGCGTGCTGATCCTCACTCACCCCTGCCGCTACGAGTTCGACGCGGTCCAGCACCCGAGCTACATCGACTACTACGACGAGGTCCTGGCCGACATGACCGACCCGATCGAGATCGAGAAAAAGTATGAGATGCGGTTCGCCGAGGACCCATGGTTCCGGCAGCTCTA
>Ga0137387_10001778_pt1 | contig 10781 bp, 9 predicted proteins | sample SagtaG_3_FD_104909 | JGI IMG/M metagenome (GOLD analysis project Ga0137387, IMG submission 104909) | Vadose zone soil microbial communities from Angelo Coast Range Reserve, California, USA - Sage2_R_115_16 metaG | ecosystem: Environmental > Terrestrial > Soil > Vadose zone > Saprolite | place...
TCCATTCTTGTTTTTCCTTTCTCCCTTTTCTTGGAGTTGAATCCCCGGTTTGAGAGGGCTGGGTATATGATACAACGATTTGAACAGCCAGAAAGGTGTCAAATCGAGCCTGTTTGTCCGATTGTTCTTTGAGTGTCTGAGAGTGTGTGATTTCGAGCTATAGCACTCGTAGAAACAGGTACAAGATGAGAAGATTAGGAATCGTCACAAGAAGCCCGACCTTCGAGAACTCAACAAATCCAAATCCTGATCCCCGGCTCTCAGCCTCTTCCAGTACAATGACATTACTTGCGGCGCCCAGGAGACTGACTCCTCCAGCGAGTGTGCTGGCACCGGCTAGAGCCATCCACGATTTGACATCGGCCCCGGTGAAGCCTGCCGCTTGCATCGCTTTGATGTAGACTGCGACAAACGGAACGTTGCTTAGGAGCTGGCTGAAGAACGCGCTAGCCAAAATTATCGTGACTAGAGAAAGTCCAGGGTCTGACCGGTTGAGAACAGGTAGGTAGACCATCAGGCTCTGGAGAGCATAGGACTCCCAGAACGCTTGCATGACAATGAATAGTGAAATGAAGAAGATGATTATGCCCCAGTCGACAGATCGGAGGATCTCTCTCCGTCTCCCGCTGCCCAGGAAAACAATTGTTGCGCCCAGGAGAGAGATTGTTCCGAGGTTGAAGTTTCCCTGTATCCCAAATAGTTCGGCGATTCCGACAAGGAAGAAACCTAGCACAACTATTCCAGCAGCCGAGCCAGATAGCTTTGCTAGCTTTCGATCTTTGATTGCTTCTCGAGGATTAACTTGGAGTTGTGCTAGTGTCGAGTTCGCGAATTCCTTCCTGTAGTACCATCTGAGAATTAGGTATGTGACTCCGAGCCCTGCTAATGTTGGAGGGGCAAGATAGTATAGAAAATCCAGCATGGGGTTTGGGATTCCTGTTGATAGTGCGATCAGAAGGTTCTGCGGATTACCAATGGCTGTCATTGTGCTGCCGATGGTCACTCCCAAGGCGAGTGTGATGAGAAAGACTCCGGGTCTGATCCGCAGTTGCTTGGCGACGCTCAACATGATTGGTGTGGCCATAAGTGCCAAGGTGTCGTTAACCAAGAACGCCGACATCATGCTTATTCCGACCAGAACCAAGCCGAACGCCTTCTGCGGCGACTTGGCAACGCGTAGAAGCTTCAATGTTAGATACTCCAGGAGACCGGAAAGATCCATCGCAGCAACCACAGAAAACATCCCGAGAAGGAAGAAAATCACGTTGAGATTGATTGACGCGTAAGCGTCTCCTAGGGGAATCGCCCCTGAGAAGATCATTGCGACAGCTCCTGCCATCATAATGGTCCAGATAGGAATGCGAAACCATCGGAGGTTTCGCAGAACTATCAGGACGTAGACCGCTATGAAGATAGCGATTGGAAGATAGTACAGAGTCAACTTGCGTAGAGACCCGAAGCGGTTCCTTTCAGTTCCAAACAGCTTGGAGGAATTCCCGATTTCCCGTCAATGTGACATCTCTGTACGGACAAGTAAGAGCCAGATCTAGGCTCCCTGCAGGCCAGGCTCCACTTTGCCCACTAATGCCCTATAGTTCTTCGAGCATCTTCTTGGACCAGAGGAGTGAAGCCTCCGGTTTCTTCGGGGAATCCTTGTCCTTTTTCACCTTGGGCTTGGTAGGAGGTTTCTCTGGCCTCGTTGCTTCGGGAATCAGGCCCTTGTTGGGGAGGACAGGTTTGGGACCTGCTGGGTCTTGACCTTGTCCGATGACGGCGCCTTCTGGATCTCGCAGGATGCCGTTCTCGTAGAAGGCCTTGTAGAGTCCATTGTAATCGTATATGAATCCGTCTTCGTCCATCCAGGCGATGTTGTGGCCATCGAAGTCGACGATTCTATGGTCTTTCAGTAGTCTGTATCTTGCTGTCCCGTTCTCGTCCCATATTACATCGATTTCTTCTTCTTCGGCTTCTGGTCCTAGTTCCAAGTTCGTCTCTTCACCCGGTTATCTCTCAAGCTAAGAAGGTTACCGATGATATTGATAACAAAGTAGGGAATAAGGTCTGATGCGACCCTGACCGCCTGAGCGCCTCATTGTCCAACCCGATTAGGTCCAACGTAGATATACTAGTCCCGACGCCGGACCATATTGAACAGGGTTGCCGCGTCAGTCAAGAACTTTTCGTATTAGGACTCGACAGAAAAAGACGAACAGGTCTAGGAAGCGTACCGGTTCGAGTCGAAAAGTAAGCAACCCCTTCAAAAGCAAACATTAGCCTACGGAAGCAGTCCCCTGACAAGAACGATACGAATGTACTAGCTCGGCATCTTGCTAAAGTTGTCCAGAATCGTAACGAAGGATTTCTCCATAGAAGCCAAGCCACCAGTCGGCCCGTGTTCGTCTATGACAATGTACTCGTTCGGCGAGTGCGCTAGGGCTCCGTGGCCGAGTCCTCCGATCACCACTGGGAGGTTGAGAGGTTTTCTGTTGAACATTGCAAAGGGCGCGCTGCCCGCGATCGTAGGCCATAGCTCCGGATCTTTTCCCAGTTCCTTGTAGGACTTGATTACGGCTTGGGCAACGGGGCTCTGATAGCTTGTCCGAGACGATCCATATCCTGATTCCACTAGGCGTATTTGGATATCCTTGAAGCCGTACTGGTCCAGATGGTTCCTGATCATCGGCATAACGTCATCTTTCCTCATGTTCGGAACCAGGCGAACATCCATCTTTACTGTAATCTTGTGCGGGAGCAGAGTCTTCATCTCCGGTCCTGTGTAGCCGCTTGCTATGCCGTTGATGTTGAGGGTGGGATCAAAAAGATACTTCTTCAACGCGTCAATACCACGGCTGTCGCCGATGAACCTGTCGACTTTCATCTCCTCCTTGACGGCGGCATCGTTGAAGCTCTTCTCCAGCTTCGGGAGAAGTTCGCGATCTTCCTTGTTCGGAACCTGGGCGTGACGGTAGAAGTCCTGGATGGTCACCTTGTTGCCATCAGGACCTGTCATAGTGGATAGTGCTTGGATCATCCTCCAAACCGGGCTGTCGACCCAAGCCTTGTTGCTTCCATGTATTCCAAACTCTTTGGGGCCTCTCCCCCAAGTCGCTCCATCGAGTTCGAGCTCGAAGTACACGATTCCCTTGACGCCGAGATACATTACCACCTTTCCAGTACGGTCTTGTGAGCAGTTCGGAAAGAAGACAGCCTCGGCTTCTTGCAAGTCCTTCTCGTGTTTCGAGATGAACTCAGGGAGGTGGCGGCTTCCGAGTTCTTCCTCTCCCTCAACAACGAATAGAAGATTGACAGGGAGCTTTTGTCTTGTGGCTTTGATCGACTCGCAAGCATTCAGGAACCCGCGCAGTTCTCCCTTCGTGTTGAACGCGCCTCTCGCAACAAGACAACGACCGAACGGAGGAACATCGGTCAGCGTTCCAGCTAGCGGGTCTACGCGCCAGCCAGGCTCGTCAACTGGCATTGTATCGTACATCATGTAGACAACGATTGTCTTGTCTGCTCCCGCGTCATAATTGCCGTAGACCACTGGATTTCCACTGGTCTCCTCGAGGCTTGCTTTGGCACCGAGGCTCGTGAGATAGCTGAGGATGAGGTTCGCGCAGTCTCTTACTCCCTTGTTCTCCGGGGAGATCGAGGGTTGGCGGACTAGCTCCTGGAGTTTGGCTATGTGTTGTGGCAGGTTCTTGTCGATGTGGGCGAAGACCTTTCCACGATCGAGCGGCATGATGCTGCCTGCCCCTGGCGTTGGTTACAGTATAAGCGTTGAGAGGAGGATTCTATGGATGCGGCTAGATTGTGGAGGAGGCAAACTGGTAGGACTGTTGCAGAATCCTCATTATCCGGCGGAGGTCGGGTCTGGGTCCTAGTTTGAGGATAACCCATCCTTCACGGTCGTGAACCTCTGGGGATCGGGAGACCGTTCCTTGGCTGATCATGACCTCTTTGAGGTCCGGTGGCAGTCGTAGTTCTATCCGGTCGGGGCTGTGGATGTGCGCGAAGGATTTGCCGCGGACATGCAATTCGATCTCTTCATCTCCATGGTCCTTCATCTCGACGCCTGGGACGAGAAGCATCTCGCCCGCAATCATATCCAGTAAGCTCATGGCCAGTAGCCCGATGGCCAGGGACGCGACTTATTCCTTTCTCGTCCACGGTTGGCCTAGCGGGTCGGGCGGGGACCGTCATGCTTTCGTGGCAGGTTAATGTATCTCCTGAGTCGTGGCCAGCCTGTCTTTGCGTATCTGAGCCGTTCAGGGTTATTCTTGACCCACTTGAGCATGTGAAAGAAGCTTCGGGCCCGTTTGTCATCCCGTTCGGCGATGGGCTCGTAGCCCAAATTCCTGATCTCATCCAGGTACGCTGTCTCCACGTTATTCTGAGCGTCTCCTGTAATCACGGACGTCTTCACTCTCTCCTTTCCATACTTCTCGGCCAGATGAGGTCTCGTCTCGTCAAAAAGGAAGCTGCTGCAGATCTCGATATCCTCACTCTCTCCCAACTTCATCTGGTGGAGCAGGTTGAGCGCGAGCTCAGTCGCCTTCTTCTGATACGTTTTCTTTCCAAAACTCGGGCTCTGAAAGAAGATGACCGGGATCATATCATAGTGAAACTCTCCGGTCTCTTTGCGGTGTGCTCCAACGACTACTCCGTGGAGAAGGTCTCCGACGCCGGCGTCGTCTATCTGGATTGTCAATGCTTGAAGACTGAGATGCTTCGGCTCGGAGATAAGCGTGACCTGCTAGGATTCGCTCTCTTGCGTCGCAAGTAGCAGTCGCTAAGACCCCCCCTCTGATAGAGAAAATCTCCCGTCTGGCACTGATAACGGGCGAGACAGATTGATCAGGGTAGAATATGCGCCTGATCTCGTTTTTGAACAAGACGTTCAATCGTCGGGCGGTTTCCTAACGAAAATTTTAGGCATGTCTCAGATTCGGGATCAGGGCTGAGAATGGGCGATTTCTGATCGTTTCATTGATATCCAAGGGTTGTATCGTTTGGCATAGGAATCTTTATATTACGATATCGGATAACCAATATCGGAAAAACGATATCGAATGTTCAGAGGATTTGGGCACTTCCGCAAACGCGGACTAAGACCCCTGATCCTAGCGATCCTCAGACGGTCGCCAAGGAACGGGATGGAGATCATGGACGAGATCGAGAATATGACGCAGGGATGGTGGAGACCCTCCCCTGGCTCTGTCTATCCCATGCTTGACGAAATGGTGAAAGACGGTCTCGTCAAGAAAGGAGAAGACGGCAAGTACGAACTCACAGCGAAAGCGAGAAACGAGGAGGACTGGCCGTTCGGATCCCACTTCGCGGGACCGAGGTCCGTGGACGATATGCTGAACGAGATCAGCGGCTACGTCTCCTATTTCGAAGACATGAGCAAAACAGACAAGTCCAAACTAGAATCCTATAGTGCCAAATTACGGACCTTAACAGAAAGACTCTCAGCGCTGATCAAGTAGCCCGGGAGATCACCTCGAATGGAACGGAGCACCTCGTCCAACAGAATGCTTAATCATCTTCGACCGGAGCCGGATCAGGCGAAATCCTAGAAAAGGAGCGGAGCGTCTATGATGTCACGCCAGGAAAGCATCGCCATTCCGAAACTCTCACGGCCAATAATCACAGTTGACAAGCTGTCGAAAAAGTTCAACGATGGCAAGATCAAAGCTGTGGACAACGTGAGCTTCGAAGTCGAGGAGGGAGAAATCTTCGGGTTTCTCGGCCCTAACGGTGCAGGCAAGACGACGACGATCAATATGTTGACAACTCTGCTCAAACCTTCGTCTGGAAACGCTGAGGTCTGTGGCTACGACATACGGAAACACTCGAACGAGGTGCGAAGAGAAGTTGGCGTGGTCCCGCAAGAATATACTGCCGACGAGGAGATGACGGGCTACGATAACATCATTTTATGCGCGGACCTATACGGAATGCCCAGAAGCGACTCGAAGCCGCACGCGGACGAACTCCTCGGACTCGTCGAGCTCCATGACGCAGCACGAAGAAAGGTGAGCACGTATTCGGGCGGAATGCGAAGACGACTAGAACTTGCATGTGGATTAATCAACTATCCAAAGTTGTTGTTTCTCGACGAGCCGACACTGGGCTTGGATGTCCAGACGCGCGCCGCCGTCTGGAAGTACATTCGAATGCTGAAAGAACAATACCGAATGACGTTATTCCTCACAACTCACTACATGGAGGAAGCCGATACGCTCTGCGATAGAATCGCCATAATAGACCACGGACACATCGTCAAGATAGGCACACCCGAGGAACTTAAGGCAAGCATCGGAGGAGACGTGATAACGGTCACAGTCAAGGAGAGAGAACCGGATCTTTCGGCCGAAATTGCCCAGATCGGACTTGTCAAGGATGTGAAGAAGAACGATGGAGCATACAGGATCAAAACCGAACAAGGCGAAGAAGCAACGCCCCAAGTCATGGACCTAATCCGATCAAAAGGGCTCCACGTCACCAAGATCTCACTGGCGAAACCCACCCTTGACGAGGCGTATCTAGAATTCACCGGTCGCGATCTGCGAGAGGAGGAGACTGATAGGATGCAGATGTTCAGCCAACGAATCACGATGAGGAGAGCAAGGTCGTAGAGGAGCGAGAGATGGAAGAGAAAGTAATTTCTGGAAAAGAGACATCGTTCCGAGAGGCGACCGTTCAAGAAGAGCGGCCGAGGGAATCTCCTATACTCGGGGTTCAACAGACCAGGACGGTTCCTCGACTCAACACTAGCCCATTGCACGGGTTATGGGCTCTAACAAAAAGAGACCTGAAGAAATGGTACACGAACCCGTATCAGCTCCTGATATCGCTGATACAGCCTGCTGTCTGGCTCGGACTATTTGGTAAAGCAGTCAACTTTGGATCCTTCATCTCGGCAGGCGGAGTCAGCCAGGCCCAGCAAAACGCAATATTGCTAGGGATATTCGGGACCACTAGCTACTTCTCATTCCTCGCCTGCGGAATGCTGGCATTCATCATCCTGTTCACTTCCGCGTTCAGCGGCATGTCGGTCGTCTTTGACCGCAGGTTCGGTTTCTTGAACAAGGCGCTGAGCACGCCCGTCGGGCGAGGAACGGTAGTCACTGCGAAAGTCCTACAGAGCGTCGCTCGTTCGCTCATTCAGTCAGCCATCGTTCTCGGCATCGCTGTTGCCCTCGGCATGGACACCTCGCAGATCACTATACTGGGGGTTCTGGGCAGCTTCGTCTTCCTCTTCCTGATGGCTATGGGATTGTCATCCCTCTTCGTCATGCTGGCGTTGAGGTCGAGTAATTGGCAGACCCAGATGGCGATCATCAACCTACTCAACCTCCCACTCCTCTTCGCCAGCAACGCACTGTTCCCGACAAAGCTCATGCCAGCATGGCTTCAGGACGTCGTGAAAGTGAATCCGGTAAGCTACGCCAACGACGGCGTGCGACAGCTCCTGCTTGGCGCCATCGGCGCGAACAGTCTCCTCCTAGACTTTGCGTACTTAATCGGGTTCGCTAGCCTATTCTCTATCGTGGGAATCGTACTATCGTGGCGGCTACTCTCGAAGTAGGAATCCGCTTTTCTACGATTAGTGTTCGTCAACTGCACCGTCAAGACTTTCCGAACGTCAGGTGAAAACTCGTTAATCTGGAATGTTGAGCCATTATCACGTTCGAATGGGGAATCGATCCTAGAACTGCTCCAGGGTCTTGAGCCCGGACCCAGTTGCTATGAGAACGACCTCTTCTGACCTATCGATCATCTTTTCGCGGTACAAATGGGGAAGAGCGGCAATTGTCGCGGCACTTGAGGGCTCCAGGAGAAGGCCCTCGTCCTTGAGAGCTTGAGTCATAGACTTGCGGATCTCCTCGTCCGTTACTGACAAGGCGATTCCGTCGGCCTCTCTGATGCAGCGAAGAATCCATTTTCCCGCCAGTGGCTTGGGGATTCTCAGTCCGAAGGCAATGGTCTTAGGATCCTTCCATTCTTCAACGTCTTCCTTCTTCGAATTGTAAGCCTTGACGATTGGCGCGCAACCGGCAGGCTGAACTGCAACGAACCGAGGACTCTTTTTTACCCATCCGATTCTTTTCAGAATGGAGAACATCTTCCACATCCCAACGAGGCCAACTCCGCCACCAACAGGATATACGACCCAGTCAGGGGTCCTCCAACCGAGCTGTTCACAAATCTCGAGGGCCATGGTTCCCTTGCCGTCATGTCGGTATGGCGTGACGAAGGTCGAGGCGTTGTAGCTTCCTTCCTTCTTGGCAAGGGCTTCCGCTCTTCGCCCTGCGTCCGCAATCGTACCCTCGACAAGTGTAACCGCTGCTCCGAGTTTCCGGGAAAGTTCGACCTTTGCCGGGTTCGCCTGCCGTGGCAGAAACACTTGACAACCTAGATCTGCAATGTGCGAGTAGAGGGCGAACGAGCATCCTGCGTTACCTTCAGACGACAGGACGAGATCCTTGACGCCCCATCGAGTTAGAGCTGTGATTGCACACGAAGCGCCCCTGTCCTTGAACGTCCCAGTCGGGTTTTTCGTCTCATCTTTTACCCACACGGTTCCCTGAAAGGAACTCAGTCTTCTGAGAGGAGTATCCCCTTCTCCAGCAGAGACAATCTTGTCCGTCGCATCAACTGGAAGGAAGTCTCTGAATTTCCACATGGATCGAGTACGGTCGATATCGTCTTTCGACTTCTCGCTGAGAATCTCTGGATTGATTATTGTATCCAGCAGCCCACCGCACTTTGGGCACTTCTGGAGATTTTCGCCTTTCGAATAGGAGGCGCTACATTCTGTACACTGTAACCCCTGAAAGGCGGTCTCGTCGCTCAACCTCTGTCCAATCGAGAGCCTGTGCGCGATAGCCTCTTAAGAGGGGTGCTTATATTGAAACTCGATAATATCGTAGTTCGATAGTTCCCCGTGAAAGTATGACCCGAGCCGTCAACGAGCGAATGGTGAAGAGCTTTCTCGACCTCTTCGTGCTATCCCTCCTTGACAACGGCGGAAAGCACGGATACGAGATCATGCGAGAACTAAAGACTAAGACTGGCGCCCACATCGGCGCAGGCACACTTTACCCTCTTCTTTACGAACTGGAAGAGCGCAGACTAGTCGCAGGCGAATGGATGTCGCCAACACGAAGAAGCAGAAGAGTCTATAGAATTACAGATCAGGGAGAGAAGTATCGCGACCAGTCCTTCTATGGAATAGACAAACTGCTGAAATCGTCGGTCTCGAACTCGAACCACTAATCGGATACTCTCTTCGACTGTTCTGCAATTCGAGTAATCTCGGCAGGTTCACCGATTATCGCCTCACAGAACCGATCCCCCTTCCCTTGACAGGAGACTTCAAGCGACTCACATTTTCTGCCGAACGTCTGCTCCATTGCGCCGGTGAGAATCCCGCGGCCGAAATGGCAGACCGGAGTCTTGCCCTTTCTGTTCCTCACTGAGACCCCATTTGTCCAGCGTATTCTAGCCATCTTTTTGGCGAGGTCAACATTGACGATCGTAAGTTTTCCCCATCCGCCGAGGGTACCTAGGCGCTCGGCAATCTTCTGGATATCGCCTTGACTCTTGATATCTAGGCCAGATTTTTTCGCCATGCTCATGTATTGTGCCCCGCCTTGTTTCCCGATACTGTACTGGAAACTAGTGGCGGTGATTGGCCCGAAACTCTCAGTCAAACGGTCCTCGATGGAGTGAATCAAAGCGACGGGGATGAAGAGGAACCGTTCGTTGTAGGCTGTGATTATTCCCTTAGTCTCATCGATATCTAAAGCCTGCAATACATTGCGGAGGCGATCAGGCTTGGTGGCGGTACGCAGAGACGTTTCCCAAAGTTGAAGACATAGCCCTGCTTAAATTGCCTTGCGAAAACCGTGAACACTCAACAAAAAATTCCCTCAACTTATTCGAGGCCCCACGAGGGTCAGAGAGGCAATAGTACCATTAGGCTTGATCTGAGTCCAGCTCGTAAACGGGTTGTATCCTGATACAGCCGGATCATGCGAAAGAAAGTTCAGCGCGAATATCGTTGCAGTCGAAGAATAGGGTTCCTTTGGGTACTCAAGGAGGGTTCAACTTGTTCGGGTTCCTATTTCGCCGGGTCCTGTTGCGCGGGTCTCTGTCCGTCGCTTCTTTGCGTCCTCGAGAAGAAGTTTCGAAGCCTCCCCAGCAGTCTGCTTCGAAGACTATCCTTGTGTCCCAATAGCCTTCTCTCCCAGTCAACTCTGATAATGATGTACGCGGTGGAGAAGACCAGTGCCGCTGACACGATCGATGCGTAGACGTTTTCTCCGAAGAACTGGTCGACGGGTTGCCTCAATTGCCTCGCGACGTAGAGGACAGACAGAATCCAGACGAATTTTCCAGTATAGAGAGCTAGGTAAGATTTCAGAGGGCTGTATCGAATAATTCCCATAGGAATGAAAGCCGCGTCAACAAGTGGAGAGGCTGCGAAGAGGACTCCAACCAAGAAAGTGCTTCCGCCCAAGAGTTTTCGGAGAGAGTCAAACCTCTCCTGTTTTCGAATCGCTCGTCGAGCCCCATATCCGAGAGCATAGCTGACAAGTTTTCCGGTGGCCGCTCCAAGGGCCGCGATGGCTGCGATCTGTATGATTCCAAGATAGCTTTCATCCAGAACGACCCCGATTACTACGACAAGATACGGTGTCGGAAAGAAGGGGATGAGATTACCGGCAATACTGACAACAAAGACGAATAGAAGTGTGGCGAGGAGA
>Ga0137387_10001786_pt1 | contig 10769 bp, 14 predicted proteins | sample SagtaG_3_FD_104909 | JGI IMG/M metagenome (GOLD analysis project Ga0137387, IMG submission 104909) | Vadose zone soil microbial communities from Angelo Coast Range Reserve, California, USA - Sage2_R_115_16 metaG | ecosystem: Environmental > Terrestrial > Soil > Vadose zone > Saprolite | place...
AAAGTCTCATGGGGCACAAGGACTTGAGGGCAACGGCAGAGTATGTTGAAGAGCTCTCCCTCGAAGAGAAGAAGCAGCTCCTAGACGAGCCCTAGCCCCCTCAAAAGAGTCTCCCGTGACTTGAGAAGAACTCTCCTAAACTATAGCAGTAAACTGGAAGAATTGAGAAGTTTGTCTGATACCTGCGAGTTACGCAAGGATGTAGGAGGACAAGTAAGGCGCGATTAATCAAAGAATTTACGTTAGAAATCTCTCAACCGACAATTCATCTTTTTCTCCCAGCTTACAGATTCTTCAGTAACCATAAGGATTAAACGAAGGGTGAAATTGCCGGTTGTCGGACGCGAAATATTTGCCCCGAAGAGCCGTTCGAAGACCAGCTAAGCAAAAAACCACGATCTTGTTCAAAGCGGGAAACCTTCCTAGTACCCCGGAGGAACTCTTCCGTCGGGTCTTCTGGAAGAGCGATTTTCTTGCTGGGGAAGCTCACAACTTCTGGAAGGAAGTCAAGAAGGTGGAACCTAGTGGTCTACCAATCCAGGCATGGAAAGACTGGATCTCGAAGAGGGGGATGAGTGTCGGACAATTCTACAACATGATTCATGGACTTGTTGGGGCGGGGTTCATAGAAAAGCGCGATTCCAAATGGCACATGAGTGGAGGGTTCATGCAGGAACTGGAACAGATGATGAAGGTCTATTCTTCAGAAAGCGGTTACGAAGCTAAGGCGAAATAGCTCTCCAATAAACTGGATCATTGGCATACATCCAATAAATTGAATCTCTATCGGGCAGTCAACAAAGCGCGTCCCTGAGGATCCATCTCCCCATTCCTAATTCGTGTCGATGAGATCGGTTTCCCATCAGCTGCCCTGAGCAAGTCGACAACGAACAGATCTAACGGTTGGAGACCGTTCTTCCTTCTAAGTCGGTTCAAACGACGGCCGCTCGCAAGAGTACCTTCGCTGACTATCAGTGCTTGCAATTTCTTTCGTCGGGCTGCAGGTCCGTAAGGCTCGCGAAGGGCTGTCACTCTCACCCTCGATGACCAGCGCCGAGTTTTTAGAAACCGGTTCAGGTCGCGAACTCGACTTGAGAAGGGACGAACTTGGTGTTTCTTATGAAGACTTGCGACAAGTCGGTCACTTGTGACGCCAATCAAAACCATATCTCCGAGCTTGAAAGCCTCAGAGAGCAAATGTCGGTGGCCCGCGTGTAAGATGTCGAAAGTTCCTCCGAGAGCTACAAGGTTGTATTTTCGGGCTGATCGTGGCAAGACCTATTCACATTTCTGGATTTTAAGGATAAACCATGGGCTTGCATGGTCAATTCCTTCGGTTTTCAGGAGGCAGATAGCGAAGGCAATTGCGCTGCACGTTCAAGCATCTAGCGGAGTGGAAGATTAGGCAGTCCTGCGACGGGCGTTGACTGGTACTCTCATCCTCAAATTCGCGATCGGCCCAATAACCAACTGAGGGAGAGAAATGAGTTCGAAGTCCAGATCTCCCAAGGCTCGTCACCGATTCGGTTTCTCTGGACCGCGGATGACAGAGAGGAAGGACAAGGTTACCGCCGACGACATTCTTGCTAGCCTTACCAGGCAGGCCGAATTCAAGCAGAAATATGAGAAAGAGGATCGGTTGGCATTAGCCGATATTGCAGAGGAAGAAGATCTAAGTCGGATTCAGGGGTTCAGTTCTGAGCCAAAGTCCCCTTCAATAATGGAAAGGGAAACAGACTACGGACATTTTTTATTCGTATTTATGCTTTTAACCGGACTGGTAGTAGTTTGGTTGTACAGTTCGATCTCGAAGCCATTTGATCTGGCAGCATTGAACGAAATCATTCAGAAATCCAGCGTTCGGTCAATTTTCGCGAATGCAGCTCAATTGGGAATAATGGCATTAGCGGGTCTCATAGGCGCTCTTTGGATTCGACGCAAGAGGCTAGGCTCAAGCCGATAGTTTATGTCTCTAGACCGGGACCCCACCACCTAAACCGAATTCTGCAGTCTGCATGTTTGAGGGCGCTTGATTTTGAGCGGCGGAAGAGTGCGTCATTGATTATGGGTGGACTCTTCACTGCAGGTTATATCGTGGTGAAGACTGGCCTTTCTCGTGCCCGAAAATATCCAAGCATCAGGGGAGAAGAAATCAAACCCATACCTAACCTCCCCAACTCTAATCCTCTCGCTCATACTCATCTGTGTTTACGCAACCATTGCATTGCTAGTAGGTGACTTTGTCAGTCCACTCTCGACGAATTCACCTGTACTTCTGGTTCTTGCACAATGCGATGGGCCCTTGCCTATCTATCCATGGACCTTAGTATCTTCAATTTTTCTTCATGCGAGTATCATCCACATCGCGAGCAACATTCTATTCCTGTTGCTCTTTGGCTTCATTCTTGAAGAACAAGTCACGAAAACCCGCTGGGTAACAACTTTCTTCCTTACGGGTATCGCTGGGAACCTGACCTTTGTTGGTGCCGATATCACCGGGTTTTTTCTCACCGGCTTCCCCAACTCTCTCTCTTTGAGCTGTGGGGTAGGCGCGTCTGGCGCAGTCTACGGCATAATGGGGGCAGCAACGGGGGTCCGAGGCGTCGTCTTGATCATATTCATCGCCGGTTTGGACCTTTTCGCTGGGGGAGGGTTCTTTGCACACATCGGAGGTCTGGTCACGGGGGTCCTTTTGCGAAGGTTCTGGGACCCGCAGCTGAAGAACTTCTAGGCACTGACGTTGCGGAGAAGGCAACGCGCTTCAATCGACCTACGTGGTAGCCCGGGGGAGATTCGAACTCCCGTCAGCAGGTTGCTCCAACCCCTCTGTTTGAGGGGATCCAGAGCCGACTAGGGACGCTTCCGTGTTTCTGGCCCGAAACGCCCATGCTATGCTAGACCACTACACCACCGGGCTACGAAGTTCTCGGTTGCCCCCTGACTAACCATAATAGGTTTCGTTGAATTTGGACAAGGGAGAATCGAGAGCGGTCTACTGGTCACTGCCCCTGGCGGGACATTCCCGACCAACAATTTGGTGTGAATTGGGATCTTGAAAAGTCACTGCTTCGGCGCCATTGAAGCGCGAGAAGGCACTCGTGCGATCCCATGCCGCAACTTTGTCCCGTGTGAACTGAAAGATTGATGTCGGGGTGCGGTTGGCAAGCGAATCGCCCAGAATCAGCCCTGATCCCGAATCTGGGAAACGGTCCGCATCTCGCCCCTGAATCGTTCGGGAAAAGCCCTAGATTTTCCGTCCTTTTCCCTTATCACCAAAACCCGGATTACGCCCTGATAAGCCGGTTTCGCCCATTATCGCTGCCGGACAGCAAATTCACTCTCGAAAAAGGGAGGGGGGTATAGCGCAGAGACCTCACGACGCAAGAGTGGTCGAGTGGGAGCGTCGGTGAAGCCGATATTCACTCTGCCAAAATAAAGTATTTGGGACAGGTCGGGAGAATTCCCATCTTCCTGCCCTTCGATCAAAGGCTGGACCGCCGGACGACTCGAAATAGATTGGAATCGAGAGCAAGTCGGAACCCGACCTAGCCTATATACTTGTCGAAACACTTATATTTGAAATCAAACGCGTCGCTCTCGCTTTCCGAGGTTGGACTCTTCTAAAGCGGCGTCCGAATCAAGTCCAGCAGGCGGAGATGCGCACGGTCCCTTAGAACCTAGGCAAAAACCATGAGCACGCCCTCCCCAAGCGCACAACCACCCAAGGTTCACGTTTGTCCCGAGTGCGGGAGCCTCAATCTCATAGAGGACTTTGACCAAGGCGAAACCATCTGTCAAGACTGCGGCTTAGTTCTGTCTCAGAACCTGATGAGTCGCGGACCCGAGTGGCGCGCTTTTACCAAGGAGGAAAAAGATGAGAGAGGCCGCGTCGGAATACCGACATCCTTCTCCATCCACGACAAAGGACTCTCAACCGTCATTGACCGAGTCAACAGGGACGCGTTCGGCAGACAGCTGCCCTTCGAGACGAGAATGGAAATGCTCCGCCTCCGAAAATGGCAAATCCGTACGAGAGTGCACTCATCATCCGACCGCAACCTAGCCCAGGCAATGGCCGAGCTAGACCGTCTAACAGACAGGTTACACGTACCCGCTAACGTCAAGGAAGATTCAGCAGTCGTATACAGAAAGGCACTGGACAACGGACTGGTCCGAGGACGCTCAATTGCCGCAATAGCGGCGGCATCCCTGTACGCAGCCTGCAGGTCTAGCGAGACCCCCCGAACGCTCAAAGAGGTAGCATCAGCAAGCAGAATCAAGAAGAAAGACGTCGCGCGCTGCTACCGTCTCCTACTGAGAGAGCTAGAAATGTCGATGCCGGTCGAAGACCCGATTCGCTGCATATCAAAGATCGCCAGCAGAGCCGGAATCACAATACAGACACAGCAATCTGCGATTCAAGTACTGAAAGACGCACGAAATAAGGGAGTTGTAGCTGGCAAGGATCCGATGGGCCTAGCCGCGGCAGCACTCTATGTTGCCTGTGTCCTCCAAAGAGAAAAGAAGACTCAAAAGGAAATCGCGGAGATTGCTAACGTTACTGAGGTCACTGTGCGGAATAGGTACAAGGGTCTGAAAGACGCCCTTGGTCTGACTGCTTGAACCGGTTCTAGCGTAGATACTGGCGCATGCTCTGAATGTTATTGAATACGGTAGCCCACTGGGGCGAAGGATTCGGTTTCGTCGTGCTATATCCAGTCATGGAAATCGAGAATTTCACTCGTGGATCCCTAGAGTAGTAATAGATAATGTCCAGTTTTTTCTTTGGATTCGCATTATAGAGACTCCTCTTCAAAGCGTTGAAAAGGTATTTGTTAAAGAACTCCAGCTCAATCGAGACGGTTATCCGCTCACTCAACCGAGAACCTTCTAACTCGCCTTATCCTATATACCGGCTATACCTATTTATCGATAGCCCCTGGAGCCGACTAAACCTCAATTAGTCCTCTGGAAAGCGCTGGAAACCCTTGGCAATACCGAGAGAGTTGAAGGAATAAGCAGGCTAGGGCTCAATCTGGCTGCCCACCGTCCGGGACCCAGATTCGTTCCCTTCCTGCGTCCCCGTGGTTACAATCCGGATTTTACCCATTCAGTATAGGACTCACATAAGGAAAGCATGGCAGAAAGGACGACCATAATTCTTGCCCTTGGGATGGCTTGGCTGTTCTGGTTCCTTTTCTTCCTCTACCTCGGTGTCTAACCCATCTTTTCTGAGGGCACGCTTAAATACGCAAGCCAGCTATACAAAACTCGTGGACGATTACAAGGGAGAACTGGGCTTCTAGAATGGCCGACGTGTGTTCCACCTGCGGCCTTCCCAAAGACCTCTGCGTCTGTGGCACCATTAGCATGGAGCAGCAGACTGTAAAAGTGCGCATGGAAATGCGCAAATGGGGGAAACCTGCGACCATAGTTGAAGGCATCGATGGCAAAAGTGTGGACCTGCCAGACCTAGCAACAAAATTGAAAACTTACTGTGCCTGCGGCGGGACATCTAAGAACAATGCCATCATCTTGCAAGGAGACCATCGTGACAAGGTGAAGAAGGTTCTGGTTGGATACGGCTTTCCCGAAACGAGCATAGAGCTTCACTAAGCGGCTGTAAAACATGTCCAGTCTTAAAGAAGTCCTTGGCTCATTTAGGCGAGGCCCGACGGTCCATAGAACATGTCCCCAGTGCGGTTCAACCGTCGTAAGATCTCGAATGCCACTGGAGGGATCCATGTTGCCTGTAACCTATGTGTGTAGGAACTGCGGATATCAGGGGTTCGTCGCCTTAGAGGAGGAGCGGGAAACCGAATCCTAGAAGAGGCATAGTTTCAAGACACTCGGAGGACTCTTGCAATTTCTGATTCGAAAACCTCCGGTCGGAACTGTTGAGCCCTGGCGAACGCGGCTGCAGAAAACCTTTCGCGGAGCTGATCGTTTTCAGTAAGCTTTACGATCTGTCGTGCTGCAACAGGCAAGCTACGCCATCGGAAACCCACATCATTGGTCACAATCTCTCTGGGTCCACCGCTATCATGGACAACGGGGACGCATCCGGCAGCCATAGCCTCAACGATCGTAATCCCAAAATGCTCATTCTCAGCACAATGAACATACGCCATCGCTCTTCCAAGAAGATCCTTTGCTTTTCTTAGCGGTAGGAGAACGAAGGAAACATTTTCTGGTGCCGTTCTTCTCAGTTCCTTAAAGTACGCTGAAGTCCCATCTGGGAGACTTCCTATTGCGACAAATCTTGTCGTGGGAACCATTCGAGCCAATTCAACGAATAAGTGGAACCTCTTCTCGGGAACGAACCTACCAACCGTTACCACCAAATTCTCCCTTGGCTGAACCCCGCTTAGATCTGAATAAGCTTCGACTGGACAAGGCGGATACACTGTCTTGGAATCGCGTCCCCATTTTCTCCGCACGAATCCTCGAGTAAAATCCGAGACGCTTAGAAGGACTCCGACGCGGCGAACGCGATTCCGGTAATACACACTCGCCGGCCGATAGTACAAGCGCCACATTGGAGAGGATGATGCTTGCAAATGAGAGAAGTATTCCGGAAAATAGCAGTACTGTACGACAGGAGCACATGTTGAAGGCACGTAACCAATGTCCTGCGTACTTAGCACGATATCGAAAGAATCTTGCGAGACGATATCTCTGATCCGATACCAGTGATATGATAGCCTTTGGTAGAGCAGAACCCGAGGCCCAAGGAGTGGCTTGAAGGAGGGATAATAGCGTCGGTTGACATTGTCGAAGAGCCCAGGGCAACCATAAAAGTCCTCGAAACTCGCCTCGTCAAACTGTTCGCTAACGAGCGAAACCTCGTGGCCGGCCTTCGTCGCCGCGAGGATTGAGTGAATAGCAACTCTTTCGCCGCCACCCTTAACACTTAATCGAGGGTGAACCAGAAGTACCTTCATGGACTAACCGCAGTGATCTGAAGTCTAATCGACACGCGGTTAGGTATTCTTAGTCCTCCACATCTCTACCGTCAGTTTCAGTCCCTCTTGAAGGGTATGCGACGGCTTCCAACCTAGTTCCTTTGATATTTTCGAGTTGTCTAATACTAGATATTGGGGGTCCTGCGACTTCGGCCGCTGAGGGTAGCCAGGTGGATACGATCCAAAGACAATCTTCCCTTTGAACCCTGTCATTGCCGTCAGCATTTTCGCCAATTCAGAGTTTGTAACCGGGTTACCGGGTGATACATTGTAGACTTGGCCTATCGCTTTGGGCGATTTGGCTGCTAGGATGTAGCTACTTACATGGTCTTCTGCAAACATGTAATCCCGAATTGAGTCCGGAGCTCCAACATAACAGGTTTCTCCTGCAAGCATTTTTGATATGAGATATTCCGTGTAGAACCCTCCTTCGCCGGTTCTCCCGTAACTGTTGATAGGTCGGAGCACTGTACCTTTTAGATGGTAGACGCGGTCAGCCATCTGAACGTACTGATCGGCGGCGGATTTTGTGACTGCGTAGGGGGAAGCTGGATTGAGTATGGCATCTTCTGCGATGGGTCGGTTGCCATCCTGCCAGCCGTACACCTCGGCGGTGGAGGCTGCGATCAGTCGTGCGTTAGGCGCTTCTCGCAAGATCGCATGAACTAGGTTTACTGTTCCCTCGAAGTTTGTTGCGATATATGGATAGGGATCGTCGAACGACAACCTGACAGGTGTTAGCGCTCCAAGATGAAAGATTATCTCTGGTTCTGAGGCGTCGACTGCTGATATAATTGAGTGGAATGTTCCAAGATCTCCTTCTATGAGATGAACTTGGGAAATTACATCTCTGATTCTGCTCAGTTCTCTTTCAGATGAGTGTCTGACCAAACCGTGGACGTTGTAGCCGTCTCTGACAAGGCGAGAGGCTAACCTTGAACCTATGAATCCAGTTATTCCGGTTATGAGGACATTCATGTTGATTTTCCTTCCTTCAGTGCTTCGTCGGCCTCTTCAAGCTCCCTCAACGAGTTAACGGTGATGAAAGATCCGTTGTGCTTGAAGGCTTTTAGCTTATTCATTTTCGCCAGCTTTGGAAAAGTTGTTCTTTCAACATCGCCTTTCCCGGGCATGTACTTCAGCACTTTCCGATCGAAAACGTATATTCCCATAGAACAGAAAAAATCCCTCAGAACCGGTTTCTCCACGAAACCTTCACAGAAGCCTTTGGGGCTAATTTCGACGAGGCCGAAAGGTAACCTTGGATGCACCACCGCAATTGACGCCAAGGCTCCATCCTTCGAGTAGCTGTTGTGGAACGAACCTAGTCTAAGATCCGTAATTTGGTCACCGTTAAGCGCAAAGAATGAGGGAGAATCCACATAACGCGAAATTGCGAGGCGAAATCCCTCGCTCGTTCCGCCCTCCACGGTATGAACACTGTACCGAATGTCCACTCCAAACTTTCCCCCGTTTCCAAAGTAGTGGATTATTTTCTCTCTCAGATAGGCTACGCCTATGACCAAGTCCGTTACCATGTTCTGTTGGAGCCATTCGATTACCCATTCGAGGAGAGGTTTCCCGCCGACTTTGACCAGTCCTTTCGGAATATCATGGGTAATCGGTCTTAGTCGCAGTCCTTCTCCACCGGAGAGAATCACGGCCGTCTTAGGAGTTGTCATTCGATTGATTCACAAGCTTCCTTCTGAATGGGAGCAAGAGACCCAGATTCAACGGTGGGGATCGGCTCAGTTTGCCATGATAACTAAGGTTTCGGTCGCAAGGGTATTCGAGGACTACTCGATGTTCACAGCAAGCAAATAGACTATGGAGGCGACGACGGCGAAGAAGGCTAGAGGAACGTACCAAAGCAGCAGACCTCCAGTTACCAGCACGAGTAGGGCTCCAAGATCCGCTTTGTCCTTTCTCCTCGACAAGTCTACGTTCCAGATGCCTACGGAATATAGGCTCACGGCTAGAACTCCCAGCACCGCGGCGACACTGAAGAATAGGACGGAGAAGATCGAGCCGCCAATAGGCTTGTCATTGGAGATGGTGGGAACTATGCTTACAATGGGTCCGAGTAGGAATCTGAGGCCATAAACCAAGCCAAGGCCGAAAACGACCCAAGCGAAAGGAAGTAGAAAGAGCCGTTTCTCCAAGTGTCTTCCAGAACTGACCGCCGACCGATATTTCATATAAACGTTAGGCGCAGTGTTCGCGTGGAACTGACAATGAATCTCAGGAGGTTGATATTCAGAAGCTGGTATTATTTCCGGATAGGGTACGGAACTTACGTTGCTTTTCCGCTGGGTTTCGCCAGCACGATGATAGTAATCTATGCACTCGCCGTCGTCAGCGTGCCTGTCATTCACAATATATTCCCTCATCTTTACGTCTTCGGAATTGTCGGTATTCTCATCATTGTTCCGATAAGTATCTACGCAGGGCTGTACCACATTAAGCGGACAGGGGCATACTCCGCTGAGGCTTCGGTATTGACGGAATCCAACCCTTACGTCTACAGGGCAATACCAGGTAAGGAGCGTGAGGTCATTCTGCCACTGATGATTCTCACTGCAAGAGGACTCGCAAAGGTGATGGAGCAACAACACTCACTCTCCTTGGAGGAGCAGAAGGAGTTCGAGAGTGTACTTGCCAAGGCGAATTCGTTGTTGGAGGGTTCCTCGGTTGGCCTGCCGAAGGATAAGTCAAAGAGCTAGGAACTTGCTGTCGTTATCGCAGATCAACGGCTGAGTTCAGAAACAGCTGAATAGATTGACCGAGTAGACGCTCTCTAGTAACAAAGGAATAATTAGCAGTCTGGACGGGAGCGGGCAATCAGAAGCAGATGAGCGAAGACCTTCCTCAAACGAAATATGTTGTGCAAGTCACTGTTCCAGAGAAGAGCCCTGCGACTCCAAAACAGTATGTTCAAGATCTGAAAGGCGTCGTCGGAGGCAAACAGCTAGCTAGAATGAAGAAGGAAGCTGTAGACTGCCCAGTTCTCTCCAAGACCGTCTCTTTCGCACAGTGCTTCGCTTGTCCGAACTTTATTCGGCGGGTCAAAGGGAAGGTCGACTGTCGAGGTTTCCCCCTGCCAACATCTACTTCATAGTTGTCGATTCCTAGAGGAAAGGCGACTCGCGGATTGAACGACGAAGCCCAAAAACTCATGGAAGAACTCGGATTCTCGAGAGAGGGATGCTCAATCTACTTCTCCCTCCTGGAGAAGCCCTCAGGCGAGACCATAGAGCAGATTCTGGCTCATTCAAGCTTCTCATCACGTGACGCTGAAAGAGCAGTTAAGGAGCTGGTCGAGAAGGGTATTGTCCTGGTTAGCAGCAACAAGCTCGAAGCGTCCGAGCCCAAACAGTTCGTGGCCAGGATCCAGGACATGAAAAGGACAGAGATGTCAAGAGATTTGGACGCCCTCAACGCCAAAAGTACACGATTGCTGTCCCTGCTTGAACCACAATACTGGGAGCTAAGGCTAGGAGTGAGACCGGAGGACCTTCTGGAACCGTTGCCGACTCTCGAGGAGATGGAAATCAGGACAGTCAAAGTGATCGCAAACGCCTCCCGAAAGATTTCAATCTCAGCAGAGACGTTCGGCTGGTTCGGGAAGGTCAAAGAAGAAATCTATCGCGCGATCGAGAGGAGGGTGAAATTCCGCCTCCTCATGACAGCCAAGGATTCTGAGGCAGTCTCGAGAGCCCGAGAGGCAATGGGGTTGGGGATGGAAGTTCGACAACCCACGGAAGACTGGTATCCTGTCAGAGGGACACTATCAGACGACAAAGA
>Ga0137387_10001788_pt1 | contig 10765 bp, 7 predicted proteins | sample SagtaG_3_FD_104909 | JGI IMG/M metagenome (GOLD analysis project Ga0137387, IMG submission 104909) | Vadose zone soil microbial communities from Angelo Coast Range Reserve, California, USA - Sage2_R_115_16 metaG | ecosystem: Environmental > Terrestrial > Soil > Vadose zone > Saprolite | place...
CCCCGTCCAAGGAAACGTCGGGAACGGCTCGGTTCGCCGGGCCCCAGTAGTTCGAGATCGACGTCGGAACCACACCCACCTGGTAGGAAGGCTGGGCGACGATCCGGCTGGTCCCGCCCCCGCCTCCGTACTGGAAGTCACCCGGCGGATCCGGGCTCCACGCCCCGTTGAAGTCGAACGTGCGGAACGTTTGCCACCCGGTCTCGAACAGGTAGCCGTTGCTGGCGGTGACGGCCAGGCTCGTGCCACCCACGGCAGTCACGAGGTCGCTCGATGCCGGCCAGTCGGTGGTCCGGTATCCGAGCGTGGCGATCTCGTCCCCGTTGTCGCCCGACGAGAAGTACATCCCGACGCCTGTGGCCCCGGCCTCCTGGAAGATCTGGGTCTCGGTCTGGATGATCCCGATCGGGAGCTGCTCGCCGAGGTAGCCGTAGGAGTTGCTGGAGATCGCGGAGACGTGGCTTTCGACCAAGTAGTTCAGGGCCTTGTCGATGCCGGTGTTGGCATCGGGCGCGCCGATGTAGACGATGTTCGCGCCTGGGGCCATCGCGTGCACCGACTCGACGTCCAGCGTCTCTTCCGCGTACCAGCCGACGTCGATCGTGTCGTCCGGCGGGAAGATCGTCTGCGTGATCGTGGTGGACTTCAGGTGCCGCCGCGCCGACCACGTGTCGAGATCGGCCTGGATCGTCGGGGAGGCGAAGGCATCGATGATGGCGACCGTCTGCCCGCGGCCGTTGTTGCCCGAGGCGATCGCGTGCGTGATGCCGTACGCCCCTCGGGTCTGAATGGGCAACTCGCCGCAGGGAACGACGGGCTGGAACTGCCCGTAGGCCGGCGGCTTGGTGGTCGCGATGAACTGGGCCCAGTAGTGCGAGCAGGGCGGGGCGTTGACGAACGCGGCCGGAAGCTCGTCCAGCGGGCTGGCGGACGACCTGTCCTGGGCGATGAAGTTCGGCTTCGCGGAGGTCTGGTCCAATCCGGTGACCGCGCTCACGATCCCCTTCAGCGAGGAGGGGATGGATATCGCTTCGGCCGGAGCCCGCAGCGTCTTGCCGGACGCGTTGTACAGGTTCAGCTTCGTCCTGAAGGCCTTCTCGGCTTGGGCCACGGTCCCGGTCGCCTCCACCCAGATGTGATTGGCTGGTAGTGCGCCGATGGCGAAGCCCTGGCTGCGCAGCCACGATTTCACGGCGTCGACCGAGGCCTGGCTCGGGGCGAACTGCGCCCGGAACTGCGACGGAGTCAAGTAGTGGTGATAGCTGGCGCTCCGGGGGCTCGACACCGCGCTGATCAGGGCGCGCAGGCCCGATTCATTGCGCCACCGGAGCGAGACCTGCACCTTCACGCGGGCCGTGGACGACGCGTGACCCTTGAAGTTGTGGGCCGTCGCCCACCGAGGCGTGCTGCCGGCGAGCGTGGTCCGAGCGGACGTGGCGGCGATGGCGGGCAGCGCCACCGCGGCCGTCATCAGGGCGGCAGCGAGGCCAACCCCGACCTTCCGACCGAGTCGTGCCATGAGTCCTCCTCTCTTCCTGACCGTGCCCGGCAAGGGCCGCTTGCCGGGTGCTTCTATCGTTCTCGTTGCTCTGCCAGCGTGCCTGAGGACAACCGCTCGTCCGGGTTCTGAAGAGAGATCAAGCGCGGATGTCGGACCGGCGCAGGCTATCGAGGCGCCAGCTAGCATGTCAATACGGCCGAGCAAAGGAGCGGCCCGAACCTTGGAGTCGGCGATCCAGGCCAGACGCGCCCCCGGGCAACGCCAGCATGGGTGGCCGTAAACACGGCATGCCCGCGATCAGGAGCGATCGCGACCTTCACCTCACCCTCCTGCCGGAACTTGCATCGATGGCACCGTAGAGCGCATGTAATCGAGCCGAGGGGGGCACACGCCCCCCTCGGTCACCCCTCGTCTTCCATGGCCCGGGTGAAGGGGGCTCTCGGCTGCTGGAGCGAACCGAGCTGGACCACGTCGCGCCGGAAAAACAGCGCCACCGTCCAGTCCAGGATGACCCGGACCTTACGGTTCAGGGTGGGGATGCGGAAGACGTGGTATGTCCTGTGCAGGAACCACGCGGGGAACCCCCGGAGCATGAGCCCGGGCACACGGGCGACGCCCTTGTACCTGCCGAGCGACACGAGCCCGCCAAGGCTCTTGTAGCGAAACGGCCGGATCTCCTGCTCCCGAAGCGTTGCCACCACGTTCTTCGCCAGCCGCCTCGCCTGCCGGAGGGCATGCTGCGCGGACGGTGGGCAGACGCCGCCCGTCGTGAGGTCTGGCACGGCCGCACAGTCCCCCGCCGACCAGGCACCGTCCGCGCCGCGGACCCTGAGGAACTCGTCCACCACGAGCCGACCCGCCTCGTCGAGCGCGAAGCCCAGGCGAGGAAGGAGAGGATGGGCTCGAACCCCGGTCGTCCAGACCAGCGTGTCCGCCTCGAAGGCCTCGCCGCTCGACAACACCATCCGGCCACTCTCAGCTGATGCCAGCCGGGTCTCGAGATGCACCTCGATGCCTCGGCGCCGGAGCCGCTGCAACGCGTACGCTCCCAGGCCCGACCCGATCTCTGGCAGGATGCCGGAAGCCGCCTCCACCAGGACCCATCGCATGTCGTACCGCCGCACGGTCCGGTAGTAGCGGCAGGCAACCCGGGCCAGGTCTTCCAGCTCGGCCAGCGCTTCAACCCCCGCATAGCCCCCGCCGACGAAGAGGAAGCTGAGCGCGCGGCTTCGAACGCCGGGATCGATGGTGGACTCTGCCGCGTCCATGCGGGAGAGCACGTGATTGCGTAAGTAGATGGCTTCGGTCACGGTCTTGAACCCGATGGCCCGCGCGGCCAGGCCCGGCACCGGGAGGACCCGAGACACCGAGCCCGGCCCGATCACGACGAGGTCGTAGGAGAGGTCGTACGGATCACCCTCTGTCGGCGCGACGGTTGCCACTCGCCGTCCATGATCCAGCGTGGTGACGCTGCCGGTGATCAGGCGCGCCCGCTTCAGCACCGTTCGGAGCGGGACCACGACGTGACGAGGTTCGATGCTGCCCGACGCGGCCTCGGGGAGGAACGGCTGGTAGACCATGAAGCTCTCAGGGTTGACCAGCGTGATGTCAGCCTCGTCGGGTCGAAGCCGCTTCTGCAGGCCGAGCGCCGAGTAGAGCCCGACGTAGCCGCCGCCGATGATCAGGATCCGGGCTCGCCTGGCCGAGGATGGGCCGGTCATCTGGACCGGAGTCTAGACGCGACATGATCGCTTGCCGCCGGACTTCCATTCCGGGAGCATTCGCATTGATGCCAGGTTCCCATCCTGCCCGGGCCGCCCCGCCCGAGGAGCAGGTCCGAACCATGTTCGACGGGCTCGTCCCTCGGTACGATCTGGTCAACGACATCCTCTCCCTCGGTTTGGACCGCTGGTGGCGGCGGTCGGTCGCGCGGGTCATCGCCGACTGCGTCGGGCCGCGGACGACGGTCCTCGACCTGGGGTGCGGGACCGGGAAGCTTGGACTCCTGCTCACCGGACGGGCTCGAGTGGTGGGGCTCGACGTCAGCCCGGCGATGCTCGAAGCGGCCCGCAGCCGATCGGCCGGACGGCTGCGCCTGGTGCAGGGCAGCGCGTTTCGCCTCCCGTTCGCCGACGGGGCCTTCGACGCCGTGACGAGCGGGTTCGTCCTTCGGAACCTGGACAACCTTCCGCGCGCCTTCGCCGAGGTGCACCGCGTGACGGCCCGAGGCGGAAAGCTTGCCGCACTCGATATCACCGAGCCGCAGAACCCGAGGCTGCGAAGGCTGTTCGACGCCTACTTCAGCGGGGTCGCCCCTCTCCTCGGCGGGCTCGTCGGCAAGCGTGACGAGTACCTGTACCTCGTGCGCTCGCTGGCCCAGCTGCCCGAGCCTGTCGAGGTCCTCAGGCTGCTCGAGGCCGCCGGATTCGTCGGCTGCTCAGCCCGCCCGCTCACCCGGGGAACCGTTACCCTGTTCACCGCAACCAAGCCGTCCACCACGGTTGCTTGACCCAGCCGTCGCCGGGCGTACTGTCGCTTCGATCCCAGCCGGCCCCCAGGAGGCACGCGAATGAGCATGCGCACGGTAGTGCCCGAGCCTGAGAACCCGGTCATCAAGAAACACAAGGAGATGCGAAAGGCCAGCCTGCAGAACAGGGTGGCCGACGCGGTCACGACGTTCGCCGGTTCGATGCTCTTCGTCTACGTGCACATCGCCTGGTTCAGCCTGTGGATCGGCCTGCACGTGGAGAAGTTCCCCTTCGGCCTGCTCACGATGATGGTGTCGCTGGAGGCGATCTTCCTCTCCACGTTCCTGCTGATCAGCCAGAATCGGCAGGACGAGCGCCGGCAGTTGCTCGCGGACCAGGAGTGGAAGCTGGTGCAGCTGCAGGCCGCGGAGAACCAGGAGGAGATCAAGCAAAACCAGGAGCTGCTCCAGCTTTCGAATCGGATCCTCGAGCTGACCACCGCCGTTCATCAACTGACCGTGGCCCACGTGGGGAACGGACAGGGCTCGGCAGGCGGGTAGGATTCGCCCATGCCCCCCCAGACGGTGATCCGTCCGAAGCTCCCCGTCAACCTGGCTCTGACCCTGCCCCTGCAGCTGATCCGGAGCATCTGAGCGAGATGGTCGAGGTCCGGCCCCTCACGGAGACAGAGTTGGAGCTGGCCCTTCCCCTCATCGCCGGATACCAGCGCTTCTACGGCGTGGCAGCCCCCGACGACGATCGCAATCGGGGGTTCTTCCGCCGGTTCCTGGCACCCAGTGAGGACGGGTTGCTCCTTGGGGCCTGGGACGAGGATGAGCTCGCCGGGTTCGCCACTCTGTACTGGACGTTCAGCTCGACCCATGCCGCTGAGGTGGTCCTGATGAACGACCTGTTCGTCCGGCACGAATCCCGGGGAAACGGGATCGGGCGCGCGCTGATCGAGGCCAGCGCCGACGTGGCCCGATCCCGCGGAGCCCGGCACCTCGAGTGGCTCACGGCGGTCGACAACCGCGTCGCCCAGCGCCTGTACGACCGGATCGACTCTGAGCGATCGGGGTGGCTCGGCTACGAGATACTGACGAAGGACCCGGGGCAGGTGAACGGGGGCCGCGAGTCGTGACGGCCACGGAGGCTCCGCCGAAGCCGCTCCTTCGCGGATGGATCCACGAAGTCGCGTTCTTCCTGGCCATCCCGGCAGGGGCGGCCCTGATCCTCGCGGCGCCCACGACCCGTGCGCGGACGGCCGTCACGATCTTCGCGCTCGGCCTCGTCGGGATGTACGGGGTCAGCGCCGCGTACCATCGCTTCTCCTGGGATCCTCGGGCCAAGCGAGTGGTGAAGCGGCTCGACCACTCGATGATCTTCCTGCTGATCGCCGGCACCTACACACCGTTCAGCCTCCTCGTGCTCCACGGGGCCTTTGCCGTGGCCCTGCTGGGGATCGTGTGGGCAGGGGCCGCGCTGGGGATCGCCTTGAAGGTGACGAGGATCGACCGGCTCGACGTGATCGCCGGAGCTCTCTACATCATCCTCGGGTGGCTGGTGGTCGTCGCGGCGCCGCAACTGATACGGGGATTGACCGCCACCGAGATCGCCCTGACCGCCATCGGCGGCATCCTGTATACGCTGGGGGCCATCGTGCTCGCCGGACACCGGCCCGATCCGAATCCGCGCGTGTTCGGCTATCACGAGGTCTGGCATGTGATGACCGTGGCGGGCGCCGCGTGCCACTACTCGGTCATCATGCTGGTGCTGCGCTCGATGACGTAGACGCTCATCCGTTCCACAGCCCCGCCAGGAACGCATCGACCGTCCCGCTCTGCTCGGCCGCGCCGACTCGGTCGCCCGGGACGGGGGCCTGCTCGTCGAGGTAGGCACAGCGCTCCTCGAACAGGGCGCGGACCGCGTTGGGGATGAACCGCGTGAGCTGCGCAAAGGCGTGAGGGTCCTCCCGGCCTCGAGGCCGGCGGTAATAGCGGAGGGGGAAGTACACGGCCAGCGCGTCCTTGGCCCGGGTCATGGCCACGTAGAGCAGCCGTCGTTCCTCTTCGACCTCCTCTGCGCTCCCCGTGGCCAGGTCGGAGGGGATCACCCCGTCGGCCGCGTGGATCACGTGCACGACGTCCCACTCGCAGCCTTTCGCGGAGTGGATCGTGGAGAGGATCACGTAGTCCTCGTCAAGGAGGGGCGGGCCGGCGAGGTCGCCGGTGGAGGAGGGTGGGTCCAGGGTCAGATCCGCCAGGAACCGCCCTCGAGACGCAGAGCCAGAGGCCAGGGCCTCCAGCTGCTCAATGTCGCGCAGCCGGCTGGCCGGCGAACGATACAGTCGCTGTACCTCGGGTTCGAGGAACCCGCGGAGCCGTTCGATCTGGGCGGGAACTGGGATCTCGGCGCCCTCCGATCCGGCCACACACGCGGACAGTGACGCTCGCAGACGGTTCATCCCGGCTCGTGCCGCCTGGGGAACCGCAGGCGGATCATCGAGGAGGCGACGGATCGGCGTGAGCACACCCGTCGAAGGAGAGCCGCCGTCCACTGCGCGCCCCCGGACTCCGAGCCCATCGATGATCGCCCGGGCGACGGAGGGGCCGAGCCCTTCCAAGAGTTGGAGGAGCCGGAACCAGCTCACCTCGTCGTGGGGGTGCTCCAGGACGCGAAGGAGGGCGAGCACATCCTTCACGTGCGCCGCCTCCAGGAACTTGAGCCCTCCGTACTTGACGAAAGGGATGTTGCGGCGCGCGAGCTCGATCTCCAGGAGGTCGCTGTGATGGGCCGCGCGGAACAGGACGGCCTGCGCCTTGAGGGCGATCCCCTGTTCCCGGTGCTCGAGGATGGCTCGGCAGACCTCGTCGCTCTGCTGCGCCTCGTCAAGGCAGGTGACCAGGACGGGTCGCCGATGGCTCGATCGGTCCGACCACAGCGTCTTCTCGTGTCGTCGCGGCGCCAGTGCGATCACCGCGTTCGATGCTTCGAGGATCGGGCTGGTCGCCCGGTAGTTCTGCTCGAGCCTCACCACGTGGGCACCCGGGAAGGTTTCGGGGAACTCCAGGATGTTCCGCACGGTGGCGGACCTGAACGAATAGATGGCCTGGGCGTCGTCGCCCACGACCATGATCTCGGCGGCCCCCTTCGCCATGGCCGACAGGATGGAGGCTTGGAGGGAGTTGGTGTCCTGGTACTCGTCGACGAGGATGTGGTCGAACAGGCCGCCCACCCGTTCTCCCTGGCGAGTGGCCATGAGCGCGTTCCAGAAAAGGAGCAGGTCGTCGTAGTCGAGCACGTTCTGCGCACGCTTGCGCTCGGTGTAGGCCGCGAAGATGGCCCGGATCCCTTTTATCTCCTCCGCGCACCAGGGGAAGCTCCGCTCCAGGACCGCGCCGAGCTTCTCCGCCGCGTTGACGGTCCGCGAGTAGATCGCGGCCAGCGTCTCCTTCCTCGGGAATCGCCGCTCGCCCGTTCCCAGCCCCAGCTCGCAGCGGACCAGGTTCATGAGGTCTGCACCGTCCGCCTGATCGAGCACGGTGAAGTCCGGCTGGACGTCGACCGCCCGCCCGTACGCGCGAAGCAGGCGATTGCCGACCACGTGGAAGGTCCCGCCCCAGACCTTCCCGGACACCGACTGACCCGTGAGCCGTTCGGCCCGGCCCAGCATCTCCCGGGCCGCGCGACGAGAGAACGTGAGCAGGAGGATGCGCTCGGGGCGAATGCCATCCGACACCAGGTGCGCCACCCGGCAGGCAAGCGTCAATGTCTTGCCGCTGCCCGCCCCCGCAACAACCAGCAATGGCCCTCCGCGGTGGGAGACCGCGGCTCGCTGGGGGGGATTCAGGGCATCGAACACGTGTTCGAGTATAGGGACCGGCGGCCCCTTCGAAAGGAACGGAGCGACAAGTTCTCGGTTTCGCTTGCCGAAATCGGCGCGGCCTCAGTATGGTCCGACCACTGCCCGCGCAACCCATTCAAGAAGGAGAGAGATGGTGGCACGCCCGAAATTGCCGCATCACTCGGCTGCTCGCGCTCTGGCGATGTGCGGCCTCCTGTTGGCCACGGTGGGGTTGGCACTCAACGCCGCCCCCGCGGGAGCCGGTCCCAAGGCCGCCAGCCGCTTCACGACCGTACCGGAAAAGAGCGTCGTGGGGCCGGCAGAGCAATCCCTGGCGGCCGCCTCCAGGAACGTCAACGTCACCAACAAGAACGGCGCCCAGAGTGAGACGAGCGTGGCCGTGGACCCGACGAACCCGCTTCACATGCTCGCCGACTCCAACGACCTGAGCGCCGCTTCCGGAGCGACCGTGATCATCTATGAGTCGTTCGACCGCGGGAGGACATGGACCGACTCCGGGTTCAACGCGGGCAACGGGTTCTGCTACGACCCGTGGCTGGCCTTCAATGCGAACGGCGATGCCTTCGCCAGCTACGAGTGCTCCGATCAGCGCATCTCGTATCGCAAAGTGGGCCAGACCGCCTGGACCAATTCGATCCTGGTCAACTCCTCGCCCTTCCCGGACCGCGATATGGTGACCACGGACACGTCCTCGACCAGTGCGTTCGACGGAAGCGTGTACGTCGGCTACGACGAGGCCAACTTCAGCAACGCGGCGCACGTGCTGTACTCGCGAGACGGCTTCGCCAGCTGGACCAAGAGCCCCAAGATCAACGACGGCGGCGGCACCATCGGAGTCAACGCGGCCGTCGCTCCAAACGGCACCGTCTATGCCACCTGGGAGGACTGGGCCGCCAAGAAGCTATTCGTCGACAAGTCGACCAACGGCGGCGTGACGTGGGGCACCGACCACGTCGTGACCAACTTCCGGATCAGCACGGGGAACTTTTTCATCTTCATCCCGCCTCAGAACAGCCGGGGCGTGCTGCCGATGCCCTTCACCACCGTGATCCAGTCAGGAGCCCACGTCGGCCGTCTGGTGGTTACCTACTTCGACAAGGCGGTCACGACCAGCAACACGAACGCCTACGTCAGGTACTCCGACAACGGCGGCATGACCTGGTCCAGCGAGATCCAGGTCAACGACGACACCGTGAACGCCTACCACTTCCACACGGCGATCAGCGCCTCGCCGAGCGGGACGCTCGCGTACTCGTTCTACGACACGCGCAACGACCAGCCGGCCAACAAGAAGACCGACCGCTATGTCTCGTTCTCCACAGACGGCGGAGCGACCTGGAGCGCCAACCTCAAGGTCACGAGCGCGCAGTCGGACGAGACGAAGTCCGGATCCGACTTCGGTAACCAGTACGGTGACTACCAAGGCATGTCCGCAGCGTCCACCAACTTCTTCCAGCTGGTGTGGACGGATTCGAGAACCGGGACCAAGAACGAGGACACGTTCACGGCAAGCGCGAGGCCGTAGCCCCGACCTCGAAGATCGAAGCGAAGGACGGGTACCCGAACCCGGGTACCCGTCCTTCCTGTCTGCCCTTCCTGCCCCCGGATCGACAATCTGCCCCTTTCGCTTGCTCTTTCGTTCGAGGCTGCGGTAGGTTCGGTCGCCGGCCTTTTCGGAAGGAGGAACTGTTGGGTATCGAACGCACCTCGCGCGCGCCCGCAGCAGGGTGGCGCTCAAGCATCGCCCGCCGGATGACAATCCCGGCGATCGTCGGAGCGCTGGTCGTCCTCGCGCTGAATGCTCCTGTCTCGGCCGCGACTCCGAAGAATCTGTTTCACAGCCCGCTCTCCAGCGGGCCCTTGACGAGACTGGCGATCAATGCAGGGTTGATCCCCCAGCCGGGGGCGCCGGTCTCCCGCCAGAGCAGCGCCGCTCCAGGCTTCACCGTCTTGCCGAATGTCGTCGCTTCTGAAGGCACCGGCTCCGAGAACGAGACGCCGATCGCGGCCGATCCCAACAACGCGAGCCACCTGCTGACCGGGGCCAACGACTCGCTCTGCTCGTCGTCGCTTCAGGGCTTTTACACCTCCGATGACGGTGGAGCCACCTGGCCGCACAAGGTCTGCATGGGCACGCTTTCTGGCCAGCTCGGAGACGGCGACCCTGTCGTCGGATATGACCTCTCGGGCAATGCCTACATCGGCGGGATCGACTCGACGCCGTCGTTCGTAGGCAGCATCGCCTTCTCGAAGTCATCGAACAATGGGGTCACGTGGAGCGCGCCGGCTGTTGCCGTCCACGCAACCTTTGCGAGCGGCTTCACCGACAAGGAATGGATGGAGATCGACCACAGCACAACGAGTCCGCATCCCGGCGCCATCTACATCTCGGTCACCCAGTTCAGCACCAGCAACCAGACCCAGATCTCGGTGAGCCACTCCTACGACGGCGGCACCACGTGGGCGACCTCGTTCCCGGGAACGGTCCAGAGCTTCCCGGCGATCGACCAGTTCAGCGACCTGGCGGTGGGCAAGGACGGGACCGTGTACGCGACCTGGCTGCACTGCGTGGGCAACGGTCCCTCCGGGGACTGCGCCAACACCAATGCGACCATGATGTTCTCCAAGTCGGCCGACGGCGGGCTCACCTGGTCGGCCCCGACCGCCATCCACACCGTGAAGCTCACCCCGGACCCCACGTTCTGCTGCTTCTACGGAGCGCTGCCGGTGACCACGAGTCTGCGGGTGAGCAACATCCCGGTGATCGACGTGGACAGGAGCTCGGGCTCGCTCGCCGGCCACCTGTACGTCGTCGACTACAACTGGACCGGCACCCAGATGAAGGTCCAGGTGGCCACCTCGACCAATGGCGGAATGACGTGGGGGGCGCCGGTGTTCGTCGGCGACGCGGGAGCCACGAAGGACATGTTC
>Ga0137387_10001800_pt1 | contig 10736 bp, 8 predicted proteins | sample SagtaG_3_FD_104909 | JGI IMG/M metagenome (GOLD analysis project Ga0137387, IMG submission 104909) | Vadose zone soil microbial communities from Angelo Coast Range Reserve, California, USA - Sage2_R_115_16 metaG | ecosystem: Environmental > Terrestrial > Soil > Vadose zone > Saprolite | place...
ATATCGAGATCTGTAAATTGTCTCGAGCCAAGATCTCCATACGCCTGCAGAGCCAGCGCCGGGCCCTTAAACGGAATTGCCTCTATGCCTTCAGTCTCAAGACAATCCAAAAACTTTAGCAGTTCCCCGGTGAGCGCGAGGTTCATTTTCGAAATCTTGAGGATTTGATCCTTGAGCCGGGCCATTATGTGCGCTGGGATCTCGGCACAACCTGAATTAAGGCGGCCATAGAGCAGGGGAATGACGCCGTGACGGTCGGCCATCGCCAGCAGGTAGTCCCAATCGAGGTCTTTACTGAGCAGTCGCTCGATTTGCTGATTGCTTCCGCCGATGTCGGGTCGACTGACCGTTAGCAGCAATTCCTGCTCGACTGTTCTATCCTGCTTTGTATGCGAGTTTTTCATTCCACCGGATTATAATTGAAACATGTCCCGCGACGATGCCAGAACATCGACCAATGCGATGTCAGATGAATTCGGACGACAAAGATACGCCGTTTCGCGAGGGGTCCTTAAGGACCCTGAATTATCTCTGCTTTATCAATATGCCTGCTGCCGCGCGGCAAAAAGCACGATGACCTCTGATGCTCGTTCTCCCGGTGCGAGTGCGGCGGCGGGAGATGTATTTATGGACGGATTGCTCGTTGACTTTCTCCCTCTCGCTGAAACCATAACCGGAATGAAACTATTTCCAACCTATTCTTATTTCCGAGTTTATAAACGCGGCGACGTTCTCGTCAGGCACACCGATCGCCCCTCTTGCGAGATCAGTTTGACGTTATGTCTGGGATACGAAGCAGGGGGGCCTTGGCCGCTGTTCCTGGAAACCCCCGGTGGAGTTTCTTCAATCGAACTGGGTCCGGGCGATGCTTTGTTTTATCGGGGAACGGAATGTGTCCACTGGCGCGAACCTATGTCAGGTGAGAGAGCCGCCCAGGTTTTTCTGCACTATGTCGATCAAAACGGACCCTACGCGGAATGGAAGTACGACAAGCGGCGAGAAATTCCGTTCGACCGGCCCCATCAGTAGAACACCAGCTCGTCTGATTTGCGGCACCAATGACTGAGGAGATGATCTTGACAGAGCGCGCGCCGATCTCGGTCGTTATCCCTGCATACAACTCAGAGGATTATATTCGCGAGGCGATAGAAAGCGTGCGTGCTCAGAGTCTTCCCGTGTCGGAGATTATCGTTGTCGATGACGGCTCGACGGATACAACTTCGGCCATCGCCAGCGGTCTGGGTGCGGTAGTAATTCGACAACCGAACCGAGGAGTCTGTGCAGCTCGGAACGCCGGTATCCGGGCCGCTGGAAATGAATGGATCGGCTTCATTGACCAGGACGACCTTTGGAAACCCGAAAAGATCGAATCTCAGTGGGCCGCCATACAGGCCCGCCCGGATGTGGGCATCGTCTCCTGCAGGATGACCTGCTTTGCGGATGAAAGCATACGCAATTCATCCGGAATTGATATCGATGTCTCAGGCGCTGCGGATTCCGACGAGGTGGATAAGGGTGGGATCACTTACTTTCATCGCGTAACGGACGAACTTCCCCTCAGCCGAACGACGGATTACGTTTCCGGCCTTCTGATCAGGAGGGACCTGCTTTTGTCTGTCGGAATGTTTGACGAAAGGTTGCGTCAAAACGAGGATCTCGAGTGTTTTCTCAGACTAATTGCTCAGGCCCCGCTGGCGATTGTTGAAACCTCGCTGGTTCTCCGGAGGATACACGGCAAGAACACATCGCTGAATTATCCCGAAGATGCGGCAGCGTCTTACCAGGAAATACTTGACTGGCTGAAGGCTGATCCGCATAAGTATCCCGCGGGTGCTGCGCAGGTATATAACAAGATTTTCGCTCAGGGATTGATTTCGGAAGGACGAGTGCATTTGGAAGACGGACAGACGCGTGAGGCGCGTGCCTTATTTACTCGAAGCCTCGCAAGGATTTACTCATATCGCGCGCTCTTCTTATGGTGTCTTTCTTTCCTGGGACCGCCGGTCTTTAAGTACTTATTGGCGATTAAACGTACTCTCGCAAAAGCCATCGGGTGAAGAGCGGTGGCAGCCGCGCGACAACATGGAGTCAGCCCGGCTCGCGAAGTGTCGTTGTAGGTCCTAAACAGCAAAAGTGGATCTGAACATCGAAAGGTTCTTTATGTACGCCGCTATGTCGGCAACCGAAGAATCAGGCTTTGCCGGTGACTGCGGCTCCGCTGCCGCTCGGGCCTGAATCTCTTCAATTGTAAGACCTTCCAGCAGTCCTTTAAAGACAAACAGTTCGGGCTCGAAAAAGTTGTCGACACCGAGCACGTTCGGTTCCCGCGAGCCGAAGGTCTTCGTGGCCGTGAGTTCCCTCACCCACTGAACTACGAGATCTACTTCGTTCTGCTCCGGAAATCTTTGCTTCACCAGTGAGAGAATTCTCGCCCGATCCGGAACGTTCAGCAGCAGGGCGAGAAAGAAGCGGTGATCTTCGTTCTTTATCTCGGCCCGACGCCGGCTGATATCGTGCTGTCGCGCTTCTTCTTCAAAGACGGGCACGAGCAAATCGCTGAGCGCGCCGTGTTTCATCCGGGCGCGACCGAGCAAGGCCTGAAATCTGTCCCGGCTGCGCGTGACTCCGAGCATCTCCTCCAGTTCGCGATGGCAAAGAAAGTCGAACGCGCTATTGAGCACTGCATGAGCGGTTTGAAAATCGGAAGAGTCGATGATATCGCCAACGAACTTGTCGGCTTCAGGGTGTTTCATTCTCAGCAGCAGCTCGACTGTTTGTACTTTCCGCTTGAGCAGGGCGTCGGTGAAGAATGGATTACGCGCCAGGTAAGGTTTCAGGTAAGAAAACTGCACTGCGTCGCTGGGAGCCTTGTAGCTTCTAATCGTGATAGTTACTGAAGGACGGTCGAGGTGAAAAAGTGAATGGATGAACCGGGGACCCGAAACAATCTCGCGGATGTCACCCTTCTCGAGCAGAGATACTTCGGAAAGTGAGATTCTGCCGGTCAGAAAATGTGGATTGATCTCAAGTTCTTTCTCGAAATTGTATCTCGCGTGAACGCTGCTGCCGAGCAATACCTGAAACGCGCCGGAAAAAGAGTGCTGGTGAATACTGGTCGTACTATCAAGCCAATAATAAGCGTCTATGAAAAATCTGGGTCCGACGTAAAGCGTGATTGGTGGATTCCCGAAGTTGGCGGTCAAGTCCATTTGCTCGGGCAGCTCAGTAGTGCTATGAACCCAACGGATGATGTCCCATGGATCAACACGCGCCGGGAGTTTCGAGTCAGAGAGAGCGCCAGAAGCGATCGCCGGGAAAGTCTCTTCGCTGTAATTCTTTTCCCGCCAGGCGCCCTCAATCAGAGCACCAAGTTCGGCGAACGGTCGCATGCTAGTCCTCCGATGGGTTTATTTTTTGGCAGAAAGCTATTATGGATCGCGCCCGATTGCTCTGGACCGTCAGGTGCGGCGGCGGACATATGCGCCTGTGGGTGAGCGAAAAGTAAAAATAAATCAAACATGACGGAAAAGCCGGTGGTCACGCTGAACTCGGTTTGGGATCGGGCGCTTTTGTTTCAGCGGGAGATGAAAAATGGCCGCAAGCGGCCACTGCGGAATTAACCAATCTCCGGCATTTCTATCGTCAATCTATATCCCGGGTATCCCCTTTCGCTACTCGCTCGATGGCGTCGAGAATCCCCGGCAGGTTGGCAAGACCTGACTGATAGTGGACTTCGAAAATTGGAATCTTTGCTACCAGATCGAAGTAATGATCCATCATTCGACGCTTTCGTTCAGCGTCGTCGAATGTGAAGCAGTAAGCGTGGGTCAGAACATTTGCGAATGCCTCGGCCGACGAAAGCCGGCGCATCGTGACCGGCGAAGTGGCTCCGGTATCTCTCTGCAACACGCACACTGAAAACAGGGGCGCGCTCTCGGCCGGCAGATAGGTGCGTTCGCGATCCTCGATGTACGCTGACGCCGGCGCGGCAAAATCGAAGAGCTCAGCGGAAGCGGGTCGAAGCCTTATGTTAAAGGGGACGGAAACAACCCGAATTGGATCCGACAATTCCAGCACCACCGAATCATCGGCCCAGAGCGCATGGCCACGCTGTCCCAGCCCAAAAGCAATCGTCGATTTTCCACTTGACGAGACTCCGCACAACGCCACGATGCCCTTTGGGAAGCGCACCGCGCTGGCGTGCAAAACCTCACGGCCGCGAACCTGAAGCACCATTGGCAGTACTTTTCTGAAGTACGCATCGAGGACCAGGTCCTCTCGTGTTTCATTGGTTACGCGGGCCGCAATTTCATTGGAACTATGCGTGAAGCTAAAGCTCGCCAGACCGGGCAAGTGCATACGGTATTCCTCTTCCACCACCTCGCCATATGCACTGATCAGTCCTTCATTGTCGCGCCAAACTTCGACACGAGGGTTCAAGGTTGGAACGGGTAGGGCCGGAACTTCCCCTACCCGCTCTAGACTCAGAGTGAGCATCGCAGCAGTTAACAGCTAAACAGACAATAGTAGAACAAGCACCCGCATGTGCTTATCAACTCTGACCCGGTGGCTTACGGATCTCGCCCGGATCATTGGGCGCTGGGCTGGTCTTCCCACCTCCTGCCCGAACTACATCCTTAGCTTCGCCCGTATATGTTAGTTTCATCGGCTGCCAGGGTTTCTTGATGGCAGCGTCAGTCTTTTCCGAAGCTTCATCCTTATTGGACGTCAGTGACTGATTTTCTTTCGTCAATGGCCAATCCCTCCTCTCACGAAACATGAGCGCGCGCCCAGGTTTCCAGATTCAACACGCTCCAAACACGATGAGCGCCTATTCCCTGCTGCTGTTTTGCAAGCAGCCCTTCCAAACTGGGACGCAAACCTTCTTCGTCAATAATCCCCAAATCGGCAAGCGTTCGGGGACTGCCTAACTGTCGCCAAATCGCCTTACCCTCTCGATATACAGAAGACGCGTAAAAAGGCGTCGCCTCCATTTTTACTTGTCGTTCAAAACCAAGATGGGGAAACTTTCGGGCCAAACTAGCGCGGACCAGACCCTTGTTTCTCCCATTATAATCCAACATGAACGGCGGTGTACGGTATAAAAGATCGACGAGATCAGCATCCCAGAAAGGATGCAGTTGGCGCAAGCCGGCTCGCTGATAGATATTAAAGTACTCTTCCAGCTCCCATGAAATTACGGGATGATCGAGCGCTTTGCGCGCCTCTTTCAGGTATATGCTCTCATCCGGGACTGCCCGCTTGTTCGCGGCGTATTCTTCCCGCCGCTGTTTGAGCTCAACGCGCAACGCAGGGTCAGGTGCAAGCCATTTCGGCAGATCCGGGAAGAGCCGGCGGCGAAGCCTAAGGGCCCCCGGCGCCACCCGTTTGACGAATCCGTGAATTGGCGGAAGCAAAAGAGGATGCGCCCCGAAATTCCAAAGTAAAATTCGCATCAGCGTGAGCGCGTGCCGGCGATGCGACCGCTGCAGGCTTCGCCCCAGACGATACATACCGACGAAATTAAGCTCTCGCATTAGATCAGCTGCCAGGTAAGGAGTTATTGTCAGCCACTCATCGCCACCGTTCCCGGTAAGAATCGTGGAGCATCCGCGTCGCTTCCCTTCCAACCCAAGTCCGTAATATGCGGGCAACCAGGTATTCATAAGCGGCGCCGGTAACGAGCTGCTCATCTTCAGCGCGGGTTCCAATAATCCGTTGGCGCCTATCGCCTCGTAGAACGGCTTAACTACCTGCGGCATTCCTAATTGCGTCGCCACACTTCGCTGAACGACTTCTTCACTGATTTTCGGGTCAGGGAAAACAAGCGACAAGGCCATTGGGCCCGGCAACTCCGCGCGCCTGCTCTGTTCGACAGCGGTGGCTGCTACCGAAACGGAATCAAGTCCGCCACTCAAAAAGATCGCCGCGGGACCACAGCTCAAGCAACGGCTTACAGCCCGATCCAGAAAATCTTCAAACTGCTCCAACTCTTCCTTTTTCAGCCAGGTCACCTGGCCGCCAGGAGCAGGGTCCCAGTAGCGATACGTCCGCCGTCCTGCAGCAGTGATCCGCATTACATGTCCGGGCGGCACGCGATTTATTGCTTCAAGGAAAGTCTCCTCTTGCCGGGGAAAGCGATCGAGAAAATAATCAGCTAAGGCCGCGCGATTGACCGCGTTTGAGACCTTCGGCTGACGCAGAAGGACTTCCGTCGATGACGAGACCATCAGGCCCCTTCCACTGTCCGCATAGAACATTGGATGGGTCCCCATAGGATCACGCAAACATAACAAGGCCTCTTCCTTATGGTCCAAAATGATGAGCGCAAACGCGCCTCGCAACCGCTTCAAAAGCGCTTCGCCCCATCGTTGATAGGCGGCCAGGATTAGCTGGGCATCGCTCCCGGCCGCGATCGCAGCCAGGTCACCAAGCTCTTTTCGCAAATCCTCGCGGTTGAACAGGACCCCGTCGAAGATGACTCCGCCAGAAGCGCTCTCAGCGCAGGAGACAGAACAGTTCGCGGCTTCGGCATTCAAGTAAAGCGTGCGCGATCTCCCCGCGCCGCCAATGACGCGGAAATCATTTTTCCAGCTTTCGCCGGGCGGAATATCGGTGAAAACACTAAACCACTGCCCGCCATGATTGGCGAAACCTTGAAGCTGGATTTCTTCACGCAGGTTATTACTCATCGACAGCTATCAGATCCTCTCGTCTCAGTTGGACAAGAAAGTCTTTGGCTTCTTTGACAAGTTCATCCGAATCCACGGCGAAATCTTCGAGCATTTGCTTGCACACTTCCGTGGAGTCACGGCCCGCGTGTAACAATTCCCAAAATCTCGCCGCAGTTCCGTTCAACTCATAAAAATGATCGGTTTCAAGGTTAAAAAGGACTACCTCTTCGCCAAGACGGCGAAATATCACATTGGGATTAGGTTTCACGGCGGGAAATGTTTGCAAGGTGTTGGGTGTATTGTTCATAGATATTTGATCAACGAAAAGCATTAAGAAACTACCGTAATTGCTGATTAACTGTCAATAACTTCGTCGTTTGCCGATAAGGCGCGTGAGTAGCAATTAGGAATCCGGAAATAATAATGTCTCTCAAATTGAACCGGGATCATCCCGGTGCTCTCCGTGCCCGCGCGGCGATCACTTTTGCCGGGTAATTCACCATTAAGACACGGAGAGCACTGAGAAATGGGCGCACGCATCCTGCGTGCGGTCTGCAGGCATCCTTGCCTGCCCTTGAAATCGACGTAATCGCTTCGCTGTACTCGAGAAACTTTATTGCGCGCGCGGAAGTTCAGCGGCCTTCATTTTCCCTGCCCGGCGACCAGGACCAGCTTCTTTCTTTCCCTTCCGTTTTGGTTGGGAGCTGAGCGCAGCCTAGCTTCCGGAAGTAAACCGTTCAGAAATCTGCGCAGCTCATCTTCGTTTCTCTCTCGCACCAGTCTGGCCAATACTTTCAAAGCTGTCCGCACCGTTTCCGGCTCAGGCGTGTCCAACTTGTTGATGAAAATCTTGGGGTGCGAAGTGGGCACAGTCTCTTCAGTCTCGAAGCTCAGTTCTTCGTAAAGCTTTTCACCCGGACGCATTCCGGTCTCGATAATCTGAATGTCCTCGTGTGGTTTGAGACCTGAGAGCGTAATCAGCGATTCGGCCAGGTCCATGATCCGCACCGGTTCACCCATGTGCAGGATAAACACCTCGCCGCCCTGGCCGATGACACCGGCCTGCAGGACCAACTGCGCCGACTCAGGAATGGTCATAAAGTAACGTTTCATTCGCTTGTCGGTAATCGTTACCGGGCCGCCGTTGCGAATCTGCTCGCGAAAGATCGGAATTACCGAACCGGCCGATCCGATCACATTGCCAAATCGCACGGCGACGAAACGAGTGTCGTATTGCGAATTCAAATCCTGGACTATCAATTCCGCGGCGCGCTTGCTCGCGCCCATGATCGAGGTTGGCCGCACTGCTTTGTCCGTGGAAACCATTACAAAGACTTCTGCCTTGAACTCGCCCGCCATGTCTGCCAGGAGACGGGTGTTCAAGGTATTGTTCTGGACAGCCTCAGTCGAGTTGCTCTCCATCAAAGGCACATGTTTGTGAGCGGCGGCGTGAATTACCACCTGCGGCCGGTAGAGGTTGAAGATTGCGCGCATACTCGGCTCATCACCAACATCAACCACCAGAGGCACAATGGTTTGGGCGGGGTTATTTGCTCTTAGTTCACAGTCAACATCAAACAGTGCAAATTCCGCGCGCTCAACCAGCAAGATACTGGCGGGCGCAAAGCGTTGTACCTGCCGGGCCAGTTCGGAACCGATTGAGCCGCCGGCGCCGGTTACCATCACTGTCTTGCCGGCCAGTTCCCTGCTGATCGATTCAGTGTCGAGCTCTATCGGCTCGCGTCCCAGCAGATCTTCAATCTCTACGTCGCGGATGCGGCTGATTTCGACCCGGCCTTCGATGATTTCATAGAGCTCGGGAATGATTCTCACCTTAACCGGGATCGACTCGCATATTTGCACGATGCGATGGATTTGATGGCGCGACGCGTGCGCGATGGTGATCACCACATGATTGATGCCGTGAGTGTGAACCAGTCTGGGCAAGTCCTGGGTAGTACCCAGGACGCGGCGGCCCTGAACTACGGACCTTCCCAACTTGGAGCGATCGTCATCGACAAATCCCTTGATTTCCAGGTCGAGATCGCCGCGGGCTTCAATTTCCTTGGCGGCAAGCGAGCCGGCCCGGCCGGCGCCGATCAAAAGCACGGAACGCTTACTCTTAGTCTTGCCATTGCCGTTGCCATTGATGTGTTTCTTTAGCTGTGTCCGTTTCTGTTTGTATTCATACTCGGCCCGGCGCATCACCCTGATGGCATAAGCTCCGCCGAAAGCCAACAGCACGTCGATGAGGCTGACGGACAAAGGGACTCTCCAGGCAGCGTGCGGCTTTGGCAAGCTGAGTCGCAGCAAAACAATGACCATCAAACTTGCAAAGGCTGCATAGACGAATGATTTGATGTGGGCGAGATCCGTATAGCGCCAGATCGATGAACGGGCTCCGAGTATAGTCAGCGCGACAAATTGGACCAGCACCACCAGCGGAATCTGGGTCAGAAGGTTCCGGACTTCGTTGTCCGGCATATGAAAATCGAACCGCAGCAGGTAAGCCGCAACGAAGGCCGCCAATAAAAGGGAAACATCAAGAAACACCTGGACTCCAGTGACGAAGAGGTGTCTTGCAGGTGGCATTTCTTTCATACGGATGTCACTCCAATAGTTCCCATGGAAGAGAGATTGCTAATCAGTCGCTTCCTTCAGCTCTTTGGGACGATTCGGCAGGTATTTCCAACAATCGGTCGCAGATATGAATTGGGGAAAGTCCCGATTGGGCCAATTCAACATCCGCGATATTGATCGCCGCTCCCATCCATTGAATCAGGAAAGACTGAGTAAGACTTGTTTTCTATTCGCTAATCGCCTTGTTCGATGAACAGATATTGCTATGAGGGCGCTAAAGATCAATGCATTGGATGTAACGTGCAAGCCAAAATCCACGAAACTATGGACAGCGACGCCAAAAATGCCGGCCAGCGCTCCCAAAACTGCGGCCCGGTAATAAGAGTCGGAAGAACTCAGATTGTCACGAGCTCTTTTTATGAGGATGATCGCGAACCATAAAACAAAAAGACAGCCGATTAGGCCGCCGCTGGCCAGGAGTTCGAGATAATCGTTGTGCGCTTCCTGGGGCGTAAGGGTGCCGGTCGCGTCGTGGTACCGCGTGATTCCAATCCAGTAACCACCGAACCCCGCACCGGCGAGCGGACGAGACTTGATCAATTTCCACGTCGAAGACCAGATTTCATTACGGCCGGTATTCGCGCGACGATAATTTGACTGTTCACTGAAAGAGTATCCGGCCATTTCGAAATTAGTGACCACCGCCTCGCCTCCTACCCACGCCACTCCATAGGCGAATAAGGCAATCATGCCCCCAATCAGAATCATCCGGACGGCAAGCCCGCCCGCCAGGTCCCGCAGCCGGCTCCGCGCCCTTACCTCGGGCCGATTTGCCAGATGGCGCAGCGGATCAAGCAACACAGCCAGAAACACTAATTGGCCCAGCGAGGCGACAATGCCGCCCCGTGAATTTGAAATAACCAGGGCAATCCAGAGGATGGCGGCTATGGGCAGAAACACGAAAGCTCGCCGGCGCGTCCGTTCCCCAACGAGCAAGCCCAGCGTTAGGCCCAGACTCATCTCCATCAGAAAACCGAAGTGGTTATGGTTAATGAATTGGGCGAAGCCGCGATTGTCGTCGGACAGCGCAGGGAGAAAAAATCCCGGGCCCTGTTGAATACTCTTTCTCATTAATCCGAACAGAGCACTGGCCAGGCCCACGCCAATTACGACGGATATCAACGCGCGCAAACGGCCCTTGCTGGATGTGTATACGAGAAGCAAACTACCGGCAATGATCAGAGCTAAGAGTCTCAGAGCCACGAGCCGCGTGTTGTAAGGATCGGCGCTGACTGAGACCCCTAAGCTCGGTAATCCCGGCTTGGCCGCGTTGGAAAACAGAGTCAATGATTGGAAGAGAATAAAAAGGACCAGCGCCATGAGCGGGGCCGCAATTGACAGATTCTTAAACGACCATCTCTCGCTCATTAATCCTTCGATGATGCCCAGTATGCCCAAAAAGAAGACGATGCATTCAAAGAG
>Ga0137387_10001812_pt1 | contig 10713 bp, 13 predicted proteins | sample SagtaG_3_FD_104909 | JGI IMG/M metagenome (GOLD analysis project Ga0137387, IMG submission 104909) | Vadose zone soil microbial communities from Angelo Coast Range Reserve, California, USA - Sage2_R_115_16 metaG | ecosystem: Environmental > Terrestrial > Soil > Vadose zone > Saprolite | place...
CGCCTAACCCATAGGACGGTCCCCCAAGGACTTCTTTCGGGCAGACTTGGGCGGACCCGCCGAGCGAGACCGAAATGGACAGAACGACTCATACCCTTCTCGCCTAGTCGAAATAAAGAGTCAACGGCGACTATGGGGTCGGCTAGCCAGCGTTCAGCCCATCTCTCCCCAATGGAGCTCCACAAGTGGGACAGTAGAGGGTCGATCGGCCGAGTCGTGACCAGAGATAGATCAGATGATCGTTCGGACATCTCTTCGCTGTCAAACCGTCCGCAACGAAAGCCAACCCGACCAGAACAAGAGGCCAGACAACAAACAGTTCAAAGAAGACAGCCGCCAGAACTGCTAACACAACCAATAGCCCCGCACCGAACCGGCGGGAATCAACTACCGCAACCATGGCTCAGCTCATCAGAAGGACCGCCGCAGCAACCAATCCGAAAAACGTGACCGTAATCGACAACAAGGCGATTAGTCCGAAACCGACCCTTTTTTGACTAATTGGAAAGTCCCCGAACAGGTCCCGAAGGAATAGTTTCACGTCACCCGGTCTTACTCTGGCATGGCCAACACGTAATGGCGCAGTTGTCCAACTTGTCAGAGCCGCCGCTACTCTCCGGGACTATATGATGCGCCTCCCAACCACCCTCACCCTCCCCTCCACGACTAGCCAGACGAAGCGAGACCCCGCAAGGAACAGCATGCTGATGATAAGCCAATCTGCACACACACGTTGCCATAGACCTTACACATGCCTCGCTCAAAACTTTCGGCGGGAAGGCCAATTATCGTCTCGAGTTCTCAGCAAAACTTTCGCATTTATCATTTTTCGGTCAAGAGCCGAAGGAATACCGGTTAGACCAAACTCCATCTAGACTCAGAGACCCCCTGTCACGATATCTCGAATGAGAATCATCCTAGATCTCGTTTAAGGCCGCGGGTATCGAGTCGTCTGGGCATGCCAATTGACGTGCAGCGGCCAGTCCCCTATTTGTTGATGACATATTGAACACAAGGCTATTGTCGGCGGGGCAGGAAGATCGAAGCCCATGACCTCCTTGAACTTCCTCCTAAAATTGTAGTCAATGCTGCGCATGTCTGATGGATATATCGAGAGAAATCTGATGCTGTTTCTATGATATTGAGCCATCTTCCAGCGCATTGTTCTGACATAGTCGTTTCGTGTTCCCGAGTCTGGTGAATCTACCAAACCCCAGTATTCGACAAAGAGATTGTACTGCGGAAGGAAAAAGTCAGGCCTGCTTATCTTCTGCTTGAAAATGAACCAATCATTACTCATCGCCTGAGCTTCGTAATAGTAAGCAACACCATGGTACGTCAGGTAATCCGCAATAATCTTCTCTCCTCTACTTCTGACCTGCTGCCCTGTCAGAGTGACAGATGGTATGCCATACTGTTCAGGTGCTTCGAAGAGATTATTCAGCCAGGAGAGAAAGCCCAACCCCATGACCTATCCCTGACCAGGCATTAAAGCCGATCCAATTGCGCCAAAGCTGAAAATAGGGTCGAGAAGAATGCGAGCTGCATGAAGTACATGACTGACGCGAATGTCAGCGGTCTTGCAAAGGAGCTCAAGAAGAAAGGCTTCGACTGCGAAACTGTTCACAAACGGATCCTAAACAACGAACGTACAGACATTAAGATAGAGGATCCCAATATTATCGAGTTTCTCAGAAAGCAGAGCGGGACAATCACCTTCATCACAGCAGACACAGAGCTCTCGAGATATTGTAGCCTTGATGGGATACCATGCATAAGGGTCCAAGACCTAGTCGCTGAACATATCAAGAGAGTAGAACACTTAGGGTCGCCTTAGGGTCCCGACATACAATTCTCGAGTCGGTTCGCAAAGCGGCACCAAGAGCTACGCATATCTCTCAGATGTGAGAGCATTTTTTTGACCTACTCTGAAACCTGGCGACATCATCACATATGACGATATGACCAGAGAGGAGGGTGCCCGCCTCCAGCATGGAATGAACTTCCGATTACGAGGTGGGCAGAGTGTCATTCTGATGAGCGTTCGCCCCGGAGCCCCGTACAATGATAAAGTCCTGGAGAACGGACGCGTCCTGATCTATGAGGGACATGACGTTCCGAGGCGAGCTAGGGGTCCGGACCCTAAGACTGTTGATCAGCCGATGCACAATCCTGGTGGAACTCTAAGCCGAAATGGGCGTTTCTATGAAGCAGCCATGCAACACAAGAGAACTGGAAGCCCCCCTGAGATAGTCAAGGTCTATGAAAGAATCAGCCCTGGCTGGGTTTACAATGGCCGATTCAAGCTGGTTGACAGCCGACAAGAACCAAGCGGTGGCCGCCAAGTCTTCAAGTTCAGATTAGAACTAGCCAGCGACGTTGAGTCTCAGAGAGACGGCCTCGCTCCGGACCACGCTCGCATGATCCCCTCAAACGTAAAGCTAGAGGTATGGAAGAGAGACAGGGGACAATGCGTCCTCTGTGGAAGCCGCGAGAATCTTCACTACGACCATATCATTCCGTACTCTAAGGGCGGGTCCTCATCAGATCCAGAGAACATCCGCCTTCTCTGCGCCCGCCACAACCTGATGAAAAGGGACCGAATAGAATAGAGTAGGTCCCGTCGTACTTTCGCTCTCGTGTCCAATCAATAACGATTCGGTTGCTCAACATCAAAGATGTCGAGTCAGCGGAGCGGCTGGCGCGAACGCCTACACGCCAATCCCTCGCGAATGGAACAAGATCTCGCAATCAAACTACAAGACAACCAAATACCATACCAAACACAAGTCGAAATATCTGTAACCACTGCCGACTTTTGCTTCCCACTAGAATCTCGACCACTGATCGTATTCATCGACGGCAGGGTCCATCTTAAGACAACCCAGATGATGAAGGATGAGGAGCTGCGAACACTTCTACGAAGAAGAGGATACAGGATCCTAGAGCTTTGCTACAACAGTTACAGCGACAAGAGACGTGACCTCTTGTTTGATGAAATTCTCACAAGCTTAGGAAAAGAACATGCGGCCAATCTGTAGTTGCCGTCAGGTTTCAGAATGAACCGTGAGTGGCCCCGGGCCTTGCACGAATTTGTTGTACTGTGCATATTGCCATCGACTTTCCTGGCTGATACTTTCCTTTCGCTCATCCTTTATACCACGAAGACCGAGCAGCAGTCCTCGTGCTCGTTTCAGCTTCAATCCACATATTGTTGGCCGTGCTTCAGATCAGCTCCTGTGGAGGTACTGTGAGCCTTCAATAATCGTGTTCTTCTCGTCGAGCCCGACTACTTCACTCGCTATCCTCCTCTGGGCTTGCTTAAACTGTCTACACTTCACAAGAGCCAAGGAGACGCCGTCAAGCTAGTCCGAGGCAACAAGGATGTTGGGTTTGAGCCCGACTTAGTGTATGTGACCTCGCTCTTCACCTACTCTTGGAAAGCGGTTCACGATAGCGTTAGATTCTACAAACATCGGTTCCCAAAATCTAAAGTGATGTTGGGCGGGATCTATGCATCATTGCTTCCCGACCACGCTGCGTTATCGGGAGCGGATGAAGTCCATGTTGGTCTTCTTCCAGATGCAGAATCTCTGAGACCGGACTGGGACTTGATTCCCGAGTGGGATGGTAGCATTCTCTTCGCATCGCGAGGATGCGTTCGGAAGTGTGGGTTCTGCTCTGTTCCGAAGCTCGAAGGTCGTCCCAGCGGATTGCTCTACTCTATCAAACATCTTGTCGAGCCAAGCCACAAGCGAGTCATCCTTTGGGACAACAACATTCTCGGGAACCAAAATTGGCGAGAAATATTTGATGATCTTGCGTCGATTGGTAAAATTGTCGATTTCAACCAAGGAGTCGATGCTCGGCTCGTGACTGAGGAGGTGGCGATGAAGCTCAAGAAGATGAAATTCCATGCGCTTCGAATGGCGTACGATTACAAGGGAATAGGTCCATCCGTGAAACGCGCGATCGAAATTCTCTCCGCGTTTGGCATTCCGAAGCGGAAGATGGTCTTCTACACTCTCTACAATTACATAGACACTCCGGAGGACTTCTTCGAAAAGGTCAAAGAACTACTTTCATGGGGAGTGACCTCTTACCCAATGAGGTTTGAACCTCTATGCTCGCTGAAGAAGAACTCGTATGTGTCGCCGTATTGGAGTGAGGAAAAGTTAGGAATGGTTGCAAGCGCAAGAAGGGTCTTGGGCTTTTCTGGTGCTTTCCCTCCGTACGAAGGACTGGTCAGGAAGTTCATGCGGGCCAAGTCCTTTCGTGAGGCTTTCAAACTGTGGCCCGTAGGCTACAAGAAGAGGATGGCAAGCAAGTTGAATCACACTAGTCCTGGAGAACACATCGCTAGCAAGCCCTCTCGGTTTGGAGGAAGTCTGGATTGGAGACAGGTAGCGATAAGCCAGCACTGATAACTTCTGGGCCATCTGCGATTGGTGACGCATGGCAGATAGGGTCAAAGGGGCCTCCAAGGGTGTGTCTCTGCTGTGGGTTGCCCTTTGACAAGAAGCAACGTCTGTTGAGAGGCCCGTATCTTCACGGTCCGTACATCTGGGTATGCAAGTGGTGCTGGAGGAAGCGATTCTTGTTCTTTCCCGACAAGGTATTGGCAAAGGATGGGAGGTCGTGGGTCCCGCCCAAGCCCGTGAGAGCGGCTAAATAGTACGCTCTGGTACTAACTGGTATCGTGCGGTACTCGCTGGTACGAGCAAACCTTAAGAGCAACTCTCGTACTACGCTTTACTGAAGAAAAAATGACGCTTGAACAACCCCAACTCAAGAACCGAATCATCGAGATTGCTGTCACCCCGGAGAAGAAGATGCATGCCGAAATCATGGACATACCCCTGAAGAAATTGAAGCTTGACCCCAACAACGTCCGATTCCACCACTTCGCCAACAAACTGACCGATGCACAAATTGAGGAGGAGATCTGGAAGGAAGCAGACACCAGAGACCTCTTCCGCGAGATTCTTAACTCCAGGGGCCTATCCGAACCGCCAATCTTAGACTCAAGTTTCGTTGTGATGGAGGGCAATAGGCGACTCGTTTGCCTACGAAAGCTCAGCGACCGAACGCGTAACGGCGAGTACCCACAGATACCGGAGAACACATGGGAAACGGTAACGAGTTACGTACTTCCCAAGGACACGCCCCAGAAGGATATCGCAATTCTACTAGGTCGACTCCACGTTTCTGGTAAGAAGGAATGGAAGGCCCTGAACCAAGCGGCACACATCTATGAATTGTTCAACAAGCACGGAGCTACGCAAGGCGACATAACTAACCTCATGAGCATGGGTAAGGCGACCGTCGGCAACATGATAAAGGCGTTCCAATTGACGACCGACTACGGAAAGAAATATCCCGGCGACACCGCGTGGGTCTACAAGTTCTCATATTTCTACGAGATGGTCAAGAGGAAAATCTTGAGCGCCTGGCTTGAGAAGAACGGCAACACGGACAGATTCATGGAATGGCTCGCCAACGAAAAGTTATCACGAGGAATGGATGTGCGAAGGCTTCCTGAGGTCATCAAGACCGAGGGTGCCATCCAAGCATTAGACTCAGGTGGATTCGACGCCGCCCTCAAGGTCATCAGCAAGTCTGACCCATCAATCGACAACAGATTCTACGCACACGTCAAGGACATGGTTGACAGATTGAATGACGTTCCTCGGGAAGAACTTGTCGAAGCAGGCACCGACCCGGTGAAACTCAGCGCTCTTCAGAAGCTCAGGGACACCGTGGACGAAGTCCTTCGAAACGTCGCAGCAATAAAGCAGCGATAGCAACAACGGGATGCGATGCATCCCCTCCCTCTTTTCTTCTATTGTATGACGACATTATTGGGTGAAATCGTCCCAAAGTATCTTGGACCACAGCGTCGGCATGGATTTCGTTATTATTAGGTCTCGAATCTTACTCCCTCGGGAGGCACCGGCGGACGGTAGCCCCCGCAATGCATCCGTCAACAAGTTAAAGCTACGGGCAAAGCTGAAGGCAACTCGGGTCATACTGTCGACTATTGTCAACTGAGTGGCAAGGTCCCCCTGAAGACAACCCGGAAATCGGTTAGCGTCGAAAGTTCTATCGAAGCTCTCCATAAGAGCCAGAGATTGATGTGAATCGTAATTGACCCTGTTCCTAGTGTTAATTTGCCAAGTGACACCGGTTAAGTTTGGGTCCAACACTTGCTTCTGCTTCTGATCTCTTACCCATGGGTAGATTTGGGGGGAGCATAGATAGAAGATGTTCCAGAACCGCTCATGAGACCCCATGTTCTCTAATCCTTGCTGACTCATGACTTGACTATTGAGCAATAGTCCTTGGGACCCAGTAGATCCGGCTGCAACCTCGACGATGAATTTCCTCTCATTCGCATAGCAACCGAACATTTCCAGAAGTGCAGAGGCCGCGAAAAATGACGCGTAGTAAAGGGTCACGTGGGCCCAAGCGGCTGCACTTGTGGTCATCAAGTCTAATGACCTTCTATAATGGGAAATCGCAAGAAAGATTCGCCTTTCAACATCGCGAAGAGAGCTAGCCCGATAATCAGCAAATTCGCTCGTGCCCTCGGCCAAGCTAAACTTTCGTCGATCATAATAGTAGTTGCTAAGCACGTGGATTGGTCGCTGAGCATTTCCCCCAAGGCTTTGAAAGTTAGTGCAAAAGTACCGAGCTTGATCTGGGTCGAAAACGCGAACCAATGAGAATCAACCTCTGAACATCTTATTCCTAATGAAGCGGTAGATTGCAGTGACACCAGCAGACCCCTGAACTGCGCGAATTCTGTCTGCATTCAACTCATCGAGCTTAAGACGGCCCAAGTATCGTCGAAATCCTTCGGGCGAGATTTCCATCGGATCTTCTTCAGACCTTTGAATTATTTCTGGAAGCACTCTTATCAGCCCTCGAACGATTCGAGCCTGATAGAGCGGCGAATCGCCCGTTTTCCAAGCGTCAGAATCGGCTGACTTAATCGCTGCGAAATATCGGACCAATACGTCAAATTGGCTCTCAAAATCGAGCTCGCTGAGCGGGGATTTAGCGCTCGCAACAATGGTGCGGATTTCTGGAGCAATTGAACCTTGCTTCAAAGAAATCCCTGGTTGTTCGCCGGTCAGGTCTATCCTTTGAAACAGGGGACTTAATCGGTTAGTTGCGAGCTCGTAGGTCAGTCCGGCTGCGGTGACTTCGGCCTGACCTTCTTCTGGTTCTATGAGTCTAAGAAGGTCCCATCTGAGTGATGAGGGGACACGCCGTTGGTTATCGTTAATCTCCAGAAATAGTCTCGCCATATCTGGCTCTGTGAGCCCCATGTGTATCATACAACAATAGAAAGCCTCGAACTCCGAGAATTTTTGAGCCCAGAGCCGGTGCTGTCCATCGATGACCAAGAATTTTGTCGAATTTGGGATTATGATCTTTTCATTCTCAGTCCTGAAAGACTCGGCATCAGTTGCTAGCACGATCGAGTTGGGGAAAGTGCGATGCTTGTTCAGCACACGGTCCGCGATTTCTTGAGCTCGCTCTTGTCTGACTATACGCTGAAACCCTTTTTCTGGGTCTTTCATTCGCCACGAGGGGGTGCTGTGTCCTGCCAGCAACCATCTACCAGATAACACCGCGACATAGACTCTCGGGCTTTCCTGGAAGAGGAATCCCTTAGCCCGATTTGTGCTAGTCGAACGCTCGATCGGCAAGCTAGAGTCTCAGGATTTAGGACAATCTTACGCTTTATCAAACTAGCGTGTGCATTTGAGAGTTACTTTCAGAGAGGCACCAGAATACTTATTCAATTCAGGCCCTCTCAAAAATAGATTCAAGAAAAAAGCTCATCATATCACACCGCACCTCTTCCCCGTTTGACAGGAAGGACATCCAAGCTTGCCATGATGAATGCTTGCACAGGATGCTCACCAAGAATGATGCTACAGAGAAGGGCAATTGCCAACTCGCTCCCCAATCTGCCAGGTGGCACGGCAACCCCAAGCTTGGAAAGGGTAGCATCCAACTGTTGCTGTTTTTCAAGCGGTCTGCCTTGGAAGTTGATATCCTCCTGCTCGAGAATCCATTTCAATGCGTGTGAAACGTACTCTAAACTGTATCCAGGAAGCATTGCTACGGTATTCTGATATTTAACCAACGCTTCTGATGGATCTCTTCCATGCCAAACCTCGACAATTGCGTTGAAGAACGACCGTGCGCCCTCGAGGTTTGCATTTAGCTTACCGTAAAGGTCTATTGCGAAATGTGCATGCTTCGGAGTAATCGACTTTCTTGTTGGCGAGAGCCTAAGAACAAGTTTGACCCTGAAGTCTCGGGCTGATTTCGAGTCATCGGTTTTGATCAAATATTGCCCGGTAGAAAGTCGGACTGCATCTCTGATGGTTTTTCCTCGATACTTGTCTCCAACATTGAGAACGAGAACTTGATTGCTTGTCATCCTCGACAGGCCTTGACATGACGGTATAGAAATCTACCAAATCAGCTAGTGTGTTTGCCTACCACCATTTCTTGCTAAATTTGAGAGGAGTAGTGTTTTCTCCGAGGGCTGGTTTCCTGAAAACGTATAGATGTTCATGGGCTATCTTGTAAAAGTCGTACGTGTGACCTCTCCATTTCTCCCTGGTTGTCTTGGTATTGTGCTGAAGTTTGATTATGTCCTCTTTGAGAATGAACCCAACGCTAAGAAATACCTGAAGCACGCCGATCGATATTGGAATGTAATGGCGTCTCTTTCGCGTATCCCCGATAAGAATAGCACAATATCGACCTGGCTTCAACACCCGGTAAGATTCCCCTGCAACCTCCCTAATCGCTTTCAAGAATTCCGGTAGCTTTCTAGCCGATGAAATATCGCGGGGAATTCTCTGCTTGCTGTAGGGAATTATCCAGGCGTAAGGGGGATGCGTTGCAACAAGGTCTACGCTTTCGTCAACAATTTTGTCTAGATTGCGCGCGTCCCCGACGTAGGTCCGATTTTTTGATTGATGATTTGAGTCAAGAGGGTTGTAGTCGAATCTAAGCCGATCCAGAGTTAGCATAATTGCATCTCTGTTAACATCAACGCCGATCCCATTTCGGTTGAGAAGTTTGCATTCTACGAGAGTGGTTCCACTTCCACACATCTGATCAAGGACGGTCTCGCCTGGTTCCGAATATTTCGAGATGAGATTTCTCGGAATGTACGGGCTCCAATTACCACGATATTTGCCGGAATGAGTGGCCCAATCGCCCCTATTTGGAAAACTCCAAATCGTAAACTCTTCAACAATGTAATCTTTTGGAGGCGCGAATGATGTTATGTGCCAAGGTTTTCCGATGTCTACCCTAACGTTCTCAATCGCCACTGATTTGTTATCATTGAGAAATTTTAGGAAGTCATCTTGAGTGACAAGTTCCATTCCATCTGGAGTGCCGGATTCAACCTCTTGCAGCTGTGCCAACTTGCAAGTTAGTGGGCAAAAGGCCACTTAAAGATAGTCTGCGCTAGTGTTCTTGGTAACCTAAGCCTTTGTAGAATGTTTGAAGTTAATCCAGATTGAAAACAAGCAGAAATCGACTTGTCGCAGGAGTGTGAAGTTGAGTCTCACGATTTTGCAGTGCAACCGGTCTCTCAACTTATCGCGGGCTTTGGGTGCGATGTATTGTTGGTGGCTGATGCACCAGTAGACGTACTTGTATCGGACTATCGTTCTGCCTGCTACTCTTTGGTCTGGTCGCGAGTGGTTGAGAGACCGGGGGACCCTTTTGCTAGCTTGGACTTGGGGGTGCTGGGTTCGGCCCATGTTGTGTCTGGGCTCAGCTGTTGGGGTCGCGTAACGTCTGAGGTTGTTGGTTCTGGTTGGACCCATGTGACGTTCTTGCGGACTGTGGGGGTTGGTAGTCCGGGTCTTGCGTCGTTGACGCCTTTGTCGGGTGGTGGTAGTGGTCCTTCTCGGGTCTTGTTCTTTGTCATTCTCTCACCTCGTTCCGATTTCTCCGGATGACGATCTTCCGGATAGGGGTCTCTTCCTTGGGCTTAGCGCCTTCTCGCCATTGTTGTAGCCAGTAGCGAGCCTCTTCTTCGCTAGGCAGCTGGACCCTGCCAAAGCGGCCTGTTCTGATCTCGTGCAGGGCTGTTTCGGTTATCTTGATCTTTCGAGTCTCTTTCTGGACCCTGGATGGAGGAAGAGCCTCCTGGGTCCGTTCGTTTGCAAGGATGATTTGTGCTGCCAGGATTTCGTAGGCTTCTCGGGGGTTGTATTTTTCGAGTAGTTTCTGGATCTTTCTGGGGTCCAGGGGTTTCTGTGGGAGGCTGCTCATTGTCGCGTAGGCCTTCTTGTTTTGGCCGCGTTTTCGTATCGTTCTTTCATTTTTCTCACGCTCTCTAAGATTTCTAGCCAGACTCCGACGGCGACTTCGACCATCGCGGATCTGTTGAGTGGGCCTCTTTCGAGTTCCAGCCGGTCCATGATCGTCGGGTCCACAGTGACGGTGTAGCGGACCCGGATTCGCTGTCTCATTCTAGCTGCACTATCCTTGTGCGTATGACACCGATTAGTCTACTCCCGAAAATCGGCGCGTTTTCGTGTTCAACGATCCATGGATCCGGGGCTTGCGTATGACACTCGGTCTGTGGGAAGATTTCTTGGCTACCTGATCTTGCTTCTGTTTTTGCTGCTTTTCTTCGGGACGTTCGCGTAGATCAATCAG
>Ga0137387_10001816_pt1 | contig 10707 bp, 5 predicted proteins | sample SagtaG_3_FD_104909 | JGI IMG/M metagenome (GOLD analysis project Ga0137387, IMG submission 104909) | Vadose zone soil microbial communities from Angelo Coast Range Reserve, California, USA - Sage2_R_115_16 metaG | ecosystem: Environmental > Terrestrial > Soil > Vadose zone > Saprolite | place...
ACTGAATAGCGCCATCAAGGAACCTCCCCGCGTAAAAATAGCGCCATCAGGGACCCTATGCTCAGATCCGAGATCCGGGCTTATTATAGGCGATTTCTAGGATGGTTGGTTTTCCAATGAGCAGGGTTTGTGTCGCTGGAACTTTTTATTTTCTAAATTCTCGGAGGAGGTCACTTTCTGTCAGAACTTTTTTTTGGCGAGTTCTCCAGTTTATGTTGCAGAACGGGCTTGTCGGCCATTTTCTATAGTTGGCGTGTGGGGTCCGGTCACGCTTGCGAAACCTGCCCCTGGGACGCCCCTTCCGGATTAGGGTTCATTCCCAGCGATTTTTGTAGATCCAGCAGAACAGAGCTCGACCTCTGATTGCTTGCGTAAATTGGCTGACCCTTCCTCGGCTTGGCTGGGGAAACCCTGCGACGCGTCCCCTTGGGTTGGTATGGGGTCTGCCGATCCGTTGAGCTGACCCTTCCCGCAGGACGAGCCACGATTAGTCTTGCGATTAAGGGTAGACGAGTGGGCCACGTGAGATCATAGGAAATGCGGAATCGGGCATCATTGTTGGAGCATCCAACTTTGCTACCTGTCATCGAAGTGAGTCGACCATGATCTTCAGCCCATCCTTCCTCATTAGATCCGTCTTGGACAGTCCCTTGATTACACCATGTTCAAGGCTTTATCAAACGACTTCTGCCTCCCTGCCTCCTAGCGGGGGTTGCCAAGCCAGGTCAAAGGCGCAGGGCTCAGGACCCTGTCCCGCAGGGGTTCGTGGGTTCAAATCCCACCCCCCGCACCATATCGAATCGTCTTACTTTCCTATGATTTCTCACAAAAGGCTCTAAGTTCATCTTAGTCAGTCTCACGTCGAGGACTAAGCTGAAGTTGACGGCCACTCGAAGCCGGGACGGTCCATTTCCGCTTGTCGACCTTACGATCACCGTGCAACAGCTGCATCTGGCATCAAGCCATTCGCCCCTCCCCATTCGCGATCCCAAGCCTCCTCATACGGGAAGAAAGTGACTTCTCTTGATATCCAAAGATGGGAAAAGTCTTTAACTAAACTGATCTCTTTCTTGATGGATTTTCTGGTTTGAAAGAGGAGAGACGAAATAGAAAGAAGCCGGGCCAGCTGATTCTTGACAGCATTATGATTGCAATATTCGTTCTATTGGTAGGTCAGTTTTCTGTATCTCCCGTCGCAGCCTTCGCGGCTTCCCCGACCGTTATGGACAATATCCTCGCAAGTCCCAACGCGGAATCATTTGGACAGTTTGGCATTTCAGTGGCTACGAGTGGCAACATCGTGGTCGTAGGTGCGCCTTTTGAAACTGCCAACGGAGAGGTCCTCGCTGGTCACGCTTACACTTTCAACGCGGAAACAGGCGCTCTGGTCAGTTCACTTACAAGTCCGAATCCGCAGCCATCTGGACTGTTTGGGTGGTCAGTCGCTGCAACGGGCAACATCGTGGTCGTGGGTGCTCTTGAGGAGACTGTCAACGGACAGTACTCTGCTGGTCACGCTTACACTTTCAACGCGGAAACAGGCGCTCTGATTGGCACGCTCACGAGTCCCAACGCTCAGCCAGCTGGAGCCTTTGGCTGGTCAGTCGCTGCAAGGGGCAGTGTCCTGGTCGTGGGTGCTCGTGGTGAGTCTGTTAACGGACAGGTCGGGGCTGGTCATGCTTACAAATTCAGCGTGGAAACGGGTGCGCTACTCAGTACCCTCACAAGTCCCACTCCGCAATCACTTGGGAACTTTGGAGAGTCGGTCGCTACTAGCGGGAATGTCCTTGTCGTAGGTGCCGTTGGTGAAAGTGATAATAGAGGTCACGTCTACACTTTCAACGCGGAAACAGGCGCTCTGATCAGCACACTCACAAGCCCCAATGCTCAGCCAGCCGGAGACTTTGGCGTGTCGGTCGCTGCGAGCGGCAATGTCCTGGTCGTCGGTGCAGTTGGTGAGACTGTTAACAGACTCATCGCCGGTCGCGCTTACTCATTCGACGCGGAAACGGGTGCTCTGATCAGTACACTCACAAGCCCCAATCTCCAGTCATTTGGACTGTTTGGCCAGTCAGTCGCTGCTAGCGGCAATGTCCTAGTCGTAGGTGCTTTCAGTGAGAGTGACAGCAGAGGTCACGTCTACACATTCAACACGGAAACGGGCGCTCTCATTAGTACACTCACAAGCCCCAATGCGCAGCGAGTTGGATTCTTTGGCTGGTCAGTCGCTGCTAGGGGCAATGTCCTGGTCGTGGGTGCTCCTTTTGAGACTGGTAGCGGACAAGGCTTTGCTGGTAACGCCTACATTTCTTAACAAGGTGTTGCGCACTCATGAAGAGACAGAGTGCGTTCTATTCCCCGTTAGGTTAGTTTAGTCTCCGAATGATAGAAGGGCATCTGTCGTGGACGGGTTCCAGCAGACCCGCCCTCTCATTGTATCTGTATTAGTAGACCTAGATACGTAAGAATGGAAAAAATCCCGTTCATTCCCGCTTGAAGCGGAGCTTGATTCGCTGATTAGCGGCACTGGTCCAAAGACTGCGACGGTTCTCCAACTACTCAAAGAAACAGGCTCTCGAATTGGTGAGGCATGGGCACTAAGATGGACCGACATAGACATTGAGAGTAGGGTAGTGACATTCACACCCGAAAAGAGAAGTCGTCCAAGACAGTTCAAGCCTAGCGCGAAGCTCTGTTCAATGATACGCGGTCTACCAAAGAAAGATTCGCGCATCTTTGGAAACAGCGATCTTGAGAAGTTCCGTAGGAACTACGAGAAGCAAAGGAGACAGATTGCGGAGAAACTTGGCAACGTAAGTTGAACCAAATCAGAATGCACACATTCCGGCATTGGAAAGCCACCTATGAGTATCACAAGACCAAAGACATTCTGCACGTCATGCGGTTGCTGGGGCACAAGTCGATTCAGAATACGTTACGCTATACGCAATTGGTTGACTGGGGAACCGAATCAGACTACACTTGCAAAGTAGCTGAGACACTTGCAGAGGCGAGCCAACTAATAGAGACTGGCTTTGAGTATGTAACAGAAATGAACGGTGTCAAGCTGTTCAGGAAGCAAAAGTAGTCATGGCTCGCTATCGTTGCTACACTTGCGGCGCACCTTTCGACACTTGGGAAGCATTGATACAGCACCGCCGAGGAGTACGTGAGTACGCAAGAAAGGGCTTCATGAGCCGTCTGGAATGGTTGGTACTTCATGGGCTGGGCTGGCGCTGGAGCGCATAACCCGACCGGCCAAACTCTTGGGATAATGCGACAAATCTCTACCCTCTAAGATCTTTGGCTCCTGAGACTTCGGGAAAGGAGGTAGCTTGGTTCTCTCTTCGCTGTTTCTTTGAGCTGACTCGGTGAACAGCCGGGCACAAGAAAAGAGTGCGACCAGTTCCGAGTAGGACTAGTTCTTTTTCTCTTCGTTATGAGCAGACTTGAGCTCCACCAGACTAATGGATGGAAAGGCTGACTTGAGAACTAACAACGCACCCCAACTGACGAACGCGATTATGGGTGGGGAATACTTGTTCATGTCAGCGTCCGTTGCCCAGAGCGTAGAAGAGTGCCGCGATACCCGCTAGGATTAGTGTCGTGCCAAGTGCCATTGGTGTCTTGTGCTTCATTCACAACCATTTCCCTCTCTCAGTCCTCTCAAACCGATGTAGAGAGCGGCAAGCACAAAGAGAACCGCGAAGAACGGATTCAGTGACCAGAGAACCACAGCCCCGACATAAATCAGGACAAACGCGATTATCAGGCTGATGATCGCATCAACATTTTGTCAGCCCCCCAAGGCTTTCACCAATTACTCTACGGTTCCAGTAATCGAGTCCTGAGCATCTTCAGTGTTTGCATGATCCATTTAGCAGTTCGAAACGCTCCAAACAGACCAGAGAGCGTGAAGGCCACCACGAGCTGGCTGAACTGCACACCTTGAATCCATACTCCGCTTCTTGGGTCAGCAGGGGCGTATTCGACAATCACAGCCGGATGAGTCAAAGCAGCCATACCCCAGTATATCTATCGAGGCCAGACCATACAAGTAAAAGTGACTGTCGTCAACGAGGGACAGGCCACAGAGAGCTTCAACATCTACCTCTACTACAACAAGACGACCAACCAGGTCCCATCCACAACGGTATCCTCCCTCTCACCAGGCCTGACGCTCACAGTCTCGATACCCTGGAACACGACCAACACCCCCGGCGTGAGCTTGCCAGCAGGAGGCTGCTTCCTCTCCGCCTCAATACCGGCCCTGCCCTCGGAGACCCACACCTCCGACAACGGCCTCACCGTCCAGTACCCGTTGGCAAACCGCTTCCGGAAGACCGGGGACGTGGACCTTATCCCGGACGGGACCGTCGACGTAAGCGACGTCATCGCGGTCTGGCAGCACGAATTCACCACCCTGGCTCAGTACGATGTCAACGGCGATGGCGTTGTCGACGTCAGAGATGTGATCGACACTTTCCTCCACGAGTTCACGTAGCCGAGCCGCATCGACTCCTCCCGCAGCGATAACCGTAGCCTCCCCCCGTAATCCTCCAGGCATATCAGAGTCTCATCATCCTGCAAGCTCTGGGGCAGGATGCGGATGACCAGCTCTGTTCCGGGATATATCCATCGATATAGAAGGCTGTCTTGTCGAAAATCTAATAAGGGGCTAGAAGGCCGTTTGCGAGATCAGCGTGATTATTTGAATTTTAGGTCGATATTCATCGTTGCACTAAGCCTCCTCTCCGTCCTAGCAACAGTATCCTTCTTCTCCCCGTACCTGGGAATCATCCAAGTCCACGCGCAAGGGACCCTGATGGCAAGCCCGAACCCTCTAGTAGTCGATCTGGGATCAAACACGTTTACCTCCACCATCACCGTCAGCGGGTTTACGGGCGCGGTCACACTCGCAGCCGTCGCCTCCACAACAAATCCGCCTCCCGGTCAAGTCGTCTTCTCCCTAGACTCATCCTCAGTCACAGGCTCAGGCACCGTCCACCTCTTAGTTTCCGACTCCGACTTTACAACACCCTTTCCGCCCGGAGGAGACATTAACGTCACAGCCACTCCCACCGGGTCCGCGGTCCCCACTGAGTTTGTCCCAGTCGGGCTCACCCTTACGATTCCCGCTGACCGTGCTCAGATAGTTCTGGAGTGCCAAGGGCTCATTCCTTCTACGCCTAACTGCTCGAGCACGAGCATTCTGCCGTTCGAGAGCATCGTCTATGATGCCAATGACAACGCCATCTTCGACGCGGGCGACCAGATCATAGCGGGACCACTGCCACCCGTCGGAACTCATCTCGCGAATGATGCAAAGCTGCAATGGCAAGACGTCAACAATGTTTGCGCTTCGATCGCCACGTGTCACTGGGCCAGCGCTCCTGACATCGACCCCATATTTTACAATACCAACGGTACAGTCGGAGGGCGGGTCTTCCTCTTCGGACCCATGACAACCCTCACCAGCGCCGTCCACGGCACAACTGGAACATGCACAGTTGCCTCCACATGCGCTGATCTAAAACTTAGGTTTGCCCAGACTGACGAGTGCGGCACAGTCGCCTGCGCCACTCTCCAGGGCGTTGTGGAGGTGAAAGCCAAACTTGTCAACGTGGGCGGCATTCTCGCCGACGGTAGCGAGCAGGACGTTCTAGCTCAACAGATAATCTACTCCTTCAACCCAGGAGTCCTCCAGGCTCTCTGTTCCGCAAGTCCCTGCGGTTCAACCCTCAGCGGCCAGTTCGACCAGTTCTGCGCCTTGCAATCCTCCGCGACCGGGGGCAGCGTCTGCGGCTCTCCGCTCACTGGAAGATTCACCTTCGTCGTAGACTCTTACTGCACCAACTCCGGGGGCAGCGTGCTTGACACGATCTCCGTTGATAACAGCAATGGCAAGATATCCTCCAGCAGTCTCTGCAGTCAAGGTCCACCGGCAAACAATGATACTGGCATTGGATGTGATCCGAACTATACAGATACTAACAGAATCGGCACTTGTCCCGGAGACATTACGAAGGGTCCCGCCGGGGCGCCTAATCCTCCGCTGTCGAACGTTACCTCGACCATTGTCGAGTTCATCGTCGGGATCGGTTCCACGCCCGTAACCAACGTAGCGAGCGCTCCAGGCGTTTCTGGATCGTCGCTCGCCGATATTGACGGAGCCTCATCCTCAAACGTCCCAGTCGTCCTCGTCAGCTCGAGCTTCAACAACGGAGCCACCCACTCCACCACCGCCAGTGTCTCTTGCCTACCCTCCTCCGTCGCGGTCAACACCACGACCACCTGCACCGCCACCGTCACTGACCCTGCCACCTCTGGCATCGTCACCCCCGCCGGAACGGTGACTTTTGCCATCACTACGGGAACAGGAAGCTTCAACGTGCCCACCTGTACTCTCGCAGCAGGTACCTATGCCGCGGGCAGCATCACTCCATCCACCAGTTGCTCGGTGGTCTACAAGCCCTCCCAGATAGGAACCGGATCTCATACGCTGAGCGAAAGCTTCGGCGGGGACTCCTCCCACACGACCAGTTCAAGCGCCGCCGTTGTGGCTGTTACGCCTCTTGCTGGTGCTCCGACTTCGACTGTTGTGACATGTGTTCCTGCGTCTGTGACCGTGAATACTGGCTCGGTCTGTACGGCTACTGTTACTGACACTTCCGCTTCGCCTACTACTCCGACTGGTTCTGTGGGCTTCACAACCGATGGTACTGGAACATTCACTTTACCTGGTACGAGCTGTAGCTTGTCGGCTGGTACTGTGGCTGGCACTGCCAGCTGCCAGGTAACCTATACTCCGACGATTGTGGGCACTGGGACTCACTCTATCACTGGTACGTATGCTCCCACGTCGAATCATGCGGCCAGCCACGGTAGCTTTGCGTTGACCGTGGCTGCTCCTGCTGCACATCCCACCTCGACGAGTGTCGATTGTGTTCCTGCATCGGTGACAGTTAGCACTGGCACAGTCTGTACCGCCACGGTCACTGACACTTCCGCAACAGGCGCCACTACTCCCACGGGGAGTGTTGGCTTCGCAAGTGATGGTACTGGTAGTTTCACACCTGCAACAAGCTGTAGTCTATCAGCAGGCACCACTGCTGGTACTGCTACATGCCAGGTAACCTATACTCCCACAGTGGTCGGCACGGGGACTCACACTATCACCGGGACTTTTGTTCCGACTTCGAATCATGCTGCTAGCCACGGAACCTTCGCGCTGACAGTGACGCCTCCTCCTGCTGATCCAACAACTACTAGTGTGAACTGTGTGCCTGCTTCTGTCACGGTCAACTCTGGTTCGCTCTGTACTGCTACCGTCACTGACAGTTCTGCTACTGGTGCTACTACTCCGGCAGGCTCTGTCAGTTTCACGAGTGATGGAACTGGGAGCTTTACTCCAGCAACGAGTTGTAATCTATCGGCTGGCACGACCGCTGGGACTGCGACCTGCCAGGTGACGTACACTCCAACCCTTGTTGGTGCTGGGACTCACGCGATCACTGGGACTTTTGTTCCGACTTCGAACCATCTCGCCAGTCACAGAACGTTTGCGTTAACTGTTACGGCTCTTACTGCTGGTCCTGACTTTACTCTGACTGCTAGTCCGACGAGTGTGACTGTCAGTGTTGGTGTTGCTGGTACTTCGACTATCGCTGTTGGTCCGTTGAACGGGTTTACAGGTGATGTCTCGTTGACCAGTGACAATGCTTCGTGCAGTCTTACTCCTGCGACTGTGTCTGGTGGTTCTGGCACTTCGACTCTGTCTTGCACCTTCTCGACCACTGGCAGTTTCGTTGTGACTGTTACTGGTACGAGTGGTTCGCTGGTTCACACTGCGACTGTGGACTTCACTGTGACTGCAACTGCAGGTTTCGATCTGTCCTGGCAGGGTTATGATTGGGACGGCGGCCATGAAGCAACTCTCTACTTCAACGGGCAGTTCTTGACATCTCTTCCTCCAGTTGATACTCCATCCACTGGCGGCGCCTGGGCGTCCTTCAGCTTCGACATAACATCCTACATCGTGAACGGGACGAATACGCTGACCTTCACACACGCAAACTGGGACTGCAGCGTCTCTGACACCGTTGGGAACTTGCAGGTAACAAGCGGAGCAACAGTCGTCTACAGCAACTCAACAAGCCTACCATTGACCTGTACACAATGGTTGACTTACACTTTCATGGTCGGAACAGCGCCGCCACCCCCGCCTCCGCCAGAACTCTCTATCAGCGCGGGCCAGTCGACGGCGTTCCCTGTTGTAGGCGAGACTCTCACCTTCGGCGCGTTGTCTAGTGGTGGGGTTCCGCCTTACATGTTCACATGGAACTTTGGCGATGGAGCGACGGGTGTTGGGAGCACTGTCAACCACGAATACGCCGCGCCAGGGACGTATGCAGCCCGCGCGACTGTCACGGATTCTGCGTCACGGCCGGACACCAGCTTTGTCGACATTATTGTGACGGTCTCGGCTCCTTCCTCGTCTCCAGGAACTTACATTCTCTCTTGGCAGGGTTACGACTGGGATGGCGGTCAAGAAGAGACGCTCACAATCAACGGACAGATGGTTGCGACTCTTCCTCCAGTTGATACTCCATCCAATGGCGGCGCCTGGGCGTCCTTCAGCTTCGACATAACATCCTACGTCGTGAAGGGGACGAATACGCTGACCTTCACACACGCAAACTGGGACTGCAGCGTCTCTGACAGTGTCAGAAACCTACAACTCACTAATGGAACAACGGTCGTCTACGGCAACGCGACCGTATCCCCCCTGGCCTGTAGCCAGCCACTCACTTACACCTTTTCAGTCTAGACCCTCGAGACGAGTGTCTCGTTCACGAGTCCACTGGGTTCTTTCCTGTCTCCGTTTCCTCATGTGGCGATCATTTGTGTTCGTACCGTTTATCTGCAGGTTTTGCTGGCCATCCGGATACTTCCTTGGTAGCTATGAACTGAGCTAGCCTCGCCTTCGCTTCAGTCTGAGGGCGATCATAGATCTACTCCCATGCTGGTGTCAGTCCCACTTGTTCCAGTCGTCGCTGACTGGATTATTCCCCAGAACTGGGGTGGTAAGGGCGATTTCTGGATCATTGTTCCTTGACAGCGATGGTTGTCTGGGTTATTCTGTTCGAGAACTATGCTTAAACAGGAATGTTCATCCTGCAAGGATCGTGTAGACGCCATCTACACCTACTGCCCCATGTGACGAAGTGAAATGGCCTAGATGGCTTTGCCATTCTGCACAGTATTGGCGCCAGCGAACGATTTCAAGACTTAGGCTAAAGCATCTGACCAAAGCCTCTTGCCAATTGGGACCGGAAGCTGTTTGGGTTCAAGAGGCTCTAGAGACAATCAGCATATTTCAGGCCAGGAAGGATCTGGCTTGGTTCGACTACGGGCCCAGCGAGATTTCGCCTGGCCTTAGAAAATCAGTTGCGGTCACTTCAAGCGGTGCGATTTGTATGTATAGTATAGTGTTCACCCCCCGCACCAGAACTACACCCCCGAACTCCAGAGCTGTAGTCAAATACATCCTCTGGATGAAGAAGGAAGGCTACCGAGAAGCCACAATGCAACGTTACGCCAAGCCGATTTGAACGCTCGGAGGAACAGTCAACCTTTTCGACGCGGAAGCGTTGAAGGCAGAGATTGCCAAGAAAGACTGGTCTGAGAGACCTAAGGAACTTGCATGTGATGCTTAGAGTCTTCTCGCACGGTCGAAGGCTCAGTATAATCGAGAAACATTGCTTCCGTCCTTACCGAGATCGGCAAAGCTTTCGCTCCGAGGCGTCTTCCAGTGCTGTTAAAGAAAGGAGAAAGGGTCCGCCGAATCCGAGGGCAGGACCATCAACGATGAGATTATTCCACATCGATGATGAACCCTGTCGCTGAAGGAAGAGTCGGCGAGCCCAAGTTCAGGATGAACCACATGAAGGAGCCCACGGTAGCAGTGGATGGGACACTGAAAGTTTCGTAAGATTGGAGATACGGACTGATTGAAGTGATCTTGTACGTGATGGTTGTCGACGGGACTTTGTTCAATTGTAGGGCGACGATTACGCCCCAATCGCCAACAACAGTGGATGCCTGGCATGTTGCGTATTGAGTCCAAGTACAGCCGAGGGTCGAAGGCCCAGTAGAATTCAAAACCATAAGCGCTAATGCCCAGTTTGATCCTCCCGGTAGTATCGAAAACGCGTTTGTAAACACAATTTGGACGCCGGCAAGATTTTGAACGGTGACGGTTGTTGTTGTCGTGGCAGGACTAGTTGCGCTGGCCAGCGTTAGAAGGATGAGCGATGTTACGGTGCTTAGGAGAGAGGCTTTCACGATATTTCTTTTGTTCAACCACTAATCACCTCGTTCCAGCCGTTTGTCCCTACAAATTATCTGAGTCTTTTACGGGAATTCAAACAAGAGACCATCAGGCGGTCGGCTGAAGGACCGGGACCTCGTCTTGGCTGTATTCTGAGGATGTATTCTTCTGTTCAAATCCCACCCCCGCACGATGCAAACTGGCTACTGGACATTTTCCCAAAACAACGGTCACGGATGGAATCTTGATGTATTCTTTGTTCATATTCCCTCCGCACACAATTGAACCATTTCAACGAAGACGATACATCAAAGGAGGGTCTCAGAACTTCCAGTGTGGGAAAATAGGCTCGGCTGAGAGAGGTTCCGGAGGTA
>Ga0137387_10001818_pt1 | contig 10694 bp, 7 predicted proteins | sample SagtaG_3_FD_104909 | JGI IMG/M metagenome (GOLD analysis project Ga0137387, IMG submission 104909) | Vadose zone soil microbial communities from Angelo Coast Range Reserve, California, USA - Sage2_R_115_16 metaG | ecosystem: Environmental > Terrestrial > Soil > Vadose zone > Saprolite | place...
GCCGCAACTGGCCCCCGCCGGTGGCTGCTCCGGCGTGACGAGGAGCGGGTCCGCCGGTTCGAGGCCACGGAGTACCGACGGTTCGACTGCGTGGTGGTGGTGAGCGAGGCTGACCGTCAGGCCCTCCTATCCTTGGACCCTGGGCTCGACATCACGGTGATCCCCAACGGGGTGGACGTACAGGTGTTCGCTCCCGATGAGACCGCTCGGCCCGACCCACACCGTGTCGTGTTCCATGGGCTGATGAGCTTCGCCCCGAACGTGACTGCAGCCGAATACCTGGCCCGGCGGATCCTGCCCAGGGTCCGGAAGGACCACCCGGAAGTGCATCTGGTCATCGTGGGACGGGCCCCCACGTCACGGGTCCGGGCCCTCGGCAAGCTCGAGGGGGTCCACGTGACCGGCGAGGTGCCAGACGTGAGGCCATGGCTGACCGCCAGCCGGGTGTACGTCTGCCCCATGCTGAGCGGCACCGGGATCAAGAACAAACTGCTCGAGGCCATGGCATGCGCCCTCCCCAGCGTAGTCACCCCGCTAGCCCTGGGTGGGCTGGACGTCACGCCCGGCAGGGAGCTCCTCGTAGGGGAGGATGAGGGGGAACTGGCCAGACACGTCCTCACGGTCTTGGCCGATGACCGGAGGGCACAGGAACTTGGCCGGGCGGGCCGGGACTACGTCTGCGCCAACCACAGCTGGGAGTCCGTAGGGCGAGCCTATGAGGAGGTGTATCTGGAGGTCATCGCCCGCCACCACCGGGGTGAGGCGCGCTGACGTGGGTCTCCCTTGGATCCGCACCGTACGCGCTATCTAGTCGGATCGTGCCCGATCCTTGATAGGAGGGTTGAGGCCAGGAACGCCATGTTCCGACGTCCATCGGCCCGTTCCTCAGCGACGCGCAAGTTGTATCGTCTGGCCTTCGCCCGGGCGCCCCCCTCAATAACAGCTCGAGCGAGTGATTCTCCGACGACCCGCGGATCCTCAAATGGGACCAGAAGGCCGTTCTCCTCCCTGACGTCTATCCACTCGCGGTTGGGCGGGATGTCCGACAGGACGGGGAAGAGGCCACACGAGAGGGCCTCCATAAGGGAGACCGATGTCCCATCCGAACGTGAGAGCGAGACATAGATGTGGGATTCCCTCAGTGCTTCTGCTACGCGCTCCCTGCTTGCCCCGCCCTCGAACTCCACACTGGAACGAAGCACGGCCGGCAGGATCCGATCGGCGAGAGCTCGGGCCCGTTCGAGGAGATGGCCACCCGCCATGAAGGTGATCTTGATCTCTCGATCGATCTTCGGCATCGCGGCCAAAGCATGGATCAGGTACTCGTTGTTGTACACGGCAGTGAAGCCCCGGGTGCAAACGATTCTCACCGGTTCTGGCGCAGGTGCTCCGGGGCGGAACCTCGTCCTGTCCACACCTAGATAGACGGGGACGATGTCAGCACGGGGAGCCATCTCCCGAGCCTTCTCGGCCAGAAATCTACCGTTCGCGAAGACCGGCGTCGCCCGGTTGAGAGCGACGCGGCCGATCCACCGCTTCACGCCGCCGGCCAGTAGGATGTCGCTGCCCACCGCGTAGATGGAGTAGGGACGGAAGCCGCTCGCGTAGGCCATGGCGGCATGGCCCCCTCCATAGAGCGTGAGCAGAGCATCCACCCTCTTCGCTCGCGCCATCACCCCGAGTTTGCCCGCTGAGGAGATGTACCTGACAGGCGAGGACGATCGTGTTTCCAGGACGGAGACGTCCTCGACGGAGTCGCGAAGCGAATGGATGCTCGCTGCCTGGTATGGATCGTCCACGCTCAGATACTGATCGCCTCGAGGTCGGTCAAGGCAGATGACGCACACCTCGTGGCCCAGCTCCGCCAGTCGCTGAGCAGTTTCCCTCTGCCATGGGCCGGCGAGGGACAAGAGGATCGCCAGGCGCATCGTAGACAAACCTTACACGTCACACATCGCTCGATCAGCCAGTCAATCACAAGGGCACGATTGCCAGCTCGGCTCGGAACATAACCGTTCAATGGTTGAGTGAACGACGAAATCGGTTCCCCCAATTGGCGTTCCTACCCTTCACAATGCGATAGCTTGGGAGGTTGGAGGCGAACTCGCGCCTGCCTGCTCCCACATCAAGACGATCGCTGATCCCAGCAACCAGTGAACCGCAAACTCTTATTCTAGCGTGGTGCTTACTCGACTCGTGCCGCTTCGAGAGCTGTCTCCTGCTCTTCACGAAGCGTGGGTCGATCTCGCCGCCCGTGCCGCCGAGCCCAATCCCTTCCACGAGCCGGCGTACGTGTTGGCTGCGGCACGGCACCTGGGCCACCGATGGCCAGATCTCTTGGTGGTCGAGGAGGATGGGCGGCTGTTAGCTTGCATTCCGATTCGACGCTCCCCTTCCCTGCGCGGGCGTCCGCTACTCAATGTAAGCGTGTGGCGCCACGAATACTCCCTCCTCGGAACTCCGCTGGTCGACCGAGATCGGGCCGGCGCCGCCCTGAAGTCCGCCATCGACGGGATCGTCCGACTGGCCCGTCCCTTCCGCATCGCCGTGTTCGAATGGGTGGGTGACGACGGGCCGGTGGGCGAGGCCCTCGAGCGTGCTCTGGTCGGCCATGGCTTAGGTCCCCTTCGGTACCGATCGTTCTCGCGAGCCGTACTGCGTAGGCGTTCCGACGAGGCGCTCCCTGACCGCCTCGCGGGCCGCCATAGCAGGTTGCGACAACTACGCCGTGCGCTCGAGCGAGAATGCGGGACAGACCTGAATACGGTCAATCGATCAGGTGATCGTCGCGCGATCGAGCAGTTCCTCTCTCTGGAGGCCTCCGGATGGAAAGGACGGGCAGGAACGGCCATGGCGTGCAGACCAGGCCATGCGGACTTCTTCCGAGACCTCTGCACCGAACTGGCCAGAGAGAATCGAATGCAGCTTCTGTCGCTCGAGGCACGAGGCTCTCCCATCGCCATGCAGTTGAGCGTGGAATCGGGCGAGGGGCTATTCTGCATCAAAAGCGCGTATGACGAGCGTCACGCGCGGTTTTCTCCCGGCGCCCAGCTTGAGTTGGACGTGATCGGCCGGTTCTATCGAGAGGGGCGGGCGCGGTGGATCGACTCGTGCACTGATCCGGGAAACTCCCTCATGAATCGCCTTTTCCCCGATCGGAGGAGAATTTCTACGTTGCTGGTCCCTCCCCCGGGAAGACTTGTCTCGATCGTCGTTGGTAAACTGCTCCGGTCCAAGAGGAAGATCCGGCCCAGGGGGTGAGCAAAGGTGAGCAGTCTTCTGGATGTCGACCGTCAGCCGTTCTCCGAAGCCTTCGCACGGCGTCCTTTCCCTGTGCGACATTCCCTGGCAGAGCGTTCAATGCTCGGGCTGGACGCTGTGGCCGAACTGGCAGACAATCTGCCTCTCAGCTCGATCGAGCGGCATCGCGCTGATCTGCCGCTGGTGATGCCTGGAGGAGCTCCGGAGATCGGAGGTCCTCCGTCCGAAACGGTGCGAGGGATCGAGCACAACGGCTGTTGGATGGTTCTTTGGAACATCGAGGATGCACCCGAGTATGCGCGCATCTTGAACGACTTGCTCGATGAGGCAGAACAATCCGTTGGACTGCGCCCCGGCGACATGCGTAATCGGCAGGCGTTCCTCTTCCTATCAGCGCCCAACGCTGTAACGCCCGTGCACTTCGATCCCGAGCACAACTTCCTACTGCAGATTCGGGGTGAGAAGGAAATGAACGTAGGGAAGTTCGTCAACCGAGAGGAGGAACGTAGGGAGCTCGAGCGCTATTACAGTGGCGGCCACCGCAACTTGGAGCTGATACCCGAGGACGCGACGTCGTTCCGCATGTCGCCTGGAGATGGCGTCTACGTGCCGTCCTTCGCGCCTCATTTCGTCAGGAACGGATCCGACGTGTCTGTCTCGCTATCCATCACGTTCCGAACCCGAGCCAGCGAACGAAATGAGAATGTTCACCGGCTCAACGCGCGGCTCCGCCGCTTCAACAGGTCTCCTCGCCCAGCGGGTCAGTCGAGGACAGCCGACTGGACGAAGGCAGCCATCGTGAGTGCTGCCGATCGCCTCCGCGGGAAGAGGGCTGGACGAAGGGAGAAGCCTCCGGCTCAGAAGGTTTGAGAACCATCTGGTTCTGAGAGTGGCCTTCGGTCGTCCCCGCAACGATCACGGCGTGACGGACTTAAGGATTTGCGTCACGTTCTCTGTCACCCAATCCTGATCTTCCGCGAGCCCAGGAAGCCTGCAAAGGGTACTGGCTACCTGGGCAGCCCACCATGCCAGTCCCACCGCGTCCAGAATCCTTGTCTCGGGCCGGAGGCCCAGGCCCTGCCAGTATCGCCCCAAGGTTGAGGCGATTGCGTGGGACCGCCACGGACGTTGCAACCAGAACTCGCCGAGTGACCAGCTGCGGAGATACCGTTCCTCGGTGGCTAACAGATGAAGGAGATCCGTACCAGGTACCCCTGATGGGTGCCAGGCATCCCAATCAATGACGCCGGTCAGGTGTTCCCCTTTCACCAACAAGTTCCCCGACCAGAGATCCCCATGGCGCATAACTCCCGGGAGCGAGGCGAGCGCAGGGGCGAGCGAGAAAGAGATCTCTGAGATCACGTCCCGCCACTGGGGGAAGGCTGTACCGAGCAAGTCGAGGTCCTCGATCTGGGCGGTGGGAGGTCCCGATGTTCTGGGAAGTCGGAGGCAGAACCTTACGACATCGGCTGCCACCGCCGCCCCGACTCTCCCTGGTCGATGACCAGCCAGTTCCGTCTCGGCGCTCCATGACGCCCCAGCAGCTAGTCCCTTTCCTGTGAGGCGAGGAACGAGTGGGATTTCCCTCTGGGCGAGGAAGACAAGTGCCTCAGTCGCTCGAGTGGGATCTGCCGGCGCCCCCGACTCGCTTGCTCGCAGGATTAGCCGGCCCCCTTCCTTGGATGGCAGGCGAGCCAAGACAGAGCCCCCCGATCCTGCACGGAATCGCCCGATTCGCTGTGCCGCCCCAGCGGACCTGGCCACTTTGTCAAGGATACGGGGGATTTCGGGGTCCACCGAGAGCTCGACCATGGCCCCTCCGAGAACCAGGCCCCGAAGGCTGTTCCAGGCCCGTTGTGGCAGGAAGGCCGGTGGCGGCAATCTGTGCACGCCCACACATATGAGATGCCCGGGCGTCCATCGACGAACCCTTTGGATCATTAGTTCCCGGTCGACGGCCGCCCGAGCGGATCGAAGCAGAGGGGACCCGGACGGCAGTGGAGCACGGCCCCACAGGACGGTGTCAACGCCAGCCACCGCCCTCGGATCGAACCGCCAGCGAAGGTCTGTCTCCAGGATGCACACCCTGCGTCCGGGTTCAGCCGGGGTGAGCAGGAAAGCCAGAGAGTGGAAGGTCACCAGCTGCGGCGTGCCCGGAGAGCGTCCCATACGAGTGTCGACACCTGCGCCAAGGTCACCTCAGGAATGTCGTCGGTCGAGACCAGCACTGCTCCTCGGGGGAGGAATTCTTTCGCGTAGCTTTCCCGCCAGCGCTCGAGCGTAGCGATAGAGTGTTGCAGCTTCCTTGTGTGGAGAAGCTCGGCGGGGGCATCAAGGATCACGATCGCGTCGGGCCACGGCATCAAACGGACCAGGGAGCCTTCAATCCACGACCCAAGGCGGGTGCGCCGGGGCCTGATCGCGAGGATCTCGACTGGATGTCGATCGCACAGCACGACGTGGCCCCGCCACGCTGCAGCATACCCGCGCAGGAGCTGCCGCCAGACCTGTAAGGCCTTCCAGACCAGAAAAACGGCTTCCCGAACAGCGCCCGCCTGCCGTCCGGTATCCTGGGTTTCTTCGCCACTCTCGTTGTCGGGCCGGCCTTGCCTCCCCAGATAGAGACGGGTCACCCCCACAGGGATGTGGCCACTGAGACCCTGGATGACGGTTCCCTTCCCCGAGCCATCCGGCCCGAGTACAGCGACGACTGGACCCAATCTCCTCAGAGCTGCCGGCCGACGTTTCGCCGCCATCCGCCGGAGCCGACCCCCGACGCCCTTCCGGTAGGGAGTGGCCCTGCTACCTTCGCGAACGCGGGGGATCAGCCGGCTGAACTCGGGGCGTTCTCGACTCTGAGATTGGAGCTTCACATCGAGTTTGAGCCACCTGCCTTCCCAGAAGCCGACAAAGAACCGGTGGCCGGGATGGCCGGGGGTCTTCACATGGTGCAGGCCCGCCGCTGCGAACAGGGGCTCAGCGTGCTTCAGGTCGCGAGCCGCCATCCACAGATCCACCTCGCCTCCAGGGGGAGGATCAAGGATGGAAGGCCAACGACGGAATGAGTAGGGGATGTCAGCCTTTTCCAGATCGGCCAACGTGGCCCGGATGGGGTTCACGAGGCCCGCAACCCGAACTTGGAGCGTGGAACGATAAGGGCAGTCATCTCTCGCAAGAACCGACGGTTCACCGTCCAGATCAGGGCGATTCCCATGGCCACTCCTGCCAATATTGCCATGGCCAGTCTCACTACCTCGGGCCCCGGCAACCAAAGGCGAACCGCCCCGGCCCCTACCGCGGTGCCCAGGCCCATCGCGATTGCCGGGACGAGTGCCGAAAGGAAGGTGCGGACATTGAGGCCGAGAAGACGAGTAGCCACCACTTGCATGAAGACCGCCAGGACGAGAGCCACTGCCATCTGCGTCCAGGAGACTCCGTTGATACCGAACCGCGTCGCCACCAGAAGGGCTGGGACCAAGACAACAAGGCGGATGAGGGACAGGCCGAACGCCAACCCGGGGCGGCCGATCCCCTTGTATACGTCCGTGGCGCTATTTCCGACGGAGCGAAATGCCGCATAGAGGGCGAGGGCCTCGAGCGGGATGATGCTGCGATTCCAACGGGCCCCAAAGAGCACATGAATCAGCATCGGGGCAATAACAGCGAGCCCAACACCAGCGCCCACACCGTAGACGGTTTGCAAGCGGAGGCTCGTTAGATAACCCTTGCGGAGGCGCTCGGGTTCCTTTCGCGCCCGGCTGAACAGCGGGAAGGCTACCGCAGAGAGAACATAGAAGACGTTGATGATGATCAGTTCGGGCATCCGAAAGCCGAGAGTGTAATAGCCGAGGGCCACGGGTCCCAGCACCCTTCCCACGATCAAGTAATCGACGTCGAAGACGAGACTGACAACCAAGGCGTGCATGGCGGAGGGAGCGCCATAGCTGATCAAGGGCCGCAGGACGGCCTTGTCCACCCGCCAGAACCGGAGGCGTGGTCGGTAGCCGGCGAGCACCCACGAGGCCGAGCTCCAGATGGCATCGCCTGCGAGGTAGCCTACGACGATGGACCATGGACCCAGTCCGAGCGCGGCAAGGGTGATCGACAGGGCGCCTTGTCCTAGCGAGCGAGCGACGGTGGCCACGAGTCGCTTCCGGAACAGGAGGCGCTTGCGAAGCAGCGCATCGGGCACCTGACCGGTGGCGCCGAGGAAGAGTGACAACGAAAGTACGCGGAACATCGCTGTCAGTTCTGGGCGATTGAAGAAACGAGCCGCGAATGGAGCTGCCAGCATTGCGATCCCGACGAGCGCCGAGGAGACGATCAACGCGAGGGCGACGGCGGCATCGTTACGGCGGTCGTCTGCAGGCAGGTATACGAGGGCCTCTGCCACACCGAGATCGGTGAGCACATCGGCGTAGGTGATAAATACCAGGGCGAGGCCGACGATCCCAAAGTCTCGCGGTGTGAGAAGTCGAGCAAGGACGATCGTCGCCGCCAGAACTAGCGTCTTGCCCAGGAGGTAGGAGAGGCCCTGCCACGCCACCCCTCCGACGGCGACTCGGCCCAGGCCTGAAGGCAGCGGACCAGAATCCGCCGACGCCTCGATGAGCGGGCCGTCATCCACCGGAGACGTCATCGCTGCCTCGTACTCATCCTCCGGGCCAGTCTGCCCACATGTGTTGCTCAGCCAGGGTCCTCAGTGGCAGGAAGCGCTCCCCGAATCTGTGAAAGTCCCTCCCGTCTCGGGGACGAACGTCCAGTCGTAGCTGGTTGGGTGCAGCGTCAGCGAAAGCGCACCGAACGTATCCGAGTTGCGGACTTCGCTGTTTGGATCCGTCGTAAGGAACGACGTGTGGTCGCTGCCTCCTGTTCCCACGACGAATTCCCTGATGCCATTCGACGGGTCTGCGCCGCCGCCTGCATCCTGTGGAGCGAACCGCTCGTAGTCGTGGTCGTGGCCGTTGAGGACTACGTCGACCTTGGCAGCATAGAGGTCCTGCCAGAAAGCGGCCTTGTCCGTGTAGTCGCCATTTAGGCCAGAAGACCACCTCCCCTCATGCCAGTACGCCAGCGTGCATGTGTTGGAGTGGGCCGCGAGATCTGCTTGGAGCCACGCCTCCTCTGGAGAGCCGAAGCCGCATCCACCAATCTGGGCGCACTCGGAGTTCAGGGCGACGATGTGCCAAGAACCCACGTCGAAGGAGTAGTAACCCTTCGACGGGTCCCCAGCAGCAGCCCCGAAATACGTGTAGTAGCCAAAGGCGGCGGCGGTCAAGTATTCGTGGTTGCCCGGCATGGGATGGATGATTGACCTCACACGGCCCCATGACGAGTCGAAGGACTGCTGATACCTGTCGAGGGCTCCATCCGCGTACTGGTTATCGCCGAGGACGAGGATCGCGGCAGGGTTCCCGTTGAATGCGAGATCCGACGTCGCTCGCTGGTGGCACTCTGTGGCGGTCCCATTGCCATTGTTGTAACTCGAGCTGTACGGATCACACGCGATGTCGCCGACTGCCATGACCATAGGGTCGCCACCTGAGGCTGCGGGCGTGGTAGCTGAGGCTGGCGTGGACTGTCCCGAATGGTTCCCCGCCCCGTCGAATGCATCGACCGTGTAGCTGTACGTGATAAAGGGAGAGGTACTGAAGTCCGCGTAGCCGCTCGTCGTGCCCCGCACCGTGCCGATCGCGGTCCCACCTCGGTAGATCGTGTAACCGGTCACCCCGACGTTGTCTGTCGCAGCCGTCCAGGTGAGGTTCACGTGATTGGACGCGATGGCGGTGGCGGTGAGGGCGGTCGGAGGGACTGGAGGGGTGACGTCAGAGGATGCCGAGACGATGACGTTGTCGAAGGCAACATCGAAAGTGCGTCCGGTGGCCGAATCGCCGATGAGGACCCTACCGATCGGTGTTGTGCCGAGCGAGTCGGTCTTGCTGAGATCGTTGATCTTTGCGCCGTCGAGCCACACCTCGACGCTGCTTCCGCTCCCATTGATGAAGGCGTGGACTTCAAGCTCGTGCCAGGCCCCCGTAGGCACCGCGGTGGTGCTGGTAGTGCTTACTCCAGTGACCTGGTTGTAATAGATGAGCCTTCCCGTCGGGCCCCTCATTATCGTGAAGATGGCGCCGCCGGAGCTGGTGAGGAATCGCACCACGGACACGTTCCCGCCCCCCTGGCTCAAGACCTTGAACTGGTGGTCATAGAAGAGGTTAGGCTGAGCGGTGGAGAGCGTCTTGTACGCGTAGGCCTGACCCCCCGTGCTCGTCGCCCGAGCGGCCCACATCCCGGCGTAGACCTCCTGCTGCTGGATGGTCGCCCCATTCCGGACGGTCCACTGCGAAAGGCTTCCCGATTCGAAGTCATCCGAGAAGGCCACGCCTGAGGCGCCGGCCGTCGAGGCGAGCAGAGAGAGGAAGACGACGAGCGTGGCGACAAATGCGGTCATCTTCGCCATGACTCCTCGTCCAAGTTGTCGTCTCCCAAGTGGTCGTCTCATGGACATCATGGGGTGCTCCTTCTCGCGAGGGCATTCCCCGCCGGGGCTGGAGAAACGTCCTCCGGGTATGTTTGGATCGGGCAGATGACCCGTGGTCGAAGCGAGGCGCGGACGTGGCGAACCAACCGATCGCCCGTATGGTTGGCTCTGGCAAGGGGAGGGCAGAGAGCATGACGATCTTCTGCTACCACTCGGTCGACACCGCATGGCCCGCAGCGTTGGCGGTCACGCCTGAGAACTTCACAGCGCAGATGGCTTGGCTTGCTCGTCACCGGCGGGTCGTCGATCTGTCGGAAGCGGTCGGCATGCTGGACCCCTCGGGTCGCCTTCCTCGAGGGGTGGCTGCGCTCACCTTCGACGATGGCTTTTCGGGTGTGTACGAATTTGCCTTCCCGATTCTCCGGCGCTTCCGGCTCCCCGCCACCGTCTTTCTCGTAGCACAGACACTCAGCCCCGGAGGACGACCGGTCGACTGGATCGACATCCCTCCTAGAGGGCGCCCTGCCCGAACGCTGTCGCTTGACCAGGTCCTCGAGTTGCGCGACGCAGGCATTTGTTTCGGTTCCCACAGCTTCGCCCACCGGACCCTTACCGAGCTGACCGATGAGGAATGCGAGGCCGATCTGCGAACCAGCAGAGAGCTTCTCGAGAGCGTGTTGGATCGGCCGGTGCGGTTCGTCGCTTACCCGAGGGGCAAACACGACGCTCGGGTGCGACAAAGCTCGGAGCGGGCCGGCTTCACCCACGGCTTCACCCTGCCCGAGACCAAAGAGCGTGCTGGTCGCCACGCAATCCCCCGCGTCGGGATTTACCGGGGCAATGGACTCATGGCGATGCGCATCAAAGCGTCCCGCTGGTATCTGCCGGTCAGGACGAGCCTGGCGTACAACGAGGCACGAAGGCGCACCGGAGAGGGGCCGGTGAGAGATCA
>Ga0137387_10001821_pt1 | contig 10689 bp, 10 predicted proteins | sample SagtaG_3_FD_104909 | JGI IMG/M metagenome (GOLD analysis project Ga0137387, IMG submission 104909) | Vadose zone soil microbial communities from Angelo Coast Range Reserve, California, USA - Sage2_R_115_16 metaG | ecosystem: Environmental > Terrestrial > Soil > Vadose zone > Saprolite | place...
CAGCTCCCCGAAGGCGAACGGCTTGCCGAGGTAGTCATCGGCGCCCAGCTCCAGCCCGTCGACCCGGTCCTCGACGTCGGTGGCCGCGGTCAGCATCAGGATGCGGCTGGGCGACCCGTCGCGCACTAGCCGGCGGCAGACCCGGTCGCCGTGCACGGCCGGCAGGTCGCGGTCGAGCACGACCACGTCGTAGCTGGTGCTGGCCGCGGCCTCCAGGGCTGCCGCGCCGTCGTAGACCACGTCGACGGCGAAACCGGCGTCGCGCAGGCCTTCGCCGATCCGGTTAGCCAGCGCGACGTGATCCTCCACGACCAGCACTCGCACCTGCCCATTGTGCGCCAGCGGGGATGACATCGGCCTAACAGTCGCTGTTCGGCTGGTGTCATGGGCTGCCTGCTAGACCGGGAAGGGCCGCGGCGCCACGGACCACCCGGACGCAGCACCGATGAATGAGAAAGCGGCTAAGCAGCTAGTCCCGATGCGCGCCGCCGGCCGGGCGGAGCCACCACCCAGCCCCTGAGGAGGGCATGATGAACCACAGCACCCGGGTCCTGCGCCGACGACGGCGGGCAGGGGCGCGCACGGCGCGAGCCGCGGCCGCGATCATCGCCACCGCCGGCCTGGCCCTGCTGGCGGCGGCGTGCAGCAGCCCGTCCTCGGCCGGTGCCGGCGGCTCGCCGAATGCGGGAGGGCCAGCGACCTCCCCGTCAACGAGCTCCCAGAAGGTGCTCGCCTTCTCCGGCTGCATGCGCTCCCACGGCGTTCCGAACTTCCCCGACCCCGACAGCAGCGGAGTGCTCCCGAAGACCCAGATCGCTCAGCTCACGGCTAGCAATCCCCAGTTCCCCGAGGCGCACAGAGCGTGCGAGCACCTGCTCCCGAACGGCGGCGAGCCGACCCAGGCCCAGGCGCAGCAGGCGTGGAACGACATGCGGAACTTCGCCCGCTGCATGCGCTCCAACGAGGTGCCGAACTGGCCGGACCCCGCCCCCACGTCCCGGCAGGACCAGCGGCCCTTCTTCCACCTGCCGGACAGCATTGACCCGAATGCGCCGCAGATCGCTACCAAGACCCGCGCATGCCAGCACGTGCTCCACGCGAGTAACCCGCTTGTGACGACGCAATGACCTTCTGCGCGCCCGTCGCCTACGCCAACCACCAGGATGACCGACTTTGAGAAGCATGAACAAGCTCCTCGCTTCATTCGCCGGCCACGGTCAGGAGTTGCTCCGGCCCAGATCGATCAGAAGATGAGCGAATGCTCACCCAAACCTGCCCCCGGACGCAGATGTTCCATTGGCCCGCCAGGACGGCCCGCTGAACAGCCTGAGTCCCAGCGGCAACGCCCCGGCGGGGCTGCGACCACTCTCGGAGTGGGTCTGCGGCGGAACCCGCCGACCGCGGACCCAGCCCCAGCAGAAGCAGAAGCGCGTGCTAAGCCCGAGAGGCCGCCGCGGATCACCCGGACGGAGCAGCCCATGAATCGGAAGGCAGCTAGCTGCGATGCACACCTACGGCAGGGCGCACCCGCGGCCCCAGCCGTGAGGAGGGCATGATGACCCGCCGCATCCGTATCATGAGCCGCCCGCGGCGGGCACGGCCGCGCCCAGCGCGTACCGTGGTCGCCATCATCGCCGCGGTCGGCGTCGCCATGCTGGCGGCGGCATGCAGTAGCGGTGGCGGATCTCCGGCCGGTGCCGGCGGCTCACCGGGCGCGGGCGGGCCAGCGCGCTCCCCGTCAGCGCTCGCGTACTCGGCCTGCATGCGCTCCCATGGCGTGCCGGACTACCCCGACCCCGACAGCAGCGGACAACTCCCCAAGGGCGACGCTCAGCAATTCGGGGTCAGCACCTCCCAGTACCAGGCCGCCCGGCAAGCCTGCCGGCACCTGCTCCCGACAGGCGGGTCGCTCAAACAGCAAGAAGACCAATGCATGCAGAACAGCGACTGCCCACCGGCTCTGGTGCAGCAGATGCTGGCCGCCGACCGGAAGCTCGCCCAGTGCATGCGCTCCCATGGGGTGCCGAACTTCCCCGACCCCACCAACGGTGGTTCCGGTGGCCCCTTTTTCAATATCACTAAAGCCGGTATTTCCGACGCTGCATCGCACACGCGCCAGTTCGAGGCGAAGCTGACCGAATGCGGGCGCCTCGTGGGAGGGAACGCCCCGGAATCCTTCGGGTGACACCGGGAGAGCTGCTGCCGCATCGAATCCACTGCGCCGGCACCGCCTGCCCGGCGACGGGTGGCAGCAGCGCGGGCAGCCTGGGCGAACGTCGCATCATCGCCAGCGGCGCGAACAGCCCGGCGTCGCACGACCCTCAGGGCAGCGGCCGTCGAAGCCGGACGCCGGCACTGGCGGCCAGCACGATCATCCAACCCTGAGGAGGGCATGATGAACGGCAACTCCGACGGCAGACGCAGTCATCTCCGGCTACGGCTCCGGCGACGGCGTGCCGCGGTCGTCATTACCGTGATGGCCGGCGTCGCCGTGCTGGCGGCGGGCTGCGGCGGGAGCCCCTCGTCTGGCACCGCAGGGAGGCCGAGCCAGCACGGCAGCGGGCTCGCCTACTCCCGCTGCATGCGCTCCCGCGGCGTGCCGAACTTCTCCGATCCCAACGGCAGCGGAACCTGGCCTAGCTCGCAGCAACTCGGGCTCGGGCCCGACAACCCCCAGTACCGGGCGGCGATCCAGGCCTGCCAGCCCCTGCTCCCGAACCTGACCCCCGCGCAGCACGCTCAGGCGGAAAGTAAGGCACTGAACTTCGCGCACTGCGTGCGCTCGCACAAAGTGACTGACTTCCCCGACCTGGTCACCGGGAGCCACAACGACGTCGGCTGGCTGCTGCCCAGCGACATCGACGTGACCAGCCCGACCTTCCGGAGAGCGGCCCGGGCCTGCAAGCACTTCGAGGGCGGCAACTTCGAAACGAGCCATGGCCCGCCCGGTCACCCGAACAAGGCGGGGCCGTAAGTTCCGCGACTGAGGTCGTGTCGGTCCTCGCGGGCTTGGCGAGCCGCCGGTCGAGCACCGACCTGGCCGGCCCGGAACATACGCTCGCCCCTGCCCGCGAGCGCTGGAAGATCGAGCACCTGCACTGGCTGATCTCTCATTATCTTTAGCCCTGTCGCACGATGTGGCGCTGAGCTGGCATTCCCGGGGTTTGCCGGCGCGTCTGCCTGGGTGTGGGTGGTTGCTGCTGGTAGTTCAGCCAGCCCAGCACAATTCCGGGGGCGCGGGGCAGTTGCTGTCGTTCATGGCTGGCTGCAGTTCGACGTATGCGACCAGGACCTTCGCGATGGGGCGCCCCGGGCACCTTGCAGCACGCGGCCCCGCACGTCCACATTCTGCCCCGCGCGGATGACATCGGTCTAACAACCAGTGTTCGGCTCGTGTCATCGGCTGCCTGCTAGACCGGGAGGGCAGCGGCGCCGCGGACCATTCCGGACGGAGCAGTTCATGAATGCGAAACCAGCCAGTCCCTGGTGCGCACCGGCGGCCGGACGCCGCCACCACCTGGGCCCCGGGGGGACGCCGGCACCGCCTGGGCCCGAGGGAGGGCATGATGAACCACGGCACCCGCGTCATGCGCCGAAACATGGCCATCATCGCCGCGGTCGGCCTGGCCTTGCTGGCGGCGGCCTGCGGCAGCCCGTCACCGGCTGGTTCCGGCGGCTCACCGAGCGCGGCAGGGTCAGCGGCCTCTCCGTCACTGGTCGGCTTCTCCCATTGCATGCGCTCCCACGGCGTGCCGAGGTTCCCCGATCCCGGCAGCAGCGGAATATTTCCTAAGGGTGGCCCGCAGGTGCTTGGGGTCAGCACCACCCAGTTCAATGCGGCCCGGAGAGCCTGCCAGCACCTGCTCCCGGACACGATCAACGGCGCGTCGATCGAACGTTGCGAGTCGGCCGGCGCCTGTTCACACGACGTAACGCAGGCGATTTTGAACGCCCTGCTGCCATTCGCCCGGTACATGCGCTCCCACGGGGTGCCGAACTGGCCCGACCCGGCCCCCGATTCCCTGGGACGGGTCGCCTTCCCGATCAGCATCAGCAAGGACGGCTTCGACCCGAATACCCCGCAGATCGGGGCCAAGGAGAACGAATGCGGGCACGTGGTGCACCTGCCCGTGGGGGTGCCGTTGGCGGTCTCACCGTGAAAGGCATTGCCGCGCCGAACCCGCTGCGCCCGCACGGTCTCTCCGCCGACGGGCTGGCGCCCGTCGCGCCTGGCTGCCTGCGATGGTGGCGCAGCGCGGACAGTCCGGCGTTCGCCGGCGCACGATCGTCGGCGGGTATCTCGCCTTCGCCGGGCAGCCCGGCTGAGCAGCGACTGGAAAGTGATGGAACCGCCGCGCCCGTACAAGGAGAAGCGGAACGACCGTGAAGGAGACGCCATGAGTGCCAGTACGACACCGGCAGCCGGCGAACGCGCCGCCTTCGCCGCGTCCGGTGGCTGGCGGGGCCGGCGCCGGTGGGTGACCGTCACGGTGGCGGCTGTGGTTGTGCTGGCCGCGGGGGCGGTGTGGCTGGCGGGCGGGTTCGGCGCCCGCGGCCCGTCCGGCCCGGGGCACGGCGTCGGCCTGTATAGGACCGCGACTGCGGCGGTGGAGCGGGGGACGCTGTCTGCGCAGACGGCGCTGAGCGCGACGCTAGGGTATGCGGGGTCCTACACGGTGACGGTGCCGGGTTCCTTGTCGCCGGGGTCCGGGTCGCCGGCGGCGTTCACCTGGCTGCCGCCGGCGGGCCGGGTAATCCGGCAGGGCCAGGTGCTGTACCTGACCAACAACGGCGTGCCGACCTGCCTGCTGTACGGGAGGGTGCCTGCCTGGCGGGAGCTGGAGCGGGGGATGCGCGGGGCGGACGTGGCCCAGCTCAACCACGACCTAGTGCGGCTGGGGTATGCCGGCAGCGGGTACATCGCCGCGGGAGGCTGGCGGTACTTCTCCTGGGACACCAGGTACGGGCTGGAGCAGCTGCAGGGCAGCCTGGGGCTGGCGCAGACCGGGATGCTGCCGCTGGGCCAGGCGGTGTTCGAGCCGCGGGCGCTCCGGGTGGCCGCGGTGCACGCGTCGCTGGGGGCCGCGGCGTCGGGGCCGGTGCTTTCCGCGACCTCCGCCCGGCACGTCGTAACGATCAGCCTGGCCGTCGCCGGCCAGTCCGACGTGAAAAAAGGCGACACGGTGACGGTCACGCTGCCGGACGGGTCAGTGACGCCGGGGGTGATTTCCTCGGTCGGCAAGGTGGCCTCCGGGCACGGCTCCTCAGCGAAGATCACCGTGCTGGTGCGGCTGCGCCACCCGGGTGCAGCCGGGCACCTGGACCAGGCGCCGGTGACGGTGACCATCACCACCAGCCGGGTGCGCAACGCGCTGGCGGTACCGGTGGCGGCGCTGGTGGCCCGGCCGGGCGGGTACGCGGTCGAGATCGTCTCCGGCACCCGGCATCGCCTGGTGCCGGTGACACCGGGCCTGTTCGATGACACGGCCGGGATGGTCCAGGTCACCGGGCCGGGGCTTTCGGCCGGGCAGCGAGTCGTGGTGCCGGCGCCATGAGCGGCGGGCCGGTCGTGCTTGCCGGCACGACCCCGTCCCTGGCCGACGGCCCGGAACCGGTGCTGGAACTGGAGGCGGTGACCAAGATCTACCCGAGCCGGCCGCCGGTGACCGCGCTGGCGCGGGTCTCCTTCACCGTCGCCAGCGGCGAGCTGGTCGCTGTCCTGGGCCCCTCGGGGTCGGGGAAGACCACGCTGCTGCACCTGGCCGGCACCTTGGACAAGCCGACCTCCGGCACGGTGCGGGTCACCGGCCTGGACGTGGCCGGGCTGTCGGACCGGCAGCTGGCCGGGCTGCGGGCCAGCCGGATCGGATTCGTCTTCCAGCAGTTCTTCCTGGCCGAGCAGCAGACCGCGCTGGCCAACGTGGCCGGCGGGCTGCTGTACGCCGGATACTCGGCCGCCGAGCGCCGCGAACGGGCAGCGGCAGCGCTGGAGCGGGTCGGGCTCGGCCACAAACTGGGCGTGCGGCCGGCCCGGCTGTCAGGGGGCGAGCGGCAGCGGGTCGCGATCGCCCGGGCGCTGGCCGGCTCCCCGCAGATCGTGCTTGCCGACGAGCCCACCGGGAACCTGGACCAGGCCACCGGCGCCGCCATCCTGGACCTGCTCGAAGAACTCAACCAGGCCGGCGCCACGATCGTGGTGGTCACCCACGACCAGGCCATCGCCGGGCGGATGCGCCGGCAGATCCAGATGCTCGACGGGCGGATCGCCGCCGACAGCGGCGAGGCGGGCCAGCGGCTGGCAGCCCGCCCGCCGGCCGGGCAGGAGGAAACCCGATGACCACGGCAACCCCGGCCGCCGGGGCGGGCCGGGGAGGCCGCGGGGCCCGCCCGATGGCGCTCGCCGCCCCCAGCCCGGCCCGGCTGCGGACCGCGGACCTGGCCCGGCTGGCCGCGGCAGGGCTGGCCGCACGCAAGCTGCGCGCCGCGCTGTCGGCGCTGGGGATCGCGATCGGGGTGGCCGCGATCGTCGCGGTGCTCGGGCTGTCCCAGTCGTCGGCGGCGGGGCTGAACGCCGAGATCGTCGCGCTCGGCACCAACCTGCTCACCGTCCAGAACGGGCAGACCTTCGCCGGCGGGACCGCCGAGCTGCCCACGCCCGCCGCCGGCATGATCGCCCGGCTGGCCGGGGTGACCGGCGTGCAAGACACCGGGCAGCTCAACGGCATCACCGCCTACAAGTCCCCCTACATCAACCCGATCGAAACCAACGCCCTGTCGGTGGACGCTGCCAGCCTGCACCTGCCCACGGCGGCCAGCACCTCGCTGGCCCAGGGCAGGTTCCTCAACGCCGCCACCGCCCGCGAACCTGTCGCCGTGCTCGGCGCCGCGGCGGCGCAGCGGATGGGCATCGACCGGATCTGGCCCGGCGAGCGGATCTGGGTCGGCGGCAAGTGGTTCTACGTCACCGGGATCCTCAAGCCCGCGGTGCTGGCCCCGGAGATCGACTCCAGCGTGCTGATCGGCTACCCGGCCGCCGGGAAATACCTGAACTTCGACGGCCACCCCTCCACCATCTACGTCAAGGCCGCCACCAGCAGGGTCCGCGCCGTCGACAGCCTGCTCGCCGCCCAGGCCAACCCGGAGAACCCCTCCTACGTCACAGTCTCCCAGCCGTCCGCCGCGCTCACCGCCCAGGCCGCCGCCAAGGGCGCGTTCAGCACCCTGTTCCTCGGGCTGGGCGCGGTGGCGCTGCTGGTCGGCGCGATCGGGGTGGCCAACATCATGGTCATCTCCGTCCTCGAACGCCGGTCGGAGATCGGCCTGCGCCGGGCGCTCGGCGCCACCAAAGGCCACATCCGCATCCAGTTCCTGTCCGAAGCCATCTTCCTCGCCGCCATCGGCGGCATCGCCGGCGTCGCCGCCGGGGCCGCCGCCACCGCCATCTACGCCCGGCACAAGGGCTGGGCCGCCGTCATCCCGCCCGAGGCCTGGGCCGGCGGCATCGGCGCCGCCCTGGTCATCGGCGCCCTCGCCGGGCTGCTCCCGGCGATCCGCGCCGCCCGCCTGTCTCCCACCCAGGCCCTATGGAGCATCTGACCGGCCCGCAGCCCCGGCCGCTCACACAGCCGGCAGCCCGGCCACCCTCGGGCGAACATCACCACCTCGCCGGGCAGCGCGCCGTCCAGGCCTGACACCGACGCGGCGGCCGGAACGATCACCAATCCTGAGGAGGGCATCATGAATCACAGCACCCGTGTCATGCGCCGGCCACGGCGGGCATGGCTGCCGGCAGCGCGAACCGCAGCGGCCATCATCGCCACGGCCGCCTTGGCCTGCTGGCGGCGGCATGCGGCGGCCGCCCGTCATCCACCGGTTCCGCCAGCTCATCGAATGCGGGAGGGTCAACGAACTCCCCGTCGGCCGTCGGCTACTCCCGCTGCATGCGCCCACACGGGGTGCCGAACTTCCCCGACCCCGACAGCAGCGGACAGCTCCCCAAGGCCGACGCGCAAGCACTCGGGGTCAGCAGCTCCCGGCTCCAGGCAGCCCAGCGAGCCTGCCAGCACATGTACCCGAACAACGGCGGGGCGCTCAGCGCCTCGCTCCAACAATGCGAGGAGACCGGCGACTGTCCACAGGCCATGGTGCGGCAGGTGCTGAACGGCATGCAGGCGTTCGCCCGGTGCATGCGCTCCCGCGGAGTGCCAGACTGGCCGACCCCACCACCGATTCCCGGGGGCGCCCTATTTTCCACCTGGACAATAGACTGTGGAGGCAGGAGCGTTCCTATTTCCCCCAGATCAGAACCCAGATCCACGACTGCAACCACCTGATGCCCGGCAACGGGATTCCGTTTGGCTAGCTACTGCCCCTGAAACTCGCATGGCAGTTCATGATCAGGCCCGGAGCCCGCCTGCGAAGACGACGAGTTCCTCGTCACCGGCCGTCGCGCAGATATGCCGGGCTGCTCGGCCAGCCGGCTGGCGTGATGCGAACCGTCAGCGGCGCCTCGGCCCTGTCCACCGGCCAGCCTACATGGAACAGCACCCGGACATTGGTGTCGTCGAAGCGGCGCAAGAGGCGCTCGAGCAGCGGAGAGCCGGTCATCGCCCCATCAAATGGCAAGAGCGCCAATCATCCCGTTCGGTGACATCTTTAGCGCTTCGATCGCCAGCAGGGGCGAGCAGAACGGCGGGTTATGGCGCAGTTCAGCCTCCCAATCGTCGTAGTCGATTGGAGGGTGAGTCGGCGGGGGGAATCGCACCCCCCGCCGCTCTCAGGACCGGACGTGACAGTCTCCCGTCATCCGGCCCCCACAGTCCGCCGGGAAGTGAATGCGACGAGTTTCCAGTGGGCGAACAGGTCTGGCGCATACAGGTAGACCTTCTGCAGCCAGGCCATGGCCTTGGCGTACTTGCCTTTGAATCGCTTGAACTTGCGCATGGCCCACCGGGCCAGGTGATGGTTGATGCGCCATGCGAGGAAGAACAACTCGGAGCGGTAGAAGGCCCCGTAGTAGTTGATCCAGCCCCGGACTTGCGGATTGATAGCATCCGCGAGGCTGGACAGGTCCGCGCTGCTGCGCAGGTTGAGGTGCCAGGCCCTGACCTGACGGCTTTTCGCTTTCTTCGCGCTGGCGCTGATGGCCGGGTTGAAGCTGGCGAAATATCCGCGCTTGCCCAGGGCTTTGCGCGTCCGGAAGGTATAGCCAAGGAAATCGAAGCTGGTGTGCTCGTAATCTCCCCGGCGGTTCGCGTCCTTGCAGTACACGATCTTCGTCTTCACCGGATGCAGCTCCAGGCCCAGCGAGCCGAGCCGGTCAGCGATAGCCGACCGCAGCTGCCAGGCCTGATCCTCAGAATCGCAGTGCACGATCACATCATCCGCGTAGCGTTCAAACGGGCAGCCGGGAAACTCCTGGCTCATCCACATGTCGAACGCATAGTGCATGAACAGATTAGCCAGCAACGGCGAGATCGGAGATCCCTGCGGGGTTCCCTTATCCCTTGGCGTAATGGTCCCGTCCGGCATCTGCACCGGCGCGACAAGCCACCGCGAGATGCACAGCAGGACCCACCGCTCGCTGGTGTGGTGAGCCACCGCCTTCATCATCAGGTCGTGCGGAACGGAATCGAAAAAGGCGCGGACATCCAGATCCAGCGCCCAGTCCTTCTTCCAGCACCGCTGACGGCACCGGGCCAGCGCGTCATGCGCGCTGCGGCCCGGACGATACCCATAACTATCGGAGTGGAAAACCGGTTCCAGCTCCCGCTCCAGCAACATCGCCGCCGCCGTCTGCGCCACCCGGTCGGCCACATTCGGCACCCCGAGCAAACGCACACCCGCCCCATGATCCTTCGGTATCTCCACGCCCCGCACCGGATCGGGGAAATAACTCCCCGACGACATCCGGTTCCACAGCTTGTACAAATTGGCTCTCAGCTGCTCTTCGAACGTCCCGATGCTGACCGCGTCCACGCCCGGCGCGCCCTTATTGGCCCGGACCTTCTCCCACGCCCGGTAAATCAGGCGCTTATCGATCTCAAACGACTTCACTACCGGTTCGGATCCGGCCCGCGGCTCATCCCCTGACGGGTTGGCCTCAGGCTGATCCTGGTCTGCACGGCTCCTTCGCTCCAGCCCCATTACAGGACCTTCACCGCTACTACGAGCCGTCCCGCCCCTGTGCCCCGCCTCGGTACTCTGCCGCTCGCAGTGTCCGCCGCTCGCGGTCCTCCCTCTCGTGACCAGGCACCATGGTCCCGGCCACCGCTATCGGGACGACAGGTTCTCCTGTTCCATGCCAGCGCCCGCGACGAGCTCACGCCACCTCTACACCGGACACCGCCAGGGCAGCACGCAGGCAGCCCCCTGACCCAGGACACCCCGTAACAGGATGCCTTTATCCCGGAAACTCTGTAACTCTCCGGTTTTGATGTCACCGCAGGCTCTTTCGATGCGTCATCAGTGGTTCACTCACGTTCGTCTTCTCGCCGCACACCTGACCCGTCAACGCGGGCCTTTTCCGTAACGCTCACCACCCCGGCTCTTAACCGGCGCAGCTCACGGTGGTTTGGGTCCCCCACCTGCACTGGCGAACCCGGAGGGCCAAAATCCTCCATCACCGGCACAGCACGGTTCATGCTGGCGATTCTTCTACATCGCCACCACTCTCCTTTCAGGACGCAC
>Ga0137387_10001826_pt1 | contig 10681 bp, 10 predicted proteins | sample SagtaG_3_FD_104909 | JGI IMG/M metagenome (GOLD analysis project Ga0137387, IMG submission 104909) | Vadose zone soil microbial communities from Angelo Coast Range Reserve, California, USA - Sage2_R_115_16 metaG | ecosystem: Environmental > Terrestrial > Soil > Vadose zone > Saprolite | place...
ACGCGGAGTCGCGCGGCGTCCGCTTCGTGATCCATCACTCGGACGCGATGGCGCTCGACCTCGACGAACCCTCGGACCTCGCGCGCCTCAGCCGCGCGGTGTGAAGCGAATCGAGCTGATCGGAGTCGAGGGCCTGCCCGAAATCAAGCCCGGAGACGATCTGGGCGAGCTGATCTCAGCCCACTCAACTCTGCAGCCGGGCGACGTGCTTGTCGTCGCTCAGAAGGTCGTCTCGAAGTCCGAAGGCCGCGTCGTCCGGCTCGAGGACGTCATAGCGGGCGACGACGCGCTGCGGATCGCGGCCCACCTCATCGCGACCCCGGATCCGCGGATGGTGCAGGTCGTGCTCGACGAGAGCGTCCGGGTGCTGCGCTCGGAGCGGGTGTTGATCACAGAGACGCGACAGGGCTACGTCTGCGCGAACGCCGGGGTTGACCACTCCAACACCGGCGCCGGAGTGCTCACGCTGCTTCCGACGGACCCGGACGCCAGCGCGCGCCGGCTCTGGGATCGCCTAAGGGAGCTCACCGGGGTAGTCGTGGGAGTCATCGTCTCGGACACGTTCGGGCGGCCGTGGCGGCTGGGCATCGTCAACGTCGCGCTTGGCGTGGCCGGCTTGCCGGCCGCGATCGACCTGCGTGGCACGCCAGACGACGCGGGCCAGCCGCTGCACGCAACTGTGCTTGCCGTCGCGGACGACATCGCCGCGAGCGCGGGCCTGGTGATGGGCAAGACGGCTCGCACGCCCGCGGTCATCGTCCGCGGCCTCGAGCTGAAAGGCAGCGGCACCGGCCAAGACCTGATCCGGCCGTCCGCGGAGGACCTGTTCCGCTGAGAGTCGTCGTTCTCGCCGGCGGCACTGGTGGCGCGGTGCTCGCCGCCGGCATCCAGGCCATTGCACCGGAGCACGTGTTGACAGTCATCGCCAACACAGCCGACGACGACGACTTCTGGGGACTTCGCGTCTGCCCAGATATCGATGCCGTCATCTACCGCTTGGCCGGCATGTTCAACGACGAGGCCGGTTACGGCGTCATGGGCGATACGTTTCATGTCCTCGACGGGCTTGCTCGCGCCGGCGAGAACACCTGGTTTCGAATCGGCGATCGCGACTTCGCGACTCACCTCGTGCGCACAGAGATGCTGGGCCGGGGATGCTCGCTGACGGAGACTTCGCTCGAGCTGTGCCGCCGGCTGGGCGCGACTGCGCGCGTGATTCCCATGACGGATCAGGTGGTGCGTACCCGCTTCACCACCGAACAGGGGGAGCTTTCGTTTCAGGAGTATTACGTCCGCGAACGACTCAAGCCCGCGCTCCACTCAATTGCATTCGCCGGGATGGCTGATGCACGGCCCAGTGCGGAGGTCTCGGCAGCGCTGGACGAGGCGGACCGCGTCATCATCGGCCCGTCGAACCCGCTCATCTCGATCGCCCCGATCCTCGAGCTGATGCGCGAAAGTCTCCGGCGCGATCGCACCGTGGCCGTCACGCCGATCGTCGGCGGCATCGCGCTGAAGGGTCCCACCGTGGAGATGATGCGCGCGCTCGGCCGTGACCCGGATCCGGTCGAGGTTGCGCGGATGTACCGCGATGTGGCGGCAGGGTTCGTGCTCGACCAGCGCGACCGCAGACTTGCGCCGGCAATCGAGGCGTTGGGCTACCGGGTCGTCGTGTGCGACACCGTCATGCGCGACGGCGGCCGCACGCTAGCCCGCGCTGTTTTACGTGACGTGTGAGTTGGCGACCATGATGAGCACGCCGATCAGGACCATGACAAGCCCGACCACGAGCACCGCATACTGAGCGACGGCCATCACGGTCGCCGTCGATCCCCTCGCGACCGGCTCTTCGGCATCCAGGTTGGGCGCATCACCCGACGCGAGCTGCCACGAACCCGTGGCGCCGCCGTCTCGTTTCTTTTTGCCACCGTCCTGGGCGACAGGCTCTTTGTCCATGCTGACGACGGACCATGCTCCCGCGGCCGTTCCGGAGGTCGCGGGCGCAGCCGGCTCGACCTTCGCCACCGGTTCTGCTGCAGGGCTTGGCGCCGGTGTCCACGACTGGTCGCTCGGGGCCGGCATCGGAGTCGGCTCGGGCGCGGGTCGGAACGGCTCCGGCGCGGGCGGCGTGTAGGCAGGCTGTGCCGGAGCAGCCGGATAGTCGAAGCTCGAAGCGGGCGCCGGAGCGCTTGTCGTCTCCCAAGGGGGTGGCGCCGGAGCTTGTTCGGATCGAGCGGGTGGCGCGGCGGGTGCAGCCGCCGGCGGCGGCTCGTATGCCGGAGCCTCATAGGTGACCGACTGCTGGGCCTGGGTGGGTGCGTAAGCGCTTGCGGCCGCGGTGGTCTCTTCGGCGGGCCGCTCTGAGCGTCCCCGCGGGGTAAGCGTGCGCTGTCGCGCGGCGCGGACCTTGTGCTCGATCTGTGACCGCCGTGCCGAATACATCGAGCGCTTCTCGACCGACTTCCTCCGCATCACGAAAAACACCGCCACGATCCCCACCAGGGCGACCAGCGGCCCGGCTATGAGGTAGGCCATACGCGCCGATTATCGGGGATCGGTCCGTGTTTACAATCGCCGGAATGGCCCTTTACGACCGCATCGAGTCAGAAATGGTCAATGCCCGCCGGCAGCGCGACGACGTGGCCCTGGGCACGCTCTCCCTGCTCAAGAGTGAGCTCGTCAGGGCGAGCAAGGAGGGTGGCGCTTCGGGCCGGATCGATGACGACCTCGTGGTCAGGGTCACGCGCAAGGAAGTCAAAAGACGAGAAGAGGCGATCGAGGTCTACCAGAAGGCGGGTCGCGAGGAATCGGCGCGCCGCGAAGAGGCTGAGATGCGTGTCTTGCGCGATTACCTCCCAGCGTCGCTGAGCGAGGATCAAATCGAAGCGGAAGTGCGAGCTGTCATCGCGGAGGTCAAGCCGGAGGGACCAAAGGGATTTGGGCTCGTCATGAAAGCTGCGACCGCGCGCCTGGCGGGACGCGCCGAAGGAAACGAGATCGCGAAGGTGACCCGCAGGCTGCTTGGCTCCTAAACGCGAGCCTTCGTGGAAGTCGCCGGCGCCACCGCGCGGTGCCCGCACGCGGGCCAAGCTGACCGTCGAGCGGCTGCAAGATCTCTACACCGCGGCGACCGAGCTGTCGCATGAAAACCCGTTCCAGCTGCTGATCGCGACGATTCTTTCCGCGCAAACGACCGATCGCTCGGTGAACCTGGTGACGCCCGAGCTCTTCCGTCGCTACCCAACAGCGCAAGACCTCGCGGCGGCCGATCCCTCAGAGGTCGAAAAGCTGATCAAACCAACCGGGTTCTTCCGGTTGAAGACAATGCGGATCCTCGCCGCGAGCCGTGCCCTTGTCGAGCTTTTCGGGGGCGAAGTCCCGACGACGATGGAGGACATGGTCAAGATTCCCGGGATCGGTCGCAAGACCGCGAACGTGATTCTCGGCGCTGGCTTTGATTCGCCAGGTTTCGCGGTCGATACCCATGTGATTCGGCTGACCAACCGGCTCGGGCTGGTGGCGACGCGTGACCCCGTGAAGATCGAGTATCAGGTTTGCGCGATGGTGCCGAAGGAGGACTGGACAGGGCTCTCCCTCCGCCTGATCCTGCACGGCCGGCGCGTGTGCGACGCCCGGCGTCCGCGCTGCGAGGAGTGCGTGCTCAACGACTTCTGTCCGTCGTCGCTGCTGCGGCCGCGTCGAAGGCTGCGCAAGGGCCGGCCCATCGGCGAGGCGCCGAATTCCGACATCAAGCTGGCGGGAGCCTGAATATGGCCTGAACGTAGGCGAACGTTTGTTCTATCCTTTGCGGGGATGGCCGCTCCTGAACCTCGGCTGGCAGACGTCGAATACGTCGAGGTCCAATGCAAATCGGCCCTGAACCCCGTCAAGAACATGGGCTTCGCGTGGTCGCTGAATCCCTACACCGGCTGCGAGCACCGCTGCGCCTTTTGCTATGTCCGCGCATTCGAGCTCCGCGCCGATCGGCCATCTGACGACCGCTACGGCCGGACGGTCCGGATCAAGGTCAACGTCGCCTCCGTTCTCCGCGGCGAGCTGTCGCGCCAGTCGTGGCGGAAAGAGACCATAGTCATCGGCGCCGCGACCGATCCCTATCAGCCGGCGGAAGGCCGCTACCGCCTTACCAGGCAATGCCTGCAGACGCTTGGCGACTTCGCCAACCCTGCGGCCATGATCACGCGCGGCCCGATGATCGTCCGCGACATCGATGTGCTGACCGACCTCGCGCGCCGTGCTGACCTGCACATCACCTTCAGCATCCCGACGCTCGACGACGACATCTGGCGCAAGACCGAGCCGGGCACCGCCCATCCCAAGCAGCGGCTGCGCGCCATCGAGAAGCTTGTGGCCGCGGGCATCGACGTGGGCGTAGGTATGGCGCCCATCCTTCCGGGCCTGTCCGACCGGCCTGAGCTGCTCGAGGAGGTCGTCAAGGCCGCGCGGGCTGCCGGGGCGACCGGACTGTGGGCGGGCATGCTGCACCTCAAGGACGGCACGCGGGAGCACTTCCTCACTGTTCTCGCGCGCCACTGGCCCGAGCTGCTGCCGCGCTACGAGCAGGCCTACCGCGACCGCGCTTACCTGCCCACGGCCTTTGGCGAGAAGACCATGCGCGAGGTGTCGCACCTGCGTTCGCATCACGGAGTTGCGGACCGCAGGCGCGTAATCCTCAAACCACCGCCGGAACCCGAACAGCTCTCCCTCCTGAATTAGCATTCAGCGAGAGATGCGTGGCCCAATCGACGTCCTGACAGGCAAGGCCGGCGGGTTCAGGAAGATGGAGATCGCCCGCCGCACCGTGCCCTGCTACAAGCACGTCATCGAGAAGGACGGCGAACAGCTTGCCGTCTGTCTCCTCGTCGACTCCGGCAAGCTCTACCGCTTCCCATACGAGACGACGAAGGGCATCCGCGGCCTGGAGATCAAAGCGCGTTTCCTGCGCGGCGAGATGGAGCATCTGCGCCTCCGCGAGTTTCAACCTGGCCTCTGTCGCTATGTCGAAAGAGCAGACCAGGCCGTCTGAGTCTCTCGTCCAGGACCTGCTCGCGGAGCGCCGCGAGCTCAAGGTCGCCGTCGAACGACTGAAGCTCGAGCTGGCGGACGCGCAGGCGGGCGTCGGTGGGCCTGATCGGCGGACGCGGGAGCTGAACGAGCTGAAAGATGAGGTCGAGAGGCTGCGCTACCAGCTCGCTTCGGCGCGCGCCGAGATCACCCGCCTGCGCGAAGAGCGCGACCATCTGCGCGGGGGAATCGAGCGCGCGCTGGACCAGCTGACCGCCGAGCCCTAAAGAAAAAGAGGCCCCGCCTTTGGGCAGGGCCTTGGCAGCAGTCTTGGTTACTTGACGGCGTTCGCGAGCTGGTCTGTCAGCTGGTCTGTGAACTGGCCGATTCCTGGCGCCGCGATGCGCCCGCCTTTGTAGTTGAAGGCGCCCACCAAGAAGATGATCCAGTACACGAGGCCCACGATCCAGACGATGGCGCCAAGCGGCAAGAAGATGATGTAGAGGATCGTCGAGATCAGCCACAGACCACCAAGCACGACTACCGACTGGGCGGCGTTCCACTTGACGTCCGGGTCGTCCTTACCGACGAACAAAAAGATGATTCCGGTGACCCACCACAAAAGATAAGCCAGGATGACGTTGGTCTTCGCGTTGCTGGCCCCGGTGGCCGGCGTTCCGCCCATGGGAGCCGGCTGGCCTGGGGGCGGCGGGGGCATCTGCGACATGGATCAATCTCCTCCTGTTGCTGGCTGCTGCGGGCCCGATTATCGACGTAATCCCTCCAAAACGCCATATCCGAAAGGAGTTCGCCAGCTCGGCACTGCCTTCGAACTCACTCTGCTAGGCTCGCCACCAGATGGCGGATTCCGGTCAGCCGGACAAATCTCCTTCGGGGCCGCCGGTCCCCAAGTGGGCGCCGGAGCCTGACGACAACGACGCGCCGAAGCACTCCGCCGAAGCCGCGTCTTCCGCCACGCCGCCGTCGTTCGGCGGTGATTACGCGGCCACCATGCGGTTGATCCCGGTTCCCCCGCCCGCGACGCCGCCGCCAGCTTTTGGGGTCCCCGCCGCGCATGCAGCCGGGGATCCGACGCCGCCCCACGTTCCCGGTGAGCGCTACATCGGCAAGTACCGCCTCAAAGGTGAGCTCGGCCGAGGCGGGATGGGCACCGTCTACCTGGCCGAGCAGCCTGGTCTGGGACGCGAGGTCGCGATCAAGGAGCTGATCCAGTCGGCCGATCCGGTCGCTTTGAAACGCTTCCTGCAAGAGGCGCAGGTCATGGCGCGGACCAGCCATCCGAACCTGGTCCAGGTCCATGACATGGAGCTGCAGGGCAACATCAACTATCTGGTCCTCGAGTTCATCCGAGGCCGCTCCCTGCGCGACTGGATGAACCAGTCCGAGATTCCGCCCCCACAGGTGTTCGCTGTCATGCACGGAGTCCTGCAGGCGCTCGACTACGCGCACCGCCACGCGATCGTGCACCGCGACATGAAGCCAGAGAACGTGCTCATCTCGGACGAAGGGATTGTCAAGGTCACGGACTTCGGGATCGCGCGCCTGCTCGATGACACCGGCGTCGGCGGCACAGCGACCAAGACCGGGACCACGGTCGGAACTCCGCAGTACATGTCCCCGGAGCAGGTCGCGTCGAGCAAGGTCGATGGTCGGAGCGACCTCTATTCGGCCGGGATCATGTTCTATGAGCTGGTGGTCGGGCAGCCTCCGTTCACCGCGTCGGATGCCGACGGGCCCTTCACGCTCATGGCCAAGCACGTGCAGGCGCCACCCAAGCCGCCGTCGGTTTTCCGACCGGGTCTCAACCCCGAGCTCGAGCAGGTGATCCTCAAGTCGCTCTCCAAGCGACCCGAGGACAGATTCCAGAGCGGCCACGAGTTCGACGACGCGATGTCGCGGGTGGCCGACCAGATGTGCCCGGGATGGCAGCGAGCCCTGGAGCCGGGCGCTGACCTGGCCAAGATGGTGCCCCGAGCCACGCCCGCGGGCCCCATGCCGGCGACGCCGATCGGAATGGCGATCGCGCAGCCGGGGATGGCGGTCCGGCACGCCCATGTTGTCTACAACCCGACGCCTCCGGTGAAGCCGGTGGCCAAGAAGTCGATGGGCTGCGTCAGCATGATCGGGACGACGGTGCTGGTCGCTGCAGCTGTCGGAGTCCTAGCGGGAAGCTTGCTGCACTAGTTCGGAGACTGCCCCTGTCGGGCAAGTGCGTCCTGCGCGTCCTGACCGATGAGGATGTCGCGCGAGCCGGATTTCCCCGCCGCGATCACCGTCTGCTGCGTGTACTGAGCGGTGTAGGTGTGATGCGACTGCGTCGCCAGCTGGGTCGGGAACTGCACCCACGGCGAGTCGGTCGTCTCCCGGATCGCGGTGACGTCGTAGATGCGGAAGGTTTCCGCCGACTTTCCTTTGAGCTGCACGCCTGGAACGAGGTCCACGGCGATGTAGTCGCGGCACATATCGTAGGTTTGCTGACCGATCAGCACCTGGAACGCCGGCGCGTGCGCGCAGAAACGTGCCGCGGTGTTGACCGTGTCCCCAAGCGCGGTGTACTGGAGGCGGCTGCGCGATCCCATGTTGCCCACAACGGCGGGTCCGGTGTTGATGCCGATGCCGTAGCGGATCGGGGGAAGGCCCTTGGCGAGCAATCTCTCCTGCAGCTCCTGCGCGCGGTTGATGCAGTCGTACGCGCACCGGATGGCGAGCAACGCGTGATTTTCCTGCAGCCGGGGCGCGTTCCAGAACGCCATGATCTCGTCCCCGACGTACTTGTCGATGGTGCCGTCCCAGGTGAAGATGATCCCGCTGAGGTGGTCGAGGTACATCTGCACCACCTCGGTCACATCACTGGCCGCCATCGACTCGGACATCGACGTGAAGCCGCGGATGTCGACGAAGAACAGCGAGATGTCGCGGCGCTCGCCGCCACGCATGATGTCGGCAACTCCGCCGCGCGTCTTCGCCAGCTGGGTGACGATCTCGGGCTTCAGGTATTGCCCGAACAGCGCAGTGACCTTGCGCTTCTCGCGATCCTCATACAGGAAGCGATACGCCGTGACGCCGGAATAGGTGAGCGCGATGGCGAGCCAGGGATGGAACAGGTCGGGCATCCAGTTTTGGAACGTCGCTAGGGCGGACATCCCGAACGTGAACAGCACCAGCGCGACAACCGTGCCGAGCAATCCCCAGAGCACTGTCACGCGTGAAACGCCGACCGCTGTCGCCAAACCCAGGAGAAGGATCAACACGAAAAGGACCCAGGGCGGCTCGGCGGTCAGAAAGCGCGACGGATTCGGCGGCAGCGGAACCGCGTTGAGCAACATCTGGATGACGTTGGCGTGGATCTCCACACCGGCCATCGCGCGGGTCGTCGCGCCGAAGCTCGTGGTGGCCAGCTGCTCGTCATTGACCCCGGTGAGGTCGTACGCGCCGATGAGCACGATCTTGTCCTGGAAGAAGTCAGCGGGCACGCTGCCCTCAAGGACCTTGCTAAAGCTGACGTAGTGACCGAAATTCTTGAAGTTCCCCGGCGGGCCCGAGTAGTTGATCAGGATCGCGCCAGATCCGTCGACGGGTGTGCTCCATGCCGTGCCGAAGGTCGCAACCCCGTCCGCCACCACGACGTCGGGCGCGGTGTGAAAATCCGCGCCGAACTGGCCGATGCGGTAGGTCGCCACGCCGAAGCTGTCCATGACCGGCTTGCTGCAGGTGTGCCGCGCGAAGCAGAGTGGCTGGACCGCCATTGCGATGCGCCTGACCACTCCGTCGCGATCCTGGGGCAGGTCGGGTGAGGCGAGCACGATGTTGGGCAGGGGTTGCTGACACGGGCCGTCAAGCGGCCCGTCAGCGTCGAGGCAGCGGAACGCTTTGATCGGAATCTCATCAACCACACCGCCCTGGACCATCTTGCCGATGCCCGGGTCGAACTGACCGGCCCCGTAAGCAAGGACGACGGGCGTCTTGGTGGCGACCAGCGCCTTCCGGAAGGCGTCATCGCCCGTTCCCTGGTCGGGGAACGAGATGTCGAACCCGACCACGGCGGCGCCATCGTTCTCGAGGACCTGGAGGGTCTGCGCGTACTTGTCACGGGAGATCGGGTAGTGGCCCAACGTCTGCAGGCTCTTGTTGTCGATCCCCACGATGACCACGTCGTTTCTCGGTCGGCCGGGGTCGTACGAGGCCACGAATCGGTCTTCGGGATGAACCGAGATGTTCGCCACGCAACCGTTGACACCCACGTCGCAGGTGAGCTGTTGCGTGTAGAGGAAGTACATGACGCCGGTCAGCACGAGCGCGATCAGGACCGCGACCGCGGTGCGATACGTGTACCAGTACCGGATGTAGCGGCTCAAGAGCGCCGCGATCATAAAGCCCATGACAGTGAGGTGCGGCATCGCCGGCTGGGTCGACAAGTCCCTGATCGACTCCAAGCTTTTCTACCCCCTGTCGGTCAAGACATCGGGTGACCGGCTGCGCTTCTACGCGAGCCAGTTTTCGCTCGTGGAGGTCGACTCGACCTACTACGGCATCCCCAAACCGGACAGCGCCCTCGCCTGGGCGGCGCAGACCCCAGACGACTTCACCTTTGACGTCAAGTCGTTCTCCCTATTCACCAACCACCCGACCAAGCCGGCATCCCTTCCACCGGACATCCGGGAGGGTCTGCCGCCCAAGCTTCTGGAAAAGAACGTCTACCTGGAGTACATGCCGGACGACCTGCTGGACGAGACCTGGGACCGCTTTCGAGAGGCGATCGAGCCGCTCCGAGCGGCCGGAAAGCTTGGCGCCGTGTTCTTCCAGTTCCCGCCGTGGTTTCTTCCGTCGTCGCGGTCGTTGGCGTACCTGGAACAGGTCCAGGAGAGGATGTTCGGATTCCAGATCGCCGTCGAGTTCCGCAAGCCCGAATGGCTGGACGGGCGGCACAAGGACGGCACGCTCGCGTTCCTTCGAAGTCGCGACATCCCATACGTCGCCGTCGACGTCCCCCCGGGCCACGCCACCAGCATGCCGTCGGTTGCCGAGGTGACTTCTTCGAAGCTCTCGGTCGTGCGATTCCATGGGCGCAACCACGAAACGTGGGACCTGCGCGGCGTGCCACCCAACGTCCGGTTCCGCTATGACTACACCGACGAGGAGCTTGGAGAGTGGGTGCCGCGGATCAAGGAGATGGAGAGGTCGGCAGGGCGCGTGCATGCCCTGATGAACAACAACTACTCCAACTACTCGGTGAAGAACGCCCAGCAACTCGAGAAGTTGCTCCAGGCCTGGCAGAAATAGGTCCTAATCTAGAGGCGCATGAACGAGGCCTTGCTCGTCCTCTATCGGCACAAGACGTGGGCAACGCTCGCGCTGATCGACTTCTGCAGGGGCGTTGACGACGCCGTGCTTGACGCGACGACATCAGGCACCTACGGCACGATCCGCGACACGCTTTGCCACCTGGTGCGCTCGGAAGAGGGATACCTGGCGAGGGTGACCGGCAAGCGGCACTCTGAGCCGCTTGGCGACCAGCCCGTTTCGCTGGTCGAGCTCGGCGAACGTATCCGGCGCATGGGTCCGCATTGGGAAGCGGCCGCGCAAGACCCCGACCTCGCCAGGCGCAGGGTGACGACGGACGACGGATGGCGCCTCGCCG
>Ga0137387_10001832_pt1 | contig 10669 bp, 9 predicted proteins | sample SagtaG_3_FD_104909 | JGI IMG/M metagenome (GOLD analysis project Ga0137387, IMG submission 104909) | Vadose zone soil microbial communities from Angelo Coast Range Reserve, California, USA - Sage2_R_115_16 metaG | ecosystem: Environmental > Terrestrial > Soil > Vadose zone > Saprolite | place...
AGCCAGCCCTCGGTCGGATCGAGCCAGATGCCCCGGCCGACCTCGTCGTGCTCCAGTACGACGCGCCGGCCCCGCTCACCGACGAGAACCTGGCCGGCCACTGGATGTTCGGGCTGGGCTCGCGCCACGTCCGGGACGTGGTCGTTGCCGGCGAGGTCGTGGTGCGCGATCGGCGGCTCACCGCCGTCGACCAGGAGAAGATCGCGGTCGATGCGGCGGCCGCGGCGGAGCGCCTCTGGGGTCGCATGGACCAGATCGGGCCCCACCCGTTCCAGCCGGCGGCAGGCGCGTAGACGCTCATGCCCGTGACCACCGAGGGCCGCGTGGCCTTGTACCTGCAGGACAAGCACCCCATCCGCGAGGGCATGGAGTACGTGCGGTACGCCGAGGAGCGAGGCTTCGAGGCAGTCTGGCAGGCCGAGAGCCGGCTGGTGCGCGAGGCGACGGTGCCGATGGCCGCGTTCGCCGCTGTCACCGACCGGATCAAGATCGGCTCGGGGGTGGTGAACACGTGGACCCGCAATGTCGGCTTGCTCGCGGCGACCTTCGCCACGCTCGACGAGCTGGCGCCCGGGCGCATCATCCTGGGCATCGGCGCGTGGTGGGAGCCCCTCGCTTCGAAGGTGGGCGCGCGCCGGCGGAAGCCGCTTCAGGCGATGCGCGAGGTCGTGGAGGTGACCCGTCGACTCCTGGCGATGGAGAACGTGACCTTCCACGGAGAGTTCGCCAACGTCACTGACATCGAGATCGACATCGTGCACGGCGACCGCTCGCCCAAGCACGTCCCGATCTACATCGGCGCCACCGGGATGAAGATGATGGAGGTGGCGGGCGAGATCGGGGACGGTGTCGTGCTGAACTACCTGGTCGGGCCCGCATACAACCACCAGGCGATGGCGGCGCTGGCCGAGGGGGCGGCGCGAAGCGGACGGGATGTCGAGGAGATCGATCGGCCGCAGCTTGTGGTGTGCTCGCTGGACGAGGATCGCGACCTCGCCCTCGACCGGGCCCGGGAGCTGGTCACGCAGTACCTCGGGCAGCAGCCCCACATCATGAAGGCGAGCGGGGTGGACCAGTCGGTGCTCGACGACATCGCGAGGGTCCTGACGTGGCCGGCCGGGCCGGAGGAGATCCGCCGTGCGATGACGCTGGTGCCCGACGAGGTGGTCCAGCTCATCACCGCTTCCGGGACGCCGGACGAGTGCCGGGCCAAGGTCCGGGAGTACGTGCAGGCCGGCGCGACGTGCCCGATCCTGTACCCGCTGGGGGACGACGTCCGCGAGATGATCGACGCGTTCGCCTGGGGGAAGTTCTGATGGACGTCCACCTCCCCAGGACGCTGGACGAAGCCCTCGAGCTCAAGGCCGCCCACCCCGAGGCGTTACCGATCGCGGGCGGGACCGACGTGATGGTCGAGATCAACTTCGACCGGCACCGGCCCGAAGCGATGATCGATCTCTCTCGGTTGGAGGAGCTGCGGACGTGGCGGCGGGAGAACGGCTCGATGTTCCTGGGGGCCGGCGTGACCTACTCTCGGATCATGCGCGAGCTTCCCGGGTTCCGACCGTGGGTCCAGGCCTCGCGCACGGTCGGCTCGCCCCAGATCCGCAACCGGGGAACGCCCGGGGGCAACCTCGGCACCGCCTCTCCGGCGGGCGACGCGTTGCCCGTGCTCGCCGCGTACGACGCCGAGATCGTGACGATCGGCGCGGCCGGAGGCGAGCGTTCCCTCCCGTGGCACGAGTTCCACGTCGGGGTGAAGAAGAACGCCCTGCGACCAGATGAGCTGATCCTGGGAGCGCGATGGAAGGTCGTTCGCGGGCCCGGCTCGTTCTCGAAGATCGGCACGCGCAACGCCATGGTCATCTCGATGGCCGGGCTGTGCCTCGTCGTGGACGAGGACGGACGGAACGTGCGCGTGGCGCTCGGGTCGGTGGCCCCGACGATCGTTCGCGCATCGGACGCCGAGGCCTTCGCCGCCCGGGAGATGGCGGGCGCCGGTGCGTGGGACGATCCGGCCGCGGCGGTGCCGGAGGCAACGCTCGCGGAGTTCGGCGACCGCGTTGCCGCGGCGGCCCGGCCGATCGACGACATCCGTGGGACGGCTGCGTATCGCCGCCACGCGTGCTCGGTCCTCGGCCGTCGCGCGCTGGCATGGGCGCTCGAGGATCGAAAGGGATAGGCGGATGCTCATCCGCGTGAACGTCAACGGCGAGTGGCGCGAGGCCGACGCGTGGGAGGGCTCGAGCCTGCTGTCCATGCTCCGGGACGACCTCGGCCTTCCGGGCTCGAAGAACGCCTGCGAGCAGGGCGAGTGCGGGTCCTGCTCCGTGTGGTTGGACGGAGACCTGGTGTGTTCGTGCTTGGTGCTCGCGGCGCAGGCGCATGAGTGCGAGGTCCGGACCGTGGAGAGCCTGTCCGGGGGCGGCGAGCTGCACCCGGTGCAGGAGGCCTTCATCGAGGCGGGGGCGGTCCAGTGCGGGTTCTGCACGCCGGGGCTGATCGTGGCCGTGACGGATCTGCTGTCGCACAACCCGTCGCCGTCGGAGGCATCGGTGCGAGAGGCGCTGTCGGGCAACCTGTGCCGCTGCACCGGTTACCAGAAGATCCTGGACGCCGTGCAGCTCTCCGCCAAGGGGATGATCGGGTGAGCCAACGGGTGGCCGAAGGCGTTCGCCAGGGCATCGGGGAGTCCGTACGACGCGTCGACGGCATCCCGAAGGTCAGGGGTTCATTCGCGTACGGGAGCGACCTCTGGCACGAGCGCATGTTGTGGGGCCACACGCTGCGCAGTCCCCACGCCCACGCGCGCATCCGTTCGATCGAGGTCTCGAAGGCCATCGCCGCCCCCGGCGTGCTCGCGGTGCTCACCGCGGAGGACGTGCCGGGAAGGAAGATCTATGGGCTCGAGTTCGCCGACCAGCCGGTGATGGCCATCGATCGGGTTCGCTACCACGGAGAGCCGGTGGCCATCGTCGCCGCCGAGACGCCGGAGCTGGCCCGCCGCGCCGCCGACCGGATCGCGGTGGAGTACGAGCCCCTGCCGGCGGTGACCGACATGGAGCAGGCCCTCGATCCGGACGCGCCGAAGCTCCACGACTGGGGCAACATCCTTCGCCACGTGAGCATCGTGCACGGCGACCCCGACGCTCCCGCCGATGTCTGGGTCGAGGGCTACTACGAGACCGGGATGCAGGACCAAGCTGCGCTCGGCCCCGAAGGCGGCTTGGCCATCCCGGCCGATGACGGCGGCGTGGACCTGTACGTCACCACGCAGTGGCTCCACGTCGATCGGCAGCAGATCGCCCCGTGCCTCGGGCTGCCCGAGGAGAAGGTCCGGATCACGTTAGCCGGGCTGGGCGGCGCGTTCGGATCGCGCGAGGACGTCCACCTCCAGATCCACGCGTGCATCCTGGCACTGCGCACCGGCCGCCCGGTCAAGTTCATGTACGGCAGGCCGGAGTCGTTCTTGGGACACGTGCACAGACATCCCTCGCGCGTCTGGAGCCGGGTTGGTGCCACGCGTGAGGGCCGGCTCGTGAACGTGCAGGTCCGCCTGATGATCGACGGCGGCGCGTACGCGTCGTCCTCCCCTGCGGTGATCGCCAACGCCACGACGTTCGCCGCGGGACCGTACGAGGTTCCCAACGCCCGGATCGACGGCACGGCGGTCTACACGAACAACCCGCCCTGCGGGGCGATGCGGGGGTTCGGCGGGCCGCAGGTCGCCTTTGCGTACGAAGCTCAGATGGACAAGCTCGCCCGGGCCCTGGGGATGGACCCGGTAGAGCTTCGGTTGAAGAACGCGCTGAAGCCGGGGTCGGTCCTGCCGACCGGCCAGGTCATCAGGGGCAGCGCGCCGGTGCGCCAGGTGATCGAACGCTGCGCCGCGCTTCCCCTTCCTCCCGAGGAGCCGCGGGACGAACGGGGACATCGGGATCCTCTTTCGCTCCCGGGGGGGGTGGCCGGCAATGTGGGCCGGGGTGAGGCCCTCAAACGCGGGGTCGGATTCGCCGTCGGCTACAAGAACGTGGCCTACAGCGAAGGCTTCGACGATTCGACCGAGGCCCGGGTCACGCTCTCTCAGGGCGCGGACGGACCGATCGCCGAGATCCACACCGCCGCCGTCGAGTGCGGCGGCGGCGTCCACACGATCCTCACCCAGATCGCGCGGACCGAGCTCGGCGTGGAGCGCGTCGTGCTGCATCCCCCGGACACAGGCGTCGGCTCGGCGGGATCAAGCTCGGCCTCACGCCTCACGCTGATGGCCGGAGGCGCGGTGCAGCTCGCCTGCCGGGCGATCCTCGAGGAGCTTGGGCGGCGCTCAGGCGTCGCGATGCCCGAAGGGATGGCCGAGGCCAGGCAGATCGCCGTGGAGGGCGGCCAGCTCATCGCGGCAGACGAACCGGTGGCCGCGCTCGAAGACCTCCTGAGCGAGCCTATCGTGATGACCCGCACGTATCACCACCGCCCGACCGAGTCGTTCGGCCCGGGCGGCCAGGGCGACATCCACGTGATGTTCGCCTTCGCCGCCGAACGAGCCGTGGTCGAGGTCGACGAAGATCTGGGCCTGGTGCGTGTCGTCCAGATCGCCGCGGCCCAGGACGTCGGGCGGGCCATCAACCCGCAGGGGGTCACCGGCCAGATCGAGGGCGGGACGGCGCAAGGGCTGGGCCTGGCGCTCATGGAGGAGCTGCAGCTCAAGGACGGCCGCATCATGAACCCGTCGTTCACCGACTACCTGTTGCCCACGATCCTGGACATGCCGCCGATGGTCTCCGAGATCGTCGAAGATCCCGAGCCGGGCGTGCCCCTGGGTGTCAAGGGTGCCGGCGAGCCATCGACGATCGTCTCGACGGCTGCGATCGTCGCTGCGCTGCGCGACGCGACCGGCCGCGAGCTGAACCGTGCGCCGGTGAAGCCCGATGACCTTGTGGGCTTGCGAGCGCCGGCGGTGTCGTCAGGTCCTGCCCCGATCCCGGATGTGCCAGGTCCCAAGCCGATCCCCGAGTACCACGGCGTCGGCGCGGGCCAGCAGGAGCTGATGAAGTCCGACTGAGGACGGCATCAGCTCATCGTGAGGGCCATGACCGCCTTCTGCGCATGCAACCGGTTTTCGGCCTGGTCGTACACCGCCGACTGGGGCCCGTCGATGACCTCGTCGGTGACCTCGAAGTTCCGGTCGGCCGGCAGCGGGTGCATGAAGATGGCGCCCTCGCTCGCCATCGCCATCCGCCCGCCGTTGGTGATCCAGTCCTTGTACTGATCGATGATCTTGGCGCCCTCGTCCTCGTCGGTCGTGGTGAGGAGCGCGCCCCAGCTCTTCGCGTAGACGACGTCGGCCGCTCGGAACCCATCTTCGAAGTCGCTCGAGAGTTCGAACGACCCTCGCGAGGTCCGCGCGTTCTCCTTCGCCTGTCCCAGGATCTCCGGCATCAGCTCGAACTCCGGCGGGTGGACCAGTCGCACGTTCATCCCGAACTGGGTGGCCAGGAGGATGAGGCTCTGGGGCACGCTGATCGGCTTCTGGTAGCTGGCCGCGTACGCCCAGCTCACGTCGATCGTCTTGCCCCGCGGGTCACCGAGTTTCTCGATGATCGTCATCAGATCGGCGAGCGCCTGGTGCGGGTGGTACAGGTCGCACTGCATGTTCAGCACCGGCACGCGCGAGGCTGCTGCCACCGCCTCGATGTAGCCGTTGCCCAGCCCCCAGTCGACGTTGCGGATGGCGATCCCATCGTTGTACCGGCCCAGGATCTCCCCGATCTCCTTCGGCGTGTCGCCGTGTGCGATCTGGGTGGTGCGACTCTCGATGAACTGAGCGTGCCCGCCCAGCTGTGCCATCCCCGCCTCGAACGAGGCGCGGGTCCGGGTCGAGGAGAAGAAGAACAGCATCGCCAGGACCTTGTCCCGCAGAATCGGGTGAGGGATGCCGATCGCGCGTTGCCGTTTGAGGTCGAAGGCCACGTCCAGGGCGGTCTCGATCTCCTCGCGGGTCCAGTCCTGGGTGTTGATCATGTCCCTGCCGCGAAGGTGCGTCTGCATGACGAAGAGCATAATCCGGGCCATGAACTGGTACGAGTTCGGGGCGGCCGCGCCGGAGCTGGCCGCGTTGGGCGAACGGCGGTTCGAACAGGCCGGCATGGCCCTGCTGGGAACGCTCCGGAAGGACGGCTCGCCCCGGATCAGCCCGATCGAGGCGTATATCGTTGATGGCGAGCTGCTGCTCGGGATGATGTGGCGCTCGATGAAGGCCCTCGACCTCCTCCGAGATCCACGCCTCGTCCTGCACAGCGCGACGTGCGACCGCCACGGGGCCGACGGCGACGTCAAGCTATACGGCCGAGCGGTGAACGTGGCCGACCCGGAGCTGCGGGCGCGGTACGGCGACACGCTCCAGGCCGCGATCGACTGGCGGCCCGAGGAGCCCTATCACCTGTTCGCCCTGGACATCCAGAGCGCCGGGTACATCGTGTTCGGCAAGCAAGCCGCGGCGATGCGATGGGGTCCCGACGCAGGGCTCGTTCGGCTCCCCCACCCGGACGCCTGACCCTGGTTGGTCAGACGTCCGCCCGACGCCGACATGGCTGCCGCGGTGAACCGGCTGGCTGCGATCGGTGGCGGCCAGGTGGCGGTGGTGGGCCAGATCCCCGTGGCCGAGGTTCCCTGTCCCATCGGCGACCTGCTCTCTGACCGGCCGGTCGAGGAGGTCGCGGCCCAGGTTCAGCGCATGGACGAGTCCGCGCGTGGGTTGGGGGTCACCCTCCCCGCGCCGTTCATGGCGATGTCGTTCATGGCCCTTTCGATGATCCCCGAGCTGAGGATCACGGACCGAGGCCTTGTCGACACGGTTCGGTTCGAGCTCGTTCCGCTGGAAGCATGAAGAGGGGGCGGCATGGGCAGCCGCCCCCTCGCGTCCAGCGCCTACGGCCGGCACGCCATCGTCAGGCGCCGGACGGGAAGGATTACGGTCGAGACGGGGGTAGGGGTTGCTCGCGCCGCCAGCGTAACGCCCGTTCCGCCACGCATCGGTCCTACCCGGAGAGCGCGTCGCCGGGTTCCCCTCCACGAGCCACCACCCTGCCTCGTGAGAGCGTGACGGCCGGCCACCCCGTGACCTCGACCCCCTCGTACGGGCTGTGGTCGGTGCGCATGTGCAGGCGGGCCGCGTCGAGACGCTTCGTGGCCTCGGGGTCGAAGACGACGACGTCGGCGTCCATCCCCGCTTCGAGCTTTCCTTTGCTTTCCGAGAGACCGAACAGGCGGGCCGGCGTTCCCGCGGCCCTGGCCACCCACGCCTCCGCCGGGAGCCATCCCTGCCGGACCCCCTGGTAAAGGAGCGAGAGCCGGGTCTCCACCCCCGGAAGTCCCCCCGGGATGTCCGCGAAGTCTCGCCACCCTTCCTCGCGCCCGCTCACCCCGCGGCGACGATCCCGCCGGGTGAACGGGCAATGGTCGGTAGCGACCACCTCGATCGATCCGTCGCTCACCCCCGCCCACAAGGCCTCCCGGTCCCAGTCGCCCCGGAGCGGCGGGGCGCACACGTAGTCCACGGCCTCGTCGTCCCGGCCCTGCAGCCGATCGGCCGTGAGGAACAGGTATTGGGGGCAGGTCTCGGCGAACACGGTCCCCCCGGCAGCTCTCGCCGACCGAACCTCCGCCAACCCTTCCCCACTCGACAGGTGCACGACGTACACCGGCGCGCCCGCGTCCATGGCCAGCGCGCCGACCCGGCGGATTGCCTCCGCTTCGATCTCGGGCGGGCGGGCCTCGGAGATCCAGCCGGGATGGCGCCGGCCTGCAGCCAGCATCTCCTTGGATCGAAGCTCCACCGCCTCGCCGTCCTCGGCGTGCACCGCCACCAGCACGCCCGTCCGTCGTGAGGCGGCGAGCGCTCGCGCCAGCGCGGCGTCATCGACCATCAGCCGCTCCGGGTAGGCCATGTAGAGCTTCACGCTGGCCACTCCCCGCTCCAGGAGTCCGCCGAACAGGCCCCGAGCGCGGTCGGGCTCCTCGGGAACCTCGGTCAACGTGAGGTGGAACCCGTAGTCGATCGAGGCCCGGCCGTCGGCCTTGGCGTGCCATGCTCGCAGGGCCTCATCGGGTGGCTCTCGGCCCGCCCCGGCGAAGTCGATCACGCAGGTCGTCCCGCCGCAGGCCGCGGCGAGCGTCCCGCTCTCGAAGTCGTCGGCAGATCGCACGCCACCGACCGGGAGGTCGAAGTGGGTGTGGGCATCGATGGCCCCGGGGATGACCAGCGCCCCCGAGGCATCCAGGACCTCGGCTCCGGCACCGTCCAGATGCTCGCCGACCGCGGCGATCCGTGCGCCCTCGACAAGCAGCTCCCCCGGCCTGGCGCCTGCCGCATCGACCAGGGTCCCGCCCCGGATCAAGAGCTTCATGGCCAATCCATTATCGAGACGAGAAGGGGCGCCCGAAGGCGCCCCTTCTGGCCGTCATGAGCGGAGTCCGTCGCTAGCCGACCACCCCGTGGAAGAAGTACCAGCCGAAGATCGCCGCGACGACGTACATCAACCAGTGAACGTCGCGCCACTTGCCCCGCAATATCATGATGATCGTGTAGGAAACGAATCCGGCGCCCACGCCGTTGGTGATGCTGTAGGTGAACGGCATGACTCCGATGGTGAGGAGCGCCGGGATTCCGATGCTGGCATCGCTCCAGTTGATGTCCTTGACCATCGTCATCATGTAGTAGCCCACGATGACCAGCACAGGCGCGGTGGCCTCCGACGGGACCATCCCCACGATGGGGGCGATGAACAAGCAGGCCAGGAACAGAATCCCGACCACCACCGCGGTCAGCCCGGTCCGGCCACCCTCGGATACACCGGCCGCGCTCTCGATGTACGTCGTGTTGGACGATGCCGAGGCCGCACCGCCGGCGGCCGCGGCCAACGAGTCCACGATCAGCACCTTCTGGATCCCCGGCAGCTTGCCGTCCTTGTCGAGCAACTTGGCCTGGCCGGCGATCCCGATCACGGTGCCCATGGTGTCGAAGAAGTCGGACAGCATGACCGACAGGACCACGGCGATCGCCGCCCCCGTTCCCATCACGCTCCAGAAGTTGAAGGAGAAGTGGCCTACGAGATGGAAGTCCGGCCCGGGCCAGTGGTGCGGGATGGCTGCGACGCCGGTGTGCCAGATCGTCAGGTGCTTCGCTTCGTTGATGATTGTTGCCAACGCGGTGGTCAAGATGATGCCGAGGAGCAGCGCGCCCCGGATCTTGCGAGCCACGAGCGCCGAAGTGATCACCAGCCCGATGACGAAGACGAACAACGTCCAACTGTGGCTGAAGTGCGCCGCGATCGTCACCGGCGGCACCGGGCCTGGCTTCGCTTGAAGAACCACACCCGAATTGACCAGGCCGATGAAGGCGATGAACAGGCCGATGCCGATCCCGATGGCCCGCTTGAGGTCCATGGGGATGGCGTTCAATACCGCCTCCCGGAAACCGGTTAGCACCAGGACGCTGATCGCCAAGCCCTCGGTGACGATGACGCCCATCGCTTGGGGCCAGGTGAGGCTGCTCGGCCCAGCGACCAGCGCAAATGCTACGAATGCGTTCAGCCCAAGCCCCGCAGCCAGCGCGAACGGGTAGTTCGCGTACAGGCCCATGGCCAGGGTCATCACGGCGGCCACCAGCGCCGTCACCGTCCCCACCTGGACGAATGAGAGGGCGGTGCCCGTGTGGTCCTTGAGCCCGCCGATGATCGCTGGGTTGACGAACAGGATATAGGCCATTGTCAGGAAGGTGGCCAGACCCGCGATCACCTCCGTCCTGACGGTGGAGCCGCGCTCGGAGATATGGAAGTACCGATCGAGCCCGGTTTGGGCTCCGGTGGTACCACCCGCCGAGGGTGGTGCCTGCGTCGCCATGCACGCTCCTTTCGGGCCGGGCTCCGGAGCGCCCATCGCTGGAGGCCCCAGGGCCGCCTGCTGTGAAAGGGAAGGCGAGCACAGCATAGGAAGCACCAGTGGCCGGCGCAAGGAAGGCTGCCGGGCTTGAAAAATTGGTTCGGCGGACGTATACCGGTGCCCGACGCCGCTGAAAGGAGGATGACGCCTGGGCTTCGATGCCGCAACTCGTCCGCTCGTCGAGTCAGTCATCGGGTGAGGTACTCCGGGGGGGAGGCCCATGGAAACAGTGGGACAGCACGGCGTCGGGGCTGAGCAGGCGCCATACGAAGCCTTTACGGTCGAGCAGCGTGGCATCGACATCATCCCGCCTGAGGAGCGTCACAGCCGTCCGATCAACCTCTTCTGGATCTGGGCGGGGGCGATCGTCAACATCGAGTACGTCGTCTACGGCACGTTCCTCGTGATCTTCCTCGGCCTGTCCTTCCCGCAGGCCATCGGCATCATCATCCTCGGGAACATCGTTTCCTGGACGTTCCTGGGGCTAGCCAGCCTGCAGGGCCCTGACGTGGGGACGACGGCGTTCATGCTGACGCGAGCGCCGTACGGCAGCAACGGAGCTCGGCCGCTCTCCGTCTTCAACTGGCTCACCCAGGTCGGATACGAGACCGAAGGGATCACCCTGGTCGTGCTGGCGGCCCTCGCCCTCCTGGCGAAGGCCGGCCTGCACCATCCCGGCGACGCGATCAAGGTGGTCCTGATCGTCGTGGCGGCGTCGGTCCCACTCGTACTG
>Ga0137387_10001834_pt1 | contig 10667 bp, 7 predicted proteins | sample SagtaG_3_FD_104909 | JGI IMG/M metagenome (GOLD analysis project Ga0137387, IMG submission 104909) | Vadose zone soil microbial communities from Angelo Coast Range Reserve, California, USA - Sage2_R_115_16 metaG | ecosystem: Environmental > Terrestrial > Soil > Vadose zone > Saprolite | place...
TGACTGCGCAGCCGGCTCGTTGCAGTTCAAGGCACAGGTCATCGATACGATCGGATTCTTTGTAGTGGAGGTTCTCTATATTGTAGAAGATACTTTCTCCATCAGCGAAGCATGCAAGCGCTACCAGGACGGGCACACAATCGATGGCACGGTCGCCATTCATCTCGATGCTCCGTAAGCGGCGCCCTCCACGCACCGTGATATTCTCCCCATCGATATGCAGATCGGCGCCCATCGCCTTCAGCGCTTCCAGCAATGCCTCACCATCCTCTTCGCCGGGGCGCAGGCGAGCCAGCCGCACCTCGCTCGTGGGGTCAGTCGTCACAGCACAGGTCGACAGCAGCGCGGCAGCGGAAGGATAGTCGCCTGGAACAATGTAATCACGCGGCTGGTAGGCCTGTCCGCCGCCAATAAAGAAACGCCGCCATGTTTCGTCATGTTCGACAACGATACCGGCCTCGCGCAGCACGTTCAGCGTCACCTGCACCATGGCACGTGATTTCAGATCATCGACCACTACAATTTCCAGTGACTCTCCAAGCAGCGGCGCGAGGAAGAGCAGCGAGCTCAGGTATTGCGAACTACGCGCGCCGGAAATGGTTACTTTGCCGCCGTGCAAGTGGCCGCCGTGTATGGTGACGGGTAAATAGCCTTCGGGACCTGTGCCCTCGCATATCGCGCCGAGCGAGTTGAGGGCTTCCAGCAGTTCGCGGTTAGGTCGTTTTCCCAGAGAATGGGGATAGTCGGTGAGAAAAGTGACCTCTGGCAGGAATGCGCCCACACCGAGCAGCAGGCGCAGGACAGCCCCGGCGTTGCCGGCATTGATGGTGACAGGTTCTGCGCGGTGCGGCCGCCCCACGCCATGAACACATAGCACCTGCTGCTGCTCATCGCGCCAGGTAAGCTCCGCTCCTAACGCGTGGCATCCACGAAATAACGCGTCGCTGTCATCGCTGGCGGCGGGAAACGAGACCGTACTATCACCCTGAGCCAGAGTCGCGGCCAGCAGGTAGCGCAGGGTATAGTACTTAGACGAGGGCAATACGGGCTCACCGTAAATGTGATGTGCGGGAGCTATATATAGCCTCTTCCCTGTATAGGCAGGAACATTAAACATATCTTCTTGCATAGATACTCTATTCGTTGGAAAGCCGGGGCCTTCCAAGTCTTCCTCCTAAAAAGCAATCATACTTCCTCTAAATTGTAACTCATTGCATGAGAGCACGTCGAGTTTACGAAGATACGTTTGTATCACACGCTGATCTGTAAATGTCCTACATTTGTTCGTCTTTTAGCTCATTCCCAATATACGTTTCGCTTTACAGAGTGACATACAAATGAATTTCACTGTTATAACAAAATATAGTGGAAATTCTAATTTTATAAATAACCGTTATTTTTATCATTTGCACGTCATCTCCACTTGACCTTTAGTGTATTTTCTGTTATACTCTGCACTGTTCGGCTAGTAACCACTCAGGTAGCTTTCCTGTGCCGCCTGCGGCGGCAGGGGAGGAAAAAGGAAGCGAGGACACCTCGCGCTCCGGCCAGGGGACTGCGTCCCCCGGCATCCCCTGCTGAGCAGTTACTTCGGCTATAAAAGGAAGCGAGGACACCTCGCGCTCCGGCCAGGGGACTGCGTCCCCCCAGCACCCCCTGCTGAGCAGTTACTTCGGCTATAAAATGAGCTAGAGAAGAGGTAAGATCGTGTACCAGCAGCAAGTTGTCATTGTAGGAGCAGGCATCGTAGGGCTTTCGACCGCTTACGCTTTACTGAAGAGAGGTATGCGCAAGGTTGCAGTATTAGAGCAAGAGAGCGTTGATCATGCGCGATCTACTTCGCGCGGGCCTTCGCGCTTGCTGCGCTTCGAGTATGGGTCCGACGCGCAGTATGTACAGATGGTGCAGTTGAGTTTGCAGCGCTGGCGCTATCTCGAGCGTATGACGACGCGCACTCTTTACACGCGAACGGGCCTGCTCATGCTGGGAACGGAGGATGATAATTACACCCTACCTAGCCATCACCTGCTGCAAAGCATGGAGCAGCCCAGCGAGCGTCTTTCAGAACAACGCTGCCGGCAACGTTTTCCCCAATTCGCTACGCACGCGTACGATGTACTGATATATAACGCAGAAGCAGGAATACTGCACGCGTCGACCTGTCTGAGCGTGCTTAAAAGTTTAATACTCGAACTTGGCGGAGAGATTTACGAGCACAGTCGCGTGTCTCGTCTCATCTCGGGTGAGCAGCAACAACCCCTGCGCATTCACCTCAGTTCGGGTGGGGAGGTACTGGGAGACCGGGTAGTACTGGCGACCGGTCCCTGGGTACATCACCTGCTGGGAGATTTGCATGTGCCCGTGCACTTGACACGCCAGTACTTGCTTTATTTTGCTGGCCTGTCTCCAGCATCCTTCGGAATACATACGTTTCCCGCATTTATTGCGCACGACCTGTATGGTTTTCCGCTGCAGCGCGCAGCAAATGCAAGTGGCCAGATGTGGCTAAAGGCTGCCTCGCATTCCTTCGGCTCACGTGTTGACCCCGACGATACATCTGCCCCTGATGGGCACATCCTTGACCAGATAACCAGGAGACTACGCGAGTTATTACCTGCTCTGCACTGGACAGAACTGGCACACGTCGACTCGTGCATGTACGACGTGACCCCTGACCAGGATTTCATTCTTGACCGCCTGCCAACAGACCCGCGCGTCATCCTTGCCACCGGTCTCTCAGGTCATGGATTCAAATTCGGCCCGCTGCTGGGCGAATTGCTGAGCAGCATGGTCTGCGATACGCAGCCCGTGGTGCCGCTGGAACGTTTCCAGTTGGCCCGCTTCGCACGTAGCCGGGTATACCAGGGCAGCTCCGTGGCCTGAAGTATTATATACGAGAATCAGAATATCTACCGCATTCAACGAATGTTCCTTTCCTTTAGTGGGAAAGAATCACATTAATCCAAGTCGGATAGCATAAGCAACGGCAGCAGTTCGGCACGGCACGGCTAATTTGACAAAGATATTGCTCAGGTGACGGTTGACCGTACGAGGGCTAATAATCAGTGACTGTGCAATTCTGCGATCAGTATACCCTTGCGCTACCAGGTGCAGTACCTCTTGTTCTCGATTTGTCAGTTGGAAGTCGAGAGCGTACATGATATTCCTTTCCTCCTCTTTGGTGTTGCTTTTTTCCCTGCGTAACGAGAGCGCTATTACACTTCAATACTACTCAGTAGCCAGGCAGGATGAGCCAGCCACAGAACCGCCAGCAGGAGCAGGGCAATTCCTATGACGGGGCTGAGACGCTGACCGCCCGGAAACGTTTTTTCCACGACCATCACCCCGGTCAGCACCGCCATCGACACCAGGCTTCCCACCCCAAGGCCAAACATCACCAGCATCAGGGCCCAGCAGCAGCCGAGACAGAACATTCCGTGGCGCAGCCCCAGCCGCCAGGCCGCTCCCGATCCTTTGCGGTAGTAGCGTACGAAGAAGCTAAAGGGGGTACGGCACTGCTTCAAACAACGTTCCTTCAGCGGGCTGAATTGAAATCCGCCCGCCAGTGCGAGGGTGGCTGCCCCAATCACCCAGGAGTGCAGGTAGAGCCACACCCAACTATGCACCAGCCGGTGAATCTGGGTGTCGCCCAGGAAGGCTGCAACAGCGAATGCCGTCCAGACGACTGCATATCCTGCCAGGAAAGCCATTTGTACTACGAGTGGGCGTTTCTGTTTTCGGCTGGCATGCACCATCATGTACATCATAGGCATGCTCGATGGAAGCATCATCGCCACCGTCATCACCTGCCAGCAAGCCAGGAACACCACCAGGGCCGTGAACGTTGGAAGATGACTCTCCTCGAGCAAGTAGTGATGGTTGATCAAGTAGGTCTGGTTGGTAATTACTGCCAGCAGGGCAAGGGTCCACGCAGCAATTATCATGGCCCAGGGCCACAGGACAAGTGCCCGAGGGCGCGAAGTAGATCGTGTACGCTCCTGGTTTTTCAGTTCAGTCGAATTCGTTGTATCCATCAGGCACCTCCTTGTACTTGCTACATTACCTGGTTTTACGCTTCAAAATGGAAGTTGCCTTGAATGGCGTTGCGCCCGCTGAACTCCCAGGTCATACCATGCTCGGGAATGTTCACGCGGTGGCGCGAGGCCTTGGAGACGTAGGCCGGAGAGCCGGGAATGGTGCTGAAGACGGTATCGTGGATAGTAGTAGCCTCGCCATTCGCATCGGTGTAGGGTGCCATTTCTGCATTGAGAAACTCACCAATGCGCAGGGTGCCTTTGCCCCCCTTGACATCATACTGGATTGGTGCCGCAATGATGGCTATACGCTCTCCTACCAGCCCTGCCAGCCCTGCTAATGGCCCTTCTACCTTACCGGTCCAAGCGTCAAGAAGAGCTCGTTGTTGTTCAGGTGTTGCCCTGTCATCAACATAGAATACAGTGCGCCAGTTCCCAGCCAAGACATTGCCTGGGATTTGCACAACCTGCACAACTGTGAGGTTCGAGACATCCACTCCTTGAATTTGTCCCTGACTAATGTGGTGTGCTACGAAGGCGTCGCAGTTCCCTCCGTCAGGATCGTCCCCTATCCAACAAGGACAGGGTGCCATACATGAACATGCTTCTAAGAGAAAACCGTCAAGGACATAGCTCTTCTTCGCGTCTGCCTGAGTCGCCATAGTGTTCCTCCTTGTGTAAACTACTGCAAAACAGTATCGATTGTTGAGCGAAAGGAATCCTTTAGATTCCGATCGTTGTCAGTAGTGTACTCAGAAAACGCTAACATTCCATCAGGAAAAATACAGAGGTTTTAAGCAAACAGCACGTAGATATATGCAGGAAGAACACGGAGGAAATGTGATACTGGGAGGTGTGAAGTGCGCCTTATTCCTGCTATCCCTGCGTGTTTCCACGCAGCTTTGTTCATTCGGCCTGTTTCATGAGCCCAATTTCGACGGCCCATACCGCGATCTGCGCACGCGAGGAAAAAGCCAGTTTGGATATGTGACTTTTCTCATAGTTTGTCTGCAAATGCCCCCATTTCACGCTTGATCCGATGACTCCAAAAGTATTCGATTCTGTGCCGTTGGAGTCAATGTTTGTCCGAAAGTGCAAATTGGACGCTAACGATGTCCAAAAGTTATAAAAAGGAAACGTTCCTCACCATTCGTCTGTCTGGAAGTACGACACAGCACTATGGATGCTGTGCCACGAACTGCCCGATTTGCTCGTACTCGCGCTCACTCAACCTGAACTCGGCTGCTGCGATCGTCTCTTCTACCTGGCTGGGATGACGTGCGCCGACAATCGCTGCAGTGACTGCCGGATTGTGCAGTGTCCAGGCGATGGCAACAACTCCTGCTGTGACCTTGTGCGCTTTGCCAATCTCGGCCAGCAGGTTTGCCAGCTCCAGGTTACGCGAAAGGCGTGGCTCCTGGAATTCGGTGCCTCTCTTGCGCCAGTCGTCCTCGGGCAGGTTCGCGATACGCGCCCTGGTCATCTTGCCTGTGAGCAGACCCGAAGCCATCGGTGAGTAGACGATCACGCCGATCTGGTGCTGCTGGCTATAAGGGAGGATCTCCTTCTCGACATTGGGATGCACCAGCGAATAGGGCGGCTGAAGCGTCTCAACGGGCGCGATCTTCTCCGCACGCTGCATCTGCTCGACACTGAAGTTCGAAACGCCGATATGGCGCACTTTTCCCTCTTGCTTCAGTGCGGCGAGGGTACTCCAGCCTTCTTCAATATCGGGATCAGGATCGGGCCAGTGGATTTGATACAGGTCGATGATGTCAATACCGAGCCGCTTCAAACTGGCTTCAACTTCGCGCCGCAGAGAGGCGGCTTTGAGGTTATGACCCATATGCCCGTGCTCGTCCCAGACCAGGGAGCCCTTGGTGAAGATGTAAGGCCGCTCGCGACCCTTGATAGCTTTGCCCACTATGGTTTCGGAGTGACCTAGACCATAGACCGCGGCGGTGTCGATCCAGTTGATGCCCAAATCTAGTGCACGCCTGATCGTCGCAATGGATTCCTGGTCATCCTGTGGACCCCAACTCGATTCCCATTGCCCGCCACCCATCGCCCAGGCACCCAGGCCAACCGGCGTAATCTGCAATTCCGTTTTGCCAAATTGCTTTTTCTGCATATCATTCTCCTTTTCTCATACAATGCACGATACATTGTTGTCGTAGAACCGTTTTGCGAGCAGATCCCTATCGCGTAGGTGAAAACGTCGATCCGTTTCGCCTCATCGTTTCCCTGCTCTCTGTCAATTAGTATAGCGCTCTATGTGCAACGTGTCATGATACTGGAGTGGGATTGTGCGGACAGGCTGTGCTCACACTTTCGTGTTACTGCGATAGTGACGCTTGACCTCACACTCTGTAGAATGGTATCTTACCTCTATCAGAGTCTAGAGAGTCAAAATGATGCAGCAACATGCAGGCAGGAGGCGTTGCCATGGTTGAGGCTACGCTGTTCTATGATCAGCTCCTGGCGACCAAATTCTTTCTACCTTCCTCTTCACATCCCCTCCTCCCGCGTCCCCACCTGACCTCTCTGCTCAATGAAGGACTACGACGCAAACTCATCTTCATTTCAGCTCCTGCCGGCTTCGGCAAGACCACTCTGGTCTCAGCCTGGGTGCAGTCGTTCTCACAGCATACCCCTGAAGCGCAGCATGTGGCCTGGGTTTCCCTGGATGAAAGCGATAACGATCCGGTGCAATTCTGGGCCTACGCACTCACGGCACTGGATCGCCAGCAGCCAGGTCTCTGCACTCCCCTCCTGGGCTATTTGCACACGCAGCAAGCGCCTACGCCGCCCTTGCGCCACGTCTTGCAGGCGCTCATCAATGCCTTGGTGAGCAGAACTGAGCAGTTTCTCCTGGTCCTCGACGACTATCACCTGATCACCGAACCTGAGATTCACAGCTCCCTCACCTATCTCGTGGAGCATCTCCCGCCCCAACTGCGTCTCATCCTGGCCACTCGCGCCGATCCTCCCTTGCCACTTTCTCTGCTGAGAGCACGTGGGGAGGTACTGGAAGTACGCACCAACCAGTTGCGTTGCACGCCGGAGGAGGTTATGGCTTTTTTCAAGGAGGTGATGGGCATGCAGCTCCCAACAGACATTATCCAGGATGCGACCACCAAGACGGAGGGGTGGCTGGTCGGCTTGCACTTGCTCGGCCTCTCCTTGCAGGGATACACTGATCCTGCCGATCTGCTAGATGAGGTGAGTGGGAGTCAGCGTTATATCCTGGATTATTTGATGGAGGAAGTCTTGCGGCGGCAGCCGCCACCAGTGCAGACGTTTTTGTTGCATACCTCTCTCTTAGAGCGGCTCTCCGCTCCCCTTTGTGACGCGGTGCTCCAGCAGACGGGCAGCCAGGAGACACTCGAGTTCCTGGAACGTGCCAATGTTTTTGTGGTGCCCCTGGATGGGCAGCGACGCTGGTTCCGCTACCATGCCTTATTCGCCGAAGCCTTGCGCTCACGACTTGAGCAGACAGAAGGAGAAGTAATATCCACCCTGCACCTGCGAGCCAGCCGCTGGTATGCCGAGCAGGGATCCCGAACTTCGGCAGCACGTCATGCCATCAGTGCACAGGACTGGCCTCGAGTGGCCGATTTGATCGAACAAGAATCTGCATCCATCTGGGGGCACAGTGAGCATGCGATGGTGAGGCGCTGGCTTGAGAAGCTTCCTGTCGAAATTGTGCGCTCACGGCCACGTCTGTGCCTGGCGTATGCCAAGACCCTGTTCATGGTTGCTCCGTACACGACCATGGACCGCTGGCTTTACGATGCAGAAACGGCTTTGCGAGGTGAGTATCTAGCCCCAATGAATGAGACTGCTGGCACTGGAGCATCTCCCCCAACTGAACGGCACAAGCGAGACCATCTGTGGGGAGAAATTGCTGCCTATCGCGCCATCATTACCGGCTATTATCTTGGCGATGGGCATGCCACCCTGGCTCTCTGCCAGGATGCCCTTACCCATCTTGCAGAAGAGAATCTCTTAACTCGAGCAGAAGTCGCATATGCGCAGTCGCTGGCCCATCATTCCTTTGGTGACATCGTGGCAGCCATCCAGTGCGCACGGGAGGCGGCGACGCTCGCACAAGCTGCAGGAGACATCTCATCCACCATTCTCTATCTGAGCAGAACAGCGTATTCCTTGCTCTTGCGTGGCAAGCTCCATGAGGCGGTGCAGGTTAGCGAGCAAGCTGCGCTCCTGGGAACAACACCCGTTGGACTACCACATGCAATGGTGTGCTGGGCGTCCATCTTCCACGCGGACGTCCTGCGAGAGTGGAACCGACTGGATGAGGCGTTGGATCTGGTTTTACAGGCAGTGAGGCTGAGTGAGCAGACCGAAACCGTCGTCGCGTTGTATTTAGGATACACCGAGCTGATGCGTGTCTACCTGGCACGTGGAGAGATGGAGGCAGCGCACTCTGCCTTCCAGCATGCAGAAGAGGTCCTGGAGAAAACCTACAGCCCATACCGGCGCGATGCCTACCTCATCGTGGATTGGGTCCAGTTCTGGTTGGCAAGTGGCGAGTCAGAACGTGCCACCCACTGGGCACGGGAACTCCTCCAGCAGACTAGAGTACATTCCCCATTTGCCCGTGAACGCGAGGATGTGGCACACGCACGCATTGTGCTGGCTCAGAAGAGGCCCATGGTGGCCCTCGCGCTCCTGGAACCGCTCGAGGCTGGTGCAGAAAAGCAGGAACGCTGGAGCCACGTCATCGAAATAAAGGTATTGCAGGCTCTGGCTCATTCCATGCGCGGCGAAGAGCGAGAGGCGCTCACCTTCCTTGCCCAGGCTCTGCAACTGGCTGAACCGGAGGGCTACATACGCCGCTTCGTGGATGAAGGGTCGCAGATGGCTGTTTTGCTTACCAGGCTCAGGAATCAGCAACGCAAGCACGGACCGACACCCTATTTGGACACGGTGCTTGCCGCGTTTCGCCAGGATGGCACCACACCTGAGCATCAGTCTGAGGCAGCAGGACAACGCACAACAGGACAACCGCTGCTCGATCTCTTGAGTGAGCGCGAACTGGAAGTGCTCCACCTGCTGGTACGGGGGGACTCAAACCAGGAGATTGCGGAGGGGCTGGTGATCACAATTGATACGGTCAAACGCCATGTGAGCAATATCTTCTCGAAACTCGGAGTACATACCCGCGTCCAGGCGGTGGGGAGAGCACGCGCCCTTGGCTTGCTCTCCGAGGAGCCGTGAACGGTTTCGCGTTCCTGTGACTATTCATCGTCACGCGTTGCCGATTTCTTTTTCTTTTCCCTAGAGATCAGTATAAGGTGCAGCATGAGCGTTGTCATGCCACGGGAGTGGGATAGCGAGGAAGGATACTTACGACACATCCATCCCACGAAAGTGTCAAGGACGAAACCAGGCAGAATCCCACCTCAGTGTCATGATATTTCTTGCGCTGAACACTATACTTTCATATAGGAAGAAAATCGTAGGGAAAGAACATCGTAATAAAAACACACGCAGAGCAGATTTTAGAGAGGGATAGGTATGACTACAAAGGAATTTGCCAAACCCAACATTGGCTTCATTGGCATGGGGCATATGGGAAGCCATATAGCCCTGCGACTGCTTGCATCTGGATACTCACTCACCGTCTACGATCGGACCATGGAAAAAACTCAACCAGCAGTGTCGCATGGTGCGCATGTCGCTGCAACGCCACGGACCGTAGCAGAGCAAAGCGACGTCATTATGTCGAGTGTGACCGATGATGTGGCTCTACAATCCGTGATGTTTGGACCAGAAGGGGTCATGGCAGGAGCACGACCAGGAACCATCGCTATTGAGATGAGCACCGTTTCTCCCACGGTCTCACGCCACGTCTATGAGGCAGCAAAGGAGCAAGGTATTCAGATGATCGATGCTGCCGTCTCGGGGAGTGTCCCGCAAGTCGAATCAGGCAGCCTGGTCATCTTCGTCGGCGGCGAACAGGAGACCTACCAGGCGTGCAAACCCATCCTGGCTGTACTCGGTACGTCGAGTTTCTATATGGGTCCAAGTGGCATGGGCACGACGATGAAGCTTGTCGTAAACACCCTATTGGGTCTCACCTTGCAAGCACTGGCTGAGGCACTTATTCTCGGAGAAAAATCCGGGTTAGAGCGAGCACAGCTCATAGAGGTGCTGAAACAAACCGCCGTCGTCTCACCCAGGCAGAAGGCTGCTTTGGAGAATGCAGCGCAAAGAGAGTATCCGGCGAACTTTCCCCTGCCACTGATGTTCAAAGATTTCGGCCTTATTCTTCGCCAGGCATCCGAGCTTGCTGTTCCTATGCCAGCGACAGCAGCAGCACAGCAGGCATATGCAATAGCGGAAACCAAAGGCATCGAAGAAGATGTTGCAGCCATCATCAAGGTGATGGAGGAGTTGGCCGGCGTCTCTGCAGGCTAAAGTTTGTCCCTGCACTTTTGGAAGTATAGTTTGTCCGCAGTGGACAAATTATAAGTAAAGTAACACATCTTAAGCAGCCTCGGAACAATCTGGGGTGACCGATGGGGTTCGAACCCACAACCACTGGAGCCACAATCCAGAGCTCTGCCGAGTTGAGCTACGGTCACCATACGCTCTTGCGTACAGCCA
>Ga0137387_10001840_pt1 | contig 10651 bp, 10 predicted proteins | sample SagtaG_3_FD_104909 | JGI IMG/M metagenome (GOLD analysis project Ga0137387, IMG submission 104909) | Vadose zone soil microbial communities from Angelo Coast Range Reserve, California, USA - Sage2_R_115_16 metaG | ecosystem: Environmental > Terrestrial > Soil > Vadose zone > Saprolite | place...
GACCTATCACTGGACCCAGGTGACCAAGCGGACCGACGGGACCCCGTTGATGAATTTCTCAACCTATATCCTCTACCAGTCCAACAGCCTGCTCACGCCGCGCGACCAGTGGTCGGCGGTCACGGCCCTGACGAAAGCGACGGTCGAGCACCTCAGGCCAGGACAGACCGCAGCCGAGGTCGTCCGATTCATCGAGCAGGAAGGAGCCCGCATGGGCCTGGAGTTCTCGTTCGCCGCAGGCCGAAGCGGACACGGCATCGGGCTCATGAGCACCGAGCCTCCCCACATCGCGCTCTACGACGACACCATCCTTCGAGAGGGGATGGCGTTCTCGATCGAGCCCGGGTGGATCGACCAACGGCTGGGCGTGTTCGTGGCGGAGGAGAACATCGTGCTGACCCCGGGAGGGGCAGATCACCTGACGGTAACGCCGAGGGAGCTGGTTGAACGGTGACCCCGGACGGCGAGGGAACGATTGCGCCGCCGAAGGATCGAGCGGACGGAGGGACGCGACGTGGCAACTGACGACGTGTTCGTCGATACCGACGTACTGGTGATCGGGACGGAGGGGGCCGGTGCTCGCGCCGCGATCTCGGCGGCCGAGGCGGACTGCGACGTCCTGTGCGTCACGAAGAGCACGATCGGCAAGAGCGGGGCGACGCTGACCGCCGACGCCGACATCGACGTGGACAGCAAGGCGTGCATCGAAGTCTTCGGCCTCCCCGGCGACAAGCGCGACAGCGAGGAGGCCTTCTTCGAGGACATGATCGTGGAGGGTGACTTCACGAACAACCAGAAGCTGGTCGAGATCCACGTCCGCGAGGCCGCCCAGCGCACGAAGGAGATCGTCGAATGGGGCGCGCGGATCGACCGCCTCACCCATGCGCCCGGCCACCGCTACCCCCGCGGCATCTGGATCCCGGGCATCGAGTTCCGCCGGGTCCTCTCCCGCGAAGTCAAGAAGCGCCCGATCAAGCTCTTCCAGAACTTCATGGTCACCGACCTGCTGAAGGACAGGGACCGCGTGATCGGGGCGGTCGGGCTCGACTTCACGACCGGAACGTTCACGGTGATCCGGGCCAAGGCCACGATCCTGTGCGCGGGCGGCGCGATGCGCATGTACGAGCACACGACAGCGCCCGAGGAGCTCACCGGCGAGGGGCTTGGCGCCGCCTACCGGGCTGGCGCCGAGCTGGCCGACATGGAGTTTCCGATGTTCCTCCCCTACATCCTGATCGCGCCGAAGGCGATGGACGGGGTGGACTACACCTACCTGCTCTCCGCCTACCTGGAGTCGTACGCGCTGAACCGCCTCGGCGAACGGTACATGGCGAAGTGGGACCCCCTTCGGCTCGAGCGCACGACCCGCGACGTGAACTCCGTCGGCGCGATGCTCGAGGTCATCGAAGGCCGGGGAAGCCCGAACGGCGGCACGTACCTGTCCCTGTCCCACCTACCGAAGAACGTCCTGGATTTTGCGATGCGGGAGTGGTTGCCGAGCAACGTCGCGAACTACAAGTACGGGGGGTTCGACATGCACGAATGGCTGGGCGACCTCTCGGAGAACGCCGTCGAGACCGCGCCTGCCTGCCACTTCTGGAACGGCGGGATCCTCATCGACGAGTGGTGCCGAACGACGGTTCCAGGCCTGTGGGCCGCGGGCGAGGGGACCGGGCTCATCCACGGGGCGAACCGGCTGTCCGGAAACGCGCTCACGCAGACGCAGGTGTGGGGACCGCGGGCCGGGATCGACGCGGCCAAAGCGGCCAGGCAGGACGGGCACGGCAAGATCGACCGGCAGCAGCTGTCCGAGCTAAGGGAGAAGCTCTTCCAGTTCCTCGGCCGCAGCGGCGAGAACCCCATCGAGCAGCGCAACCGGATCCGGCGTCTCTCGCACCTTCGCGCCGGGCCCGTCCGCGACGACGAGTCGAGCCTGCTGGACGCCATCGGCCAGGTCGAGGAGATGAAGAAGGAATGGACCGCGCTGGGGACCCGGGTGAGCGATCCCGTGTTCAACCAGGAGTGGACGGAGGCCATCCAGAACGAGAACCTCCTCACCTGCCTCGAACTGGTGCTCCGTTCAAGCGTGGTCAGGAAGGAGAGTCGGGGCGCCGCCTACCGGCGTGACTTCCCGGAGACGAACAACCGCGATTGGGTCAAGAACGTCGTGGTCCGGCGGGACGGCGAGGGGCCCGACATCGAGGTTCGCCCCGTCGTGGTCACGTCGCTGACGCCGCCGACCGACATCCGACCGTACGGTCAGAAGCAGCACATCGCCGCGGCGGCGGGGACCGAGTGATGGAAGCGACGGAAGCGGCCGTGGCCCCGTCCACGCTCCGGCCGGTCGAGATCGCAGCCCTCCGCCAGGAGATCGCCGACATCCTTCGGGGGGCGATCTGGAGCGGGACGCTGAAGCCGGCGCAGCGGCTCAACGAGCAACGGCTGGCCGAGGCCATCCGGGTGAGCAGACCGCCGCTTCGAGAAGCCATCCGCATCCTCGAGCAGGAAGGGCTGGTGGTCTCTATCCCGCGGCGGGGCAGCTTCGTCCGGACGCTCACGGGAGAGGACATCCTTGAGATCTACACCCTGCGCTGCGCGCTTGAGGGGATGGCCGCGGAGCTGGCGATCGGCGCGGCCGGCGAGGGGATCGACGAGCTGGAGGCGAAGCTCGCCAGGGTGGAACGAGAGGAGCCCCAGCTCGACCTCCGAGCGGTCATCGGCGAGGACCTGGAATTCCACCGGGCCCTCGTGGTGCTCTCCGGCAACACCCGCCTGGTGTCGATGTGGGAGCAGATCGCCGGGCAGCTTCGGCTCGCGCTGACGCTGGTCGACCCGGCCTTCTTCCAGTCGGATTACGTCGAATCGACGCACCACGCCCTGGTGGCCGCCATCCGGAAGGGCGACCGGGACGAGGTCGCTCGGCTCAGCCGGACGCTCCTCGACGTCGGCCGGGACCTGAGCGAGCGCTGGGAGGAGCACATGGAAACGCGGCCCGAAAGTCGTAAGGAGGAGGACGGATGGACGAACCGACGACCATCGAAGTGAAGGTCCGCCGGGTGGCGGACGGCGAACTGGCCACCTACCATGTTCCGGTCGAAGGGGGGGTGAGCGTCTTCAACGTCCTCGACCGCATCCGCAACGAGTTCGATCCCACGCTCGCCTTCCTCATCTCCTGCCGCATCGGCAAATGCGACATCTGCTTGCTCAAGGTCAACGGACGCACCCGGTGGTCCTGCACGGAGCTGGCAACCGACGGGATGGTGCTCGAGCCGCTCGATCGGTACGTGGTGGCCAAGGACCTGGTCGTGGACTGGGAACGCCGGGCCGCCCCGAGCGGGCGGGACGTGGTCGGCACGACCAGCGAAGCGGGAGAGTAGCGTGAAAGTCTCCTTGGACCAGTCACTCTGCCGCGGAGATTGCATCTGCGAGCAGATCTGCCCTCAGGTGTTCGTCCTCGACGAGGACGGGATCGCGTATGTATCGGAGGGAGGGGCGCCGGTGAACCCCGGCGGCCCCGACCGGTGGGCGAAGGTGCCGGCCAGCCTGGAGAGCATGGTGCTCGACGCGGCCGCCGAGTGCCCCACCCAGGCGATCTTCGTCAACGACGGAGAGGCAGCCGACCAGGCTGAGGGAGAGACGGCGTGAAGGAGGTTCGCAAGGCAGAACCGAGCGCCGTGCTCGCGGGGAGGTGATCTGGCCAGGCGGATGACGCTCTTCGGTTGGATCCAGTGCCTATCGACCGCGTCCGCGGCCGACCGGTCCGGCCACAAGGAGGACGGGCAATGTCAGAAAGGACAGGAACCGTAGCGAGATTCCGCGCGCCGGCGGTGGGGTTGGTGGTGCTGCTGTTCGCGGCGGTGCTTTCCGCCTGTAGCGGCGGCGGAAAGACCTACGTCATCGGCACGTCGGCGGACTTCCCGCCCATGGAGTTCCGTGATGAGGCCCACCCCGGTCAATTCACCGGTTTCGAAATCGACATGATGAACGCGATCATGGGACACGAGGGCCTCAAGTTTAAGTTCCGCGATATGAAGTTCGCGGGGCTGCTCCCCGGGGTCCAGAACGGCCAGATCGACATGGTCGTCTCCGACGTCTACGACACCGCCGTGCGAGCGAAGGTCGTCGACTTCGTCGACTACATCCAGAGCGGTCTCTCGGTCATGGTGTCGGCCGCGAACGGCAGCTCTGTCAGCAGCTACATGGATCTCTGCGGGAAGTCGCTCGGGATCATCGCCGGCAGCCCGTCCGAGCAGACGATCGCCCAGAAGGCGAACAGCGACTGCACGGCGGCCGGCAAGGGAGGCGTCAGCGTTCAGACGTTTCAGGCCGTCTCCGACGAACTCCCCCAGATCGACAACGGCCGTCTCTTCGCCATCCTGGAAGACGTCGTGAGCCTCTCCTACATCCAGCTGAAGAACCCGACGAAGTACAAGGTCGCCTTCCAGGACCCCTCGGTCACCAGAAGTGGCATCGTCCTGAAGAAGGGAAGCTCGCTCAAGAGCAAACTGACGGATGGGTTCAACTGGTTCAAGTCGTCCGGAGAGTATGCGAAAGACATCCAGAAGTGGGGATTGCCGTCTTCGTCGCAGATCTGAGCGATCCGATGGCCGGGCGGCTGAGAAGCATCCCGGCTGAGCGAACAGTGGCAAGCTGTGCGAGCGCGTCCCTCGATGGGGCGCGCTCGCTGACCGCCACGGGGGTGTGAGCGATCAGCCAGTTCTTCCACTACGTGACGTTTCCGTTCCTGTGGCGCGGGCTCCTGATCGCCCTCGAGATCGCTGTGATCGCCCTGATGGGAGCCTTCCCGCTCGCGCTGCTCGTGGCCGTGATGCGCCTCTCAAAGATCTGGTGGGTGCGGTGGATCCCGGCACCGTTCATCTGGCTCATGCGCGGAACACCTCTCCTGCTCCAGCTCGTCTTCTGGTACGACTTCCTGCCGAGGATCGGCCTGCGGGTGAACGCCCAGGTGACGGCCATCATCGGGCTCGGCCTGAACGAGGTGGCGTTCTCAGCCGAGATCATCCGGGGCGGGGTCCAGGCCGTGAAGCAGGCGCAACGAGATGCTGCCGCCGCCGTTGGCATGCGACCGGCGCTCGTCCTCCGCCGCGTCGTCCTCCCGCAGGCGATGCGCTCGATCGCCCCGGCGCTCTCGAACGAGGCGATCGTCATGATCAAGAACACCTCGCTCGCCTCCGTCATCGCGGTCAGCGAGCTGACCCTGCGCAGCCAGGAGATTGTCTCCTCCAACTTCCTCTACGTGTCGGTGTTCCTGGCGGCGGCGGTCCTCTATCTGGCCGCCACTTCGCTCGTCGTCCTGCTCCAGAACTGGTTCGAACGTCGGGTGAACGTCGAGCGCAAGGGCGCAGTGGTCCCGCGTGTCGCGGTGGGGCGCCGAGAGATGGAACCGACGTTCACGATGAAGCCGTCGGCCACCCGGCCCGAGGATGCTCCTCGTGAGCGCGCCGGCGTGGACTCCGCGATCGGCAAGGCTACCCGCGGCCGACGCCTCGTCCGCAGCCTCGCGCAAGAGGAAGGGGATGCCTCGACGGGCCAGGGCGAGCCGTTCGTGGTCATCAAGGACGTGCGGAAGTCGTTCCACGGGAAGCCGGTGCTTCTCGGAACGTCGATGAGCGTCGATCGGGGGAGCGTGGTGTTCATCGTCGGTCCCAGCGGCTCGGGCAAGACGACGCTCCTGCGGACGATCAACCACCTGGAGCCGATCGACGGCGGCGAGATCACCGTGGGCGGGCAGCTGATCGGTTACCAGCGAACCCCGACGGGGATCGCGCCGACCAGGAACCTCGCCCAGGCCCGATCGGAGGCCCGGATCGGCTTGGTCTTCCAGAGCTTCAACCTCTTCGACCACATGACGATCCTTGAGAACATCATCGAGGCGCCCGTCCACGTGTATGGGCGCGATCCGCAGGAAGCCCGTCGAGACGCGGCCGCGCTCCTCGCGTGGGCCGGCCTTGGCGGCTACGAGCCCTACTACCCACACCAGCTCTCGGGCGGCCAGCAGCAACGGATCGCCATCGCCCGTGCGCTCGCCTGCCGCCCGCGCCTGATGCTGTTCGACGAACCGACCTCGGCACTCGATCCCGAGCTCGTCGGCGAAGTACTTCGGCTGATCCGCGAGCTGGCCGAGGACGGCATGACGATGATCGTGGTCAGCCACGAGATGGCGTTCGCCCGTGAGTGCGCGGACAAGATCGTGTTCATGGCCGACGGGCTGGTCGTCGAGGAGGCATCGCCCGAGGAGATCCTCGGCAACCCGAAGCAGGAGCGGACCCGCCAGTTCCTTCGATTGGTCGGCTCGCCGATGGGAGCTGGTGATCCGGGCGGGACGGATCCCCAGCCCGAGCGAGAACCGCCCACCTGAAGAAAGGAGACACGGATGCCAAACGCGACCCAGGCGGTCGAGGACTTCACGCTGCAGCCGCGCGGTTGCACGGCGCGCGAGCTGCGCAAGGGGCAGATGCTGCGGGTGACGGACATCGAGGGCCAACAGGTGGCGGACCTGATCGCGTTCGCGCTCGAAGACCTCAGCGAGAAGTTCTGGATCTCGAACACCATCCGGCTGAACGGAACGATCTATCTGACGAGAGGCCACGCGCTGTACTCCGAGCTCAGCCGGCCGATGCTCACGATCACGGACGACACCTGCGGCGTCCATGACCTTCTGGCCGGTTCGTGCAACGCCGAGATCGACAAGGTTCGCTATGGCGTCGACGATCACAAGGGGTGCGTGGAGAACTTCCTCTCCGCGCTCGCGCCCTGGGGGATCGAACGCAAGGACATCCCCATGTCCCTCAACCTCTTCATGAACTGCCCGGTCACCACGGAGGGTGGATGGCAGATCGTCGAGCCGTCGTCGGCCGCCGGCGATCACATCGACTTCCGAACCGAGATGGATCTCCTGGTCTGCCTATCGAACTGTCCTCAGGATCTCAATCCCTGCAACGCGGGCGAATTGAAGCCGCTCCGCGTGACTATTTCGTAGCGCAGACGGCCATGTCGACGGAAGACAGCCGGCCAAACCCCTCCCCCGACCGCTCCATGATCTCGGCCGGGTCGCTTCGGGGTGAGCTTCAGCAGCGCGCGCCGGCGCTCGTGCTCTTGTGGCTTGGCGGGTTCGGTATCCGGGTCACCATCCTTGCCGTCCCCCCGGTGATCTCTTCGATCCACCGAAGCCTGGGCCTCAACGAGAAGGGCATTACGGCGCTCACGAATCTCCCCGTGTTGATGCTCGCGCTCATGGCCGTCCCGGCGGGAAGCGGCGTGTCGAGGTTGGGCGCGCCCCTCGCTGCCGGGGTCGGCCTCGCCGTCGTATCAGTGGCCGGAGCGTTACGGGGAGTGGGCCCGAATCTGGCCGTCGTCTTCGCCATGACCGCCGTGATGGGAGCCGGCGCCGCGCTCGTCCAGGGGTCGCTGCCGACGCTTGCCCGGGCCTGGTTCCCGAGGCACGTCGGCCTGGCGACCGCGGTCTACTCGAATGGATTGCTGGTCGGTGAAGTGATTCCGGCTTCGCTGACCGGGATCGCCCTATTGCCGCTCCTGAGCGGCCGGTGGGGCCTCGATCTCGCCGTGTGGTCACTGCCGGTCATGGCCGGAGCCCTGCTGTTCGTGTTCCTCGCCCCTCGCCTCAAGCGGGCCGAAAGGGCCTCCTCGGCTCGGCCGCACTTCCGAAGCAGTTCGATTTGGCGCGTGGGCGTGACGATGAGTTTCGCCAGCGCCGCGTACTTCGGGGCGAACTCTTTCGTCCCGGATTACCTGAGGGCCGTCGGGCACGCCGGGCTGACCACAGCCGCCTTAGCGGCGTTGAATCTCTCCCAGCTCCCGGCAAGCGTTCTTGTCCTGGCGATCCCCGAACGCCTGGTCGGCCGACGGGCGCCGTTCATCGCCAGCGGTGTGATCATCAGCTGCGCGGGGGTTCTCCTCGTTCTTACCTCAGGCATATGGACGGTGGCGTGGGTAGGCGTCATGGGCTTCGCTACGTCGCTGACCCTGATACTGACGCTGGCGCTGCCCGCCCTCCTCGCAACCAGCCCGGCGGACGTGAATCGTCTCACCGCCGCGCTGTTCACGATCACGTACGGCTTCTCGTTCGCGTGGGCCATCGCCGGCAGCGCCCTCTGGGACTCCTACCACCTCCCGTCGGCGTCGTTTCTGACGCTGGCAGCAGGAGGAGTTGTGATGGCGTTCCTCTCCTCGACTACCCACATCCGACTGGCTATCGCACGCGTGTCTCGATCCGACTCTTGAGTCGGCGCGCCCGTATGCGGGCATAGGTCTTCAGAGCTAAAGGGAGGAGGGGCGAGGGGCGGGGCGCCGAGGCGCGTGGTCGGGCGTCGGCGAACGGAGGAGAGGCTCGAAGGAGGAGCCCGTGCCATCCTTCGCCAAGACCTTCGTGGTCGCGCAGGGGTGCCTAGGCGGAAGGTCCTCTCCGCGGTCGGGCGAGCATGCCACACCTGGCCAAACCCCATTGCCCGCTCCTGCCTCGAAGCTCACGGAATCTGAGGACGACCGGATCGAACGTGAACTGTCCGACATTTGCTGCGTCAAGCACGAGGAAAAGTGGGGATCGGCGGTGGTACCCTTGTCATCGGCAGCCAGCCAGAGCGCTTCGGCAGCCTCGTCTGTCGTCGTTAGCGACCCCTCGACGTCCCCCTCAGCGTGAAGCTGTTTCCACAGGCCTCGCTCCGCCCTGGTCACCTGCATCTCGAGCCTGCGTCCGCCTGGACCGTGGGCGATGACGTCGACTCCGCGTTCCTCCTCGCGTCCCGAGGCGTGGTCGGGTCCTTCGAACCTACGCCCGGCACTACAAGAAGGAGAGACCCCCATCGAGGACTGGTGCTCGGGACGCCCGAAGGTCATCCGCCCGCTCCGACGTTGCATCAGAGGGCGACCGACATCCGCAGACGCAACATGTTGGGCGGGCTCATCCATGAATACAGCATCGCGGCCTGAGTTTTCTGTGCCCGACGGCCGCTCACATGCCGGACGTCCGACCGCGCCTGGAGTAAGAGGCAGCGGGCCGGAGGACACGGGCGTCGCCGCCCTCCGACCCCCCAGGGGGAATCCCCAGGCTTCAAGCTGCCTTCCGCGCCTCAGCCGTTCCGGTCACCGGCTTGGCCGCTCTTTCCTCAGTTCTGCGGCTGCGGCTGACGATCATCCACGTGTACACGACCATCACCAGAAGCGCCGCGCCCATGATTGCCACAGCCAGCCAAGCGCTGCCGCCGCTCACATAGGGCGCTGGCCGCCGTTTTGCTTGGCGTCGGCTACGGGGTCCGGGCCATCCAGGACCATGGATGGAAGGCGGCGGCACTCCGGGCCGAGGCGATGCTGCATGCGCCGTCGGGCTCTGTGCCTCCGCCGCAGTACGCGATGATTGCCCTCGCCACGATCGCATCGGGACGAAGCCGCGCCACCTATGCAGCGGTCGTCGGGAACGTCACCCAGGTCACCCACGAGTTGGACGGCGACTACCACATCCGCATCGAAGGGAAGGGGGCCTTCCTGGTCGCCGAGATCCAGCCCGAGTTTCCTCTTGTCCCCCCCCCCACATCGGACAGGAGATCACCGCCTGGGGGGTCGTCCGCCACGACGGCCTGCACAACTGGTGGGAGCTGCACCCGCTGATCGGCTGGCAACCCGGCACCGCGACCGGTCCAACCGGACAGGGGACTGGATCGAGCGACTAGCACCGCTGCGTCCGCGCCTCCCCGTTCTAAGAGGTGGGTCCCGGCGAAGGGCCGGCTGTGATTCATGGGCAGCTCTCTTGGGGGCCTCAGGTGCCCCAGACCCTTGCCTCCCCCAGCAAGCCGCGCCATAGTGTGGGCTGGGAGAAAGGCGGTCGCGGCGTGGGCTGGGCGGCTCCGGGAGCGGAGGCCTTCGGGTACCGAGGAGTGCTCCTTGGGCACGGCCCGCGCCGGAGCCAGAGCTACCCCCCGGGGCGCATGTGCCAGATGGAGGGTTGCGGGACGTGGCTCTCCATCTACAACTGCTCGGAGTTCTGCTGGGTCCATGCTCCGGTGGCCATCCCGTCTCATCGGGTTAACCGTGCTCCCAAGAAGGCGGCGTAGCCAGGGATGCGCGCCTACGTCTTGATCCAGACCGAGCCCGGCCAGCTGGCACGAATCGTCGGTGAACTCAACCAAGTCAAGGGCGTCATCGCCGTCGCAGCTCTGGCCGCGCCCTACGACGCGATCGCTGAGGCCGAAGCTCGGAGCCTGGATGATCTGACCGGGCACGCCCTGCGACCGATTCAGGCGCTCGCCGGGGTCAACCGGACCCTGACCTGTCCGGTCGTGAGGCTATAAACGGACGCGAACGTCGGAGGCGTCGTTGCGTCGTCCCTGCAAGAAGTGGCCGGATTGGTGCACCATGTACCCTGACACTGGCGCGGCGATGGCATGCGCATAGATCAGTTCACCTTCGGCTCAATTCGGATCGACGGCGTGATCTACGAGCACGACGTGGTGATCGATCATGGCCGGGTCCGAGACCCCAAGAAGACGCCGTCGAAACCCTTCCGCGGTGCCTTCCGTCACACCCCGCTTTCCGTCGAAGAGGAAGTCCCGTGGGACTGCCGGCGCCTGGTGGTCGGGACGGGGGCCGACGGTGCCCTTCCCGTGATGGATGAGGTCAA
>Ga0137387_10001845_pt1 | contig 10637 bp, 9 predicted proteins | sample SagtaG_3_FD_104909 | JGI IMG/M metagenome (GOLD analysis project Ga0137387, IMG submission 104909) | Vadose zone soil microbial communities from Angelo Coast Range Reserve, California, USA - Sage2_R_115_16 metaG | ecosystem: Environmental > Terrestrial > Soil > Vadose zone > Saprolite | place...
CGAAAGCGCTTCTGCACATCGCTGCGGTCATGGACGAGGCAAAACATCTTTCCGAGCACGGCATCGGTTTCGGGGAGCCCAAGGTGGATCTCGATGCGTTGCGTGCGTGGAAGAACAAGGTAGTCGGCAAGCTGACCGGAGGGCTTACGGGTATGGCGCGCTCGCGCAAAGTGACGGTGCTGCAGGGTACCGGAGCTTTCGTAGGACCGAACCATCTCGCTGTGGAAGGGAAGGACGGGCGCAAGGTCGTCGCATTCAGGAACGCGATCATCGCAGCCGGCTCGCAGTCGGCGAAGCTCCCCTTCATTCCGGAGGACCCGCGAATCGTCGACTCGACGGCGGCGCTTGAGCTGCGGCAACGGCCCAAACGCATGCTGGTGATCGGCGGCGGCATCATCGGCCTGGAAATGGGCACTGTGTATTCCACGCTCGGCGCCCGGCTGGATGTGGTCGAGGTGCTCGATGGCCTGATGTCCGGGGTAGACAGGGACCTGGTCAAGGTATGGCAGACGTTCAATACGCGCCGCTTCGACAACGTGATGCTGAAGACCAAGACCGCCAAGGTCGAAGCCGTGAAGGAAGGACTGAGGGTGTCCTTCGAAGGCGAGAATGCCCCGGCGAAGCCGCAGCTCTACGACATGATCCTGGTTTCCGTGGGCCGGACTCCCAACGGCAGGAAGATCGGCGCCGACGCCGCCGGCGTAGCGGTGAACGAGCGTGGCTTCATCCCGGTGGACGCGCAAATGCGCACCGACATTCCGCACATCTACGCGATTGGCGATATCGCCAAGCTGCCCATGCTGGCGCATAAGGCGGTGCACGAAGGTCACGTCGCAGCGGAAACCGCTGCGGGGCAGAAATCCTACTTCGACGCGCGCGTGATCCCCTCGGTGGCGTATACGGATCCTGAGATCGCCTGGGCGGGACTAACTGAGGAGGAAGCGAAACAACAGGGAGTCAAGTTCGGAGTTGCCAAATTTCCCTGGGCAGCCTCGGGACGCGCCATCGCCAACGGCCGCGACGAGGGCTTCACCAAGCTGATCTTCTCCGAGGATTCGCACCGCCTGATCGGCGGCGCCGTCGTCGGAGCAGGAGCCGGTGACCTCATCAGCGAGATCGCGCTCGCCATCGAGATGGGTGCAGATGCGGTCGACATCGGGAAAACCATACACCCGCATCCGACCGTGAGCGAGTCCATCGGCATGGCGGCGGAGCTTTACGAAGGCGTTTGCACCGATCTTCCTCCGTCGAAGCGCCGATGACACAGGACGAGCTCAAGCGGGCAGTTGCCCGCGAGGCGATCAAGCACGTGGTGGAGGACGCGGTGATCGGCGTCGGCACAGGGTCCACGGCCAATTTTTTCATCGACGAGCTTGCCAGGATGAAGAATCGCATTGCAGGCGCGGTCGCAAGTTCGGAAGGGTCCGCCGAGCGGCTGAAGGGGCGCGGTATTCGCGTCCTGGATCTCAACAGCGTCAACGAGCTGCCGGTCTACATTGACGGTGCAGACGAGATCACCGAGCATCTCGCCATGATCAAGGGCGGAGGCGGCGCGCTCACGCGAGAGAAAATCGTCGCCGCCGTCGCGAAAAAGTTCGTTTGCATCGCGGACGAGTCGAAGCTCGTACCGGTGCTTGGAAAATTTCCGCTTCCGGTCGAAGTGATTGCAATGGCGCGTGCCTACGTAGCGCGCCAGATGGTGAGACTCGGCGGCCAGCCCAAGCTGCGCGAAGGCTTTGCCACGGACAACGGCAACATCGTGCTCGACGTGTGGGGGCTGTCCATCCTCAACCCGGTCGAGCTGGAAACGGCGATCAACAATATCGCCGGCGTCGTTACCAACGGATTGTTCGCCCGGCGCGGAGCCGATGTGCTCCTCCTCGGAACCAAGACAGGCGTGAGAACGATCGCCCGGAAGTAGAGCGTCTACTTGTCCGGCGGCACGTAGCCGGAAGCCACATCGGCTCCGGGTCCGAAGAAATGCTTCTCCATCTGCTCGGCGAGATATTTCCGCGCGCGCGGGTCAGCGAGGTTCAGCTTGTTCTCGTTGATGAGCATGGTCTGATGCTTAATCCAGGCCTGCCAGGCTTCCTTGGAGACGTTCTCGTAGATGCGCTTGCCGAGTTCGCCCGGGTAAGGGGGGAAGTCGAGCCCTTCCGCGTCCCGGCCGAGCTTGATGCATTTCACCATCCTTGCCATTTTCGCAACCTCGATTCTGGTATCAGGTCGATTTTAAGTCCGCTTTACTAAAATCTTCGAGCGCCGCTGATAGTTGTACAGCGCTTTCCTTTCCCCCGGCAGCGCGGTGATATTCGCTTCGGCGAACCCGCGCTCTATGAACCAATGGGTCGCCCGCGTCGTGAGCACGAATAGCTTCTTCAGCTTGCAGGCTCGCGCCCGCGTCTCGATATGGTGCAGTAGGCGTTCTCCGTAACCCGCGTCCCGGTAATCGGGCCGCACCGCGAGGCAGGCAAGCTCGCCGGCGCGGGCGTCGGGGAAGGGGTAGAGCGCGGCGCAGCCGACGATCACCCCGTCGTGCTCGATCAACGAAAACCGCCCGATCTCGCGTTCGAGCAGTTCACGCCCGCGGCGCACGAGCGTCCCGTCTTCCTCGAGCGGTTCGATCAGCTTGAGAATGCCCCCCGCGTCGTCGATCTTGGCCGGCCGCAGCTTCACCACCTTGTCGGCGGTGATCATGGTGCCCAAACCTTCGTGGGTGAACAATTCGATCAGCAGAGCGCCGGGGATTGTCCGACTGATGATATGGGCGCGTTGCATCCCTCCGCGCACGGCCTCGACGGCGTGTGCGAGATAGAGCCGCGTATCCTCGGACAGGCGGTTGCTGCGCGCGAGCAGCCCGGCTGCCTCCTCCGCCGTGAGTTCCGGCAGCAACTCGCCCTCCTTGTCCTGCACGGGCGCGTCAGAGAAGAAGATCAACTTCTCGGCGTGGAGCGCCGTCGCCGTTGCTACCGCTACGTCTTCCATGGCGAGGTTGAAGACCTCGCCTGTGGGCGAATAGCCAACTGGCGATACGATCGCTATGTTGCCGGCGTCGAGACACCCCGCGATTGCCGGCGCATCGACCTTGCGCACTGAGCCGGTGTACTGGAAGTCGATGCCGTCGTGCACGCCTATCGGCTGCGCCGTGATGAAGTTTCCCGAGACGCTATTGATCGCAGCGCCCGCCATGGGCGAGTTGGGGAGACCCAGGGACAGCAACGCGTCGATCTCCACGCGTAGCAGTCCGACTGCCTCCTTCACGCATTCGAGCGCAACGGGATCCGTGATGCGCAGGCCCTTCGCGTAGCGCGAGCGGAGCTTGCGGCGCTTGAGTTGCGCCTCGATCTGCGGGCGTGAGCCGTGCACCAGTACGACGCGGATACCAGTGCTATGCAGAAGGCTGACGTCGTGCGCGAGGTCGACGAACCTGCGTTCCGCGAATATTTCTCCGCCAAAGGCAAGCACGAACGTCTTCCCGCGGAAGGCGTGGAAATACGGGGCAACAGAGCGAACCCAGCTGACGAACTGGGTGGAATGGGACGGCATGGTTGTCGTTGTTCTTGAGGAACTCCGATTCTAGCCAGTTGCTCCCGGCAGATACAGCGGACCCGGCGTGGAGGGGCTAGCAATCGCCCCACAGCGCCTGCATCGCTGCGATTGTTGCGAGCGGCGCGGTCTCCGTGCGAAGCACCCGCGGCCCGAAGCGGACCGGAACGAACCCCCTCCTTTCAGCGCGCTGCCTTTCCTCAGGCGCGAGCCCTCCCTCCGGTCCGACCAGCAAAGTCACCTTGCCGGGCGGTTCAAGCTGTTTCAAGTCTCGATCGGCATCCGGCGCCAGAAGAAGCCGTAGCCCATCGCTGGCTGCCTGGCCCAGAAAGGCATCGAAGTTGATGATCGTCGCAACCTCGGGTACGCGGTTACGCCCGCACTGCTCGCAGGCGGCGATGACCACGTTGCGCCAGTGGGCGACGCGCCTGTCGGCGCGATCGCTTGTCAGTTTCACTACGGAGCGCTCACTCGCGATCGGCACTATCCTGGAGACACCAAGCTCGGTAGATTTCTGCAAGGTAGCGTCCATCCGGTCGCCGCTCGATACGCACTGAGCGAGCACGATGGAAAGAGGCGACTCGCGTTCCGGCGTCTGCCTCGACATCACGCAGGCACGCGCATCGCGACGGGAAACCCGCGTCAGCTCGGCGGAGAATTCCCCGCCCTCTCCGTTGAACAAGACGACCGCGTCGCCGCGGCGCAGGCGCAGGACCGCGCAATGACGCGCTACCCTCTCCGGCAGCTCGATTTCGGCACCGCGGGAAAGCTGCACCGGTGCAAAAAACCGCGGGACAATGCGAGATGCAAAGCTTTTCATGCTACGAATTCTATACATATCCAACGCGCTCTTAGTTGAACCCCGGGCTTCGCTCCTCCTGTAACTCCCTGATTCAAAGGAAACTACGGCTTTTTTCTGCGTTGCGCTGTTATAATCGTCGGGCAATAAGAATAGTCCTGGGGAGAACGGCTCACGTAGGAAACCGGCCGCACCAATTGCTCTCGTCGCGCCGCCGCCCGGGCAAGAAACGGGAGACTCAAGACTGCGACGATATCGAGCACCCTCGCTTGCACCCAGCTTGCGCTTGCTACAAGAGCTGCGATTTGCTTAAGCGGGTGCATGATGATCTGGAAAGGAAGCCAAAAATGAAGCTTTGTCGTTACGGCAGGAATGGATTCGAAAAACCGGGCGTCATCGACGCGCAGGGCCAGTTGCGCGATTTGTCAGGTGTGATTTCCAACATCGACCAGGACACGATTTCCTCCAAAGGGCTGACGAAGCTGCGCAAGATTCGCCCGGAGTCGCTGCCCTTGGTGCGCGGTAACCCGCGTTTCGGCGTGCCCTATACGGGAATCTCCAAGTTCGTCGCCATCGGTCTGAATTACGTCGATCATGCGCACGAAGCGGGTCTGCAAATACCCGCCGAGCCGGTAGTGTTCATGAAGGCGACGACGTGCATCAGCGGACCGAACGATGACATCCAGCAGCCGCGCAACTCCACCAAGCTCGATTACGAGGTCGAGATCGCAATCGTTATCGGGACACGCGTCGAGTATGTGTCGGAGGACGAGGCCCTGGACCACGTCGCGGGCTACACGATCGTGAATGACGTATCCGAGCGTGCTTTCCAGCTGCAGTCCTCTCAGTGGGATAAGGGCAAGGGATGTGACACCTTTGGACCGATCGGACCCTGGCTCGTCACGACCGACGAGATCACCAATCCCCAGGTGCTCGACGTCTGGCTTGACGTCAACGGCGAACGCAGGCAATCATCCAATACCAAGAATATGATTTTCCCCTGTGCGAAGCTTGTCTCGTACGTGAGCAACTACATGACGCTGCTCCCGGGTGACATTATTACCACCGGAACACCGGCTGGGGTGGCGCTGGGTATGAAGCCGACCCAGGCGTGGTTGAAGCCGGGTGACGTGGTCACTCTTGGCATCAAGGGACTCGGTGAGCAGCGGCAAAAAGTGATTCCTTACACGGGAAAATAGGCAAGCCCTGGCCGGGTCGGGCCCTTGTGCATGCGCGGCAGGAAGGCTCGCTTGCCGTGCGGGGGTCAAGAGTGTAGATTCTTCCGGCGTAAGAGTGTGCTGTGCCGATGGCCGCGCATCAGGCGACTCGTAGTCGCTCATTTACGGTCGCGGCTTTAGGGAAACGGGGGGATAAGCGCAAGCTTTTCCCCCCTTTTGCTTTTATCGGAGGCAGGGATGAAGGTGGTCGTCCTCGGGGCCGGTGTCATCGGCACGACCAGCGCGTGGTATCTCGCGCAGAGCGGTCACGAGGTTATGGTAGTGGACCGTCAGCCCGAACCTGCGCTCGAGACGAGCTTTGCAAATGGCGGGCAGATTTCGGTCAGCCACTCCGAGCCTTGGGCCAACCCGACTGCTCCTTTGACGATACTGAAGTGGTTCGGGCGCGAGGACGCCCCGCTGCTCTTTCGGCCGCGCGCCGACCTCGCTCAATGGCTTTGGGGCCTGCGCTTCCTCTTTGAATGTTTGCCGGGCCGGACGCGTCGTAACACCGATTCCGCTTTCACCCTCGCGCTGTACAGCCACGAGCAACTGCGTCAACTGCGGCGCGATACCGGCATCCGCTACGATTTTGATACACGCGGCATCCTGCACCTGTATGAAGACGCTGCCGAATTCAAACACGCGAGGAGACAGGCCGAGCAGCTCAGAGCGCGCGGCCTGGACATCGAAATCAAGGCACCCGAAGGGTGCCTCGCGATCGAGCCGGCGCTCAAGCATTCGATAGCCCGCGTCGTGGGGGGGGCTTACGCGGCTTCCGACGAGTGCGGCGATGCGCAGCTTTTCACCCGAGCGCTGTCCGATCTCTGCGGTGCCCAAGGCGTGAGCTTCCGGTTCAACGTAAGCGTGAAGCGCCTCGAAGCCGCACGGGGAGCGATCGAGCGCGTGGTTATAGACGACGAAAAAGGAATCGAGGAATCGTTGCGCGCCGATGCCTACGTTGTTGCGCTGGGAAGCTATAGTCCGCTCCTGCTCGCGCCGATCGGTGTCTCAATCCCGGTGTATCCGGTAAAGGGCTATTCGGTTACTTTGCCCCTAGAGCCCGGTGACGAAGCCCCACGGACGAGCCTGACCGATCACGCGCGCAAGATCGTGATTTCGCGGCTGGGGGATCGCTTGCGCGTGGCAGGCACCGCCGAGTTGAACGGCTACGACACCGAGATGAACGAGCCCCGCTGCGGGGCGCTTGTCGAGCGCTGCTTCGAATGGTTTCCCAAGGCGGGGCGACCGGAGCGTGCACAGTTCTGGACGGGGCTGCGACCGGCCACACCCAGCAATCTCCCCCTCATTGGACGTTCGAAGTACTCCAACCTTTTTCTCAACACCGGGCACGGCACGCTAGGGTGGACGCTTGCGTGCGGCTCGGGTAGGAGCCTTGCCGACATCGTGAGCGGCCGAAGGCCGGAGCCCGAGTTCGGTTTCCTCGGGTTCGAGACCAAGACGAAAAGGGCAACCCTCTCGGCCACCCCGCACCCGACCGGCTGACGCCCCGCGTCTACTTTACGCCGCCCGCGGCGCGCTTCTTCGTTGCCACGAGCCTGGGCTTGGGTACGGCGTCGACGGTGAGTTCGCGCACGAAATTCGGCAACGCGAACAGCGCCTGATGAGCGGCTCCGTTGTAGTACTGCAGATGGCTGAGACCGCGGTTGCCGATTCGAATGTCGATCTCCCCGCTATTGACGGCCGCGACGTCTGTGGAATCCGAGCATGCGCACATCGACCACAGGCAGCCGTACAAGGGGATGAACATCGTGTACGGCCGGGCGATCTTGAACATTTTGGCCAGCCGCCCATAGAGCGTCTTGACTCGGTCGGGGCGCGACCACGGCGAGCCCATGTGCAAAGTGAGTACGCCGCCTGCGGCAAGCGCTCGCTTGCAGTCGCGTAAGAACGTCTCCTCGTAGAGCGCGGTGGCGGGGCCGATGGGGTCGGGCAAGTCAAGCGCGATGGAGTCGAACTTTTCCTTGTTTTCAGCGAGGTATTTCAGCCCGTCCTCGATCAGCAGCTTCAGTTTCGGATTATCGAATACACCGCGGTGAATCGCGCCAAAGTGCTCCTTGGCGATCTCGACCACCTTCCCGTCCAGCTCGACCATGACGAGCTGTTCGATCGACGGATGCTTGAGGGCTTCCTCCGCGGCGCCACCGTCTCCGCCGCCGATCACGAGGGCCCGCTTGGGCGAGGGGTGGGCGGTGAGTGCAGGGTGGATCAGGGTCTCGTGGTAGACGAATTCTTCGCGCTCGGAGGTCATGAAGCACCCGTCCAAGCGAAAGAGCTTTCCAAATTGGGGCGTCTCGTGGATTTCGAGATCCTGGAAGCGCGTCTTCGAGGACTCGATCAGCTTGGAGGACCGCAGGAAGAATCCGTAGTCCCCGTTCAGCGCTTCGTACATGAGGCGCTTGTCGCGCGGTACATCGTGCTGCACGTGTTCCTCAGGGCGAAAAAGCTCCATCAGGTCGGCGACGACCTGGCGCGCCTTGGCGCTGTTGTCCTGGGTGTAGTTGCAGACGTAGACATCGAGGGTGACGCTCTGGAGCTCAGGCCACGTATGGATGGCGAGATGCGACTCCGCCAGCACCACCGTGCCCGTGACTCCGCCACCGTCGAATTCGTGGAACAGGTCGCCGAGTATCGTGAGACCGGCCCTGTTGATGGAGTCGTGACAAAAGCGACGCAGCCCGGCTGCGTCAGTCAAGTACCGTGCATCCCCCCGCAACGGTACAGATTCGCAACAATGTGCAGTCCGTCCAATTTGCATAAATCCCCACGACCGTTGATAACCGAGATGCCGAACTACGACGCGAGCATCTCCCCTTTTGCCGCATCGATCAGCCTGCGAGCGATGCTGATTCTAGCAGGAAGCCGCGGCAAATTTTCAAAATTTCGCACGTCAAACCACTTCGCGTCCTCGATTTCCGTTCCATCGATGCGAATTTCTCCGCTGTGATAATCGGCGAAGAACGCGATCATGAGCGAATGCGGGAACGGCCAAGGCTGGCTGGCGAAGTAACGCGCCTTGCACACGTGAATCCCGACTTCCTCATACACCTCTCGCTCCAAGCACTGCTCCAGCGTCTCACCCGGCTCGACAAATCCCGCCAGCGCGCTGTACATCCCCTCGGGAAACCGTGGCGAGCGCGCCAGAAGGAGCTCTCGTCCGCGCCGCACCAGCCCCATCACCGCGGGAGCGAGCCGGGGATACGCCACCAGCCCGCAGCCAGTGCATTCACGGCTGCGCTCGTTTGTTCGCGCCGCCGTTTCCCGTCCGCACGCGCCGCAGTACTGGTGCGTGCGGTCCCAATCGACGATCTGCAATGCCCGCCCGGCGAGGGCAAACTGCGCTTCATCGAGCACACCGAACAGCGCCCGCAGCCCTTGCCAAACCCATCCTTGCGGTGCCGCAGTATCCGCCGCCGCCTCGGCCGAGAAGCAATGTTCTTCGCCGAGAACCCCAAGATATTGTATTCGCTCGGGCATCATACCCAAAGTATTGGGGTGAATGCAATGGGGAAGTGCGACGGCAGGCGCCGCGGTGACCAGCAGCTCCGACGCGCGGAAAACAAACCAGAGCGAGCGCTCAGGCCGCTCGACAGGAGGCTGGACAGCCGGCGCGTAATCTGCCGGCCATTGGAAAGGCATGCTCATGGGGGGCTCGGGCGGAAAGAGCCCCCAGGCGAGGGGATCAGGCCCGGCGCAGCCGCCGGATCAGGCTGGAGGTATCCCAGCGGCCGCCCCCCATCTTCGATACCTCGTCGTAAAAGCCGGCGATCATCTGGGTGATGGGGAGCTGAGCGCCAATCTCCCGCGCCGTCTCGGAGCAGATGCGCAAATCCTTCCTCATCCAGTCCACCGCGAAGCCGAAGTCGAACTTGTCGTCGACCATGGTCTTGCCGCGATTCTCCATCTGCCAGGACTGCGCCGCGCCCTTCGAGATAACGTCGAGCACAAGTTTCGCGTCCAGGCCGGCCTTGATGGCGAAGTTGAGACCTTCCGACAAGCCTTGTACCAGGCCCGCGATGCAAATCTGGTTGACCATCTTGGTGAGCTGACCCGCGCCCGAAGCCCCCATCAGCGTCACCGCCTTGGCGAAATGTGCGATGACTGGTTTGGCCCGCTCGAAGGCGGCGGCATCACCCCCCACCATGACCGTGAGCTGTCCGTTTTCGGCGCCCGCCTGGCCTCCGGAGACCGGAGCGTCGAGGAATTCGAAGCCGCGTTTTTTCGCCTCGGAGGCGAGCTCCCGCGCCACTTTCGCCGACGCGGTCGTATGGTCGACGAAAATCGCGCCTTTGGTCATCTTCTGAAAGGCGCCGTTCGGCCCCAGCGTGACCTCGCGCAAATCCGGATCATCGCCGACGCAGGAGAACACGATGTCTGCCCCTTCGGCCGCCTTGGCCGGAGTGTCCGCGAGGCGTCCCTTGTGCTTGCCTACCCAGGCCTCGGCCTTGGCGCGGCTGCGGTTGTACACCGTAAGCTCGTGCCTGCCTTTGGTTACGAGATGTCCGGCCATAGGAAAGCCCATCACGCCGAGACCGATGAACGCGAGTTTGCTCACTGCTCCTCCGTTGCGGTTTTTCTCGCAAAGCGAGCGAGATTCACCGATAATTATAAGGTCTCCACCTACCCTCCTGAATTTTTCCGAGTAAATGAGCCAGGACCTGACCAACGCTATTCGTGCGTTGGCCATGGACGCCGTTCAGGCGGCAAATTCCGGTCACCCTGGAATGCCCATGGGAATGGCCGAAATCGCGCTGGCACTGTGGGGGCGGCACCTGCGGCACAACCCGGCAAACCCAAAGTGGCCAGACCGGGATCGTTTCGTGCTCTCCAACGGCCACGGCTCGATGCTGCTGTACGCGCTGCTGCACCTGACGGGCTACGACCTGTCGATGGAAGAGCTGCGACGTTTTCGACAGCTGCATTCGAAGACACCGGGTCACCCCGAATACGGGCTTGCTCCGGGTGTGGAAACCACCACCGGTCCCTTGGGACAGGGCTTGGCGAACTCGGTCGGCATGGCGATCGCCGAACGCATCCTCGCCGCCGAGTTCAAC
>Ga0137387_10001853_pt1 | contig 10608 bp, 17 predicted proteins | sample SagtaG_3_FD_104909 | JGI IMG/M metagenome (GOLD analysis project Ga0137387, IMG submission 104909) | Vadose zone soil microbial communities from Angelo Coast Range Reserve, California, USA - Sage2_R_115_16 metaG | ecosystem: Environmental > Terrestrial > Soil > Vadose zone > Saprolite | place...
CCACGGGATACACCTTTCTTTCCCTCCGCTCGCTCGAATTGTCTTTCGAGTATAGCGGATTGTCGGGGCCAGTGGCTCACTTTTGGATCAGCGAGTGGCTCACTCATATGATAGCGTTTACAACACCACGGGAGAACCATCCAGGGCAACCAGTGCGCTCAGTGGGTGCATGCCACCTGCCGGGGATGCACTCAAGCGGTTCTCTGGGGCTCCTTCACGCAAGAGCAGCACGGGGACGGTGCTGTGACGGGCTATTTTCTGGGCGACGCTGCCCAGCGCCCAGCGTTTGAACCCGGTACGCCCATGGCTGCCCAGCACAATGAGATCAACCTTGCTGGCTCGAGCAAAGGTGAGGATCGTGTATGCCTCCACACCGAAGAAAGCCTCAGTTTCGGTCTTGATACCTTCGAGAGCAGGTGAGCGTGTCACCCGGGCGAGGTAGGCTTTGGCGTGCTCCAGTGCTTCATTCAGGGCTGTTTCCGTAAAGTCAGGCGCTTGCACCAGGGAAGGGGCATATTCCACCAGCAGATGCACGACGTGGAGCACTACCACGGTGCCGCCCGTCGCCTGCGCGATGCGTGCAGCAATGGGGACCGCTCACTCCGCGCGTGCCGATCCATCCAGGGGCACAAGAATCTTTTGAAACATCTATTTCCTCCTTTCAAGCAGAGGAGATGCTACTCCAGGAGCACCTCGTTCACACTGCGACGGGGAGTGGGTGGGACCTCGGACCCATAGCCCATGCGCAGCAGCAGTTGCGGGAAGCCGACCCGCTCGATGAGGTTGTGCAGCATCAGCCGTAGCTGTGGCACCTCGATGGGCTGGTTCAAGAACGAGGCCCAGATCCCCTGGGAACGCGCATACAGCAAGATGCGTTCTAACGCCTGTCCCGCCATGAGCCAATCGTAGGCTGTATCCACATCGGTTAAGAGCACCGCAAGGACTGGCGACCCAGCAGCAAGCTGGCGATCTTTTGCCGCTTGCCCATTGCCCACATCGAAGGTGCGCGCCAGCACAGGGCCCACATAGGACGCCAGATCGCCCAGGCTGAGTGCGTATCCTGGGATGCCATCACGGCGTTGACTCCGATTCGAGCGCGTCCAGGCCGCCAGTTCACGACGGAAGTGTGCGTCTGCCCATTGCATGCGATCAGCCAGGGCCACCAGGTTCGCCACGGCGCTGCGATCATACTCGCCTTGCGCCACGTAGAGCCAGGTCCCTTCGGCGTGTGCCATCTCCTGCAAGGCAACGAGCACCGGTGCTGGCACCTCGCGCTGCTCAAACGCCTGCCGATTGGTACGCCGCATGGTGACCGCCTGGAAGAGCGCGTGCTCCTCTGCGCTGGCTTCCCCGCTTTTCCCCATGCAGACACGCGCCAGCAGGTCTGGATCTTCCGGGTCGGGAAAGGGGTTGACTGTCCCCGTATATCCGAAATGCTGCAGCGCCACGCGCAGGTGGAGCAGGGCAGCGCCGCAACTGATGGTTAATTCGCGGTCATCAGGATCGACGACCGGCAGTGCGCGAGATCTGTCCGCATACAGTTCAACGGCATCACCATCAATCTTGAATAGCCAGGGCTGCGTGTTGTGCCCCGACGGGGCCAGCACAGCATAGTGCAGGAGAAAGCGCAATTGCTCTGCAGGTGGTCCTGTGGCGGGAAAATCCGCTTCACGTACATCCCAGGGATTTAGAAGTAGGGTAGACATACTGATCTCCTTCGTTTTACTGCGCTGCTCAATACAGATCGGTGCCAGGCAATGGCGGCTATCCCTGCCCTTCTGTTACCTTCTCTGGCCGCACCACCAGCAGGGGCAGCTTCGTGGCACCCAGCACCCGTTCCGTCACACTGCCCATGACCCAGCGTTCTAACCCAGCGCGACCATGCGTTGACATGGCAATCAGATCGCAGCCCGCAAAACCTTGAGCCCCCTCTTCATCTTCTTCCTGTTCTGCCGTACTGATGATGGCATCCGCCGCATCCGCATCCAGCGCGACAGACCACGTGATCGAGAGCTTCAGATCTTTGAGCGTCTCCTGCAAACGTTCCTTCACCGCCACCAGGTAGGCTTTTGCACCCTCCACCGCCTCTTCGTTGAGTTGAGTGATAAAGCCTTCATCAGCAGTGGTGGCGAGGGGCTTGATCACCTGCATCAAGTGCAGCGCCCCTTTCCCTGGAGCTGCCAGGGCCGCGACGAGATTCGCCGCCGGAACAAGTGCCACCTCGGCCAGGGATGAGCCATCCAGGGCAACCAGGGCCGAGATGGGATAGGCTGCATCTGCATGTGAAGCAGCAGGCACAGGTTCGCCTCCACGCAGCACGAACACCGGCACAGGGCTTTGCCGCACAACTTTTTGCGCCACACTGCCTAGCACCCAGCGTGTGAAACCGGTTCGCCCATGGCTGCATATGATAATAAGATCTACCGATTGCGACTCGGCCTCAACGAGGATAGCCTGCGCCGGCAGCCCAAACAGAACCCCGGTGGTGGTTTCGATCCCTGTAAGTTCACGCGCCTTGGCAACACGGTCGAGGTAGCTGGAAGACACGGACAGCTCCGTCTCGATGACCTGCTCTGTTAAAAGCGGCGCCTGGGCCAGCCCACCTCCGTAGTCAATGGGCGGACTGACAACTTGCAGTAAGTGGATTGAGCCGCCTGACACGCGCGCAACTCGCGCTGCCACCGCTAAAGCCCGCTCCGCACGAGAGGATCCGTCGAGTGGAACGAGAATACGCTGAAACATCATAACGCTCCTTTTTTCTAGATCGCGGTACATCCTGCCACGGCGCTCCACCACCTCCATTACTGTACCGCTCCTCGTCTCAAGGATAGACTTCGCATGTCACACTTCCATCACAAAGAGGAACACCATGCTCACAAAGAACTCACAGAGAAGGGGTCTGCCCTTCTTCCATACCAATCGCCTCAGATCATCCGAGCCCTGTAAAGGTGACGATGTTCCTCGTTAGGTCTCTATGATGGTGTCGCCCAGAATCGTGCTGCCTTTGTGATGAGCAGGGATTACAATGCATAGCGGAGTACTCCAAGTGTGTCCCGGTTCTGTTAAAGGATTTTCCATGAAGCCATTTAGAGCCGAAAACGTAATCAACCCGCAGCAAGAACGGCTTCACTACCTTGACTGGCTCAGGGTCCTGGTCGTTCTGGGAGTGTTTTGCGCACACATCATCTCTATTTTCGATACCTTCTACTGGCATATGAGAACAGAGCAAGGAACCCACTGTGACCCTTTTGTGAAGGGGTAGCTGACCATCGTGAGGAGGTTGTGATGCCAGTGGTTTATCCTGGTACCAGGAAGAAACGAGAACGACCGAGAGCGGTCTTGCGTGTGAGCGTTTTGAAAGAGGTTGCTCAAGCGCATGGAGATGCCGCGATCGGTACAAAAGAGGAGGATTCTCATGTTGGACCATGCATTTCGCCTGCCTATCTCTGTCGATTGCGCTCCTGAAGGTCGTCTTTGCGAATGGTGCGGGAAGCCCGCTGTCCACCAACTCACTGCCAATGGCGGGATAAACCACAACGAGGGAGGCTGCTTTTGCCAGGCGTGTAGTGAAGAATTCGCCCGCGCTGTTGCTGATTCGCTGAGCAGGGTCATCACTGTCGATACACCCGCCTCTACACCGGCGTAAATAGTAAATGCACGGAACGGATTCTGAAAGAAGTTGGGATACCACAACCTGTGCCGCGTCTGAGGCCCGCGCTAGTTATGTAGTGAACGCGCTTCTAACGTTATCACGGCAGGAGAGATTTTGGAGATGAAACCTCGCCAGCGCCCTTGGGGCGGGGGATTCTATTTGTGATCGAACTGTGATCGATTTTTTATTGACAAGTATCATATCGTACCATACATTATTAAGTAGGCAGCCGTGAGAAGCATACCACGACAATTTGCCAAAATGTGCTGAAATCTCCAATGGCTGGAGAGGTCTTTCGTGAGAAGGAGCGTTGGTTATGTCACAGATAGATACGACACCTGTAGAGCCCGAAGTAGAGATGAAGAAGGAACGCGGATACCGCGAAGAGTTGCAGGTGATGGGTGAGCAGTTGCTTACAAAGGTCAAAGAGGTGCTTCATGAAGGCAATGTCCGTCGCATCATCATCAGGCATGAAGGACAGACCGTTATGGAGTTACCGTTGACTGTTGGTGTAGTGAGTGTTCTTGCCATGCCGCAACTGGTTGCCATCGGCGCAATTAGCGCATTGCTTGCCCAGTACTCGATCGAAGTTGTGCGCTTCGCAGAGTCCAAGCCGGCAGTGTAGCAATTCCCACGGTCGCGGCCTTGCTCTCAAGGAGGCTGTATGGATCGCAAAGCAGCCTGCGAACGGCTGCTCAAAGAAGGGTTCACCGCCCAACAACGAGAGAATTTAGCCAGATTGGGCAAGGATTATGCACGACGCGAGTTGCTTGATCTCCCTGTGGAGGATCGTTCCTCAAACTGGTCGGTCCCATCACGGCCTCAACGCTTTCTACCCTTGAACCCGTGGTGACCGTCGGATTGGCCGCGGTTGTCCTGAGTGAGACGTTGGGTCTGTTGCAACTCTGTGTTGGCGTGCTCATTCTCCCGGCTGCCATAACGCTCATTCGCAGCGAGACACGTCAGCAGAGGCCGAATGACCCTCACGGTGAGGGGAGTACCGAAAGGGAAAAGGAAGAGCTAAAGTGACCTACATCAAAAGGAGGACATATGAACACATTAGTTGTCTACGATTCACAATATGGGAACACCGAGCGGATTGCCCAGGCCATCGCCGACACGTTGGGTGCCTTTGGACAGGCGCAAGCCGTCCATGTTGATCCAGGGCATCAGGTCTCGTTCCAGGGGGTGGACCTGCTCATTCTAGGGAGTCCCACACAGGGATTCAGACCAACCCTGGCTATGCAGTTCTTGCTCGGAACCGTCTCCTCCCAACGGCTTAGGGGACTGGCAGTCGCTTGCTTTGATACCCGCTTCCGCGGACGGCTGTGGAAGAGTTCTGCCGCGCCGCGCATGGTCAGGCAGCTGCGCATGATGGGAGTCGAGCCCCTGGTTCCGCCGGAAAGCTTCTTCGTGAAGTCCATAAAGCAGGAGGGTCCCCTGCTGGCTGGAGAAGTAGAGCGAGCAGCCACCTGGGCTCGGATGCTTTTCCAAAAAGCGGAGGCATCTCATGCTGCCATGCAACGATAGGACGAGGAGCAGTGTTGTGAAAACATCCAGTATGCAACCCCATCCGCGAGCCAGAAGCCGATGGATGAGCCTCCTTTTGAAACAACAGAGTCCGTCTGGAAGCCTCTCTACAGAGTTGCCGGAGTGGCCGCTCTGATCATGGTCGTGTTCATTCCAATCCAGAGCATCGTCTTCGTTGTCTGGCCGCCACCGAAAGGAGCTTCTATCATGCCTCCGTTACTCGCATTACCCGCTGTCGATGGCGTAGAGATCACCACCATCATGGATAACTCGCTTGATCTGCTGATGTCCTCAACGCCAATGGCACGTCGTTTCCCGCTGCCGCACTATGGTTTCATACGTCCTCAATTGCGTGCCGAGCATGGTGTTTCCTTGTTGATCACCGTGATCGACCAGGGGAAGCGTGATACCATGCTCTTTGATACTGGAGTGACGCCTGATGGAGCATTGCACAACCTGGCCGTACTGGGCGTCGACCTCGGTACCATTCAGGCCATTGTCCTGAGCCATGGTCATACTGACCATACACACGGGCTGGATGGCTTCCTCGACAAGCTTGGCAGACGACACATGCCCATCTTGCTCCATCCAGATGCCTTCCTCAAGCGTCGCCTTGTCTATAACGATAACAGTATCCTGGACTTACCACCCCCGTCACTGCATGACCTGGAGCGGGAGGGGATAGAGCTCTTAGTGGAACGCGGCCCCTCATTTCTGATCAATGGCAAGCTACTGGTGACGGGACAAATCGAGCGTACCACTGATTTTGAGCAAGGATTGAAAAATCAGCAGGCCGAGGTCGATGGAACCTGGCAACCTGATCCATGGGTCTATGATGACCAGGCCATTGTCATGCATGTCCGCAATAAGGGGCTGGTGGTGGCGACTGGCTGCGGCCATGCGGGCGTGATTAACATTCTCCGGCAAGCGTGTGCGCAGACAGGCGTTGAGCAGGTCTACGCTTTGTTGGGTGGCTTCCATCTCAGCGGGGCGCACTTCGAGCCCATCATCCCTCAAACGGTCGAGGCGTTACAGCGGATCAACCCGGTGGTCGTTGTGCCTGCCCACTGCACGGGATGGCGCGCTACGCACCGCATTGCTCAAATGATGCCAGATGCCTTTACGCCTAACAGTGTCGGGACCACCTTTGTGTTCATGGGGTAGTACCGGTATCGCATCCTAGCTGAACTCTGTTGTTTCCGCGGGAGTGAATTTGCTTATGTGGGAGGGTGGATGTGTGCAAAAGCAGTCTGAGGAAAAGCTCCAATCGGGCCCATGAGTAACGGCGGCCGTTACTCATGGGCCCGATTTTTCGAGAGCCACTCTCTTCTTCTTCCGAGGAAGAGGTGGCATGTCATGCTCATAGCACCTTGCGGAAGCACAAGAAATGTGACCTCGCTGTGAGGTTTTCAGCCTCTGCTGTGATAGGTCAGTGATCTTACCATTCTATATTTATAATACTGAATGAATATTCGAATAACAGCATAAAGGAGCAAAACAATGGCTGAGCAGATGACTGCCACCGTGAGACTGGAGACAGAGATGCGTTTCGATGCCGAGGCTGGTTCCGGTCATCACCTCACCCTTGATGCAGCAGAACACGGCGGAGGACACAACGAGGGCTTTCGCCCAATGGAGCTGTTGTTAGTTGGCCTGGCTGGCTGTACCGGGATGGATGTCATCTCGATACTGCGCAAGAAGCGAGAGCCTGTGACCGGTTATGCCGTGCATGTCGTGGGTGTACGTGCAGAAGAACACCCGATGGTGTTTGTCGAGATCGACGTTGTGCATATTGTCACCGGGCACCACATTCAATCAGAAGCGGTGGCACGGGCCATTCAGCTTTCGGAGGAACGGTACTGCGGGGCGGGTGCGATGCTCGGGAAGGTCGCTCACGTAACCCATACCTTCCGCATTCTTGAGGCCGCCGAGACGCAGGCCATCACTGTTGCGGATACGCGGGCTATGACGGCAATTGTCCCATAAACACAAGAGGCTTCAGTTGTCCTGATCTGAAGCCTGGAAAAACACAGGAACAACACTGCGAGTCGATCCTTCCTTGTCGCTGAGACAGGTGGGATCAAGCACATGAAGGAGGAAAACCATGCAAGAGCGAATGTCGTTGATTGTTTTTTCCGGCACCGTTGATAAGCTGATGGCCGCATCCATCCTTACCACAGGTGCAGCAGCGATGGGACTGGAGGTGGAAGTCTTCCTGACCACCTGGGGGTTGGAGGCATTCCGCAAGGACAACTATAAGACCAACATGAAGGTCAGCAAGGACTTCGAAGAGTATGCCCCCGTCATGATGGAGCAGATGATGGCGAAGAAAGTCCCCTCCTGGATGGACAACTTCAAGAATGCCATGGAGATCGGGGACGTCAAAATCTATGCGTGCAGCATGACGATGGAACTCTTCGGCATGAAACTGGAAGACCTGGAACCTATCGTGACCGATATCACCGGTGTCGCCACCTTCGTTGAGCGTGCCAAAGAAGGACGTATCACGCTGTTCATCTGAGACGTGGAGGGGCGACCTTCGTGGTTGCCCGCCAGTGGACTTGAAAGGAGTTGAGGACCATGCCAGAACTGACTGACATCACGATTGATAAAGAGATTGATGCGCGCGGCAGCTTTTGCCCGGGGCCTCTCATGGAGCTCATTCGCGGCATGAAAGCGCTGCCGGTTGGCGCTGTGCTGGCCGTCTTGTCCAGCGATCCGGGTTCTGCAAAAGATATCCCGGCCTGGATTCAAAAGGCCAAACACGACTACCTGGGCGCCTTTCCAGAGCAAGGCTACACACGATTTTTAGCACGCAAGGCGCATTAAATGTACAAGGAGACACTCGTATGCCCCAACATATATTGATTGTCGGCGGGGGTGTGGGCGGAACGATTGTGGCCAATCTGCTGGCCCGTTCCTTGCACCACCAGGAGGCAGAAATTACCCTGATTGATAGCACGGGGAAACATACCTATATGCCTGGCTGGCTGTACCTGCCGTTTAACCATATGAGTGCTGAGAGCGATCAACTGATCCGCCCAGAGCGAGATCTGTTGAACAACCATGTGCATTTGGTGACAGGTGAAGTGCAGCAGATCGATGTCCAGAATCGCGAGCTCCATGTGCATCACAGCAGGGGGCTGGACGAAATCGTTGGTACTGGTGGCGCAAGCCAGGCGGTCTATCCCTACGATTACCTCGTGCTGGCAACCGGAGCGCGCCTGGTTCCATCAGACCTGCCGGGGTTGGCAGGAACTGAGGGGAAATGGCACCACTTTTACAGCGCCGAGGGCTCCTTGCAACTCCGGCAGGCCTTGCACACCTTTGAAGGGGGACGGATCGTAATCACGGTTGGCGGCATCCCGTATCGCTGCCCGCCAGCGCCGCTGGAATTTACCTTCCTGCTTGACGAGTGGCTGCGTAAACGCGGTCTGCGGGATCGGACCGAGATTCACTATCTCTATCCGCTTCCACGCGTCTTTCCTATTGAGAGCGTAGCAGAGGTCGCAACGCCGCTGTTAGAAGAGCGCCAGGTGAACTACACCATCTTCTTCAATGCGGAAACAGTGGATACCGAGCGCAAGATCATCGCTTCTCTGGAAGGGGAAGAGATCCCGTACGATCTCCTGGTGGTCGTGCCGCCACATCGCGGGGCGAAAGTGATTGAGGAGTCAGGCCTAGGTGATGAGCAAGGCTGGTTGCCGACAGACCGCGCCACGCTAGAAGTGAAAGGCCAGGAGCATATCTATGCGTTGGGAGATGCGACAGATCTACCAGTCTCCAAGAGCGGATCAGCGGCGCACTTTGAAGCGAAAGTGGTCGCCCACCGTCTCATCACTGAGCTACATGGTGAGGAGCCCAGGAATGGGGAGGCGACCTATGATGGCGAGGTAATGTGCTTCCTGGAAACGGGACAGAACAAGGCGACCCAACTCGTTTTCAACTATGAACACCCCCCTCGCCCACCACGGCCCAGCCTGTATTACCATATGGAGAAGCAACTCTTCAACCAGGCCTACTGGCATATTGTGCCGCAAGGACTGGTCTGATACACGCCTCGCTCCTCTTGTGTAAGTGAGAGCGATCCATGGTGATTGCCCTCACTCACAGAGCTGGCTGGATGCTCTCCCCAAGGCGATCATTCCCTTACCGCTCGGCGGAAGCTTGACAGACACTTGCAAACGACCTTATAACATGCATGAAATCGAATACACGAATATCATTTCGAAGAACAAAGGAGGCATGAAGATGGAACGCGAGCGAGAAGAGCAACTGTATCGACTACAGGCAGAGCTGTGCCCGGTGCTTGCTGAACCGACCAGGTTGAAACTCCTTTCGTTGCTCGGGGAGAGGTCACGAGCAGTGAAGGAGTTGGTTGAAGTGACAGGAGAGCGCCAGGCGAAAATCAGCCAGCACCTGGCGATCATGCGCCAGCGGGGCATTGTGCGTGCCGAGCGAGCGGGGACGGAAGTGCGGTATTCCCTGGCTGATCCACGTATCCTGGAAGCCTGCCGGATCACGCGGGAAGTTCTTCTCCAACAACTCACGCAACAAGGGCAGCTAGCAGCGCCACTTGTTGCAGCAGAGGGAGTTTGACCATGCCCCAGTACTCATACAGGGGCGCTCGTTGTAAAGAGCGATTTGAACAACTCGTTCCTCTGCGGGCGGAACATCCGCCCGTAACCTGTACTCGTTGTGGCACAACGGACATACGTAAGCAGATATCAACATTTGCGACTACCGAAGGCTCATTGACAAATACACCGAGTGCAATGCTCTGCTCGCGAAGCACCACACCTACGTGCGAGCAAACTTCGAAGACATGCCAGAAGTTCGTGACTGGGTGTGGACGGACGAGCAGGGATAAGGCGGTCATGTGACGAGGGCACCACGTACCCAGATTCGTTTCATTTCATATGCGAAAGCACTTCATCAGTTTTATGTACATCTTCACCGCTGAACGCTGAAGGAGTGGACTGATACGTTTCCGCTTCGCCACGAGAGCGCACTTTATCTTTCTACCTCAGGTATGTGCCGACTGAAATGTCGTCGACTGCCAAGTCGTCGACTCCAAGATATTGCGAAGGAGGAGAACCGTATTGTGGACCATCACGCGTGATCAGTCTCGGCTGCAGGTCGCGCGCCCACCCGCGAATCGCCTCCCAGTTGCGCCAGTCCCCCTCAGACAAGCGTGCGTTTTGAGCCAACTGTCCATATTGTGACTGAGCGCCACGGGAAATCCAGCCCGTTTGAGCATGATGGCAAGCTGTCGCAGGCGCGGCGTGATCCGGCCATCGACTTCTCCCAGGGTCGTGGGTTGTTGACGAATCCGCACATAGCGAACCCGTGTTCTTTCACGTGTTCCCCCAATCCCCGGGAAGCCAAGGACGATCCGCTGTGCTCCGAGTTCCTCCACTAGCGGC
>Ga0137387_10001862_pt1 | contig 10596 bp, 8 predicted proteins | sample SagtaG_3_FD_104909 | JGI IMG/M metagenome (GOLD analysis project Ga0137387, IMG submission 104909) | Vadose zone soil microbial communities from Angelo Coast Range Reserve, California, USA - Sage2_R_115_16 metaG | ecosystem: Environmental > Terrestrial > Soil > Vadose zone > Saprolite | place...
AAGCGCATCACGGCCAGCTTCGGTATCGCCAGCTTGCCCGACGAAGAAGCGCAGACGTCGGAGGACCTCGTGCGGGCCGCCGACGATGCGCTCTACGCGGCCAAGCGGGCGGGCAAGAACCAGGTGGCCACCACCGACTCTCCGGAGAAGGTGCCCTGACCACCGACCATCGTCAGATCCTGATCGTCGACGACGACCATCAGGTTCGCGAAGTCCTCGTCCAGATCTACCTCACCGCCGGCTACGAGTGTCTGCAAGCGGGCGACGGCAAGGAAGGCCTGGCGATCTTCAAGGCCGCCCACCCCCCGCTGACCGTCACCGACCTCAAGATGCCCGTGATGGACGGCGTCCAGCTGGTGGCGGCGGTGCGGAGCCTCGACCAGGACGCGGCCGTGATCGTCCTTACCGGCGCGCCCGAGGTCCGGACGGCGATCGAGAGCCTCAAGCTGGGCGCCTTCGACTTCATCATGAAGCCGGTGAACGTGGAGGAGCTGCTGATCGCATCCGACCGGGCGCTCGAGCGGCGGCAGCTCCTGATCGAGCGCCGGCAGTACCAGGAGCTGCTGGAGCGGCGCGTGGAAGAGGCGACGCGCGACGTGCAGCTCGCCTACCGTCAGCTCAAGGACACCTACCGCGCGACGCTCGAGTCACTCGGCGCGGCGCTCGACTCGCGCGACGTCGGCACCGAGTCGCACTCGCGCCGCGTCCACGGCTATGCGATGGCCACCGCCCGCGCCCACGGCGTGCCCGAGGACGAGCTGCCCGACCTCGCCCACGGCGTGCTGCTCCACGACATCGGCAAGATCGGGATTCCCGACGCCATCCTGCTCAAGCCCGGGCCACTCACCAAGGACGAGTGGACGATCATGCGGAAGCACCCCGAGATCGGCAAGCGGCTGATCGAGAACATCCCGTTCCTGAAGGGCGCGGTGCCGATTGTCTACTGCCACCACGAGCGGTGGGACGGGAACGGCTATCCGAGCGGCCTCCGGGCGGAGGAGATCCCGCTCGGCGCGCGCATCTTCGCCGCGGTCGACGCCTTCGACGCGATGACCTTCGACCGGCCGTACTCGAAGGCCATCTCGTTCGAGGCGGCCAAGGCCGAGATCGTCCGCTGCTCCGGATCGCACTTCGACCCGGCGGTCGTCACGTCCTTCCTCAAGGTGCCCGACTCGCTCCTCCAGGAGATCCGCCGGAAGAGTATCGAGCCCTGAGCGTTAGGCCTTCAGGTTCTTGTTGAAGAAGTCGGTGCACAGCTTCCAGGCCTGAGTCGCCGACCAGGCATCGTACGACTGGCGGTAGTCGGCGTGGAAGCCGTGGCCCGCCGGAAACATCACGATATCGACGTTCTTGTTGTGCTCCTTCAGCATCGCGGCGAAGCGCTGGACGTCCTCGGGCTTGGGATTCTGGTCCTTCTCGCCGTAGAGCCCGAGGAACGGCACCTTGATGTCCTTGGCGACGTCGAAGCCGGTGACCGGGCCGTTCTTGCCCGGATAGGGCCGTGCCGGTGGCCCATACCACGCGGCCGCCGCCTTGATGTCGGGAAGCGTTCCGGCGATCTGGATCGTGGTGGAGCCACCCCAGCACCAGCCGGTCACGCCGACACGGTCGGCGCGGACACCCGGGCGCGTCTTGGCGAAGTCGATCGCCGCCTGGGAGTCGCCCAGCACCTGCTCGCGCGGCACGGCCAGGACGATCTTCAAAATTTCCTGGACGTTCGTCATGTGGCCGACGCCACCCTCGCGCTTGAACAGCTCGGGCGCGATGGCGTAGTAGCCCTCCTTGGCGAATCGCCGGGTCGAGTCGCGAACGTATTCATGGACGCCCCAGATCTCCGAGATCACGAGGAGGATCGGGGCGTTGCCGCCCGTCGCCGGGCGCGCCTCGTACACCGGCAGCTTGTAGCCACCGATCGGAACCTCGGCCTCGCCGGCCACCAGGCCCTGGGTGTCGGTCGTGATCGCGTCGGCCAGCGCGCGGTCGGGAGCCATGGCGTAGCCCGCGAAGGTCACGCCGCCGGCCTTGAGCACCTGGCGCCGCGTCAGTGAGGTCGTGTCGTCGGTCATGAAAAGCCTCCTGGTGGGGTGGAAAGCCTCGATCGCTTGCGGCGCGCATGCTACCACCGCACCGATTTTCGGTCCATCCATCGCGGCCGCACCGTTATCATTCTCGAACGGACCTGACCGGCAGCCCGGAGGTGTGATGGATCTCCTGGAGGCCCAAGAGCAGGATTGCCGAGGCTCTGGTCGAGTCGATTTTTCGTCGGGCCCGCTATCAGGTCGAAGCCTACCCCGCCGGACGCACGCCGCTGCGCTTCGGCCGCGAGGACTTCTCCCCCGACTTCAGCGCGACCGTCCCCGGCCAGTACGGAGAGAGCAGCCAGGAGATGCTCGTCGAGGTGAAGTACCGGCCGTCGGTCGAGCAGTTCATCTCGGTGGAGAATCAGCGCGGCGAGAAGTCGGTCTTCCTCCTTGCCCGCCGGCAGTGGCCCTCGCTCTACTTCATCCTCGTCACCGATCGCCCCGAGGCCGGTCGTTCGTGCTTCCAGGCGCTGCCCTTCTCACGCCTGACGCCGGGTGAGCCCTTCCGCACCGTCAATCTGGACGCGCTCCGCGAGCTCCGCATCTTCAAGAACAACATCGAGGACCACGAGGAGCTGGTGCGGAGGATCTTCGGGCTGCTGGCCGGAGCCTGACGGCGTCGCGACGGTCGGCGCCGGTCAGCGCACGGCGCGAACGACGAGCCAGATTCCGAGCCCGCCCAGGAACACCAACACGGCACGATTGAACGTCGCGGGCTCGAGGCGGTCCTGGAGGATCAGCCCGAGCCGGAAGCCGCCGACGGCCACCACGGTGAGCGCCAGCGAAACGCCAGCAGATACCACGTGAGCAACCCGAACCACACCACCGTGCCGACCTGGATCACCTTGTAGATCACGAACGTGAAGGCCACCGACCGAATGAAATCGTGCTTCGACAACCGCAGCGCGTAGAAGTACATCACCAGCGGCAGGCCGGGGGTGTTGGTCACGCCGCCGACGACGCCGGCGATCAATCCCACCGGCACGGCCAGCCACTGCGCCCACCCCGCGGGAACCACGGGCTGTCGGCGGATGAGACCCAGGATGACGAACAGCAGGGCGAACGCGCCGAGCACGAACGTCGCCGCGCGGGGTGACATGAGCACGAGGAGCCAGGTGCCGAGCACGGTGCCCACCGCGCCGAAGAGCGTCAACACCGCCATCCGCCGGGCCACGGCGGCGAAGTCGCCGAGCCGGAACAGTTGCAGGGCGTCCATGACGATGTTCGGGATGATCAGGACCGCGACCGCGCTCTTGACGTCCATCACGAGCGCGAGCAGCGGCGTGGCCAGAGGAGGGAAGCCGAAGCTGATGGCGCCCTTGACGAGAGCGGCGAGGAGCACGGCGGCCGCGCTGAAGAGAGCGGCGGGCATGCGCCATCCTACCTTGACACCGTTCTTCGACGTCGCCCATCATCCCGAAGGATTCGATCATGACGCAGGTGTTCGTCCTCGGCGCCGGCACTCCGACGCCCACGCCGGATCGCTGGGGGTCGGCCTTCGCCGTCGACGTGGGCGGCGAGTATCTGATGTTCGACTGCGGCCCGGCGGCGACGGCCAAGCTCGTGAAGGTCGGTATCTTGCCCACGCGCGTCGACTACCTGTTCTTCACGCACCATCACTTCGACCACGACGTCGACTACCCCTGCTTCCTGCTCTGCCGCTGGGACCAGAGCATCGGCAAGGAGAATCAGCTCCGCGTCTATGGCCCGACGCTGACCGAGACGATCACCGAGCGCCTGCTCGGCGAGAACGGCGCCTTCGTTCACGACTGGAAAGCGCGCGTCAACGCACCGCTGAGCCAGCGCGTTCACGTGAACCGTGGCGGCACGCTGCCCCGCAGGCCGCCGGTGGTGCTGGCCCAGGACATCGGCCCCGGGCTCGTCCACCAGGGCCGCGAGTGGCGCGTGACGGCGGCGCCGGCCGAGCACGTTCAGCCGTTCCTCGATTCGCTCGCCTACCGTCTGGAAGGCCCGGACGGCAGCATCGTCTTCACGGGAGACACGCAGCCGTGCGCGAGCGTCGTGAATCTCGCCCGTGGCGCTGACATGATGGTCTGCATGTGCTGGGACGATCAGGAGCGGATGGATGCGATGGGCGAGGCCGGAGGCCAGTGCGGAACGACGGGCGCGGCGCGCATGGCCGAGGAGGCCGGCGTCCGGAGGCTCGCCTTGGTCCACGTGGGCCCGCACCTCGCGCGCCACGGTCCGATGGAGAAGGGCATCGGTGACATCAGGCGGATCTACCGGGGCGAGGTCATCTTCACCGACGAGCTGATGTCGCTCTCGCTCTGATCAGCGAGCGAGCGCCGACCACAGGACCTCGGCCGGATGCCGGGCGCGGCGGCCGGCCAGGTGGTCGATCTGCTGGCGGCACGACATGCCCGGCGCGACGATCTCGGTGTCGGCGGGCGCCGCCTTCACAGCGGGCGCGAGTCGACGGTTGCCGAGCCAGGTGGAGATCTCGTAGTGCTCGCGCTCGAAACCGAACGATCCCGCCATTCCGCAGCAGCCCGAGTCCACCTCGGTCACCGCGAACCCCGCCCACTTCAGCGCGGCCACCGTCGGCGCCGTTCCGACCATCGCCTTCTGGTGGCAGTGGCCGTGGAGCAGCGCCTGGCCGCCGTGACTCTTGAAGGAGAGCGTGAGGCCGTGGGCTCGCTCGCGCATCAGGAACTCCTCGAGCAGCAGGCTCTGCCGGGCGACGACGCGCGCTTCGTCGGTGCGGAGCAAATCCACCCACTCGTCGCGCGCGGTGAGCAGGCACGAGGGCTCCAGCCCGACGATGCCGACGCCCCGCGCGGCGTAGGGATGAAGCTGCGCGACGTTCCATCTGGCCAGCTCACGCGCCTCCTCGAGCATGCCCTTCGAGATCGCCGGCCGGCCGCAGCACTTGCGGTCGACCAGCACCACACGGTAACCCGCGGACTCGAGCAACTGGACGGCGGCGCGCCCGATCTCGGGGACGTTGTAGGTCAGGAACGTGTCGTGGAAGAGCACGACCTCACCGCGCGGCGCCGTCGCCGGGGCGGAGTGGTGCGCGAACCAATCCGTGAACGTCTCTGACGCCAGCGCGGGCAACGGGCGCCGCCGGTCGATGCCGGCCAGCTTCTCGAGAGCCCAGCGATTGACCGGCAGGCTCGACAGCCAGTTGACGAGCGCCGGCATGCGCGCCCCGATCGCGTTGACCTGAGCGATGCGGCCGAAGAGACGGTTCCGGAGGGGAAGGCCGTTGGCCTTGTAGTAGTGATGGAGGAACTCGTATTTCAGCTTGGCCATGTCGACGTTGGCCGGGCACTCCGCCTTGCAGCCCTTGCACTCCAGGCAGAGATCCATGACCTCGTGCAGTCGCTGACCGGTGAACTCGCTCGGGGCCAGCTTCCCCGAGAGCACCGCGCGCAGCGCGTTGGCGCGGCCGCGCGTGGAGTGCTCCTCGTCCTTCGTCGCCATGTACGACGGGCACATCGTGCCCTCGAGCTTCTTGCGACATTCGCCGACCCCATTACACATCTCGACGGCGGCGGCGAACCCTCCCTGCTTCGAAAAGTCCAGGAGCGTCTGGGGCTCCCACGTCTTGTAGGTGGCGCCGTAGCGCAGGTGCTCGGTGACCGGAGGGCTCTGCACGATGTTGCCCGGGTTCATCCGGTTGTCGGGATCGAACGCGCGCTTGAGCTCGCGGAAGGCCTGCATCAGCGTCGGGCCGTACATGCGCTCGAGGAACGGGCTGCGCGCGCGGCCGGCGCCGTGCTCGCTCGAGATCGTCCCGTTGAACTCCACGACCAGGTCGGTGATCTCGTCGGCGATCGCCTTGACCTGCTCGATGCCGCGCGCCGTCTTGATGTTGATGGCCGGACGGATGTGCAGGCAGCCCACCGAGCAGTGCCCGTAATACGCGCCGTCCACGTCGTGGCGGGCGAAGATCTCACGGAACCGGGCCACGAACTTGGGCAGGTGCCGCGGATCGACCGCCGTGTCCTCCACGAAGGCCAGCGGCTTGGCATCGCCGTGGATGCCGAAGAGCAGTCCGAGCCCGGCCTTGCGGAGCTTCCAGATCGACTGCTGCTCGGCGGTGTCGAAGGCGAGATGGGCCGCGTAGCCGAAGCGTTCGCGCTGGCGGCGCGCTTCCAGGGCCTCCACCTTGGCCCTCACCTCGGCCTCGTCATCACCGGCGTACTCCACGATGAGGATGGCCGCGGGATCGCCCTGGACGAAGCCCATCCGCTTCGACTGCTCGATGTTGCCCCGGGCGAGGTCGAGGATGAGCTTGTCGGTCAGCTCGACGGCGTAGGGCCCGGTCTCGAGGATCGACTGGGAGGACTCGAGCGCCTCCTGGATGTCGCGATAGTGGATGACGTCGAGGGCCGTCCGCTTCGGACGATCGACCAGGCGCACCTTCGCCTCGAGGATCGTGACGAACGTGCCCTCCGAGCCGGTGATGAGCCGGGCCATGCTGAACGGCCGCGCGCGGACTCTTGAATCAGAGGGGGCTCCGCCGCCCTCCGATACCTCCCCACCGCCGCCGGCCAGCGAGTGCGGACGGACCGACACGCCGAGCAGCTCGTTGAGGTTGTAGCCGGCCACGCGTCGCCACTGCGACGGGTAGCGCCGGCGGATCTCGTCGCGGTAGGTCTCGCGGATGCGGGCGACCTCACGATAGATCTGGCCCTCGAGCCCGGGGCGCCGCGTGGCCGCCTCGAACTCGCCCGGGGTGATCTCGCCGAACACCACCCGGGTGCCGTCGGCGAGCAGCGCCGTCACCTCGAGCACGTGATCGACGGTGAGGCCGTAGGCGATCGAGTGCGATCCGCCCGAGTTGTTGCCGAGCATGCCGCCGATCGTGGCGCGGTTGGAGGTCGACGTGTCAGGGCCGAAGAGCAGGCCGAGGGGGCGGACGTGATGGTTCAGCTCGTCTTGCACGACACCGGGCTGCACGCGCGCCCACGTCTCTTCCCGGTTGACCTCGAGGACCTGGTTCATGTGCCGGGAGAAGTCGAGGACGAGCGCGTGGTTGACGGTCTGGCCGGTCAGCGACGTGCCGCCGCCGCGCGAGAGGAAGGCGACCCGGTTCGTCCGCGCCAGCTCGAGCGCGGCCTGCACGTCCGCGGCATCGCGCGGCATGACGATGCCCACCGGCTCCATCTGATACATCGACGCGTCGGTGGAGTAGAGCAGGCGCGAGGCGGCGTCGAAGCGGACGTCGCCCCGGATGACCTTGCGAAGCTCGCGCTCGAGGTCGGTCACGCCGCGATTATAGCCGGCGCCGGAACCTCGGGGCGATGCGGCGACTACAAGCGCGAGGGCTTGGGCGCGGGAGCCTCACGCTGCCGGTTCTCGCCCCAGCGATGGGGCGGGATGACCTGCGCGATCGCCACGATCGCATCCTCGGTGCTGGTGCGGACCGCGTGCAGCAGGGCCTGGTGCACCTCGGCCGTGAGCGCGCGACCGCCCGGGGAGCTCAGGAAGGCCAGGTAGGCGTCGAGGTCGGCGTCGCTGATGTCGCGATACGCGAACTCCAACCCGACCAGCGTGGTCGCCCGGAGCTCCTCGACGGCCTTCGGCCTGGCGCTCGCGATGTGCTTGTCGCCGCTGCCCAACACCCGACGGCGCTCCACCGGCAGGTAGGGCTCGGCGCCTCGCCGCATGCCCTCGGCGACCGCCACGAGCAGGTCGAACGAAAACTCACTGGTGCCCGCGGCTTCCTCGAGGCGTTGCAGCCGTTCGAGGCGCTTGGGCTCGATGGGATTGGTCCGGCGCGCTCGCGCGAACTTCGCGATGTCTTCCTGGGCCTGGGGCATGGCCGCGGCGATCTCGGCGGCGGTGATCTTGCGCCCGGTCGTGGTCCGGAACCAGCCGGCGGCCTGCGTGATCTTCGCGTCGTCCACCCGCGCGCTCAGACTCTCGCGCACGAGGCTCTGGAGACGATCGGCGCTGAAGGCGACGGCCGCCACCCGATCCACGCTGGCGCGCTCCTCGGCATCGAGCGCACCCAGTTGCGCCTGGAGTTGAGAGCGCGTGTTGACGGCCATCCACTCGAGCTGCTGGTGCAGGCCGGAGAGCTGCATGAATTCCAACATCGCGGGCGACGGCGCGGCGGGCCCGGCGGACGTCGGCACGCTCGCCGCCGGCGGAGCCACCTCGTCCGGCTGGGGAGGCCGATCCGTATAGCGGACGTTGCCGTCACGGTCGACCCATTTAAATGTCCCGCCGAAGGCGTCGGATCCGAACGCGAGGATTCCGACCGCGCCGAGCAACCCGATCGCCATCCACCGAGCGCCCCATCGTCCCATCATCGTCAGAGATCCTCCTCTATTCAGATACGAGCCAAGGACGAGGATTGCGACACGGGGGCCAAGATGGTGAGGACGATTTCCCGGGTACTTGCGGGTCGAGCGCGATCCGCGAGCTGTCAGGACGACACGTGGGCGGGCTCGAATGGCACGGTTCGCCCGACGCCCGGGGGTATCATAGCGGCCGTGCGGGTGGCCGTCCTCCTCCTCGCGTGCTTCGCGCTCGCGCTGGTCCCGAATCACCTCGGCGCCGCACCGGCCGCGCCCGGCTTCAGCGTGAAGATCTTCGACTCGAACGCCACGCTGGACTCCCGCGATCTCATCGGCAAGTCCGTCCTGGTCGTGCGCTTCCAGGCGTCCTACTGCAAACCGTGCGGGCGGGAAGCCACGGCCTTCAGCCGACTCGTCGATCGCTATCACAGCCGCGGCGTCGAGTTCATCGCCTTCCACGTGCAGGACACGGTGGCCGACACGCGACGCTTCATTCGCAGCCATCGGGTGACCTATCCCGTCGCCCTCGATCCCAAGCTCATCATCGGCAATCGCTTCGGCTTCAGGGGCACGCCGTACACCGTCGTCGTGGACCGCAAGGGCGAGATGGTGGCACAGATCCACGGGGTTTCCGCGCTGAACCGCCTTCCGAAAATTCTCGACGAGCTGGTGCGCGAACCACGGCCGTCGTAGGAGCCGTCAGAGCGGCGAGGACGTCCTCAGGCGGCCCGTCGCATTCCGTGAGTTGCGGTTCGACCGACCGGCCGCGAACGCCGGCGGGCCCGCTCGACGGTCTCCGGCCACATGCGGGCCGGTGCGAATGAACTCGTGGAGCTTCGGGAGGAGCTCCGCCATCGAGGGGCGTGCCGCCGGGTTCGGGGCCAGACAGGCCAGCACAAGCTTCTCGAGGGCCACCGGCACGGCCGGAGCGAAAGAACGAAGCGGCAGCGGTGAGAGGGCCAGCTGGGGAAAGGGCTTCCGTCGCGTCCCTTCGGGGAACGGCGAGCGTCCGGTGAGCGACTCGTAGAGCGTCGCGCCGAGACCGTACACATCGCTGGCCGGCGTCACCCGGCCGCCCCGACACTGCTCCGGGGCCATGTAGAGATTGGTGCCCGCGGCATAGCCGACCGGACGGTTCGTGCGCGGTCGGGCCGTGCTGAAGTCGACCAGCACGGGGCGCCCGCCGACCACGATGACGTTCGACGGCTTGACGTCGAGATGGACGAAGCCACGCTCGTGGACGTGCGTGAGCGCCGCACCCACGTGGATCGCCACGCGCAACGCGTTCGCGACGCTCAGCCGCCGCTGGCGGCTGGTCCGGATCAACCGACGCAGCGTGGGCCCGTCGAGGTATTCCATCAACAGGTGCGCGGGCCGCGCCTCGCCGAAGAACCGGACGATGTTCGGATGATCGAGCGCGCTCAGCACGCTGGCCTCGCGACGCGCCCGGCGTTGGGAACCGATGATCTTGCAGGCCATGGGGCACCAGGTGTGGTGGTTCCACACGATGAACACGACACCGCCACCACCCCGTCCGACCCGACTGATGACGCTCAAGTGACGATCAGATCGCCGACGACTCACCCCTCCACCGCCCTGCCGAGCTGGCCGGCAAACAGGTCGTAGCACCGGTTGCCGTGTTGGAGCAGGGACGCAGGCGCACCGATCTCGGTGATGCGGCCGCCTTCCAGCACGACGATGCGATCGGCCTGGCGAACCGTGGCCAGGCGATGACCGATGACGAGGATCGTGCGACGCCGCGCGAAACGCTGGATGGACGCGTGAATCAGCTCCTCCGTCTCGCTGTCCACCGCCGCGGTCGCCTCGTCCATCACCAGAATCGGCGCGTCGCGCAGGAACATGCGAGCCAGGGCAAGGCGCTGGCGCTGACCGCCCGACAGGCGTACACCGCGTGGGCCGACCCACGCGGCCGATTGCCGGCGGCGGGCGTGGACGAACGTCTCGGCTCGGGCCGTCTGGATCGCGCGAGCGACGTCGGCGTCGGAGGCGCCGGGCCGACCATAGCGGACGTTGTCCATGATCGCGCCCCGCACGACGTACGGGTCCTGGAACGCCACCGCGATGTTCGCCCGCAGCGAGGCCAGCGTGACGTCCCGCACGTCCTGGTCGTCGACCACCACGGCGCCGGCGCTGGCCTCGTGGAAGCGCAGGAGCAGCCGGACGAGCGTGGACTTGCCGCTCCCGCTCGCGCCGACGATGGCGACGATCTCGCCGGGCTC